>OERL01000103.1_pt1 | contig 19208 bp, 10 predicted proteins | sample 1539981 | NCBI WGS metagenome assembly OERL01 (sample SAMEA3891867, study PRJEB23780) | metagenome | biome: terrestrial biome; feature: animal house; material: Caecal content | place: Italy | collected 2015-05-05
AACATACCTGCTTGCAATGATAATATTATTTCTCAATAAATTTAAAACAGCTTCTAAAAAAAGTATGCCCAAAAGTATTTAACTTTCGAGCATACCCCGCAATATTCCATTGGATCTCTTTTATTTCGTCGTCTTTTTCCGGGCCGGTTTCTTTTTGGCAGGAGCCTTGTCGGCATCCTCGACAATCTTCATGCAATCGGCGAACGTGAGCGATGCCGGTTCGGAACCTTTGGGTAATTTATAATTCTTCTTTTTATAAGCGATATACGGACCGAAACGACCGTTAAGCAGTTCGAGTTCATCATCTTCATCGAACTTCTTGATAAGGCGTTGACTTTCCTGCTCGCGCTTTTGCTGAATCAATATTATCGCATCCTCTAACGAAACACCCTGTGGGGTGAACTCTTTGGGCAACGATACATATTTGCCGTCGTGACGAATATACGGACCGAAACGGCCGATACCCACGACAACGGTTTTGCCTTCGAAATCGCCTAAGGTTCGGGGCAAATCGAACAGTTTCAAAGCCTCTTCCAGTGTAATCGTGCTCATCGATTGTCCTTTGAGCAACGAGGCAAACAACGGCTTCTCCGTATCTTCGGGAGTACCGATTTGTACCAACGGACCGAAACGGCCTATCTTCACCGATACGGGACGACCGCTTTTCGGGTCCGTACCCAATACCCGTTCGCCCACTTTATGCTCCAACCGCAAAGCGAGAGCGCTCTCTACCACCGGGTGAAAGAGTTTGTAAAAATGATCTATCTCATCGTTCCACACGGTTTTTCCCTCGGCAATATCGTCGAATTGCTGCTCGACATTCGCCGTAAAGTTATAATTGAGAATATCGGGGAAATACTCCGTCAAGAAATCGTTGACGACAACTCCTATATCGGTGGGGAGCAGTTTGCCTTTATCGGCTCCTGTGAGCTCGGTTTTCTCTCCCGATTCGATTTTCCCATCGTGCAGCGTCAACATACGATATTTCCGCTCCGTTCCTTTCCGATCGCCCTTCTCGACATATTCGCGTTGCTGTATGGTCGAAATGGTTGGTGCATAGGTAGAAGGCCGACCGATACCCAGCTCTTCCAATTTACGAACCAGACTGGCCTCGGTATAGCGGGCGGGAGCTTGCGAGAAACGTTCCGTTGCCGTGACCGACGACAATGTCAGCACATCGCCTTTCGCCAATGCAGGTAACATCTTGTCGTTTCCTTCTGCATCGCCTTCGTCATCGGTAGACTCCATATACACTTTCAGGAAACCGTCGAATTTCAAGACCTCGCCCACGGCGACGAAGTGTTCTTTCCTTCCCGAAACAGCGATGGTCGCAGTCGTCTTTTCCAACTCGGCATCGCTCATTTGCGAAGCGATCGTACGTTTCCAAATCAATTCATATAATCGTTTTTCCTGAGAGGAAGCATTGATTTCGTGATGGCTGATGTACGTGGGACGTATTGCCTCGTGCGCTTCCTGTGCTCCTTTGGTATGCGTATGGTAATTTCGAATATGCAGATATCTCTCGCCCAAAGTTTTTACAATCTCGTCTTTGGTCGTATTTATAGCCAGCGATGACAAATTCACCGAGTCGGTACGCATATAGGTGATATGTCCCGCCTCATAAAGCCGTTGAGCCACCATCATGGTTTGAGCCACGGAGAAGCCCAATTTCCGGGCGGCTTCCTGTTGCAATGAGGAAGTGGTGAACGGAGCCGCAGGCGATTTCTTTGCAGGTTTCACCGTCACGTCCCCGATAGAGAACCGTGCGGTCTTGCAGGCTTCGAGCAAAGCCTTCGCCTCGTCTTCGGTTTTCAATCGTTGGCTCAATTCGGCCTTCAACAATTCCCCTCCGGGTAACAAAAATTCCCCGATCACCCGATAGGCTGCTTCGGGCTTGAACGCCGAGATTTCTCGCTCCCGTTCTACAATCAAGCGCACTGCGACCGATTGTACACGACCGGCCGACAAAGCGGGCTTCACCTTTTTCCACAGAACAGGCGAAAGTTCGAATCCCACGATACGGTCGAGTACCCTGCGAGCCTGCTGGGCATCTACCCGATTCAAATCTATATCCCGGGGATTCTCAATGGCATGGAGTATGGCATCTTTGGTAATCTCATGGAATACAATCCGTTTCGTTTTCTCCGGTTTCAATTTCAACACTTCGAACAAGTGCCATGCGATAGCCTCTCCCTCGCGGTCCTCATCGGAAGCCAGCCAAACCATATCCGCTTTGTCTGCCTCCTGTTTCAGCGTTTCCACCAACTTTTTTTTGTCGGCGGGGATTTCATAAATAGGTTTATAGTTATGCTCGATATCCACACTGAAATCCTTTTTTTTGAGATCACGGATATGTCCGTAGCTCGAAAGGACTTCGAAATCCTTTCCTAAAAACTTCTCAATGGTTTTAGCCTTTGCCGGAGACTCTACGATTACCAAATTTTTTGCCATATGCGCAATGTTCGTTCAAATTTTGCGCAAAATTAGAAAAACAGATTGTAATACAGAGCTTTTTTCTACTTTTTTATTAAATAATGTATATCGCACACATTTTGAATCGTTCCTACCATGTAGAGTTTTTGTCGCATATCCTCCCCAACGCCTTTCTCCTATACTATTCCCTCCGAAAAAGCTGACGAGATAAATCCTGTTTTTAAACTACCCACTCGTCCCATGAGTACTCCCGACACGGTGGGAGAGGTTAAATCCTTCTTCTCCCCTGCCGCGTCCCGTAGCATTGCGGGGTGTGGCGTTAGTCATATAGGGGAGGTGGCACACATAGTGATGGAAGGGTTAAAAATGTCGAGAACAGACCTCTTACCCTCAAAATTTCAAATCGACCCCGAACATGAAATTGATGCCTTGTGCCGGCATACCGTAAAGAATATCGTATTTCCGGTTCAGCACATTGTCGGTAAGTCCGTAAAGCGAAAACCAAGAAGTGAAAGCATACGAGGCTTTCAAGTGAACGAGATGTATATCGGAGAGCTTTCCGAGATTTGAATACTCCCGACCCGCAGCAAACTCATATCCGGCTTCGAGCGTGAACGGGCGAACAGGCATATAACGGATATTCACTCCTCCTTCCCACTGCGGACGGTTATACGAAATCGTCTCCCCCCCATCGGCGGTCTTCCATCGGTGATACCCGACCTTCGCCGAAGCCTCCAATTTCGTACCGTAACGATAAGATACATCGAGCTCTGCTTTCAAAGCATTGGCATCGATACCCCAAAAACGCGACACACCTGTAAACTTTCCGTCCAAATCTTCGGGTAAAAGGAACAACGCCTTTTTACAAATTTCATAACCGCCCGAAAGCCCTATGGAAAATCCGGGTAATGCGTTAATGCGTATTCCCAATGAGGCATCCAACGGCACATACGTATTATCTACCTGTGCCGACGGATTGAAGTAGAGCGTATAGGCCGAAACACTTCGCCACGTATTCAGTTTCTTCCCGCCCGTAAAAGCCGTATAAAACTGTACATCGGGAACTATCGTCCAATCGAATCGCACATCGGGAGAGAATCGCAAAATAGTTCCGTTGTTGAAAGAAACATCGGCCTTGACACCGACCGCAAAAGCCACGTGTTCATTCCGCCAGTCATACCGGGGATTCAATGAAATCATACCGTAATTCGCTGCCGACTGTAACCGGCTGTAACCCACATAATCGAAAGAACCGTCCAAAGAAATAGAGCTGCGTCTGTCGATCGGCGCAGACAATGTAAAGTCTGCATTCACTAAATTCTCGGCAGCCCCTTTTTCACTTTGTAAATATCCCCGGTGATACCCGTATCGGTAATATGCCAATGAAACTTTATAAAGTAGGTCCGACTCTCCGGCAGTCGAGGCTATATGGCTTTTCAAGAAGAACCGGTTTATCTCTTGGTTAGGCGAAGATATTCCCGTCAAACCGGGGTATCGCAATCCGTAATAGTTGAAGGAGTCGTAACGATAACCGCCGCTTATTCCCAAATCCAGCTTCCCGAAGGAGTGAAGATAATCGGCGACCACTCGCTCTTCGAGCCGGTGCATCTTCTTCGAGTTGGGATAGTCCTCCGTTAACGATTGATTGTAATCCACCGTTCCGCAAGTAGAGCGATGCTGCAACCACACACCCAACTTGTCTTTGTCATTCTGCAAAATACGATAACCGGCATTCCCGACCATATTCAGGTAATTGCCTATCCCGAAATCCACGTATCCCCTCGATTGATTTTCTTCGGGTTTTTCTCCGAAACCGCCGGGAGCCAACAAGACAGCGCGAGGTTCGAGGGGAGCCGGAACCGTCCAGTCGCTATACCGTATAGATTGTTTGGTTACCGTCGGTGCTTCCACTTCGGGCAATGTATTGATTTTAGACGCATCGCGCACGATAGGTGTAAAATCTTTTTCTATGGTTACTTCCCGCCGCAACGAATCGGAACGTACCTGTGCCGACAGGAAGAATGGGAAAACCGATATGATTAAAAAAGAAAACCGTTTCATAAGCCATACATATTGTATCGTTCAACTACTCTGTTTGTCCCAGTTCGCTCAATTTCTTGTCTATCCGGGAAATAATATCGTCGTCGCTAGCCGGATAGTTATTCCGCAAACTTTGCAAATATTGACGGGCTTGGAAAGTCTCGCCCCGTTTTTCATAAATGTTGGCCATGAGCAAGAATGCCCGAGCCAACCAATAATTGTGGGGAGTACCTTTGTCGATAAAAGTATTCAGCGTCTTTTCAGCCGTATCGATCGCTTTATTGTCGAATTGATATTGGGCCAATAAATAGGCACTTTGCGCCCCGTAAATCGAACGGGTATCTTTCGAAAGCTCCCGCCAGTCATCGGCCGCATTTTCTCCCTTTCCCGTATGGAAATAGGCATCGGCACGAGCAAACAAAATCTCTTGCCGCAAATCGGGAGAAAGTTTGCTTTCGCTCAACAACTTGTCAGCAACTGTTACCACCTCGCCATATTGCCGCTTATTTCGGGCAATACGAAGCATACCCAACCGGGCGGCCTGTTTGTTCTCTCCGACAGTCGCTTTCTTTTCCAACTCCTTGAATCCGGCAAAAGCCTCGTCATAACGAGCTTTCAAATAAAGTATCTCGCACTTGCGGGCCAATGCTTCTTCGGCAAACTCGCCGTCGGGACTGTTCGTCACCACATAGTCGAACGCCGGAAGAGCTTTGTCGTAGTCTTTCGCTGCAAACGATGCTTTCCCGATATAGTAATTAGCCGGAATCAAAAACGCGCCCGACGGATAATTTCGTACATACTTCTTCAACGAAGCGATACCTTTCCCCGTCATATAAGTGCGCTCGGCTGCCATATACGACAAAGAATCCAATTCGCTCACAGGGGCCTGTTCCGACCGTCCCACGCTGTTCAGATAGTTAGCGTAGGCATCGACTGCATCTTTCTCTACATATACCGATTTGAGGTCGGCGACCGCTATGCGAGCCTCCTCGCTGGTCGGATAACGCTCTATCACTTGCTGGTAAGCAGCCACCGATTCGTCTGTCTGCCCGTTATTGAAATAGACCATACCCAACTGCAAACCTCCCTTGCGGGCAATCGCGCTCTGGGGATAATCGGCGATTAACTGTTTGTAACATACGATAGCATCGTTATTCCTATTCAATATCGTATAAGCCTGTCCCTTTTCGAACCATGCGTTCGCCAGATACCCCGAACGGGGATAATCTACAATCAATTTGTCCAACAACTCTATTTTGCGTTCGTGATTCCTCTGCAATCCCGCCATGAAAGCTTTTTGAAAAAGGGCATAATCTCCGTTCGCGACATCGGTCTCTTGGGCCCGGGCATAATACTGCTCGGCATCGGCGAACCGACGGGCGTAATAATAGCAATCGCCTATCCGGGAATAGGCATCGGCAAGCATGCTTCGATTTCCTCCGGTCTGTACAGAGACATACCGGGAAAAACCGTCGAGGGCTTGCGAGAAGTTATGCTGTTTGAACTGACAGTAGGCCCAATCGTACCAAGCCAGCGAATACATTTCGCTCCGCTTGTCCTTGCTGGAAGAAAGATATGCCGAATAATTCCGAGCAGCGATATCGTATTGTTCCCGACGATATTGGCACTCGGCGAGCCAAAACGCAGCCTTACCCCGTATATCGGTATCATAGTTTCCCACAGCGATCGCCCGGCTAAACAAACTTTCGGCATCAGCGATACGGGCATTGGTGAAAGCCTCTGTCCCCAACTGGAAAAGAATGCGCTGCTTGGCGGCGAGTATTTTCCCGTCGGGCTTCCGTATTTTATCGATAGACGCCAGTGCCGACCGATAATTACGGGTCGTCATGTAAACCTCTACCAAATAGTCGTTAATCTTGTCGGCATAGCGAGAACCGGGAAACTCGTTCAAGAAACGTTCGAACACACCCACCGAGTTATCGAAAGGCGAAGCCGTGCGATCATACAGGCAGAGCGCATAGTTGTAAAGCGCCGTTTCCCGAACCTGACGGTCGTAATTTCCTTGTGAAGCCATCTCGAACGCCATGCGGGCATTATTTTTATCTCCCGCTCGCAAATAGGCTTGCCCGATATAAAGATAAGCATTTTGAGAAAGAGCATCGTCCACGCCGGTCACACGCCCCAAATAATCGATCGCCTCGCCATCTTCTCCCCGGCGATAGGCCATGACACCCATGACATAAAGAGAAGAGCGTTCGGGTTTGCGACATCGTTGCAAATACCTTTCCAAATATTCCGTCGCCGCTTCATCGCCACCTTCTTGATAAGCGCTTTCGCCGAGCAACCGAAGAAGCTCGGTGTATAAGTCGGCATCGGAAGACGGACGGGACAACAACGCTTTACCCTCGGACAATACCTGTGCGAAACGTTTTTGCCCGAAATAAATCTGCAACATGTGCAGCCGTGCGGCATAGCCGAAACTCCTGTCGTCCGCCACTTTCGAAAATCCGCTTAAAGCGGCTCTATCGTCTCCCTCGTTCATCTGTATATACGAAAGGTAGAACGTGGCTCCTGTCCGAAATCTCTCTTTCCCGATTAGAAGCTGAAACAGCGGTTTCGCCACATCGGGATTACCGGTCTTCAACAAAGAACATGCCGTGCGATATCCCCACCGGTCCTCCTCGTCGCCGGTCAACAGACTCACATTTACCGTCTGATAGGTTTTCAAGGCTTTTGCATAATCTTGGCTGTCGTAATAATAATCGGCCAATGCCAACCGAGCCTGCAAAGTATGTTTAGAATCCGGATAATTTCGCAAAAAATCCGTTAACCGCCGTACAGCCTGCGGCGAATAATTGCGGGCTTCCGAAAGAGCGATATACCAGTCGGCCGTTTCCCGCTGCTCAGGCGACAAATCGCCTTCACAAGCCTCTTTCATCACATCGGCACAACCCGCGTAGTTCTTCTCTTGAAAGAGAAAGATTCCCCTATCTATCAAAGCCCTGTCATCGTTATAAGCCGGGATTCCCGGCTTGGCGGCCAAAAGCTGTCCGGTGCATACGATTCCACAAAGTATAACTATCGCCCGTTTCATGAACATCTTTATTTTGTATTAAGTTCCGAACTATCCACCCATTTAAATAATTTATCCGACGGTCGTATCTTCTCATCGATACGCATCGAGAACCGCTCGCCTTTTACCGTCTTTTGTACCGGTTTCAAATCGACTCGTATCTCCTCCACCTTGCGGATAAGCGCACCGGTCGTCGGGCCGGTGACGAGTATCTCGTCTCCCACGCTCAACGAACCGCTCTCCATGAGAAATTCGGCCACACCGAGGTTGGAAAAATACTTCACGCCCTTGCCTATATATATCTTTCGTTTCGTGGCTCCCGAGCCATAATTGTGAGTCCATTCGCCCAAGCGCTGACCCAAATAATATCCGTTCCAAAACCCTCGATTAAAGACGGTAGCGAGCCGTTCGTCCCACTGTGCGACCTTCTCGTCGGTAAAGTCGTCGTTCAAATAAGACTCGATGGCCTCGTTGTAACACGAAACGACCGTACGCACATATTCCGGTCCCCTTGCACGACCCTCGATTTTAAATACCCGCACCCCCGAATCGATCAGTTTGTTCAGGAAATGTATCGTTTTCAAGTCCTTCGGCGACATGATGTAAGCGTTATCCACTTCCAACTCGTTACCGGTCTCCTTGTCTTTCACTTCGTATGAACGGCGACAAATCTGCATACAAGCCCCTCGATTCGCCGAAGCATTCATTTCGTGAAGACTCAAATAGCATTTGCCGGACACAGCCATGCACAATGCCCCGTGACAGAACATCTCGATACGTACCGGTTCTCCGCCCGGCCCCACGATACGATCCCGCAAAATGGCTTCGTGAATACGGGCTACCTGTTCCATATTCAACTCCCGAGCCAGTACCACCACATCGGCAAAACGGGCATAGAATCGCAACGCCTCGGTATTGGAAATATTCAGCTGGGTCGACAAATGCACCTCTACCCCTATCTCGCGGGCATAGGTCATAGCCGCCACATCGCTGGCGATAATAGCCGAGAGCCCGGCCTCCTTCGCCGCATCGATAATACGATGTAACAGAGGTATATCTTCGTCGTAGATAACGGTATTGACCGTCAGATAACTCTTTATGTGATGCTCGTTACAAATACGCACGATCTCGTGTAAATCGTCTATCGTAAAATTATTCGACGAACGGGCTCGCATATTCAGCCCCTCGATACCGAAATATACCGAATCGGCCCCTCCCTGTATGGCCGCCGTCAAAGAATCGTACGAACCCACCGGCGCCATAATTTCAAAATCGCTTCTCTTCATCATAAACAAACCGTTCTATTTCCCGGTGATTATTTTTCGTATTTCGTTCAGTTTATTCAATGCTTCTACCGGTGTAAGGTTATTGATATCGACCTGTAAAATTTCGTCCCGAACCTGTGAAAGCACAGGGTCGTCCAGTTGGAAAAAACTCAACTGCATGCCACCTCTCGACGAAGCGATTTCGGCGGTAGGCTTGGCGATACCGTTCTGACGGTTCTCCGACTCCAACTGTTTCAAAATCTGGTTGGCCCGCTTGACGATGCTCTGGGGCATACCGGCCAGCTTCGCCACATGGATACCGAAACTGTGCTCACTCCCGCCGCGTACCAATTTCCGCAAGAATATCACCTTGTTGTCGACCTCTTTTACCGAAACGTTATAATTGACAATGCGTTTATAAGTACGTTCCATTTCGTTCAGCTCGTGATAATGGGTAGCGAACAACGTCTTGGCACGAGCCTTGGGGTGTTCGTGTATGTGCTCGACAATAGCCCACGCGATAGATATACCGTCGTAAGTACTCGTTCCCCGTCCCAACTCGTCGAACAGAACCAAACTCCGCTCCGACAGATTGTTGAGAATATCGGCGGCCTCGGTCATCTCGACCATAAAGGTAGATTCGCCGAGCGAGATATTGTCCGATGCCCCCACACGAGTGAAAATCTTGTCCACAATACCTATCTTAGCGGCCTCGGCCGGAACGAAACTTCCTATCTGAGCCATCAGAACAATCAAAGCGGTCTGGCGCAACAACGCCGATTTACCAGCCATGTTGGGTCCCGTTATCATCATGATTTGCTGCTTGTCGTTGTCGAGCTCGACACTGTTGCTGATGTAGGGTTCGCCCGGCGGCAACTGTTTCTCGATAACCGGGTGACGTCCTTCCTTGATGTCGATAACCAGCGAATCGTTTACTTCGGGACGAATATACCGGTTTTCCACGGCTGACTTCACGAACGACAACAAGCAGTCGAGCCGCGCAATGAGATTGGAATCGAGTTGTATGGCAGGAATATACTCCGTCAATGCAAGAATCAAATCATTGAACAACTGCGTTTCCAATGAAAGGATTTTCTCCTCCGCCCCCAAAATCTTCTCCTCGTATTCTTTCAACTCTTGGGTAATATAACGCTCTGCGCTCACCAACGTCTGCTTTCTGATCCAATCGGAAGGAACCTTGTCCTTGTGAGTATTGCGCACTTCGATGTAATACCCAAATACGTTGTTATACCCGATTTTCAAGCTGGGAATACCTGTTTTCTCGCTCTCGCGCTGCTGCACGTGCAACAAATAGTCTTTCCCCGAATAGGAAATCTCTCGCAACTCGTCGAGTTCGTCGTTCACACCCTTGCGGATAATTCCTCCCCGATTCACCAAATTGGGCGCATCGGGATTAATTTCATGTTCGATTCGGTCCCTGATGATCGTACAGCAATTCAGTTGCTCCCCGATACGTTGCAATACAGGTTCATCGCTCTGCTCGCAAACAGCCTTGATAGGCTCTATCGCCGACAATGCCACCTTCAACTGAACCACCTCGCGAGGCGAAATACGCCCCACCGCCACTTTCGAAATGAGGCGTTCCATATCGCCTATCGTATCGAGTTGCGGATCGATAACCTCCCTAACTTCGGGGTGGCGGAAAAAGAACTCCACTCCGTTCAACCGATCCTCGATAGGCTTCACATCTTTCAACGGAAAGACAACCCACCGTTTGAGCATACGTGCCCCCATCGGGGTGACAGTCCGGTCTATCACGTCGAGCAGGCTCTTTCCCCCTTCGTTCATCGGAGAAAGCAATTCGAGACTCCGCACTGTGAATTTATCCAATCGCACATATCGCTCCTCCTCGATACGAGACAGCGATGTAATGTGCGAAATCTGCGTATGCTGTGTAATATCCAAATAATGAAGCAGAGACCCCGCGGCGATAATGGCGTTGGGCATATTGTGAATTCCGAAACCTTTGAGGTTTTTCGTCTCGAAGTGACGTAATAAGCGATCCGAAGCGGCATCCTCGGTATAAACCCAATCGTCCAACTCGAAAGTAAAAAAACGGGAACCGAAATGCTCCTCGAACAATTTCCGTTTCGTGCGTTCGAACAGCACCTCTTTCGGAGAGAAATTGCCCAACAGCTTGTCCACATAGTCGAAATCTCCCTCGGCGGTCAAGAACTCACCCGTCGATATATCGAGAAAAGCCACACCCACTTTGTTACCTTTCCCGAAATGAACCCCCGCCAAGAAATTATTCTCTCGGTGATCGAGAATATTGTCGTTAATCGACACACCCGGTGTTACCAATTCCGTAATACCGCGCTTGACCAATTTTTTTGTCAGTTTCGGGTCTTCCAGCTGTTCGCAAATAGCCACCCGTTTTCCGGCACGCACCAATTTGGGAAGGTAAGTATCGAGAGCATGATGGGGAAAACCGGCCAACTCCACATACTGGGCGGCTCCATTTGCCCGGCGAGTCAATGTAATCCCCAATATTTCCGATGCCACCAAAGCATCGTCCGAAAACGTTTCATAAAAGTCCCCCACCCTGAAAAGCAATATCGCATCGGGATGCTTGGCTTTCATCTCGATATACTGTTTCATCAGCGGAGTTTCGACAATTTCCTTGGCCACGATATATTTCTTTTATATTCGTATGAATAATCCTGTTTAAGAGAAACAAAGATAACATTTTCGACCGGAATTGTGAAATTAAAAAAATGTAAGAAACCGTTTTTATTTTTTTCTATTCCTCTCTTCATCGCTGCCACTCCCCCATTCCCCCACTCTCCCCTGTGTTTCGAAAAACAAAAAGTCAGCTCTTAAAACGACGAGTAAGATCTGTGCTTCTCTATTGAAACAGCTCTCTCCCTCCTCCCGCCAGACCTTGTAACATTCGAAACATTTCACTCCTCCCCTTGCCGCATCCCGTAGCACTACGGGGTGTTTTACAACGCAAAATATAGGGGAGGTGGCACGTAGTGACGGAGGGATTAAAGAAATACCAGCAATAAAAACAACAGAGACAAGACTTCTCCCCCCCTGCTCATCGTAGATGAGATGGGACGAATGCCCACAGGACAGAAGGATTGAAAAAACAGTAGAGCAATGTTATCGAAAGATTTCTACACTCCTCCCCTGCCGCGTCCCGTAGCATTACGGGGTGTTTTACAACGCAAAATATAGGGGAGGTGGCACGTAGGGACGGAGGGGTTAAAGAAATACCAGCAATAAAAGAAACAAAGACAAGACTTCTCCCCCCTGCTCATCGTAGATGAGATGGGACGAGTTTACCACCGACAAACTATACTTTCAGGAAAATATTCTTCCGATACAGAAAATAGAGGAAGAGCCAGCAACAAGCGACATATCCTGCACGAAGGACGACCGCACCGGCAGGCTCACCGGCACATTCTCCCACCCATTGGGATATACCTCCGAACAAAAACTTATTCATGTGAGAAAATCCTACCACCTGCTGCGCCAGATAAATCGTTATCGAATTTAGTCCTATCACTCGGAAAAAGAGAGTCCACGATTTCCACCCTTTCACATCGACGATATAATAGAACAAAGCGAACAACAAGAACGAAAGCCCTCCCACGAAACAGGTAAACGAACTGCTCCAAAGCATTTTGTTAATCGGGAATACGGTATTCCAAACCAGCCCTATGACGACCAACACAACCCCGATTCCCGACAAAAGCAAACTCTTTCTCTCTCCGCTTCCCAAGCGGGTGGAACGGACGATTTCTCCCGCATAAATTCCCAATAATGCCGTGACTATCGCCGGAAGCGTGCTCAACAGGCCCTCCGGGTCGAAATTACCGTATATCAATTTCCCCGGCAAACAATGCCGATCGATATATCCGACCAGATTCCCTTCGATAGAAAGAGGAGAAGCCCCCGCAGCATCGGGAGCCGGCACAAAGGCCAACAACACCCAATAACCCACCAAGATAAAGACAATCAAACCATATTGTACCGACTTTTTCAAACTCATGTAAATGAAAGCCCCGAACATCCACGCCAGCCCGATACGCCCCAAAACGCTTGCCAAACGCACATCGGGGAAATTCAACTGTAAGAATCCGTTATACAAGAATCCCAGCAAAACGAGGGTGACACCCCGGCGGAGAACCCTCAGGTAAATGTGTTTGTCGCTTGATCCGCTCCCCCTTTGCTTGGCCAATGAAAACGGGAAAGATATACCTGCGATAAACAAGAATAGAGGGAATATCATATCGTGCTGGGTAAACCCGTCCCACGGGACGTGCCGCATGTGCCCCGCTATGACATCGCCCACCGCCGTCGGGTGCAAGGCATTCAAGGCGACTACCAACGGGGCGAAACCCATAATAAAAAGCATATCGAATCCCCGAAGGGTATCCAATGACAACAGACGTGTGTTTTTCTTTGTTTCTTTCTTTGTTTCCATATCCGAATTTTGTTTTTCTGTATAGTATACAAGCGACTCGGCTCGTTTATCCAATGATGCGTTACACTCCCTAATCCGCACCCGCAGCGATCCCGATCGAATGTATGTCTCTGCCTATTTCGACAACAGCTTTTTTATCCGTTCCACATCGTCTTCCCGTTCCGGGGGAATAATTCCCCGTCGATAGAAATCTTCGAAATCCGAGAGAAAGTCCTCTTTTAGCTCTTCCTTGTATCGCAGGTATATCTCTTCCGCCTCGGCATATCGACCTTGAAAAAGAAGGGATGCCGCAAGATTTGTATAAACGGTATGATGAGTAGAATCATATTTTGACCCCTCACGGGCATACCGTTCAGCTTCTTCAAAATTACCCTGAGCGAGAAATAAGAATGAAAGGTTATTGCACGCTCGTACTAAATACGGCTCGTACACTTGTGGATTCACTGCCGTAAGCCGTTGATAAACCTCCAAGGCAGAGAGATACATCTCCTCGCTTTCCTCATAACGTTGGGTATCTCTGTACAAAAGGCCTAAATTATTTTGTGTCATTGCCAAATACGGCTCGTAAACCTGTGGATTCACTACGGATAACCGTTGATAAATCTCCACGGCAGAGAGATACATCTCTTCGCTATCCTCATAACGTTGGGTATCGCTGCACAAAAGGCCTAAGTTATTTTGAACCATTGCCAAGCTCGGCTCATAGGCTTGTGGACTAATGGCCGCAAGTCGCTGGCAAATGTCTAAATTTTCTCGATAACGAGCTTCCGCCAAATCGTATCGTTTGTTTGTCTGTAAAAAACAACCATACTCAAACAAACTTTTTGCCAACTCTTCCTCCGAAAGGTTGGCACGGGTCAGCTCGATACCCTGCTCATAGGCATGGCAAGCCAATTCGAAGCGACGAGGCTCTGCATAGTCTGTCATCAAAGCCTTTGCCCGCAAAACATACTCCTCGGCCAACGATCGTGTCTTTTGAAGTCCCGCCTCGATAAGCGACCGACCGGAATCGACCAGTAGTTTCCCTTGCTCTATCTCCTTGCGGGCCTGAGCGGCATCGGCGGCGATATCTTTTTCATTCAAAATCTCCACGACCCCTTTGCTGTTCCCTCGCTCGAACATCTCTATCGCCAACCGTTTGCGCTCGCTCACCGGCGTTCCGCTCCCGATCAGCTTGTTGATGGATAGAGCAAGATCGAACAGCCGGCTCTCCAATCGATTGAGACTTTCCCGTTTCTTGTATAGTTCCGCCTGTTTCTCGTCAATCATCGGTTGGAGCTCGGCGACACCGGTCGCTCTCAGTCGGGCGATCTCTGTATTCAATCGGGCGATGGACTCTTTCAACGAAAGGTATTCCGGATTCTCGGCGGCAAAAGAGAGATTGTCCAGTTCGGCTATCTTGTGGCCGTAAAGCGAAACGACTCCGTTCTCTATCTTAAAGTGGTTACCCTCGGTTACGGAAGCGTTGCCCGATACCGATGGAATGATCCGCTCCAACTGCATGACAAAATGCAACTTCATGGCATCGTCGGTAGCATAGTTGCACCAATAATGCCCCACCCGATCGAACAAATCTTCCTTGAATCGTTTCAATGCCTCGTCTTCCATTTCACCTTCTATCAAGGCTCGAATATAGACAAATGTCTTGGGGTGACTCTGACTCTTCACATATTCGTCTAAGGCTTGATTGAACTCCTCTATGGTGTATTCTCCCGCTTTGCGATGAAACATACAGATACAAATATCGCTGGCACGTACTATGCGGTTGTAGTCGTCCTGAGTACGGCTTCCGGTGCAAAATGCCGAAAAATCTTCCCAACGTCTGCACCTTATGCGATACCCCCGAGGCTCGAAAATTTCGTCCAAAGAAGCCACCAATGAATGGAAGCTGTTACGGTCGTTTTTCAACTCGTCGCTGGATGCCAAAAATACGGTTATGTTCTTCATATCGTTATATCTGAGTTTCACTATACTTTAATATAGGTCTGCAAGACAAACAATTTCTACCTATCTCCCCAATTCTCCCGGTCGAGATTTCGGTAATTCACCGCTTCGTTGATGTGTTGCACCTGTACCCCTTCGCTACCTTCCAAATCGGCAATGGTACGTGCTACTTTCAAAATACGGTCGTAGGCCCGTGCCGACAGGTGGAAACGGTTCATCGCATCTTTCAGCCGTTTCAATCCCGCCTCATCGGGGACAGCGAATTGGTTCAGCAGCCGGGTAGTCATTTGGGCATTGCAATGAATGCCGGGATAGTCGGCAAAGCGTGCGGCTTGAATTTCTCTTGCGGCAATGACTCGTCGACGAATCGACTCGCTCGACTCCGCCGGACGGGTGTCGGAGATTTTCTCGAACGGGACGGGAACGATCTCCACTTGTATGTCTATGCGGTCGAGCAGAGGGCCCGAAATTTTTCCCAAATAACGTTGTATCGTTCCCGGGCTGCATATACACTCTTTCTCCGGGTGGTTATAATATCCGCAAGGACAAGGATTCATCGAAGCGACCAACATCACCCCGGCGGGATATTCTATCGAGTATTTCGCACGTGCTATCGTTATCTTGCGGTCTTCGAGCGGTTGACGCATCACTTCGAGGACTTGACGTGAAAACTCGGGCAACTCGTCGAGAAAAAGCACCCCGTTGTGTGCCAATGAAATTTCACCCGGCTGGGGAAAAGTCCCGCCGCCCACCAACGCTACCGGCGATATGGTATGATGCGGCGACCGGAACGGCCGTTGCGACAACAGCGAACTACCCCTCTCCATGCGTCCGGCGACCGAATGTATCTTGGTCGTTTCGAGTGCTTCCTGCAATGTGAGAGGCGGTAGTATAGAAGGCAACCGCTTCGCCATCATCGATTTTCCGGCGCCCGGAGGCCCTATGAGTATGATGTTATGTCCGCCGGCCGCCGCTACTTCGAAAGCCCTCTTGACACTCTCCTGACCTTTGACATCGCTGAAATCCAAATCGAAATGGGTATATTCCCTGAAAAATTCCGCACGAGTATCGATTACCGTCGGTTCCAGCTCGATCTCCCCGTTCAGGAAACGAATCACCTCGGTGATATTCTCTACGCCATACACATCGAGATGATTGACTACCGCAGCCTCGCGAACATTGGCTTTGGGAATAATCAACCCCTTAAAGCCCTCCTCCCTTGCCTTGATAGCTATGGGCAACGCCCCCTTGATAGGAAGAATGGAGCCGTCGAGAGACAACTCCCCCATCAACATATACTCGCTCAATTTACCCGTTTCTATCTTCTCGTCGCTCGCCAAAATCCCCACGGCCAAAGGCAAATCATACGCCGCCCCTTCCTTGCGTATATCGGCAGGCGACATGTTCACGATTACCTGTTTCCTCGGAAATCTGTAACCGTTATGTTCCACGGCCGAGACAATCCGCTCGTGGCTCTCTTTCACGGCTGCATCGGGCAATCCCACCATAAAGAAACGGATACCCTGCGAACAGTTCACCTCGATAGTCACTACAAGAGCATCGATACCCTGCACGGCTGCGCCAAAAACTTTCACCAACATAGTAATAGATTTTGCAATAATAGGTTATGGTGTTACTAAACGTTCGATATAAACCCTCGAAGAGTCGGGCGAAAGCCCTCGGGCGACAATCCGTCCCAAAGAGTCGGCGACCAACAGATAAGGTATGCTTTGGATATGAAGCTCTTTCACCCCCGGATAAAGATAACCGCCTTTCGCCCACCGCCGGGCCCATACGGCCGAATCGGACTCGATTCGCTCCTTCCACACGGCGCTGTCCCTATCCAGCGAAATTTCCACGACCTGCACCAACGAATCGTATCGTTCTGCTATCTCCCTTAAAAAGCCGCTGTACCTCTGTGTTCCGGGTGTCTCGGCAGCCCAAAAACAAAGCAGGGTCGCTTGGGCTTCTCGGGGATTCAGCAGTTCGGTCGTATCGGCCACCGTAGTCAATGATAAATAAGGTAATACGGTGTCACTCTTCTGTATGGTTTCAAATTGTCGATACATTTCCAATGCCGTGGCCGGCGGAGCCGACAGTACACGGTCGTCCAACAAACCGATCAACGAATCGCAAAACGCATCGCTCGCCCTTCCCAACACATAATCATCTAACAAAATAGCGCTCACGGGCGAATCTTTATGTTCGCCTACATACTTTGCCACAACACCTTGCAACTCCTTGCTCAACTGCTCGTATCGTCGGGTTCTCATTCCCGATGCCGAAATGTTCCTTTCTGCCGACCAAGACTGCAACAACTCTTTATTCTCTTGATTGAACTTAAACAAATCCTTATTTAGAGAACTTCCTTTCACTCTCAACCCGAAAGGATCCTGCCCGTCGCCCGACAATTCTATCCGGTCGCCGTTCTGCACATATATCTTGGTCAGGGGCGTTTTATCGAAATAATAAAACTGTATGGGAATAACTGCCGAAGCCGAGTTTTTGAATGTGATAAAACCATTCTGCGGACGGAGAGTATCCACGACAATGCCGTTTTCAAGACTATAAACGGCATAAATAGGGCGTCCTCCTAAATTATTGATAGTTCCCTCCACGACAAACTCGTTATCCTTGCCGCCGCAACCCGACAGCAAAAGGACACAAATACACAGTACCGCACCTATTTTATTCATGCAAAAAACATTTTCATTTCTTGCAAATGTACTGGATTTTACGGGAGGAGCAAAACAATATCCGGGCAAAACAAAGTATAAAACCCGACAACAATGGAAAAACCGGCGAAAAAGAACGACCTTTTTACCTATAAAATAAAGCCGATATAGCATATATTTGCACAATTATCTATATCGGAATGTATCGGATATAGATGCGGTTCGAAATAAAAAAATGAACAAGTTCATTTTTCATTTCTCCCACCATTTGTTATATTTGTATATGAAACGATTGTTTATCTTACTGCTGATAGTTCTGCTCTGCATTCCGGGTTTTACCCAAATCCGAAACGATGTCCCCCGATACAATCCCGACAGCGTGCGTGAAGAGCTGGACAAAAGACCTTATTTTTCACTATACAAAGATAACTACTTTATCGGGGGTACGACCATCGGGAGCAAACCGACCAATAAAAATTCCGATGTAAAATTCCAACTAAGCATCAGCCAGAGGCTTACAAAAAGCAAACTTCCATTCGACACCTACCTCTTTATAACCTATACGCAAAAAGCATTTTGGAATGTCTTTCAAGAATCTCTCCCGATGTACGATCTCAACTTCAATCCCGGCATAGGGCTATCGCATCTGGTCATACATCGAAATAGACTTATCGGACAAGTCTCGCTCCTGATCGAGCATGAATCGAACGGGAAAGACAGCATTTGGTCTCGCAGTTGGAATAAAATCTCGTTTATGGGTGCACTCGCCGTCGATCGCAATGTAGAGCTTCAATTCAAAACATGGATACCTATCATCGACAGCGGGAACAACCGGGATATCCTCAAATACTGCGGTATTTTTCAATTAGCAGGTAGTTACATAAGTGACAATCGTCGGTTCGGAGCTACCGTCATTCTCACCAAGCGGAGCGGCTGGAATTTCAATTTCAACACCGTTATCGAACTGAATGCCCGCTTATTCCCCAACGAAAACCAATATTTCTTTATACAATATTACAACGGTTACGGCGAAGGACTACTCGACTATAACAAATTCCATTCTCGCCTGAGAGTAGGGTTCGTCATCAAACCCCAGAATTTCAGCAATTACTGATTCCTCCTTCACACATAGCTTTTTCGGTTCCGCCAAAAATCCGTAGGGTAGGCATGAATTTTAGCAATGAATCACTTGTCGACAAACACATTCCGGACTTTTCGGTGAAAGGTTGATTCTTGCTTAAATTTCTGTACAAAGCGTACTACTCCTCCCCTGCTGTACCCCGTAGTACTACGGGGTACTATGTTAGCCATATAGAGGAGACACCGAAGAAACAATAGTTTCTAAGGAGAAGGGTTGAAAA
>OERL01000104.1_pt1 | contig 19068 bp, 18 predicted proteins | sample 1539981 | NCBI WGS metagenome assembly OERL01 (sample SAMEA3891867, study PRJEB23780) | metagenome | biome: terrestrial biome; feature: animal house; material: Caecal content | place: Italy | collected 2015-05-05
GTGTGCCGTCGGGAAGCGCGCTTGCCGTCGACAGAGAGAAATTTTCCGCGGCGGTGGAACGCGAACTTGCCGCTTATCCCGATTTCACACTCATACGGGAGGAGGTGAAGGAAATTCCCGCCGCTCCCGTCATCATCGCCTGCGGGCCGCTGGCGTCCCCCTCTATGGCGGAGGCGCTCGCAGATGCCACGGGGAAGGACAGACTTTATTTTTACGACGCGGTTGCCCCTATCGTGGACGGGGAGAGCGTCGACTACGATTGCGCCTATTTCGGCGGCAGGTACGGCAAAGGGGAGGATTATCTCAATCTGCCTCTCGAGAGGGAGGAGTACGAAGCCTTTTACGAGGCTCTCGTCGGCGCGGAAACCGTGGTGTTGAAAGACTTCGAGAAAAAGGAACTTTTCGAAGGCTGTATGCCCGTGGAGGAAATAGCGCGCCGCGGTAAGGATTCTATGAGATTCGGTCCGCTCCGTCCCGTCGGTCTGCGCGACCCGCGCACCGACAAGGGCGCTTATGCCGTCGTTCAATTGAGGCGCGAGCACGCCGCGGGCGACTGTTTCAATATGGTGGGATTTCAGACCAATCTGACATTCCCCGAGCAAAAGAGGGTTTTCCGCCTCATTCCCGCGCTAAGGAATGCGGAATTTCTGCGTTACGGGGTTATGCACCGCAACACTTACATAGGACCGCGGGTGCTGGACGGGACGTTTGCGCTGACCGACAGAGAAGGCGTGTGCGTCGCGGGGCAACTTTCCGGGGTGGAAGGATATGTGGAGAGTATAATGAGCGGACTTGTCGCGGCGGTGAATACGGCGCGGCGACTGGAAGGAAAACCCGTCGCGGTGCCTCCGCGCACAACGGTTACCGGCGCGTTGTGTCGATATGTCGCCGAATGCGGCGAGCCGTTCCAGCCTATGAACGCCAACTTCGGATTGCTGCCTCAGCCCGAGGGTGTGCGCGGCAAGGAGAGAAAAAAGTGCTATCGCGAAAGAGCGGTGTGTGATATAATCGACTTCGTGAAAGAAATTGAATTTCGCTGACAATCGGCGGAAGGAGAAATATATATGGAATTCAGAGGAACAACCATTTGCGCCGTCAAGCGCGGCGGAATGACTGCGATTGCGGGCGACGGTCAGGTCACGATGGGCGAAAGCGTCATTATGAAGGGCAACGCCGTCAAGGTCAAGCGCATTTACAACGACAAAGTGGTCATAGGATTCGCGGGCTCGGTGTCCGACGCGTTCGCACTCTCCGAGAAATTCGAGGAGATGTTGCAGAAATACAGCGGCAATCTTATGCGTTCGGCGGTGGAACTCGCCGAACTGTGGAGAAGCGACAAGATGTACCGCAAACTCGAGGCGCTGCTCATTGTGGCGGACGCGCAGTCGCTTTACATCGTGTCGGGAAGCGGAGAGGTAATCGAACCCGAAAGCGGTATTTGCGCGATAGGCAGCGGCGGGAACTACGCTCTTGCGGCGGCCCGCGCTCTTGCGGCGGCAACCGACCTCGACGCCAAGGAAATCGCCGTCCGCGCGCTCAAAATAGCGTCGGAACTGTGCGTTTTCACCAACGACCACATCACCGTGGAAACTGTGTGAGGTGACTATGGAACTTACCCCGAAACAGATTGTCAAGGAACTGGACAGATTCATAATAGGACAGCAGGAAGCAAAGATTGCCGTGGCAATCGCGCTCCGCAACCGCTACAGGAGAAGCCGTCTCCCCGAAGAGATGCGCGAGGAAATCACGCCGAAAAATATTCTTATGAAAGGGCCTACCGGTGTGGGTAAAACGGAGATTGCGCGCCGTCTCGCGCGCCTTGTCCGCGCGCCTTTCGTCAAGGTGGAAGCCACCAAGTTCACCGAAGTGGGTTATGTCGGACGTGACGTCGAAAGCATAATCCGCGACCTGGTGGAAGTGGCTATCCGTATGGTCAAGGAAGAGAAGTTCAGGGAAGTTATGCCCCGCGCCACGGAAACCGCGGAGAACAAACTCGTCGAAGTGTTGTTGCCCCTCCGCAAGAAAGCCGACACGGGCGAGAAGTCGGACGCGCAACTCAAAGAGGAATTGCTCAGCGAGATTCGCGCGGGACACCTCGACGGAATCACCATAGAACTCGAAGTCAAACAGGAACCCAAGCCCATACAGATTGCCCCCGGCAATCAGCCCGGCGGAGAAATCGACATCGGCAACATTTTCGGCGGAATGTTCGGCGGAGCCAAGAAGAAGAAACGCAAACTGTCCGTCAAACAGGCTATGGATTTCATAGTCAATCAGGAAGCCGAAAAGATGGTCGACCAGGACGCTATCGTCACCGAGGCGCTCGCGAGAGCGGAGCAGGACGGTGTGGTGTTCCTCGACGAAATCGACAAGGTTGCCGCGCGTGCGGGCAGGGACCAGGGGCACGACGTTTCCCGCGAGGGCGTGCAACGCGACATTCTGCCCATAGTGGAAGGCAGCACCGTTCAGACCAAGTACGGCTCGATAAGGACGGATTTCATTCTGTTCATCGCGGCGGGCGCATTCCATATGTCCAAGATGGAAGACCTCATTCCCGAACTTCAGGGCCGCTTCCCCATCAGGGTCGAACTGGATAACCTCACCGAAGAGGACTTCGTCAAGATTCTCACCGAACCGGATAATGCGGTGCTCAAGCAGTACAAGGCGCTGCTCGGAGTCGACGGCGTGGAACTGGAATTCGACGACGACGCAATTCGCGAGATTGCCCGCGCCGCGTTCTACGAGAACGAGAACAGCGAGAACCTCGGCGCAAGACGTTTGCACGCGGTGCTCGAGAATCTGCTTAAGGACATTCTCTACGAAGCCGACGACAACGAGACCAAATCCATTCATATCGACAGGGCGTACGTTGAGGAACACCTCGCGCTTTCGCTCCGTGCCGCAAACCTCAGAAAGTATATTCTGTAACGAAAAGACAGTTTAAACGCGCGTTTTGAGCGGATAACATTCCGATTCGGGCGCGCGGAAGGACAACGAAATGATTTCCATTCCCAAGGGCACAAAGGATATGTTGCCTCAGGACGCCGCCGCGTGGCACTTCGTGGAGAACAAGGCGAGAGAAGCCGCCGCGCTTTTCTGCTTCCGCGAAATGCGCACTCCGACTTTCGAACATACCGAACTTTTCACCCGCGGCGTCGGCGAGACCACCGACATCGTCACCAAAGAGATGTATACCTTCGAGGATAAGGGCGGCAGGAGTATGACGCTCCGTCCCGAGGGCACCGCCGGCGTGGCGCGTGCGTTCATAGAGAACGGGCTTCAGCAGGGAGCGCTTCCTATGAAAGCCTATTATCTCGCTTCCGTCTTCCGTTACGAACGCCCGCAGAGCGGCAGACTGCGCGAACATCATCAGTTCGGCGTGGAACTGTACGGCAGTCACTCTCCGTACGCCGACGCCGAGGTGATTTCGCTTGCCTCTTATTTCCTGTCCAGCGTGGGGCTCGACGCCCTCGTGCTTTACATCAACAGCATCGGCTGCAAGGAATGTCGTCCGCGTTACAATCAGGCTCTCAAGAAATACATCGGGGATAATCTCGCCGATATGTGCGGCAAGTGCAGAGAACGCTTCGACAAGAATCCTCTCCGTATTCTGGACTGCAAAGAGGAGTCCTGTCGCAGGATTACGGCGGCGGCTCCCGCAGTCACCGATTTTCTTTGTGACGACTGCAGGGCGCATTTCGAAGAGTTGCAGCGTATACTTTCCGCCGCGGGAATAAAATACGAAGTGAATCCTTCCGTGGTTCGAGGTCTCGACTACTACACCCGCACGGTGTTCGAGTTCGTCTCCCGCGACATAGGCGCGCAGGGGACCGTGTGCGGCGGCGGCAGATACAACAACCTCGTCGAGGAAGTCGGGGGCAAGCCCACTCCCGCGGTCGGTTTCGGTCTCGGGCTTGAGAGGTTGCTCCTGGTGTTGGGGAATACGGGCAGACTCGACGTGCCTGCGGAGAGGAGCGACCTTTATATCGCTTCCGTTGGCGAAAGTGCGGCGAGGTTCGCTCCCGCGCTTGCCGCTTCCTTGCGCAAAGAGGGCGTAAGCGTGGAATTCGACCTTATGGACAGGGGCGTGAAGGCGCAGATGAAATACGCCGACAAGACCGGCGCGCGTTTTGTCGCAGTCATCGGCGACGACGAAATGAACGCGGGAAAAGTGGCTCTCAAGAATATGGCGACGGGCGAAAGCGTCGAAGTGCCGTTCGACGGCGTGGCCGGTGTCGTGAAATGACCGAACGCGGAGTAGTCACCAAAGTCAAGGGCAATCGCGCGACCGTGGAATTCGACAGGAAAAGCGCTTGCGACAATTGCCATATGTGTGCGGTCACGCGTGACGGTATGAAAGTGAAAATCGTCATCGACAATTGTCTCGACGCTTCCGTCGGGGACGTCGTGGACGTTGCGATGGGGGAGCGGTTTGTGTTGACAGCCGCCCTCATAGTCTATATAATACCCCTTGTGCTGGTCGGCGTCGGAATCGGCGTCGGAAGCCTGCTCGGCGAACTTGCGCAGGTGCTTCTCGCCCTCGGCGGACTGCTGGTCGGGTTCGGTGTGGCAATCGCCCTCGACAGGTGCGTAATCAGGAAAAAGAAAGGTTTTGCACCTCGTATGGTCGCGATATGCGGAATCAGCCCCGCGGTCGTTTCCGAAACGAAACGGACGGCGACGGAGGCGGAAGAAAAAGTCGGCGCGGACGACTCGGACAGGTAACCGCGCGACGGCGGAAAACAGCGGATACGGGCGATTGCGCCCTTGTATAACCGAGATTATTGGAGGATTGAATATGAGCAAGAATTGCGTTCATTTCACAAACGACGACTTTGACGCGACGATAGCCGCGGGCGGCGTCGTGCTGGTCGATTTCTGGGCAAGTTGGTGCGGTCCGTGCAGAATGCTCGGTCCCGTCATCGAGGAACTCGCCGACGATTACGCGGGCAAAGCCGTGGTCGGCAAAGTCAACGTGGACGACTGTCCCGCAATAGCCGAAAAGTTCGGCATTATGACCATTCCCGCCGTGTTTATTTTCAAGAACGGCGAGGTTGTGGACAAGATGGTGGGACTGCGCCAGAAGGTGCAACTTGCCGCCGTGCTTGACAAATATCTGTAAACATTCGAACCCGCCTCGAGGCGGGTTTGTCTTTTTCACTTAAAGGAGAATAAAATGGTTGACCTCAAATGCATAAAGGCGGTAGACCCCGAATTGTACGATTCTATGGTCGAGGAACTGCGCCGTCAGCAGCACAATCTCGAACTGATTGCCAGCGAAAACATCGTTTCCCCCGCGGTTATGGCGGCGGCGGGCACTTTCTACACCAATAAGTACGCCGAGGGTTATCCCCGCAAGCGTTATTACGGCGGGTGCCAGTACGTCGACAGGGCGGAGGAACTCGCAATCGAGCGTGCCAAGGAACTGTTCGGCGCCAAATTCGCCAACGTTCAGGCTCACAGCGGCTCCAATGCCAATTTCGCGGTCTATTACGCCATTCTGCAGCCCGGCGACACCGTGCTCGGTATGTCCCTCTCCGAGGGCGGACACCTCACCCACGGTTCCCCCGTCAACCTCAGCGGCAAACTGTTCAATTTCGTGTCCTACGGGCTCAATCCCGAGACGGGCAGGATAGATTTCGACGACGTCCGCAAAAAGGCTCTCGAGTACAGACCCAAACTCATCGTCGCGGGCGCTTCCGCCTACGCAAGGACGATTGACTTTGCCAGGTTCAAGGAAATTGCCGACGAAGTGGGCGCCTACTTTATGGTTGACATCGCGCACATAGCGGGTCTTGTCGCCACCGGTCTGCACCCCAGTCCCGTGCCTTACGCCGACTTTGTCACCTCCACCACTCACAAGACTCTTCGCGGACCTCGCGGCGGTCTCATTCTCACCAACAACGAGGACCTTGCAAAACAAATCGACAAGATTATCTTCCCCGGCTCGCAGGGCGGTCCTCTTATGCACATCATCGCAGCCAAAGCCGTCGCGTTCAAGGAGGCGCTCAGCCCCGAATTCAAGACCTATCAGGAACAGGTCGTCAAGAACGCCAAGCGTTTGTCCGAGACTTTGCTCGCGCGCGGCATAAACCTCGTGTCGGGCGGCACCGACAATCACCTTATGCTGCTCAACCTCGTCGGCACCGGCGTTACGGGCAAGCAACTCGAGAAATGGCTGGACGAAGCGCACATCACCGTCAACAAGAATGCCGTGCCCAACGACCCCGAAAAGCCTTTTGTCACCAGCGGCGTGAGAATCGGCACCCCCGCAGTCACCACTCGCGGTATGGTCGAAAAGGATATGGAAGTCATCGGCAACTGCATTGCCGACATCATCAGAGGCGGCGAGAGCGCAATCCCCGCGGTTACGGGACAGGTGCTCGACCTTTGCGCGGCGCACCCCCTTTACGAGGACGACGTGTTGTTCTGATGAATACGCAAACATAAACGTAACGCGCTCCGCACGGGGCGCGTTTTTACGTATTTTAATGCGATGCGTCGGGCAACCGTTGCAGGCTACACCCTGCGGCGCAGGCGCCAAAGTTTTTCCATAAAACCGCGCACTTCCGCTCCCGCAAAACCTATTTCGTCGAAAGGCGCGCGGTAAGGTGCCCGTGTGGCGTAGGCGTTGCGCGCATACGGATTGCCGTGAAAACGGGAATCCGCGTTTTCGCTTTGTCGTCGGTCTCCGCGCTCTGCGTCGGAATCGCGACAGCCGCCGTAATCGCGGAAGTCGTTTTGTGCGTTGTCGCGCGGAGGGACGTCGTTGCCGTCTTTTCCTGCCGCTTTGAAGGCGTTTGCGTTTCCGAAAGGATTTCCGCCCGACATAAGCGACAGAAGGAGAGGAAGCATATTACCCGTTCCGCCTCCTCCGTTTTGTTGCGCTCCCACCGCTTGCGCGTTGCCCCCGTTCATTCCGGAAAGCAAAAACGGCAGGACGGACAGAAGGGCATTGCCGCCGTTTTGTTGTCCCGAGTTTCCCGCGTTCATTCCCGCAAACAGCGCGCCGAGAGGAAAGCCTCCCGCGGCGGTGTTGCCTGTGTTCCCGTTGCCGCTCTCGCGCGACGCGCCCGCGTTTTGTCCGCTTTTCATTACGCTCATCAGTTTGAGAAGCATTTCGGCGTCCATAAAGTCTCCTCCACGCACAATCAATATATGCCGTCATATTATGATTGTGACGGAGGGGATATGGACAACGGATACAACGGTTTCGGCAGATACGGACAGGCTGACGGTCCGCGGTACGGCGGTTTCGGGCAGGTCTACGGTGACGACGGACGCGTACGCGATAACGGTGACGGCCGCTCGCGGAACGGCGGTACATACGACGAGGCGCATCTCCGTGAGGATATGGCGCGATACGGCTCTATGAGCGGCGACGAACTCACGGAAGAATTGTTTTCCAAAGCGCGGGAAATGAGGGCGGAAGGCAAACTCGACACGGATATGCTCGAGGACTTCGCGTCCAAGGCCGCGCCTTTTCTTTCCGCGGCGGAACTGAAACGCCTCCGCGAACTGATTTCTATGTTGAAAAATGTATAAAATCGACCGTTCTCTGGTCAGCGCGCTGTCGCTGAACGATTACGCATACGCCCTTGTGCGCGTCGCAAATCCCCGGCAATACGGATTCGTGGCAAGGCGTTTCGACGTGGTGTGCGGATTTCCGTTCATAAACAGTCTTGGTATACGCTGCGACAAACGCGACGGCGAACGCCTCAGGACAATGCCCGAGGTGGAATTCGTCACGGCGCAGGGGAGAGTGAGCGCGCTTGCGGACGATTATTCCGAAAAGAACGCCGCCGCGGGAGAGGTAACCGCCGCGGACGGCGGAGCGTTTTACGGCGCGGAAAACGGCGCGGAGGAAGTTTACACGCTGTCCGACGAGGAACGGCGAGCCGTTTCCGAAGCGTTTGCGCGGGAAAATTACGACGGAGCGGGCGTGACTCTTTGCGTGATGGACACGGGAGTGGCGCCGCATTCCGATTTGTCGATTCCGCGAGACAGGATAGTGGCTTTCGAGGACAGGATTGCGGGACGGGAATTTCCCTACGACGACAACGGACACGGCACGTTTGTGGCGGGTGTTGCGGCGGGGCGAGGCGTGCTTTCGGGGGGCAAACTCCGCGGCGTGGCGCCCGCGGCGGACATAGTCGGCGTGAAGGTGATAGAGGCCTCGGGTGAAACGGGAACGTTCAAAATACTGGAAGGTATGCAATGGTTGTTCGACAACTGCGCGCGCCTGAACGTCAGGGTGGCGTGTATGAGTTTCGGTGCCGACCCAGTGGACAGCGCCGACCCTCTCAAAATGGGTGCGGAAATGCTGGTGCGGCGCGGAATAACCGTTGTGTGCGCGGCAGGCAACAGCGGAATAGGCGGTCTCAAATCGCCGGGTATCAGTTCGGAGGTTATAACCGTAGGGGCGGTTGACGAAAATCTGAAAGTCGCCGATTTTTCCTCAACGGGGGTTTATCACGGCGTGCGACGTCCCGACCTTTACGCCCGCGGCGTGCGTATCAAAGGACTGGACGCGGGCGGTACTTATTCGCTTATGTCGGGGACGTCGGTGTCCGCCCCGTATGTTGCGGGCGCGTGCTGCCTGCTTCACCAGCGGTTCGGCAGGCTGTCTCCCAGAGAATGCAAACGTATGATAATGGCATCCTGCCGACACGTGCGCGGCGTCAGCGTTTTCACGGCTTTGTAGTTCGCGAAACGACGGGACGCGCGGATATCGATTCCAGCGCGGCAACGAAACGGTATATGTCGTTCTCGGTGTTGTGCACGCCGATACTGACGCGTACGGCGCCGCGCTCGGTGGTGCCCAACGCACGGTGGGCAAGCGGCGCGCAATGCAGACCGCCGCGTACGGCAAAATCCATTTCTGAAAGTTTGTCCGCGACCATACCGCTGTCGCGACCTTTGAGATTGAACGAAACAACCCCGAGAGACCCGTCTTTGGTGTAAATGTCGGCGTTGAGCATCTTAAGATAGCCGAGGAGTTCGTCCGCAAGCCTCGATACGCGTTCGCGGTTCGCGGCGGCGTTCTGAAAACTCCATTTCGCTCCTTCGTGAAGAGCGGCGATGCCTCCCGCAAACAGCGTGCCCGCCTCGAATGCTTCGGGAGGCTCGACGGGCTGATAGGTGCTGTCCGACGCCGTACCTGTGCCGCCCATAATCAGCGGTTGCAATTTGAGTGCGTTGGAAAAAACGAGCGCGCCCGTACCTTGCGGTCCGTGAAGCCCCTTGTGTCCCGGGAAAGCCAGCATATCGAACCCCAGTTCCCCTAGATTGACGGGAACGAGCGGAACTGCCTGCGCTCCGTCTATGAGAGTGAAAACGTCATATTTTTTCGCAGATTCCGAAAATTTTCTCAGGTCTATCCGCGCTCCCGTGACGTTGGAAGCCGCGGAAACCACGGCAAAATCGGCGTTCTGAAGAGCACTGTCGAGATGCTCGGGTTTTATGACCCCGTCGGACGGCTCCACGACGAAAAGACTGATTTTGCCGCGCTTTTCAAGTTCGAAAAGAGGGCGGAGCACGGAATTGTGGTCGAATGACGTCGTGACGACTCTCATTCCTTCGCGCAGGAAGCCGAACAGGGCAAGATTCAGCGCTTCCGTGCAGTTCTTGGTGAATGCGAGAGAGTAGTCGCCGCCCGCCGCGCCGAAAGCGGAAAGCAGATAGTTGCGGCAATTTTCGATTTTGACCGCGGCGTCGAGAGCATAGCGGTGGCCGCTTCTGCCGCTGTTTGCGGAGTGGGACAGGTCGTAGAGCAGGGCTTCGCCGACGCCCTTGGGCTTGTAGAAACTTGTTGCGGCATTGTCAAGATAAATCATAGTTCATTGTATGCAACGCGCGTGAAAATTTCCCTCGGCGCTTTCGGGGCGCGCTCTCGGGGCACAAAAGAAAAAAAACGACAGTATTGTATATTAGCGGACGGATACATACAATATTCGGAGGGAAGTATGAGAGAATTTTTCGTAGCGTTCCGTTCGCGGTCCGACGCCTTGCGATTTTTCGAGGAAATTTCGAGTTACCGCGTGCCGGCGAAGATTATCAACACGCCGTCGTCAGCGGGGGTCGGGTGCGGGCTTTCGGTTAAACTGCTCGCAAAGAGTATGCCGCTTGTCACCCGCGTGCTCGAGAGAATGAATTTCGGCTCGGTCATCGGATTTTTCCGTCTTACGGACAGCGGAGCGGCGGTCAGGCTGTGACCACCGCTCCCCGAGGGCGGATTCGTAGGGAAAAATTCATATATCGATGTGATACGGTCCGCCGCTTGCGGCGGATTTTTTTCGGAGCGTTGGCGGCAAAGTGCCCGAAAACAGAGCGGAAGTCTCGCGGAGGGCAAATTTAATCACAATAACCTTAAGAAGATTGCCTTAATCGGCAAGTCGTGCAATAATATTGCCGTGAACACGAATGACAAGGAAATTTTCGACGCGTTGGCGCGTATGCACCCCGACGCGCAATGCGAACTGAACTTCGGGACGCCGTTTGAACTATTGGTGGCGGTGATTTTGTCTGCCCAGTGCACGGACAAGCGCGTCAACGCCGTGACGCAGGAACTCTTCAAAAAGGCGTCGACCGCCGAGGACTTTGTCGCTATGCCCGTGGAGGAACTCGAAAAGGAAATTTATTCGTGCGGATTCTATCACAGCAAGGCGCGCGCGATAAAAGAAATGTCCGCAAGTGTGGTGGAAATGGGCGGAATGCCCGAGACTCGGGAAGAACTTATGAAACTGCGGGGCGTGGGGCGAAAGACCGCCAATGTGGTGACCGCGGTTGCGTTCAACGCCAACGCCATTGCCGTCGACACTCACGTTTTCCGAGTTGCCAACCGTATAGGTCTTGCCGAGGCGTCCACGCCCGAGGAAACCGAGCGGCAACTTATGGGGCGGTTCGACGAGGAACTGTGGAACAGATTGCATCACTTGCTTATATTCCACGGGCGTTACACTTGCAAGGCGCAGAAGCCCGCTTGCGCGGGTTGTGAATTGAAAACACGCTGCAAGTATTATGAAAATCGCCAAAAAGTATAATACATTTTGACGTTTTCAAGAATACTTTGGCTTGAATAGAGGGTTTGTCGCTTCGTACGGCAGGCGACTTCGGACAGCAGATGGACGAATCGTCGCGCCGACGGACGGGGACGGAAACAATGAAAAAATACGAAATTTTGTCAAAACGGACGCTTGCCGAGCGAGTGAACGAATACGTGATTTACGCGCCTGCAGTCGCGCGCCACGCCAGGGCGGGTCAATTCGTGATTCTGCGCACCGACGAGGAGGGCGAGAGAGTGCCTTTCACCGTATGCGATTATTCCCGTGAAAACGGCACGGTGTCCATACTGGTGCAGGAAGTCGGTTACACCACTATGAAACTTGCTTCGATGAGCGTCGGCGACGCGCTCGCCGATTTCGTGGGGCCGCTGGGTAATCCCACAGACCTTTCCGCATACGGACGAATCCTGCTCGTAGGGGGCGGAATTGGCGGCGCGGTCATTTATCCGCAGGCCAAGCAACTTGCCGCAGAAGGCAAGTCGGCAGACGTGATTCTCGGTGCGCGCAACGTTTCGCTTGCGATTTATACCGAAGAATTCGCCGAGTATTCCGAGAATTTTTATCTCATAACGGACGACGGCTCGAGCGGTAAGAAAGGTTTTGTCACCGATATGATAAAGGAACTTGTGGAGAGCGGCGAAAAATACGACTGTGTGTTTGCGGTAGGACCTCTTCCTATGATGAAAGCGGTTTGCGCGCTCACCGAAAAATACGGAATCCCCACCGTCGTGAGTATGAATTCGCTTATGGTCGACGGCACGGGTATGTGCGGGTGTTGCAGACTGACCGTCGGGGGCAAGGTGCGTTACGCTTGTGCGCACGGTCCCGAATTCGACGGTCATCAGGTGGATTTCGACGAGGCGATTGCGCGTTCCCGTATGTACCGCGAGCAGGAGCAGGCGCACGTCTGCAGGCTTACGGGGGAGGTCAGAAGATGAACAAGTCCGAAAGAAACGCCGTGCCAGTGCAGGACGCGGCGGAGAGAATAAAGAATTTCGACGAAGTTGCAAAGGGTTTCACCCCCGAACTCGCGCTTGCCGAAGCGGCGCGTTGTCTGAGTTGCAAGAACGCTCCCTGCACCAAAGGTTGCCCCGTGGGAGTGCGCATACCTAACTTTATTGCCGCTCTTCTGAACGACGGCGCAGACGCCGCCGCAGGCGTGCTGTTTGCGGACAACAATCTTCCCGCCGTTTGCGGGAGAGTGTGTCCGCAGGAAAATCAATGTGAAAAGTATTGTGTGCGCCGCGAAAAATTGGGCGGTTCGGTTGCAATCGGAGCGCTGGAAAGGTTCGTCGCCGATAACGCGGAGGTTGCCAAAACCGCCGCGGCAACGAGACAGTCGGCTCGGGTGGCTGTGGTCGGCTCCGGTCCCGCGGGATTGTCGTGCGCCGCGGACCTTGCGAGGGCGGGGATACAGGTCACCATTTTCGAGGCGCTTCACAAGGCGGGCGGAGTTCTGGTCTACGGCATACCCGAATTCAGGCTTCCGAAATCCGTTGTCGCAAAGGAAATAGAGGGATTGAAGGCTCTCGGCGTGGATATAGAGTGCAATTGCGTGGTGGGTAAAACCGTGCTTATGGAGGAACTGCTGGAGGAATTCGACGCGGTGTTCATCGGCTCGGGCGCGGGATTGCCGCTTTTCCTGGGGATAGAGGGCGAGACGCTGTGCGGCGTGTCGTCCGCAAACGAATTCCTGACACGCGTGAATCTTATGAAAGCCTATCGCGACGACGCGGTTACGCCCGTTCAGCGCGGTAAGAACGTCGTTGTCGTCGGCGCGGGTAACGTGGCAATGGACGCCGCGCGTACGGCGAGAAGGCTGGGGGCGGAGGTAACTCTGGTGTACCGCAGAAGCCGCGCCGAAATGCCGGCAAGAGCCGAAGAAATCGTACACGCGGAGGAAGAGGGCATAAAGTTCGAGTTGCTCACCAATCCCGTAAGGATACACGGAGACGAACGCGGGTTCGTAAACGGTATGACCTGCGTCAGAATGGAACTGGGAGAGCCAGACGCCAGCGGCAGACGTCGTCCCGTGACGGTGGAAGGAAGTGAGTTTTTCCTTGCGTGCGACGAGATTATCGTTGCGCTCGGCACGACGCCCAACCCGCTTATCAAGGACAGTTTTCCCGCGCTCGGCACGACGCCGAAAGGCACTATAATTGCCGACGAAAACGGCAAAACCGACCTTGACGGATTGTATGCGGGCGGCGACGCTATGACGGGCGCTGCCACGGTTATTCTGGCAATGGGCGCCGGAAAGAGAAGCGCGAAAGCAATCATAGAAGAACTGCGCGCCAAGGGCAAAGCGGTCTGAGGCGGATATAAACGCAAAACGGAGAAGATATGTTTCTCGATTACGTCAAGATTTTCATAAAGGCCGGCAACGGCGGCAACGGCGCCGTGTCTTTCCACAGGGAAAAATACGTGCCCAACGGCGGACCCGACGGCGGTGACGGCGGCAACGGCGGCAGCGTGGTTTTTCTTGCCGACAAGAACCTTACGACGCTCATAGATTTCAAGTTCAAAAAGCATTTCCGCGCCGAAAACGGCGTGAGCGGTGCGGGTAGAAACTGCACCGGCAAGAGCGGCGAAGATATGATAATCAAGGTTCCGGTCGGGACCGTTATAAAGGAGACGTCTTCGGGCAAGGTGCTTGCAGACCTGTTCGAGGACGGCGAAACATACAGGGCGCTTGCAGGAGGGCGCGGCGGCAAAGGGAACGCAAGATTCGCGCACGCGCAGAGGCAAGCCCCCGGGTTTTCGCAATTGGGCGAGACCACTGAGGAACATCAGGTCACGCTCGAACTCAAGACAATAGCCGACGTGGGACTTGTCGGATTCCCGAATGTGGGGAAGTCGACGTTGCTGTCCGTGCTGACCTCGGCAAAACCCAAAATCGCCAATTACCATTTCACTACTATCAACCCCAATCTCGGCGTCGTCGAGATGTACGACGACAGTTTCGTCATCGCCGATATTCCGGGGCTTATCGAAGGTGCGGGCGAAGGCGCGGGGCTGGGGCATTATTTCCTGAGACATATCGAAAGAGTGCGCCTCATAGTGCACATCGTTGACATTTCGGGTAGCGAGGGCAGAGACCCCGTGGACGATTATTTCAAAATCCGCAAGGAACTTGCGGTATACAGCGAGAAACTTGCCGCCACTCCCGAAATAGTGGTGGCGTCCAAGGCGGACCTGCCTATGGAAGAAGGCGCTCTGGAAAGATTCGAAAAGGAAACGGGTAAAAAACCGTTTGTGATTTCGGCGCTTGCGAGGCAGGGACTTGACGAACTGCTTGCCGAGATGAAAAAGCGCGTCGACGAATTGCCGCCCCCCGAACGTATGGAGGTGGACGCCGACGCAACCCTCGAGAGCAAACCCGAAGGCGGTTTCGAAATCGTACGCCGCGACGACGGGGCGTTCGAAGTCGTGGGCGGGCTGGTGGATTATCTTGCGCGCAACGTCGTGCTGTCCTCCTACGATTCGTTCGCGTTCTTCCAGAAAGTACTCAAGGACAGGGGAGTTATCGACGCCCTTAAGGAGTGTGGTATGAAAGAAGGCGACACGGTGGCAATCGCCGACGTGGAATTCGAATGGGTGGAATGACGCGGCAAAATCCAGGCGCGACAATATAGAAGAAAATTGTGAGAACCGACAAGAAAAAACTGATGAAAATCACGGCGATAACTCTTGCCGCCGTTGCGCTGGGAATCTGCGTGGTGTTCGCCGTCTACGGCATAATCTACAACGTCAGGCGAAACGCCGCGCCTCCCGACGACATTTCCTCGTACACGGGCGACGGCGACGACGTCATTCACTTTATGAACACGGGCGGAAGCGATGCAATACTAATCGAAAGCAACGGAAAGTTCGCTTTGGTCGATTGTGCGGAGGATACCGACAATCCCCGCGGTCTGGAATCGCTCGACCTTGAAGGATACGAACAGGTTGTCGTCGATTACGTCAAGAAAGTCGCGGCAGACCTAAACGGCAAGGTTACGCTCGAATTCGTCGTCGGCACGCACGCTCATTCGGACCACCTCGGCGGTTTCGACACTCTTTTCAACGACCCCGACGTCATGGTGAAGGACGCTTATCTCAAACGCTATTACGAGGACAGAATCTCCGATTACGAAGTGACCGAGTGGGATAATACCGAAGTTTACAATCAGACCGTGGAAGCCGCGCTGGCGAACGGGATTAACCTCATCCAGGACCTTGACGCTGTGGGAACGATTACGCTTGGCGACTTTGCAATCGATTTCCTCGCCACCGAGGAAGCCGACCCCGACAAGAAAGTCGGAGAAAACGACAACTCCATCGCGTTGCTGCTGAAAAAAGGCGAGAACAAGATTCTGCTTATGGGCGACGTCAACTACGGCAGCGGCGACGAGAACAGAATCGCAAAACAGGTGGGAAAGGTCGACCTTATGAAAGTCGGACATCACGGCTTGGGGTATTCCACGGGAAGTCCGTTGCTCACCGCCACGCAACCCCCTGTGGCGATTGTGACAAATATCGAGAAAAATATCTATTTCGGCACCAAGTTCCGTCTTGTTATGAACTCCCGTTCGGCAATTTATTCGACAGGCGAGTATAACGGTATTGCCGCCGTGATAGGAGACGACAAAGGCGATATAACCTTGCTGTCCAACATTCATTGAGGAAGCGGTTAAAATACAATAAAGGAACGGGCAATTGTCCGTTCCTTTTGTTTTGCGCAAAACGCGCGCCGCTAAGGTAAGCATGTTGTTGTTCGGGCTAGGGGGGCGGTAAAAACCGATGTCCCGTAAAAGTCCGATGTACGAAGAAAGGGTACGTTTCCGTACCCTTTCCGTCTGTCTTTTGGTGCACCATGTTTCGTGGATAAAAATGCTGTCCACGGCAAAAACCTCGGAAAACACATCGTTTTCCGAGGTTTTTTGCTGCTTTTCTGGCAAAAACGGGACTTTTACGCACCTTCAAAACAGGTTTCGATTTTGTGCTGTCTTTTGACCGTTTTTCATGCAAAACAGAACTTGAACCCTGCGATTTTTTTTGGCGACCATTTTATTTCGAAAATTTCTTAAAATTGCAGCAAAACTCTTGACAGGAGAGCGATATATGATTATAACGATAATTGAATTATCGGTAATTAAATTATCGCAGGAGGAAGATATGTCGGTTGCGGACAGAAGTATCGATCCGCGCATCATCGAGAGCGCGAAAGAGGAGTTCCTGCAAAAGGGATTTTTGGATGCATCCTTGCAGGAGATCTGCAAAAACGCAGGCGTTACGACGGGTGCGCTGTACAAGCGGTTCAAGGGCAAGGAAGAGCTTTTCTGCGCGCTGGTGGAGAGCACTGTACAAGACCTCGAAGAGGTAGTGCGGCAAAAATCCGTTCTGCCCGCCACGCTCACTGACGAACAGCTTAAGAAAGCGTGGGACATGGACAGGGAATATATGCAGTGGTGGTTCGACTATCTCTACGACCGCTACGATGAAATGCGCCTGCTGCTCGTCTATTCGGACGGAACGAAGTACGCGGACTTCGAGCACGAATGGGTGGAGAATATGAGCCATACTACCTATGCGTATTACAAGGAGGCGCAGAGGCGCGGGCTGACAAAGACAGACATTTCCGAAAAGGAATTGCACGTCATGCTGTCCGCCTTTTGGACGGCGATCTGTGAGCCGCTCATCCACGGATTTACAAAGGAGGAGGCAGGGCGCATATCCGATTTAATGTGCGGATTGTTCGACTGGTATAAAATGCTCGGTTTTGAGCGGTAAATTTTGCCGCCCGCAGAGGCGGCAATTCTTTCGTCATATAGTTCGCTTATGCGAACAAATAGAATAACAGGAGGCTGTATGATAAAAAGTATCTTGAAGTACGCGGGTAAGTACAAGATTCTCACCATAGTGGCGACTATTATGGTTGCCATCGCCGTGGCTGCACAGATCTTGCCGTACATATTTGCGTATCAGATCATCTCGCCGCTCATTGCGGGCGAGAGCATTCCGTGGCAGTTCGCTGTGGGCAGAGTGGTGGGCGTTGCCGTCTGCCTTGTGCTGAATTTCGTGTTCTACCTCGGCGGGCTGTCCCTCTCGCACATTGCGGCGTTCAACACGCTGTACAATCTGCGCGTGAGCTTGCAGGGCAAAATGGAAAAACTGCCCCTCGGCGTGGTGCAGGAGAAGGGGACGGGGAATTTGAAAAAGCTGTTCGTGGACGACGTGGAGAGCATGGAACTTCTGCTCGCGCACGCTATTCCCGAAGGTTTAGGCAATATCATCATTCCCGTCGGCGTGTTTATCGCCATGTTCGCGGTCGATTGGAAACTCGCGCTTTTAACGCTCATCATGCTTCCCGTCGGCGTGTGGGCGGTCATGATGATGACGCGCTCCGGCTTTGCCAAAATGGACAGTTACTACCGCTCGGCGCAGGTCATGAACAACACCATCATCGAATACGTCAACGGCATGGAAGTCGTCAAAGTGTTCGGCAGGGACGGCGATTCGTATAAGCGGTACAAAAAGGACGTGGAGGCGTACCGCGACTTCACGCTGGACTGGTACCGCGTGTGCTGGCCGTGGATGGCGGTGTATGCGGGCGTGTTCGCCTGCTGTTCGCTGTTCACGCTGCCCTTCGGCGGCATGTTCGTCGCGGGCGGCTGGTCACAGTTGGCAGACCTCATTTTGGTGCTCTGCCTTTCCTTCGGGCTGGGCGGCCCGCTCATGAAGGCGATGCGTTTCGTCCCCTCGCTCGCGCAAGTCGATCGCAAGGTCAAAGAACTTGAAAAGACTTTGGACGCCGAGCCGCTGAAAAGCAAGGGCAACACTTTTACGGGCAAGGGCAACACGGCGGTGTTCGAGAATGTCACTTTCGCCTACGAGGACAAAAACGTAATTCAAAGCGCAGATCTCGTCGTGCAGGAGGGCAAAAAGACGGCGCTGGTCGGCGAATCGGGTTCGGGCAAGAGCACGCTCGCAAAACTGCTGGTGCATTACTACGACATCGGCGGCGGAAAGATAACTTTGGGCGGGCAGGACATTACGGACATGAGCCTCGATGCCCTGAACGATAAAATTTCCTTTGTGTCACAGGATAATTTCCTGTTCAACACCAGCATATATGACAACATCAAGGTCGGCAAGCCCGACGCGACGAAGGAGGAAGTGCTCGCTGCGGCACAAAAGGCGCAGTGCATGGAATTTATAAATCGGTTGGAAAACGGTATTGATACGCTCGCGGGCGATTGCGGCAGCGCGCTTTCGGGCGGGGAACGGCAGAGAGTTTCGCTCGCAAGGGCGATTCTGAAAAACGCGCCCGTCGTCATTCTGGACGAGGCAACGGCGTTCGCCGATCCCGAAAACGAGGAGAAGATGGAAAAGGCGATCGCCGAAGTCGTCCGGGGCAAAACGCTCCTCGTCATTGCACACCGCCTTGCGTCCATTCAGAACGCGGATAAGATTTATGTGCTGGACAACGGCAAGGTGGCGGGCAGCGGCACGCATAAAGAGCTTTTGGAAAGCAACGACATCTATAAACGGCTCTGGCAGATCTCCGAGGACAGCGCGGCGTGGAACGTGGTCGGAACGGAAGGAGGCGCGGTATGATTAAATTTTTCGTAAGGATATTGAAGTTTTCGGGCAAATACAAGGGCAGGGTGCTCTCGGCGGCGCTGTTCGCGTTCATCAAGGGCATCTGCATCATGATGCCGCTCTTTCTCGGCTTTCTGCTCTTCAATGAGTTCTACGAGGGCACAATAACCGTAGCTCGCTGCCTCATCTACTTTGCGGGCATGGCGGCGTCGCTGGCAGTACATATTCTCGCCACAAATTTGAGCGATAGGTTGCAGAGCACGGCGGGATATAAGATTTTTGCAGAAAAGCGCATGGAGCTGGGCGCGCGCCTTCGGAAACTTCCTATGGGCTACTTTACGGCGGGCAATATCGGCAAAATCAGCTCGGTGCTCTCGTCCGATATGGTTTTCGTGGAAGAGAACGTCATGCAGTCTATCGC
>OERL01000105.1_pt1 | contig 18915 bp, 14 predicted proteins | sample 1539981 | NCBI WGS metagenome assembly OERL01 (sample SAMEA3891867, study PRJEB23780) | metagenome | biome: terrestrial biome; feature: animal house; material: Caecal content | place: Italy | collected 2015-05-05
CGGTGAGCGCCGCCACGGCAATCGCCACGGCTTCGTAGCTTTGTTTCCCGGTAAGCGAAGCGAGCGACGCGCTCACATAAGCAAGGCCGCAGGTTGCTGGCAGTTGTAAGGCGTAGCCCAAAAACAGCGTGACGTGCCAACGGTTTTTTAAAGAGACGGCAAAGACAAACGCGCTGAGCACCGTCAAATACACCGCCAAAACCGGATATTCATAGCCGCCCGCTAAAAGTTCGGGCATTCGGTTGAGATACAGCATCCAAAGCGGCAGATAACCGCCGATGACCGCAAAAGCGGAAATGGTCTGTGACCGGTGGAGCATGGAGAGCGCAAACGCACCGGCGGCCACCAGCACGCAAAGCAAAAACGCCGTCTGCGGCGAAATGAGTTTTAACACGAAATACGTCACGGCCGTTGCCACATACAAAACGGCAACGCCGCCGCTGATTAACCCTTGCGCAAACACATTGGCGCGGCGTTTGCGGGTGATAACCTCACCGCCGGCGATGAGTGCGACACCGAGCAAATACAAAAGCACGCTTTTGAACACATCGCCGATTCTCGTAAAGGTATATTGCCCCGCCGCAATCGCCCTCTGCTTTCGCGCAAACTCTATACGGACACCGCCCGCGACAACGCGCGCGACGGCTTTTTCGAGAGGCTGACGGTGGCGTATGCGAACTTCGCACTCGAACTCGCCGCCGTCCGGTCTGGTTATGAAATTGAATCCGTCGGTCTCCAGCGCGCCTTTGAACAACCGGTCGCCCTCGCCCTGGGAAACTATGAGCAGATTCCTCTCCACGTCCTTATCGAGCACAAACCAACTTTCGCCGCTGCCTTCGGCCTTGCCTCCGATACCCAGCCCCCTGCGCTGACCTATGGTGTAATAGAACACGCCGCGGTGTCTGCCCACCGCTTCTCCGCTTTCGGTGACGATGTCGCCCTCTTTCATCGGAATATAGCGCGACAAGAACTCGCGGAACTTTCTTTCGCCTATGAAGCATATTCCCGTGCTGTCCTTTTTCTCCGCAACGGGTATGCCCTTCTCGCGTGCGTACGCGCGCACGTCATTTTTAATGAAATCGCCGAGGGGGAACAGTACGTCGTCGAGTTGACGCTCCGTGACCTGATTGAGAAAATATGTCTGGTCCTTGTTATCGTCGGCGGCGCGGAGCAGATAATTGCGTCCGTCCTCGTGACGTATTCGGCAGTAATGCCCGGTTGCGATGAAATCGGCGCCCAGTTCGCGCGCGAATTCGCGGAAAGGACCGAATTTGATTTCGCGGTTGCACAACACGTCGGGATTGGGAGTCCTGCCCTTGCGGTATTCGTCCACGAACAGGCTGAACACTCTCTCCATATATTGCTCGGAAAAATCCACGGAATAATAAGGAATATCCAGAGCGGCGCACACTCTTTCGACGTCCGCCCAATCGCGCTCGCCCGTACAACTTCCGTCGGGCTCGGTGTCTTTCCAGTTGGACATATAAAGTCCCACCACGTCAAATCCCTGCTCCTTGAGCAGAGACGCCGCCACGGCAGAATCCACCCCGCCGCTCATTCCGACAACCACGCGCTTAGCCATAACCTGATGCGGCTCCTTCGACCGCGCCCCCATTATATCACACCCCGCCGCAAAGTAAATAAAAACCGCACGCGCCCTCTTTGACCGCCCTGCCCCACGCGGCATCGTTTTAACAAACGAAAACCGCTTCCGTTCGGACGGAAGCGGTTGCAACACGGTTCGCGCACCGAATCTCACTTGTACAATTCTTCGGGATAACGGTCCGCTCTGTCGGGAAGTATCGCCAGAACCTTGCCCCCCTCCCTGTCGGCAAGAGCACGGGCGGCAAGCACCGCCGCCCCCGAAGATATACCCGCTTTCACCCCGAAATCGCGGAACAGAGTTCCCACCGCCGCGACGGCTTCCTCGCCTTTCACCGTGACGATACCGTCGAAGGCGGTTTTGTCGACTATCGCAGGTACGAAGTTCGCCCCTATACCCTGAATCAGATGCGGCGCGGAATGTCCCACGCTCATAAGAGGACTTTCGGCAGGCTCCAGCGCATAAACTTTGCAATTCAGCCCTTTCTCGACAATATATTTCTTTATTCCCATCGCCGTGCCGCCGCTCCCCACGCCCGCGACTATAGCGGCGACGTCGGGCAAATCGCGGAAAATTTCGGGTGCGGTCGTCTCGAAATGCGCGGTCACCGACGAAGGATTGCCGAATTGGTCCGCGAAGAATCCGTTCTGCCGCAACACGATTTCCTTTGCGCGCGCAACCGCTCCGCTCATACCTTCGGAAGCGGGAGTGAGCACCAGTTCGGCACCGTACTCCTTGAGCATTGCCCGTCTCTCGGCGCTCATACTTTCGGGCATTGTGAGAATAACCTTTATTCCGAGCAACCCGCCGACGAAAGCCAACCCGATACCCGTATTGCCGCTTGTCGCTTCCACGACGGGCGCGCCTTCCGAGAGCGCGCCGGAAAGCAACGCGTCACGGATAATATAAAACGCCGCCCTGTCCTTTATGGACCCTGCGGGGTTATCTCCCTCGACTTTTCCGAACACGCCGCCGCCGAGGTCGACGACGGGCGTATTACCTATAATCCCCGCTATCTCGTTCAACTTGTTTCTTAAACTTTGGGAAAGGCTCATATCTCCTCCCGCGCCGTCAGATGACGGCCCAGTCTTTATTAAAATGTACGCGCGTGCGCGCGAGAGCGGGAAACTCTATGCTCTTCCCGCGAACTCGTCCGCGATTTCCTCTGTCGCGGCAACAACCACGCCTTCCTCGGAGAAATCGTATTTGCCCCCGTTCACGGACCTCACGACGCCGCCGGCCTCCTCGGACATCAACACGCCCGGCACGAGGTCCCACAGATTGCGCGTGAACATAACGAAACCGTTTGTTCTTCCCGCGGCGAACCACGAGAAATCCACGCTTGCCGCACCGAAATGGCGGAGTTTTGCAACCTTGTCGTACACTTTGCCCACCAGTTGTGCCTGCCTCTCCGCGTGGGCCGCAGTCCTGTGAGAATAGTCGCCCACGCTGACAACGGCGTCGCGCAGCGGTGCTTTCGACACGGAAACAGCCTCGCCGTTGAGCCTTACGCCGCCGCCTTTGAGCGCGGTGTAAAGTTCGTCGAAACGCGGCAGGAAAATGACCGAGGCAAGGGGCGTGCCGTCAATGCAGAAAGCACATTGAACGCCGAACAAAGGAAGCCCGTGCGCCATATTGACGGTGCCGTCTATGGGGTCCACCGTCCAACTTCTGCCTGCGGACAATTCGCGGAGCGGGTTGAGTTCCTCCCCGACAACGCAATCCCCGCCGAACTCGCTTTCAATCGCCGAAGAAATGAATTTCTCCATAGCGAAGTCCACGTCCGTGACAAGGTCGAAAGTGCCCTTGGCGCGCGTATGCAGGTCCGCTCCGCCGCAGGCTTTCCACGCCTCTTTGACTATTCTGCTGAGAAACGCAAGTTCTTTCTTTCCGTCGTTCATAGCATAACCTTTACAAAACGCGTGTTTAACGCGTGATTTCGACGCTTCAAATCCCGCTATTGGCGTTTTAACACTTTGGCTTTGCCGCTTGAGGACAACAGTTTTATGCGGTAGACGCCCGTCCTCGGCAGACTTGCCTCCACCGCCGAGTCGAAATTGTTCATATTTTGAGGGGTATACTTTTCGCACAACAACCGGAGAGCGTGCACTTTCTCGTTTTCGTCCGTAACCTCTCTGCACTCGCCGCCGAACATTGCCGATTCGTATCCGGTAGTGAAAGAATGCACGGCGCGTTCGACGTCACCGACGCAAACGACCCACACCCTGGGGTCTGCTTTCAGCGCGTCTATTTTCTTCCCCTCTTTCGCCGTATGAAAATAAAGGCTGTCGCCGTCACGCACAACGCTGACGGGCACGCCGTATGGTTCTCCTTCGGGAGTGACGACCGTCACCACCGCCCACTCGCACTTATCGGCTACGGACAGGGCGAAATCGCCGTCGCGTTCTCTGTCTTTTCTGCGCATATTGCTGCTCCTCCGTTTGATGACCAGATTATACCACACCCGCTTCCTCTTGTCGCGGATTGTTTATATGCTCTCGGGCAAAATCCCCCGCATGCGCTCTTCCGCCGCCCAGACTGCGGGCGTCACGTCGAATTCTTCCCTGAATCGGCTTATGAAATGACTTTCGGACGAAAATCCGAGCGCGTACGCCACTTCCCCGACGGGGTATCCGCCGAGCAGCATAGCCTTGCCGGCTTCCAACTTCCTTAGCACGATATATCTCGACAGACTTCGCCCGGTATTCTTGCGAAACTGCGCCGAAAGATATCCTTCGGACAACCCGCAGTACGCCGCGGTCTCGTCAAGAGTGATTCTCTCGTGCAGCCTCCTGTTCACATAATTCATTGCGCGACGCACCGCAGGCGGATAATGAGCCGCCGCACTGCACTCCGCCACCTTTGCGGCGATATCCGTGGCGCGCTCGGTGAGATATGCGACTATCTCCTCGGGGTCGGTCATTTTATCCACCCTCATTATGCAATCGTCGCTGTAAGTATAGGCGTCCGTCTCGTCCATTCCTCCCGCTATCGCGTAGCGGCAGGCGATTGCAACGCAGCATACCGCAAAATATTTTGCCTGAGTCAGCGCGTCCAGCGACATTCGGCCGACGAAAACTCCGCCGCGCAGGCACTCGCCCATAAACTTTTCCACGCCCTGCACGTCACCCGCCCTTATGCAGGAATAAAAAGCCGTCTCCGTTTCGTATGCGGTGTGCAACTGTCCCGATTCTCGCCGTCCGTTCACCGCTCCGACGGGCAGCACGTTTATTTTTATAGGTCTGCGTCCCATAATCTCCTCCGCAACGCATTATAACACACGCCGCCGAAAAACATCGCATTTATGATATTTATATTTTATTTATGATATAAACTTTCCGTACATAGGGATAACATATAACTGTCGGGAAAACGAGTAATTGGCAGATTTCCAGCCGCCGCACTTTCGACAGCGCCCGACAACGGGGGATATATATGAAAAGCAGAACAAAATTTCAGGCGGATTTCGCCCTTATAACGGAAATGTTCGTCAAAGCGGGGTTGCCCGCTCCCGAACACGCCGAGCCGCTCGGCGCGGGAGAATTCAACACCGTGATGTCGGTAACGGCGGGCGCAAAAAAATACGCCCTCAAAATCGCGCCGTCCGCTTCCACGCCCGTCCTGCGGTACGAGCGGAATATGATGCAGGCGGAAGTTTACTGGTACGATGCGATAGCGAAATCGGGCGCCGTTGCCGTGCCGACGGTGATATATTCCGATTTTTCGCACACTCTCGCCCCCGCCGACTGGTTTATTATGACTCAAATCGAAGGCGTGCACCCGACGACAGACGCTATGGGCAATATGGACCGCGCCGCAACCGAACTGCTTGCCGGGCTTGCCGCTCGCCTCAACAGTGTGCACTGTGAAAAATTCGGTTACGTGCAAGGCAAAGAGCACGACGACTGGCACTCGGCGATACGCGCTATGGTGTGCGACCTTATTGCCGACGCCTCCGACAAGAAAAAGAGTTCCCGCCGCGGCAAAAAACTGCTCCGCTACATAGACCTTTACGCAGACGTCCTGCGAAAAGCCGAATGCCGTATGGTCAACTTCGACCTATGGTCGGCAAACGTGTTCCTGCCCGCGGACGGCGGCGGTTTATGCCTCATCGACCCCGAACGTTCTTTCCGTGGAGACCGAGTCGCCGACTTCGTGTGCCTCGAAATGACAAAGAAGTTGGACGACAAATGCATAAGTTTCTCGGCATATAACCGTCAATCCGATTCTCCGATTTCTATAACCCGCGAAATCAAAATCCGATACGCCGTCGCGGCAGCATATCTTGCGCTCATTCAGGAAGTCGAGAAGTACTATCGCTACACTCCGTTTATGTTCGGCTGGTGGCGCAACGTTTTCAGTTCCGCCTTCCTTTACTCGAACGCTTTCAGGATTCTGAAGTCAAGCAAATGAAAACCGATTCCCTTTCGGCTTCGTCCGCAGATTCCGCCCGCGAAAATTCCTCCGAGGCACTCGGCAAAGGCAAAATTCCACGCCTGGTCGCGGGCTTTGCCCTGTCCGCGCTTGCAGGCCTTGCTCTCAACTCCCTCTACTCCCTAATCGACGCTCTTTTCGTCAGCCGAGGGGTCGGCGACGCCGCTATGGGCGGCGTATCCGCCGTATTTCCGTTCGTTCTTTTGCAAAGCGCGGTTTCGACCGCAATCGGAGGCGGCGCGGCAACCCTGGTATCCCTCAGACTGGGCGAAGGCAAACGTCGGGAGGCGGGAGAAATAACGGTTACCGCAATGGCGACTTTTTACGCCTGTGCCCTGCTTGTCACCGCAATGGGATTCGCATTCACCGAACCGCTTCTGGACCTTTTCGGGGCTGTGGGCGACATACGCCCGCACGCCCGCACCTATTTCAGAATCATACTGGCGGGCAACGTTTTGTCCACAGGATTTTCCTCGATAATACGCGCCGAGGGCAAAGTCGGCTACGCCGCTCTTATATGGGTGATACCCGTAACGGTAAACATAATACTCGACGCGGTTTTCATCTTCGCTCTCGGCTGGGGAGTTGCGGGCTCGGCGGCAGCCACACTCGCCTGTCAGTTTACTTCGGTTATAATGTCAATCGTTTTCTTTGCGCGCTTCAGTTCGCAGACGTTGAAAAATGCCCGTCCGCGCCTTGCGAAAGTCGCGGACATACTTTCCGTGGGCGTACCGTCACTCGTACAAATAGGCAGTTTATCACTGCTTTTCACGCTGGCAAACTATCAAATCAGCAAAATAGACGGCGCTCTCGGCGTTACCGCGTTCGGATATGTCGGCAAACTCGCCACCTATGCCGCCGTTCCATTCACCGCCCTCGGCTTCGCGCTTGCCCCCATTGTAGGTTACAATTACGGTGCGGGCAACGAACGCCGCGTAAAACAGACCGTCAGGTTGTGCGCCGTCGTCGCCGCCGCGTATGCGCTGCCCGCGCTCCTGATTGCCGAATGTATTCCGGAACACCTCATAGGCATATTCACCGACGATTCCGCAGTAATCTCCTACGGCGCAACGGGCTTAAGATTCGTTGCCGCCTCCCTCGTTCTGCTCCCATTCCCGCTGCTGCTCGGTGCCACCTTGCAGGCAAAAGGGAAACGACTTTCTTCGACATTCTTTTACGCCGCCCATTTCCTCGCGTTCGTGCCGCTCGCCTTCACCCTGCCCCGCGCCGTCGGCACAGTCGGTATGTGGACAGCCTACCTTGCCGCCGCGGCAATTGCCGCCCTCGCCGCCGCGGGTTACGTTTTAATCTCTCCTCGCTACCCCGCCGCGCCTCCTTACGCCCGCGTTCCGCATTTTCCCAAAACGCTGGACAATCCACCCTCCAACGGCTAAAATAAGAATGCTTCTGCGGCAGTCCCGCACTTGCCGCACTTACGCACCCGTAGCTCAGTTGGATAGAGTGTCAGATTCCGATTCTGAAGGTCGCAGGTTCGACTCCTGTCGGGTGTACCACACTTGAATAATGCGAACTCCCGTCACACGGAGTCCGCATTTTTTGTCACAACTGCTTCGCAATAAAGTTTTTCGTCAATCTATGAATTTATCCGCCGTTTCGAGTGCCAAGTGTGGCGCGGAGAGGCGGCAGTGTGCAACGATAAAAATGGAATTTATAATAGCACTACTCTTTCAGAGTTCATTTTGCATATTCTTCCAGAGCCTGACGGCTGTTTATTGCTTCAGAAACAAGGCAGTTCTGTCCGATAAGCCTTTCCATAACCAAAGCCCCCGCATTATGAGAAGCGTCGCCGCCGTTGGAACTGCAATATGCCAACAGTACGATCGGCCTTATACCGGCCTCAAACGCATCAACTGCAGTTTTAAGGACACAACAATCGGTATCTATTCCCACTATGAAAATATGTTCGGGCAAAACCCCGTCATTGCATTTTTTGAGCAGATTCAGAAAATCAGGGGTAACGCAGGTGTAAACCTTTTTATCCACAACGTAATCCGTTCGCAAACCTTCCACCAAATCTATATCGGGCGAATTCATCAATCTGTGCCAATTAAGGATTTGAGTAAACGGACTCCCTGCAGAATTGAGAAAACGTGTAGCAATAGTCACGTCGAATATTTTCAAATCCACAAGTTTTTTTATTTTTTCGGCGACCTTTCTCGTCTGTTCGTAGCGAATGAACCCGTTTTGCACATCTACAACTATAAGGATATTCTTCATTGCTTCTCCTACTTGTTTTTATAATCGAAAATGACCATTCCGATTGCAACTATCAATGCCGCAACAAATATAAGTACGGTACGTACGGTCGATGTATTTTCAATTATGTCCAATATTGCCTGAAACAGTGACGAAGCCGTAAAAACCGCAAGAAACAAATTGGCGACGAATCTGTTCTTTCTCTGCCTGTCTTGATAGTGAGCCTCTCTGATTTTTCTCTGAGTATGTATCTGATTGACAACCGATCCGTAAAGATTGCGCACCTGCGACGTCCTGATTATTTTTTCAAGAACGTTCTTGTACATAGTATTCATATTGGCGCTTATCTCGTTGTCCAACTCGGCCTGTGAAAACTCCATCAGACTTTCTATTCTCTGCAACGACTCCATCGACAGTTTCATACTTTTATTGACGTTATCCATAGAGTTATCTGCAACGAACCACCGCGATTGCACGTAAATTTCGGCCTTAACGAGCGCGTTCAGCACTTCGGACTCGGCTATGCACTCAAAGCCGCGAATATCGTCATTGCACACTACGGCAACGCCGGTCCAAGAGAAATACACTTTTGACTTGCCGACCGTCTCTATATCCGCTTCGTTTACTTCCACTTCGGAAGAAAGAATATGCTCGTTGATAATCGGCCAGTTTTTCTTGTCTGCCACCCTTCCGAAAACCGAAGAAAACATAAGACATTCCAATTCTCGTTCCGACAAATCGCCTTTGTCAAACACGTATATCGTCAGCACGTAAGACAGCCCTTCGGCTTTGTAATTCAGATTTGAAGAAAATTTTCTAACAAGGTGTGTTTTTATCTTTCGCGAGATTTCCCCGACTACACTCCAACACAATTTTCTGAATTCCAGCATCAACTTTTTCTCGGATGTCAGAATTCCGTCAAACTTGTTAAGTATTGCGGATTGACTGATTTTCTTCTGATAATTTGCCATCAACGCAGGGCTGTAAGCGGATAATTCTGCCCGCACGGGGTCTATAGCACGACCACCTATGTCCGCCAGTACAAAAACAGCCACTCCACTGGTGAGAATGTAGCAATACAGATTTTCTTTCAATCGCGCATAACAAATCGTATCTTCGGCAATTTCCTTGTTCTTGAATGAGTACTTGATAATCGTCTTGTCGGAATAAGTTATTTCAAGATTGTCGTACATCTCGATTCCTGTACCGAGTGCGTTCACCCGTTCCGACAGTGTCTGAATAAACTCTTGTGCAAACAAAAGATTTTTGGTATTATCGACAGCCAAAACGTCGACAAACGCCAGTCCTATGTCGAACGGAATTATGTGTATCTGTGAAAACTTTTTTCCCATAGTCATTTTAGTATCCTTCAGCAACCAAATTATAACAGATGAACGCATTTTTTCAAGAACTACGTTCCGGAATAGAAGAAATAGGTCACCAATCTTACGAAACTTCAACCGAATTGCGCAGACCGAAAAAAATACATTAAAACCCCTCGGGCGGTACCGAGGGGTTCTGCTTCATAATGTTTCCCAAGCAAAGGTTGCCGATTGGACTTCGCCGTCCGCGCTCCAACCGTAGATACTCATACCGGTCGGTGAAAGCGTTATTTCGCTGGCGACGTACTTCCCGTTTTTGAAGCCGCCGTCGGTGTAAATGGGCAGACTTTCCGTCAAAATGAGTTCGCAATCGTGCGAATGTCCGGAAAGCATAACGGTCGCGTCAAGTTCTTCAAACGCGGCGAACGCCCTTTCCCGCAAGTCTTCTTCTATGCAGACGTCTCTGTCGTGACAGACTATTATGGTTTTTTTTCGTTTCGTCGGGCGACAGGCTCTCGAGCCAGTCTATCATACCGGCACGATAAGCCGAATAATCCGCCATTCCGCCGTATTCGGGGTGCTCGTCGGCTTAGTCCTCAACGCTGTCAGGGATAATGAATCTGTATTCGCCGCTGACTGCCTCGTGATAGAAACTGTCAAGCCCGAGCGCATCGGAAAGTTCCGCGGGTACTATTCGCCTTCGTCCGGTTTGTCGCCCACGTCTTTGTCGTCGGCAGATTCCTCTTCGACGCCCGAATTCGCCTCGCAAACGCTCTCGTTTGCGACATTCTCCGCGTCTGCGGAGCCGTCAGCGATTTCCGCGTTCACCGTGGCTTCGAATTCCTCTTTGTTGCCCTCTCCCATTTCATCCATATTCGCGGCTTCACTCTGCAATTTCGCTGTGATTTCGGCACTCTTTTTCTTTGTAAGCGGATAGAAAAACAATATGATTATCATCAAGGCTGCGCTGGCCGCAGACAACAAGAATGCAGCATTGAACCACTCGTTTGCAATTGCACGGGTAGATTCCGCAACGAAATGCAACTCCTTTATATCCTTGGAAATCTGTGCCGGTTCGAACCCTATTGCCGATTGCCATATCCACGCCAGCAACATAGCAATCTGAGTAAATACACCAGGTATTGTAAAAATGTAATTTTGCAAATATCCTTCATACCTCTTACCGTTCTTGGTCTGCTGATAATCCGCGATTTCGCCGAGCATAACCGGGACAAGAAGATATGTAGGATTGATGCAGGCAATGAAGAAAAGAATGGTAAGAACCACAGCGGAGGTCGTTCCGATAGGAATATTCTCGATGCCGACAAATCCCAGAATCGCACAAACTACCATTCCGAGACTTGTGAACATAATGATTATATGATTCTTGTTCATCTTGCGCGTGACAATAGGCAGTAGCAGCATTGCCACCGTACTTGCAAAGCCTATTATCGTATTAGGCAACCCCATTATATCGAGAGCCGTAGTGACATCAGAGGAAAAGCGCAATTGAATGATGAGCAGTCGGAATTGTGCGTAAAACTCCTTGAGCGAACCGAATATCAGTGCAAGAAACAGAATAAGTAACGGTTTGTTGCCGAGAAGACCGAAGAAATCCTTGAGCGCATTACCTTTCTTAACGGGTGCGGGAATTACCTGAACCGTTGCATCAGTCGCAGAGGCGACAGGCGGCATCGATTCGACATCCTCACAAGTTTCACTGCTTGAAACGGACGCAACGGCATTTGCTTCGGCAAAAACAGTCGAACTGCCGACCTCGGACGACGCGCCGTTCTCTGCGGATTCCTCCGAACCACTGCCGTTATTGTCGGCAAATGCAATGTCGGGCGCGACTTCCAACTCATAGACTCTTTCCTTGACCTTGACTATGAACATAATGCATATCGCGCCCAGAATTACACTGATGAGCCCGATTATACGCATCGCCATATACTCTTGGCCTTTGTCTATGTAAGCCGACCTGATGGGACCTGCGATTATATTCATAATGGTTGGGGCAAACCCGACCAAAAGCCCCACAGGTGTCATAATGTCCGCCCTCTCCTGATGATTGGGGGTTATGACGTTGGGCATAGTCTGATACATATTGTTTGCAAACACGGCTATTGCAATAGAAGGCACGCACGCCACATACGCGTAAATTATAGTGCTCGTCACGTTATCGTACTGAGGAATCCACATCGCCAGCATAGTAACCAAAGACAGCGCCGGCAACGAGAACAATATATACGGCTTGTAACGTCCCCACTTGGTACGCTTTTTTTCCATTGCGTTTCCGATAATGGGAGTGAATATTGCCGTTATCAACGTTCCGAGAATGTAAATGACGTAACCGTGCACGGCGGGGATTTCGTAGAAATACGGAATTTGTGTAACCGCAACGACAAGCAGAAGGCTGTTGTAAATCCAACTGTTGCCAAGCGCGTAAATTCCGAAAGCGCCCGCTTCCTTGAGCGTGAGGAATCTTCCGGGAAGCGGCTTATACCACATCGCCTTCACAACACCCCAAATTTTCTTGATTTTTTCCTTCACTTTCCGCCCTCCAGAGAAAGTTTATTTTTTCAGTATTATTTCGCCTGCACGTGCGGCCAGGAACTCACCGTCACGGACGGCAAATTTGCCGTTTACCATAACGTGACGGATTCCCTGCGGCGCAAAATCGGGCACGGTCGGCTCGACTTTCATATTGTCGAAGTCAAACACCGTGACGTCCGCGCAATTGCCCGCCGCAAGTGTGCCGCGTTTCTTTATTCCGAACCTTTCCGCCGTGGCGCCGGTCATCTTGCGCACGACCTTTTCCACGGGAATTCCATATTGTTTCGCTCTCACCAGGAAATACGGAAAGCCCTGGAAAGCGGCGCCGTTCTGCGTGCCGGCCTCTTCCACCCAGGCGTCCGTCATAAACACCGACAAATCGTCCTCCATAAGGCGACGTATTATGTCGTCGTTGTAATATTTCCCGAGATACAGCCTGCCCTGCCCCTTGCTGAGGTCCACGAGTTTGATGTACATATCGAAATCGGACAGTCCCTCTTCCCGCGCGCACTCGGACACGGTCTTGCCCTCGTATTTCTTATGAGAGGGGTCGGGCGAAACGTAGGCCACCGTAAAATCGCAGAAATCTATGCCGAGCGCGAGTTTGGTGAGATTGGTCATAAACCGCAGACGGAACATATTGAAAGGTTTTTTTCGCTCGGTCTCGGGCAATGCCATATACCAGGGCGGCAAAACCACCGTGATGACGGACGCGCCGTAAGTGAAAGAATAATTGTCGTAAGCGACGGCGCATCCCTCCTCGTTGAGGCGGTGGAATTTTTCGAGCATCGGGTCAAGACTCTTCCACGAGGTCTTTCCGACGAAAATGAGATGCGAATATTCCGTTCGGACGCCGCTCTCTTTCATTATCTCCACCACTTCGTCGAGCGCGAGTTCTATATGCGGCTTGGAAATGAGCGGATATCCGAGAGCGACTTTGCTGCACGCGCGCGGGTGCACCGTGAGTATACCGTCGTAATGCGCGATGCGCTTTGCGAACGCCACCAATTCGTCGCGTTTTGCGTAAATGCCCGGTTCGTACATAAAGCCGAACGACCCGCCGAAAGCGCCGCCTTCCATTGCCTCGTCGACCAGCCGCATTTCCCTTTCGATATCGTCTGCCGACAGCGGCGCGGGGTTGTAACCCGATATGCTTATGCGTGTGGTGCCGTGACCCACGAGCGGAACCATATTGACAAACAATCTGCCTTTTGCGCGCTGTTTGAATTCCGCGAACGACGACGGTTTGAGGGCGCGGAAAAGTCCGCCGCCGACTTTGTCCTTGAACCTGCTGTCTTCCTCCACCCCGAAAGGTGAAAAACCGCAATTCCCCGTAACCTGCGTGGTGATGCCCTGCCTGACGAACGGGGCATAAAATTTCTCCGCGTCTTCGCGGTCATAGAAAAAATCGTTGTGTGAGTGTGCGTCGATAAAACCGGGGGCGACCACCAGCCCCGCGCAATCCAGGACTTCGTCGGCGGCAACGTCTCCCGGGACGCCCACGGCGACAATTCTGCCGTCTTCGACGAGCAAGTCGCCCTTGTAAACCGGCGCGCCCGTACCGTCCGCTATGAAACCGCCCTTGAAAAGTGTCCGCATTGCTTCCCCCTCGCGCGCAAAAATGCGCACCGATACGCGCGCACGCCCGCGTTGCCTAATAATGATAACATTCGCCCGCACAAAAATCAATACGGCAGTTTACTTGCGAAATCATTTTCAGTTTGCGGCGCGCGCCGCCGCCACAATGCGCCGCACACTTGACATAGTCGCGGCAATGGGATAATATGATGGCAATATCCATACATCAAGGGGAGATTGTTGAATATGTACGATATTATCGTCAATCCGCTCGGCGGCAAAGGCAAAAGCCTGAAAGCGCTGAAAGCAGCCGAAAAGATTTTCGCCGAACGCGGCGTCGAATACACCGTCCACAACACCGAATATGCCGGCCACGCGACCGAACTCGCACGGGAACTGTCCCGCAAACCCGAAGCCAAGATTCTCGTTTTCGGGGGCGACGGCTCTTTCAACGAAGTGTTGAACGGTATAGAAAACTTCGAAAACGTCACTCTCGGCATAGTGCCCTGCGGCACAGGCAACGATTTCGTGCGCGCCTCGGGTCACCCCACCAAAATAAAGGAAGCGATAGACCTCATTCTGAAAGACAACGTCGGCTATATCGACTACATCGACGTCGGCTCGCGCAGATGTCTCAACGTCGCGGGCGCGGGTATGGACGTCGACGTATTGCTCCGCTACGCCGCAATGAAGGCTTTCCGCGGCAAACTGAAATATTACGCATCCCTCATAGACACTCTCATTCACGTAAAGTGGCACAAACTCCGCCTCACCATCGACGGCAAAACTATGGATAAAAGCGTGTTTATGATTGGGGTCGGCAACGGCACCTGCATAGGCGGCGGTATGCCTATATGCCCCGACGCGAAAGTTGACGACGGGCTGCTCTCCGTCGTTATAGTCAACGAAATGAAAAAGAGCCGTATCCCCGTGGAACTTCCCGGATTCCTGTCGGGCAAACACGTCAAGAAAGACTACACCGAAGTCTACTCCGCAAAGGAAGTCACCGTGGAAGTGCTCGACGACGGCAAAATCGAACTGGACGGCGAAGTCATCGACGACAAGATTCTCGAATGCAAGGTCGTGCACAACGTCCTCAAGGTATACAGATAACGGCACGAACCGAAGTATAAGTCAAACCCATTGCCCGCAAAAAACAAAACGCGCTCATCGGAGCGCGTTTCCATTTTCGACGGAAACCTTGAATCAACCGACCTGAAGCGCCGCCCGTTCGGGCATAAACGTACTTGTCGTATGCGACCGCCGAACGGCGTTTTTATTATGCTCTGCCGATTTATCCCGCAACGCCGCCATTAAATAAAGAGCGCGAAAGAGCCGCCCCGAAGACAGGAGCGTACTTGTCGTACGTGACTGTTTGCGAGGGCGGCTCTTAAAATTGTTCGCCGAACGACGGCGTTATGTTTTACAGTTCCGCGAAGTACTTGATGGTGCGGACCATCTGAGAGGTGTAACTGTTCTCGTTGTCGTACCAACTGACGACCTGAACCTGAGTGCAGTCGATTTCGGGCATATACTTGACCATAGTCTGGGTTGCGTCGAAGAGAGAGCCGTAGGTCATACCGATGACGTCGGAGGAGACAATCTGGTCTTCGTTGTAGCCGTAGGACTCGGAAGCGGCGGCCTTCATAGCGGCGTTGATTTGCTCGACGGTCACATTGCCCTTGCAGGTCGCGACGAGAATGGTGGTGGAACCGGAGCACACGGGAACGCGCTGAGCGGAGCCGATGAGTTTGCCGTTGAGTTCGGGGATAACGAGGCCGATAGCCTTGGCGGCGCCGGTGCTGTTGGGAACGATGTTGATTGCCGCGGCGCGGGCACGACGGAGGTCGCCCTTGCGATGAGGTCCGTCAAGAACCATCTGGTCGCCGGTGTAGGCGTGAATGGTGCTCATAATACCGCTTTCGATGGGAGCGAGTTTGTTGAGCGCCGCAGCCATAGGAGCGAGGCAGTTGGTGGTGCAGGAAGCGGCGGAAATGATGGTGTCTTCCTTGGTCAGGGTCTTTTCGTTGACGCTGTAAACGATGGTGGGAAGGTCGTTGCCGGCGGGAGCGGAGATGACGACTTTCTTGGCACCGGCGTCGATGTGAGCCTGAGCCTTAGCCTTGGAGGTGTAGAAGCCGGTGCACTCGAGCACGACGTCCACGCCGATTTCCTTCCAGGGAAGGTCGGCAGCGTTCTTCTCGGCATAGATTTTGATTTCCTTGCCGTCGACGACGATTGCGCCCTCTTTCGCCTCAACCTTGTCGGCGAGAGCGTATCTGCCCTGTGCGCTGTCGTACTTGAGAAGATGTGCGAGCATCTTGGAGTCGGTGAGGTCGTTGATGGCGACGATTTCGTAACCTTTCGCGCCGAACATTTGCCTGAAGGCGAGACGACCGATTCTGCCGAAGCCGTTGATAGCAACTCTAACGTTTTTTGCCATAATAGTTGATACCTCCAAAGGTTTGTTATCGTACAAAAGTGCGGGCGTACCCGCTTGCGGGTATTATTTTACATACATTCAAAAAAAATGACAAGCGAAATGGACCACAAATTTAACTATTCCGAAAACCCGTTTTCCGCACGCCGCGACGCGCTCACTCTTCCGTGCGCCCGATGAGAAAAGACAACGCGTCGGTGAGGTTGTCGAAGTTGAATTCCGCCTTGTCCGGGTGCGCCAGCCTTATGCCTACCGATATTCCCGCAAAGCCGAGCATAGGATAATCGTTGACTCCGTCCCCGACGGCAATCACCCTCTCCCGCGGAACGTCGAGTCGTGCGGCGAGGCTTTCGAGCGCCGTACGTTTGTTGACGCCCCTCGGCACGTAATCGAAGGAATCGCAATGCTCGTAAATGTTGAGCGCGTCGAGTTCGGAAGCGTTGTCGCGGTTGAACGCGCGTATCGCCCGAAACTGTTTTTCGGTGGTGGGAAAAGGCGTAAACATAACCTCGTTCGGCTGACACCATATTCCCTCGGGGAAAAGGGCGGGAATTGCTTTTCTTGCAAAATCCAACTGTTTAACTGCCGTTTCCGACGAAGTAAAGTATATATTCTGCGCAGGCGGAAGCGCCACGCCGAATTGCATCGCGCAACCGTTCTCCCCTATCAGAACGGCTTCCGGCGCTCCGAGTTGCCGTGCAAAACCGCAAAGATAATATGTCGGCTTCCCCGAACTCAACGCTATTACGGCATTGTCCGAAAGCCTTTTGAGCAGGGAGACGTTGTGCGGGGTAACGGGTTGCCCCAGTTCGGCGAGAGTGCCGTCGAGGTCGAACGCGGCAAGATATCGGCGGGAGTTTACGCAGCGGTTTTCCATAACATCAATTTATCACAACCGCGCTCTTTTCGCAACGGAACGCGGGCGGCTTCGGAAGCACAGAACCGACTTTTTCGCTCGCGCTTACCGCGCGGCACGGTTTTCGCGGGCACAAATTCCCCCGCGCTCCCCTGTTACGCCGCCGTGGGCGCGGGCACTCGCGCACGCGCGGGCGTTAATTTTGTCAAACGCTTGCAAACGCGGGCGGCAGATGATAAAATTGTAAACAACAATTCAATCAGCGTTCCCGAAAAGGGAATACGGAGGGAGTATGGAAGACAAGAAACTCGAAAAAATCAAGAAATACAAGGCGTCCCTGCCCCGCAGAATCTGGTGCAGATGCTATCAGCGCGTAATGTATATCGCCGAATTTATGTTGCCGTGGCGCGTGCCCGAGCAAATTTCCGGCGAAGGCAGCCTCAAAAAACTCGCGGCGTTTGCCAAGAGCAAGGGCTTCAAGAGCGGACTGCTCGTCACCGACAGCGTGCTTTTCGGCCTCGGTATGGCTCAGCCCATCATCGACGGATTCAAAGCGGAAGGACTCAAACTCACCGTTTTCGACAAGGTTGTCCCCAACCCCACCATTCAGAACATTGAAGAAGGTCTGCAACTCTACAAGGATAACGACTGCGACGTCATAATCGCGCTCGGCGGCGGCTCCTCTATGGACTGCGCAAAGGGTATCGGCGCCCGCGTCGCCCGTCCCAAGAAATCCATTCCGCAGATGAAAGGCGTGCTCAAGGTTATGAAGAAACTGCCTCCCCTTGTAGCCATTCCCACCACCTCCGGCACGGGCAGCGAGGCCACTCTTGCCGCCGTCATCTCCAACCCCGAAAAGAAAGAAAAATATCCCATCAACGACCCCGTGCTCATTCCGCATTACGCCGTGATGGACCCCTCCCTTACCGTCGGACTTCCCAAACACATCACTTCCACGACCGGTATGGACGCCCTCACCCACGCGGTGGAAGCGTATATCGGCAGCGAGAATACCCGCAACACCAAGAAGTACGCAATCGAGGCAACTCAACTCATATTCAAGTATCTCAAGCGTGCCTATGACAAGGGCGACGACATCGAGGCAAGAAACAATATGCAGCGCGCTTCCCTGCTGGCAGGTATGGCGTTCACCCGCGCGTACGTGGGTTACGTGCACGCAATCGCGCACTCCCTCGGCGGCTTCTACGGCGTGCCTCACGGTCTTGCCAACGCGGTCATTCTTCCCCACGTCATCGAAGCGTACGGCGAGAAAGCGCACAAGAAACTCGCCCGCCTCGCCGAAGCCGTCGGCATCACGGGCAACTCCGATTCCGAAAAAGCCACCGCTTTCATCGCCGCAATCCGCGAAATGAACGAATATATGGCAATCCCCACCAAAATCGAAGGCAAATGGACCATTAAGGAAGAGGACGTTCCGATTATGATAGAGCACGCACTCGCGGAAGCGAATCCTCTCTACCCCGTGCCCGTCATCTGGGGATACGACGAGATGTACGCGATGTATCACAAGATTATGTGATTGCTTCGAGCAATTGTCTGAAAAAAAACCTGCCTTAATGGCAGGGGTTTTTTATGCCCGACAAAACAAACTCGATTTTTCGGGCATACCGAAGCGAGCAATGAGACTTGCGGAACAGAAGCGAACAATTTCGCGCCCTCTCCCCCACGAAAAGAAACGTGTAAAACCGCGATATTGCGATGAAAAACGCGAAAGAGCCGCCCCGAGCAGACAGGAGCGTACCGAGTTGTACGTAACTGTTTGCGAGGGCGGCTCTGACAAAGTTGTTCGCGGAACAGCGCGGAGAACAGCGACAACCTTGTTTCTTTCCCTCGCCCACAGAAAGAAACGTGTAAAACCGCGATATTCCGATGAAGAACAAGGAAGAGC
>OERL01000107.1_pt1 | contig 18829 bp, 21 predicted proteins | sample 1539981 | NCBI WGS metagenome assembly OERL01 (sample SAMEA3891867, study PRJEB23780) | metagenome | biome: terrestrial biome; feature: animal house; material: Caecal content | place: Italy | collected 2015-05-05
TAGTTAAATAGTGCGCCGCCATCATTCGAATCAAACGACCATGAGCTACTACTAGCACCTTTTTATCAGGATACTTTTGGTACATTTCATCTAAAAAGTCACCGCAACGCTTGTCAAAAGCTTCGTAGCTTTCACCATTCTTGGCATATCTTATATAGTTGCGATTAACCTTTCCCCAAGGATCAACAATATCAGGATATTCCTTAACGATATCATCCATCTTCTTGCCATCCCAGTCACCAAAGTCAAATTCAAGCAAACGATCATCAAGATTGATCTTTTTCTTATCTTTAGTAAAAATTTTAGCGGTCTCGACTGCTCGCTTCATTGGACTAGAATATACTACGTCAAACTCATCTTCATCGAAGTTAGCTGCTGCTTTTTTAGCATAAGCGCGGCCATAATCATTTAATTCCGCATCAACATGCGCGCCTTGAAGACGATTATCCTTATTAACATCTGTTTGACCATGACGAATAAAAACTATTTCCATTTTTTACATCACCTTTTCTTAAAATCATACCCTTATTTAACTAATCTTTCCATTTCTTTACTGTTTTTTTAGCGTTTTGAAATTTAAAAAGCTTAAAATATAAATAGATAATTAGAAAGGGGAAACATTATGTCCCGCGTTACAATTGAAAGAGATGGTCTCACCTTAGTAGGAGACCGCGAAGAACCATTCGGCGAAATCTATGACATGGCTATCCTCATGCATGGTTTTACCGCTAACCGCAACACTGAATTATTAAGACAAATTGCCGATGATCTACGCGACGAAAATGTCGCTAGCGTCCGTTTTGACTTTAATGGTCATGGCGAAAGTGACGGCAAGTTTGAAAATATGACTGTGCCAAACGAAATCGCTGACGGCAAGGCAATCTTAGAATACGTTCGCACCGATCCACATGTACGTAATATTTTCTTAGTTGGTCATTCCCAAGGCGGTGTAATTGCATCAATGCTCGCCGGTCTTTATCCTGATGTGATTAAAAAAGTTGTCCTTTTAGCACCAGCTGCTCAATTAAAAGACGATGCACTTAAAGGTAACACACAAGGCGCAGTCTATGATCCTAACCATATTCCTGATACTGTTCCACTAGTCGGCAATAAATTAGGAATGAAACTAGGCGGATTTTATCTCCGAACCGCTCAAGTTTTACCGATTTACGAGGTCTCTGCCCGCTTTAGTGGCCCAGTATCAGTCATTTATGGTACTAATGACCAAGTAGTTAACCCTAAATATGCTAAAAAATACCATGATATTTATGAAAATAGCGAACTTCATGCCATTACGGATGCAGATCACAGATTCACTGGTCAATACAAAAAGTCAGCATCAGATTTAACTGCTCAATTTTTAAAACCATTATTTTAGCGCCGAGTAAAGTCGAACTCAGTACGAAAGACGTAATGATCCTTAGTACTTACGTCAGGTTCAAATTGAAATTCAAAATCATTAAAGTCCTGCAAATCTGTGGGATTTTTTATTTGCTTCTCGGCAATGTAGCGCACCATTTCACCACGAGCCATCTTAGCGTGAACCCCAACGGTCTTCCACTTACCATTTTTTAGTTCCTGAAAGTCAACCGTAATTAATTGTCGTCCTTGACTCAAATAAGGTTTAACCAAACGTGTATATTGCTTGGAAGCCAAATCGATAACTATATTATCTTCTTGAAATAAATTTTCAGCGATATCACTGCCCCAGAAATGATACAAGCTATAATCACGAAAACCAACCATTTTAGTATTTAATTCTAGGCGATATGGGCAAACACCATCAAAAGGCCGGAGCATACCATAAAATCCTGATAGAATCCGCAAATTCTTTTGAATATAGTCAAGTGCAGGTTGTGTAAATAAATCCGGCGCCATATATTGGTATTGAATTCCTGAAAAAGCCAAAATTGCAGGAGTTAATCGTTCATCCAAATTCATATTTTCTAGTTGCAATATGCTTTGCTTAGTCACATTTTCACTAGCATGCCAAAGGTCTTTTAACTGCTCATTTGACCTTGACTTGAGAAATCTTTCTAGAATTCGTGTCTTATCCAAGAACTGCGGTTTTGACTGAATTGGAAATGAATCACGATCAATTTTCATAATTTTTGCAGGTGCAATAATAATTTTCATTTTTAGATTTTGTTCCTTTACGGTAAACTTAAATTGTGATTAATAAGGAGGAAAAATAATGAATCCTGATTTTGCAATTGTCTTAAATTATCAACTTAATGATAAGGCTGATGCCGACTTTTTAGTAAAAACAGCCCGTAATATCGGTGCTCGTGCAGTGATGACTGACAGGCAAACTGAAGATTTCAAAACAGCTTGCGCTAAGTATACTATTTTTTTAGCTAATCCAGAAAATAGTACTGACTTAACTAAGGATAACGTCATTGATACCATGGTCAATAACCGTAAAGCTGGTAAGACTACAATTATTAATGTGCCCGTTAAAGCAGGCAAGTTTTCTGCCGCAACTCAAGCAATGCTGGATACGATCAATGATTGGATGCACCAATTCGGTCACGCCTTCAACGAAGGAAAAACTAGTGCTTTAACCAGTAGCGATGGCTTTATTTTAGAAAATCGCCACGCAAATTACCAAAAATATGTCTTCTTACCTAGTCCTCTTCCTGACAAAATCGTGGTAGAAGGCCTAGTCGAAGAACCTAACCGGGTAGAATGGATTGAACATCGAACTGATCTTGATTTTAACTATAAGGATCAAAAATTAACTATTAACTTAGTCAAACCAGATGATGAGTTTGCTTGGCAAGTGTTGCGAATTCAAGCCCACCGACCTGAAGATGACATTTTAGAAACGAAATTTTAGTAAAAAGGCGTTCTTTGTAGCAGAACGCCTTTTTACAATCTTATGTAATTGCTATTTCTATTTTCAAAAAAATTTATTCTTGCTTAAGCTTTAACTACTGAACCATTATCAAAAAATTCTCTAAAACGACGTGCTTCTTTATCCAGAGTAATTTCATCATTAACTTGCGATAACTTATAGCCAACAAAATAAGGTGGCGCTTCAAAACGTGTAATATATTTAGCACAAATACCGTCATCATTACGCGGATAAAAGAATAGATTATAAGAATCGCAGCGGCCATTATACATGATATTTAACAAATACTTGGCACCACTTTGAATCCAGTCAGCCCACAAGTCAATGCTATTTTTATCTAACAAGTTAATATTGAGCTCAGTGTAGCCTTGAACGGGGTGTTCAGCAATGTTAACTTCTACCCCACTTTTTTCAAAAAGGGTCTCACCTTCAAAATTATTCGGGTGAATATATTTATAGCCATCTTCATGTTCAAAGCCAACTATCTGCATATGCGGGTGAATCAAGGAACCACCTGAATGTGGACCATAGTTCTTGTACCAAACAATTGACTCATATTGGTCACTAGCCTGCATTTTTTCAAAACAAGCTAGCGCAAAATGCATCAACTTGCGATTATGTTCCTGCGTATAAGTACTAATATCGCTGTTATGATCACTAGATTCAATTAGTACAGTCTGCCAGGTATCGCGCAAGGTCGGGAACTTATTCTTAAGCCAAATCATGTCATCTTCCTTGGCGTAAATATCAGTTAAATTTTCAACATCACAAAATGGGCAAACGTTTTTCTTCTTATCCTTACGATAAGATTGCGGTTTGCCTTTAGCAATGCTCATTTGAAAAACAAGTGGATCATTAGTTATATTTATTCCTTTTTTTATTTAAAATAGTTTAAAGTCTAATGGGTAAAGTTTTACTATAATGTAAAATATTTTGTAGCTTTACTAGCATAAAAATACTTGTTATACTGTGTCAAAACAAACATTTATTCGAAATTTACTAAGAGATGGGTTTTAATAATGCAATCTAGAACAGAAATGAGAAAACGAAACAATCGCAACAATCTCTATCTTATTATTATTGGCATAATTGTCGTAATTGCAATTATTTGTGGCTTTATTATTCATAATCAAAGAGTGGCTGCTGAACGTAGCCAGCGTGAATATGCTTCTACCCACTTCAACCCTAATGTAACAATTTATGGTGTGCAAGTAGGCAAGCTTACTGTTAACAAGGCGACTGCTAAGATCAATAAACAAGCTGATAATGTCGTCTTTTTAAGAAATAAAAAGATTATTGCTGAAAAAGACGACAAGGTTCAAACTATCAGTCAAGCTGAAGTTAAAAATATTTTTACTAAACAACATACTGATTTGCCAAGTAAGCAAAAATACGTCTTCAAATCCCCCAAAATAGATGAAGCAAAAAAGAATTTGCAAAAGATTCAAAAGGCTGTCGTAACTTATAAAATTAACGGCAAGGAATATCAACTAAGAGCTGATGAATTAATCCACGAAGTTACTTACAAAGATGGCAAGTACAAGTTCACTGACGTGAAGAAGTTACATGCCAAATTGGAAAAAATCGATCAGGAAGTTAAAACTCTGAAGAAGAGTTACAAGTTCACTGTTCCCGTCGGCAACAAGGTCAACGGCAAAACAATTACCGTTAAGAACGAAAGCTATGGCTGGGGAATTTATGTCAAGAAAGCTGTAGCCGCAGTAGAAAATGCTTTTATTAATGGTCAAGATGTTGTTGATGGTAGTAAGTATATTTATGGCGAGGGTTATAGTACCTATGCTCATGGTTATGGCAAGAGCAATCATGGTATTGGTAAAAACTACGTCGTTGTCTCCATCAAAAATCAGGAACTATGGGTTGTCCGTAAAGGGAAAGTTGCCGTTCACTTAACTGACGTTGTCACAGGTACTGAAAATAAGAGTAACGCTACTCCTAAAGGTGTTTGGTACATCATGTACAAAGAATCACCTAGCGTATTGCGTGGTTATAACGACGATGGCTCTAAGTATGCCTCCAAAGTACAATATTGGATGCCATTTACTTTGAGTGGCTGTGGCTTACATGACGCTAGCTGGCGTAGCGATTGGAGTAAGTCAGCCTATCTTACTGGTGGCTCACATGGCTGTGTTAACATTCGTCCAGCTGAAATTAGAAGTGTTTGGAACAACGTTTTAACTAACGATGCTGTTATCGTATATTAAAAAATAAAGATTAATCGCCTACTTCAATTGAAGCGGGCGATTTTTTTGCGTAAAATTAACAGAAAAGATATAGATTTTTGAAAGGATCAAATATGTTAGTCATCGGTATTATTTGCTTGGTGGTTGCTGCCATTTCTTACTTTAAATACCTTAGTGAAAAGAACGGACAAGCTAACCAAAAACAAGCTGAAAACAAAAATGAGGCAAAATGGCAACGCACTTTAGCCATCATTTTCCTCGTTTTCGGAATTTTATTAATCGGTTATTGGATTGCATTGCGCTAAAAAAGACGTGAATTTTCACGCCTTTTTTTAAACATAATTGATTACCACATTACCCATATTAGCTCTTCCCTTTAAAACTAAGGTAGGACCGCCGCCATTGCTTTTTCCTTTAACTATTACATTACCAAGGCTAATGCTTAATTGATTATCAATCTGCCATGATAAGGGAACGTAGAGATTTACATTTCCCATTGAAGCAGTTAGATTAAGCACGACTGTATCACCTGCTGCTTTAGCATCATCAAGATAGATATTGGCATTACCGAATGAAGCTTCAAGATTAATTGACTGTAAATTTTGTGAATGAATATAACGTGAAGAATCACCAGCCATCTTTTGATTAATTACGATATTGTCACCATCTTCAATCACATCTTGAACATGATGATGTGTTACTTTTGTCTCTGTATCAGCATCGTCACTATCATCGTCATCATTCCAATGAAAGCTCTTCTTGATAACAATTTCCGGATCTTTTTTAAAAAGCAAGCTCAATCCCATTGAAACAAGCAAAGCAATGAACAAAATCATCCAAGAGGATAAGAACTTTTTAATGCCCAGGGGACCTGCATAAGTAATTACTAAAAAAGCAATTGAGAAAACGGACACCACAATGCTCTTATCAAGCAAGCCCTTGAGACTGTAAAATAGTTTGTGTAAGGATGAATGATTCCTTAAATTTATTTCTTTAAACATTAGAAAAAGGAGTTCCTTTCTCGTATGATTGGTTTGAACAAAAAAACACATACAGAAAGAAGAACTCCTTCATGAATGATTTTACCAAAGATTTTGCTCAAGCTCTATTCAATCCAGACAAAATAAATGATTTATTGCGCAAAGAGCTACAACAGGCTGTTAATAACTTGCTAGAAGCTGAGTTGACTGCCTTTCTAGGCTATGATCCCTATGCCAGAAATGGCTGGAATACTGGCAATTCTAGAAATGGTGCTTATTTCCGCAAGGTTGATACTCAGTTTGGACCAATTGAAGTGCAAGTGCCTCGAGACCGCAACGGTCAGTTTCATCAGCACACGCTGCCTGACTACAAGCAGCACTCTGATGTTTTGGAAAGCACGATTATCAAGCTCTACTCCAAAGGCGTAACTACCAGAGAAATCGCTGACTTGATTGAGAAAATGTATGGCAGTCATTATAGTCCAGCTCAAGTATCAAATATTTCCAAGCAGATGCTCCCCAAGGTTGAGGCTTATCACAAGCGCAAGCTAAGCGACAAGTTTTTCTGTGTCTATTTAGATGCGACATACCTTCCTTTGCGCCGAGAAACGTTTGAGCGTGAAGCAGTATATATTGCCATTGGCATTAAACCTAATGGACATAAGGAAGTCATTGACTACTGCATTGCTCCTAGTGAGAACATTGAAGTCTGGACAGAGATGCTTCAAAACATGAAGTCCAGAGGCTTGAAGCAAGTTGAACTCTTTCTTTCTGATGGTGTTGTTGGCATGAAAACAGCCTTGGCCAGGACTTATCCTAAAGCTCATTTTCAACGCTGCCTGGTTCATGTCATGCGCAATATCTGTGCTAAAGTCCGGGTGGATGACCGCGAAAAGATCATGAACGAATTCAAGCAGATGCATCAACAGACAAGCAAAAAAGAAGCTGCAGCTGTCTTGCACAAATTCTATGCCAAATGGAATAAAGCTTATAGCCATGTCATCAAAGGTTTGAAGGAAATTGAGCCCGATCTGCTGGTCTTCTACAATTATCCCAAACAAATCAGAGCTTCAATTTATTCGACTAACATGATTGAATCATTTAACAATGTGATCAAGCGCAAAGCTAAGCCTAAGGCAGAGTTTCCAACTGAACAGTCGCTTGATGCTTTTATTGGTATTCAGGCAATGAGCTACAATGACCGTTATTTCAATCGAATTCATAAAGGCTTTGGTCAGGTTCAGGACACCTTAGAATCCTACTTTGATTAAATAAATAATTAAAAAATCAATTTACGAGAAAGATCTATTTACACAAAAGATTTGACAGTTTCTCCACTGGTTGGATTTAAGATCTTTGTGAGCATCGATATAGTGGTTGTTTTACCAGCGCCATTGGGTCCTAGTAGAGCAGTTAAGCTTCCTTCTTTGATTGCTAAATCAATATGGTCAACCACCACTTTTGATTGATAAGTTTTAGTAAGTCCCTTTGTTTGAATGATCATTATGTCGCCCTCTCTAAACTAGTATAACGCAATTATCGCATGTAAATCTCATCTTTTTATATTGCACTTCTTGCGATATCTGATAAAAGTTGTTCGCTTAATACCGGTATTACGGGCGACGTCTACATCACTCATGCCCGTCTGATAAAGCTTAAAAGCATGTAGTAAGCGGGGATCATCTTCGGTATATTGGGGTTTGCGCCCATGATATTTCCCCTGCTGTTTGGCCAGGAAAATCCCCTGTTGTTGACGCTCAATAATCCGCTTCCGTTCACTTTCGGCCTGATACTTATACAGTTCAATGATTAAGTTAGTCATCAGTTGACGCAAGTTAGGATCCGCAATCCCCGTCATGGACGGCAAATTCAACACATCTAGGGTGGCACCTTTGTTCTGAATGGTGTTCATAATCTTAGTTAAGTCCTGGTTGTTTCGGCCCAAGCGGTCTAATTCAGTAACCAGGACAATATCGCCTTCACGGATATAGGCCAGCATTTTTTGCAGTTCTGGCCGATTAGTGTTAGCCCCACTTAATTTATCCGTAAATAATTTATCAACGTCTTTTAAAGCCGCTAACTGTCGATCTAAATGTTGCTCCTTGGAACTCACACGCGCATAACCGATTTTAGCCATTTCCAATTCTCCTTTTGGACAGTTCTAATGAATACTTGTAATTCCTAGTATAGCACAGAAATAAAAACGGCCACTAGGGTATACCCTAATGACCTTTTTTGATCTATCAGCTGACGTCAACTTTCATCTGGTAAAAAGCCGTGTTCGACAATCAATAACTGGCGTGCCATCGTCTCAACCACGGACTGCAGATCTTCAAACTTGCGATAATGGCCACTGGCAATGAGTCTGGTGGTGACCGCCGTTTGTTGGGCGATTAAGGCAGAAACTACACCGAAAACGTCATCGACTGACAGGCCCTCACGACGAGGCAGCTGTTCAATTTTCTCGCGAAAAATGCGATCGATTTCAGCGTATATGGCAGTTGTTTCTTGCTGCACTTGTTGTCGCAACGGTTCGGGAAAATGCGGTAAATCAGCATAGGCTTGCATTATCAAGCGGTATTCAGCTGGGAATTTGAATTGTAGTTTCAACTCATACTTAACTGCAGTGGTCATCATGGCAGCCAAGCCAGGGGCATTCTGCCACTTTTTGGGGTCCATGTGATCATAAATTCGATGATAGGCATATTTGAAAGCGTCAAGATACAGCGCTTGTTTATTGCCAAAATAATGGAAGAGCAAGCCCTTAGATACTTGTGCTTGGTTGGCAATCTGATCGGTTTTGCTCTTGATGAAGCCTTGCTGGCCGAAAATTTCCGTCGCTGTTTTGAGGATTCGGGTGACCTTTTCAGGATCTGTCACAACATTTTTCATAGGCTCAAATCCTGACGGCGATAACCAGCAATGCCAAGAATAAATAATACTATAGCGCTAACAACCATCACGATTAGCCATGTTTGATCAACGTTTTCAACCGGTACATTGGCAATCCAGCCAAAAGGTGTGAAGTTGCCTGCGTGTTTTGGCAAATCAAACAATCCCCGGAAAATTTGAACGATCAGACCGGCTCCCATATACAGCCAGAATAGACTGCTTAAGCGTGGCCACAGACCGACTAGTGCGATGCCAAGGGCGATAAACGATATCACAGCCGGAACGCTAGCCACGAATAGGCGACCGAGGTACTTGAGCGGCAACGGGTGACTGAGAACAGTGTTCCCAGTGAAGAACAAGGCCAGCAGCCCAGCAGAAAGGACGAACACGCCTGCCAGCAGACCAAAGCAATAGTAGCTGACACTGATCGTGGTTCGCGTTGGCTTTTCGGCATGAATGACGCTCAAGTAACCAAGGTTGTCATCGCGTTTGAGTCGGAATGCCACTTGGACGCCAGCAGTCACGGCTAATGCGACGAAAATGCCGAGATACATGCCTAAGAATGACAGGACCATGGTCTGATTGGCAGCGTTGATTTGGCCAACATCTAGTATTTTACGATAAAGCGGATTCGTTTTAAGAATGTCGCCAACGCCGCCGAGCACACTACCCATGACGCCGCCAAACACCACGGCGCCGATTAACCACCCAGCAAATAATCTGCGCTCAGTTCGCCACAGTAAGGCAGGGATCGAGCGAAGCCAGCCGGCAGCTTTGGCTCGGCCGGTGCGTTCAGCAATAATCCCGGCGCCCAGATCGCGGTTGCGGGCAATCATGGTGGCGCTGGCCGCAAGCAGAATGCTGACCAGTAAGGCCAAACCTAAAGCCCAGACGTTGTTATCAGTATAGAAGTTTGCTTTTTCGAACCAACCAATTGGTGATAACCACGTCAGATTTTGATGCTGGATATCGGTGACCAGCCGAACCAAATAAGCGGCAGTCAGCACCATGTAGCTCAACATATTGGCTGTACGTGTGTTATTGGTTAGTTGCGCGAATAGCAACGCAATGGCTCCGAATAGCAAGTTGGCGATCACCATCCCCAGTGAAAACAGGAAGTCACCGTACAAGTCAGTACCACCCATGTTGACAGCGGCCAACGAGACAAAATAGAGGATACCCATTATGGCACTGTCGATGAGAAGCTCAAGCGAAGCGGCGGTGATGGCAGCCGTTCGCCCAACATTGCGAGCGCGAACCATTTCGAGCAAGCCACTTTCTTCTTGACCGCGGGTGTTGCGAATCATCAGCGGCATAACCCATAAGGCCTGCAAAATAATCATGAAGACGACCATCACACCAGCAAACACAATCGCTGTGTTATACGTGTCCACCTTTGGCATCGCGCCAAACATTGCCGCCATGCCCGGCGCTTGCAGCATTTTGACAATCTCTTTAGAGCCCGAGGCCCCGCCTGCAAAGGCTGCTTCCAATTTGCCAGCACCACTGGCAATCATCATGATCAAAATGACAAGCCAGATGAGTGAAAATTTTAGATTTTGTTTGAGGTTTGCCCGAAGCAGATAACCTGCGTTCCGATTACTGTGCCGCATGAGTCTCACCTTGCTTTCCATAATAACGCAGGAATAACTCTTCCAGCGTTGGCGGCGTTGATTGCATGTCGACCACGGTGTTGGCGGCCAGTGTGGTCATGATGGTGCCAAGCGCGTCTCGATCAGCGGTGAAAACCGCCTTGGTGTGCTCGGAATCGCGATAAGTGAGGTCGTGAACGCCAGCTTGCTTTGCCAAAGCAGTCATTGGGGTAGCGGTGGTGACTTCAATTTTGATCCGCGATAGATGCCGTAATTGATCAAGATTGCCGCTCTCAATCACACTACCATCACGGATGATAACAATTGAATCACACATTCGCTCGACTTCGGACAAAATGTGGCTTGATAGCAGCACACTTTTACCGGCTCTTTTCAGTTTTAAAACTTCTTGCTGGAAAGTCTGTTCATTTAATGGATCAAGCCCAGAAGTGGGTTCATCAAAAATATACAAATCGGCATCTTGCGACAACGCAGCAATTAACGCTACTTTTTGACGATTGCCTTTTGAATAGGTACGAGCTTTTTTCTTCGGATCAAATTCAAAGGCCTTGATTAGTTCATCGGTCTTTTGATTATGCTGGCGGCCATTTAAACGTAGCAATAGGTCGATAATTTCGCCGCCAGAAAGATTTGGCCATAAATAAACGTCCCCAGGAACATAGGCGATGCGTGGATGAATCGCCGCATCATCCCGCCAGGCATCTTTGCCGAAGACGGTCACTGAGCCGCCACTCTTTTTTAATAAGCCTAAAATAGCTCGAATGGTCGTGGATTTGCCGGCCCCATTAGGTCCTAGAAAACCCAGAACCTGACCGGGTGCCAACGTGAAACTGACATCTTTTAATGCGGCAAACTTGCCAAAGTTTTTTTGAAGATGGTCAAGTTCGATAATAGCTGTTGTCATTTTTGTTATCCTCCTTAAGGTCAAACTTGAAACACGTTTTAATATGTCGGTATCTGATCAACCTTTTCCAGTATAGTCGCGATTGACTGACGAGTCAAGGAATTATTGACTCGTCAGTCAATTTTTTTGTGACGCCGGATTTACAATGTAAGTGCAACACCTAAATAACTAGACCAAAAAGGCCATGAAGCCTTAAACTTATAAGTGACAAAACCAATAAGTTAGGACGGACTTCATGACCCAATCTAAAGATACCATCAAAAAATCTTAGAAACTGTTTAGTATCTTTTGAGAAGTAACCTGATAAAAGCTAACGAAACCATCATGAGACTAGTGTTGAGCTTACGCTCACAGTTACGCCATAAACGATGATAATTTCCCAACCAACTAAATGAACGTTCAATGAGCCACCGTTGGGGGATAACCGAAAATTGGTGTAACTCATTTCTTTTAACGACGATTACCTTGGCTGAGGTTAAACTGCTAATCTCATTGGCAAAATTTTGGCCGGTATAACCACTATCAACCATCATGGTTCGAACCAATTTAAACTGCTCTAAATTAAGGGTGACGAGTGCAATCGCCCCGTCACGATCAGCGATGTTAGCCCGGGTAATATGGATAGCTTGCGGGAATCCATTGATGTCGACGGCTAAATGGCGCTTAATGCCGGAAATTTTCTTGCCACCATCGTAACCCTTATTTTCAGCGGTAGCGGTGTTCTTAATGCTTTGGGCATCTAAAATGACGAACGAAGTTCGGGCTGACCGCCCTTGCCTTAATCGTCGATCAGCGACAATTTTTTTAAAACCTGAGTTAATAAAGCTGGTTTATCAGGGGTGGGGGCTTTTGACCAACTCATCCAATAGTAGTAAACGGTGGACCACTTTGGATAATCAGCCGGCAAATCACGCCAAGTACAGCCATTTTTAAGGACATAGAGCATGGCACAGAAGATATCATAAGGATCAATGTGTTTTGGGTGAGTTCGTTTTCTTGAAGCTTCCAGATCCTGACGGATCAAATCGAATTGTTGCCGAGAAATATCGCTTTGGTAATGATGACTAAAATGTTGCATATGATCACCAACTTTTTTGACAGTAGTTTATCAAATTATTGGGTCAAAATCAAAGATACTAAACAGCTTCTTATAAGCAACTATCACGTGAGGAGCGTGGCCAAATCCAGAGTCTTTATGAAGATCATTATTCGATCAGGGCGATTGCTAAAAGATTAGCCCGCGATCCCAGCACGATCAGCCGTGAAATCAAGCGCGGCACCGTGACTCAAATGTCCAGTTATGGCGTTTATACCCAGCGTTATTTTGCCGATAGCGGTCAAATTCAATACGAACAACGCCGTTTAAATTGCCATCGCAAAAGTCTACTCGAATATAGTCCGGCATTCTTTAACCAATTGACCACTGCGCTTAAGGCTAAGTTCCGAGTGCACAGTGTAGATAGCTTTGTCGGTGCTTATAAACGTCACCATCCAGCTGAATATTGCCCCGCAACACCCACTGTTTATCGTTACATTGATCGCGGGTTACTAGCTGTCGCCAATATCGATTTACCACAACAGGTCAAACGTCACCAAAAGCACCGTACGGGTCGTGTACGCCAAAATAAAAAGATCTTGGGGACTTCAATTGAACAGCGACCAGTAGCGGCTAATGATCGTTCTGAATTTGGTCATTGGGAAGGTGATTTAGTCAAAGGCAAGCGAACCAGCGATCAACCGGCACTGCTCACCCTAACTGAACGAATGACGCGCTACGAAGTCGTGATCAGAATCCCCAACTATCAGGCTGAAACCTGTAAGGCTGCAGTTCAACAGTTTGTGAATAAACTTGATGCTGAGGTGGTTAAGTCACTCACTTTTGATAATGGTGCAGAATTTTCTGCGCTGAGTGAGGTCACTGGTACCAACCTATATTTTGCTCATCCTTATACGCCGTCAGAACGGGGCAGTAACGAACAGCTTAATGGGCTACTAAGAGAATTTATCCCTAAAGGTCAATCAATTACCAGTTTCAGTGATGATCATATTAAGCAAGCGACCGCGGCACTTAACCAACGACCACGTAAACTATTTGGTTATAAATCAGCCAATGAATTCATGGCTGAGCAGCTACTCGCATGACCACCACCTAGACCACTTATAAGTGAAGTTTAGCAAGTGTTGCACTTGATTTGACAATTCGGGAATAGAGTCCCCATTAGTATGAATTAATTTATTTCGGCACTCCATTCCCTTCCCAAGTGCTGCTCTCAATTCTTTAGGTATTTTCCAACCAAAAATGGGATTAAAGACTTTATCACTTGTTAATTTAACAATTGATGGACTCGGTAAGTTCTCAATTAGTAGTCTAAGTTCAGTGCTCTGACTACTAAAAGCTTCTTTAACACCAATTTCTGCTGCCATAGCCAAAGATACATACCTTATTCTTAAATCTATAATAGATTTGCTGTGCTGCAAAATCAATAACGATAATGGTATGGTAAGTGTCAATATTTTTGCGGTAGGTTGTGAACCATTAGTCTAACCTTAATTTCTTAAATATTTATCTGATTTATTTTCCTACCGAAATCATTCAAATAGCTATGACCTGCCGTTAAACTTTCAATTATTCCATGATGAATGCCCAGATGGGTTTCATGCATCTTTCTTAGACTAGCACGAACTGCACCTTTCAATTCTTCCTGATCACCAATATCCAGCTGTCCACCAGCGAACTCACTGCTAAGCCAGTATTCCAGTTCATTGTTTTTGATACAAGTCAGTACACGCAAGATTCCTTCGGCACCATCTTCTGACCAGTATTTTCCTTGCCCTTTGACGCGATAGGTATATTTGCGATGATTGCTTTCACAGCAGCCAATTGCTTTAATTACCGACAAATGACGCATTTTGAATGGTTTTATATCCACCCAGCGACGATGAAGATAGCTGCGCAGAAGCTTTAGGTTTTCATGATTTTCTGGCGTATTCAGTTCATCAATCAGATTGCTTTCAATCGTGTCTAAAATTACATCAGTTAAGTGACGGTCATATTTAAACTCAACTGCGCTGATCAATTTGCCTTGCATAGCTGGCATAAAGCTTAGACGGTCCTTAATTTTTTTATTCAAGTGAAAGACATCCAAGAAGTGTTCGTGCTGCCGGCAATAACCAACTATTTCATCAAAATCTTTCTTGGCATAACCGGCACCGCCATCGGCATTACTGATGATTAAAGTATCGCTTAAGTCATAGGTATTAGCTAAATAGGTTTTAATTTCTTGCAAAGCATCCAAGCGGCTTAAAGAAACAAACTCTTTGGCCTGAACTCTCTTCCTGCGTTTTTGGCTTAAATTAATAATATCCTCACAGACTTGATAGCGATGAAACTCTAGCCGTTTCTTGGTGCCCTTAATCACAACACCATCGCCTTCAAGATAAAGTACTGGCACCTTTTTCCTTTGGGTAATGCCATCGTATCTTTCTTCCGACTGTTGTTGGTTTTTAATCAGTTTGCCTGCTTGAACTATCAGTTTGCCAACTTGACTATGACTAATGTTAAAACAAGAAAGGGTATTAACTGCCAAAGCAGTGTTACGGTAAGTTGCCACAGCACTAACCTGTAAAACATCCTTCACTGCTAAAACACTATAACGCTTATACTTGTCATAGCCCATCAGCTCATCCAGCGGGTATTTAGCCTTTTTGCCTGGACAAATATATCTCCTGCGCCAATAGCTAATCTCTCCAAAGACAGTTACAACTGAACGCTTATTTCTCTTTTCAATCTGATAGCCTTGCTTTTTAGTCTCCTCAACTAAACCAGCATCAACTTCTTCTAGCGCTAGTTTCATTAATTCTCTAATTAGATTAAAGAAATAGCACATTAATGCCTTTTCACGAGCAATAACATTATTTTCAGACTTAATAATTTTCACGATATCAGTTATAATAGATTCCATAAAAGACCAGCTTCTAATGTGTTTTTGTTCTTAACATCAGACTACTGGTCTTTTTGTTTTAGCTCAAGTCCAAATTCAAAGGACTTGAGCTTTTTAATTATTTATTCAACTTACCGCAAAAAATTATACACTTAGAGTACGTGCACGAATGGCTTGTGCTAGATCCATTTGAGTAACGATTCCTAGTTTTGCGGCCATATATTGTAAAAGCATAGCCATTAAACTAGAAATTAAAATAGTAGAAATCAAAAGATAATTAAAACTCTGACCACCATTAATTGAAGCTGCCCAGTTTCCTGGATCCATGTACCCAACAGCAACTAAGGCACCAGGACCAGTATATGCTAAAAGCATTCTAAAGAAATTACGAGTTCTCGGAACTGGAATAGTACTATTAATTTCCACTAAAGATTTACCATTTGCGTATGAAATAAAACTATGATCTTCCATCTTTACCCCTATCCATGAATTCCAAGGGTCATCCGGGCCACTCTAGACATCATACTTGGATTCCATTGCGGATACCAAACGAGTTTAATTTGGCACTCATCAACTTCATCAACACTTTTGGCAGCTTTAGTAATTTCGTGATCTAACCACTCACTTAGAGGACATCCCATAATCGTTAAAGTCATCGTAATCTGACATTTTGTCTCGCTTACTTCAATACCATAAATCAATCCCAAATCAACGATGTTAACCTGCAGTTCTGGATCAATTACTTTTTTTAAGGCTTGGTAAACTTTCTTTTCGGTATTAGATAATTTCTCTATTTCTAGCACTATCCAATTGCTCCTTCCATTTGGAAGCTAATCAAGCGATTAAGTTCGACTGCATATTCCATTGGTAATTGCTTAGTAAAGGGTTCAACAAAGCCCATAATAATCATTTCAGTTGCTTTTCTTTCTGGGATGCCACGACTTTCTAAATAATACAGCTGGTCTTCAGAAATTTTAGAAACTGTGGCTTCATGTTCCATTGCTACATTTGAATTTTCAATAGCATTAGTTGGGATCGTATCAGAAGAAGACATATCATCCATAATAATCGTGTCACATTCCACATGAGCCTTTGAGCCATCTGATTTTTTAGAAAACTTAACACTACCGCGATAATCTGTTGACCCACCGCCCTTAGCAATTGACTTGGACACAATTGAGCTAGAAGTATTAGGAGCATTATGAAACATTCCAGCTCCAGAATCTTGGTGAATACCGTGATGGGCAACTGCAATTGAAAGCATAGTACCGCGAGCACCTTCACCGTTTAAATAGACACTTGGATATTTCATGGTAACTTTCGCACCTAAATTACCGTCTACCCATTCCATAGTTGCATGCTTTCCAGCAACTGCACGCTTTGTTTCTAGACTATAGACGTTATCAGACCAGTTTTGAATTGTAGTATAACGACAATATGCATTATCTAAGACATTTACTTCAACAACTGCCGCATGTAAAGAATCTGAAGAGTATTGCGGAGCAGTACATCCTTCAACATAATCAAGATGCGCGTCCTCATCAACAATGATCAAAGTTCTTTCAAACTGGCCTGAATTTTCTGCATTTAATCTAAAATATGCCTGAACTGGTGTTGGAACTTGTACTCCTTTTGGCACATAAATAAAAGTTCCTCCTGACCAAACAGCACAGTTTAAGGCAGAAAATTTATTTGAATCAATTGGAACTAACTTACCAAAGTATTTTTTGAATAAATCAGGATACTCCTGCAAAGCTGTATCCGTATCAGTAAAAATGATCCCTAGTTTATCAAATTGTTCTTTCATTTTATGATAAACCATTTCGGATTCATACTGTGCAGCCGAACCCGCTAAGTATTTTCGTTCTGCTTGCGGTACACCAAGTCGCTCAAAAGTATCCTTAATATCTTGTGGTACATCCTTCCAATCACGATATTTTTTATCGGTCATTTTTTGATAATACAGCATATTATCTAAATCAAGCCCTGAAAGATCGGGACCAAAATCTGGCATTGGCATTTTTTCATAAATATGAAAAGCCTTTAAACGATAATCTAACATCCATTTAGGTTCATGTTTTTCTGCTGAAATTTGTCGAACTACTTCTTCTGTTAAGCCACGACCAGTTGAAAATTTCGGTTCTACATTATCGTGAAAGCCGAACTGATAATCTTCGTCTTTAACTATATCCTCTGCTTTAGTCATTTTCTTCTTCCTTTTCTTTACCAAGTAATGCTCGATCTAGTCCCCACCATGCTAAAGTAGCGCATTTGATTCGGGCAGGAAATTGCATAATATTTACTAATACTTGGGCGTCTCCTAATTGTTCTAATTTTAAAGTGTCGCTTTTCTTGTCGGCTGCTAAGTTTGAAAATAGCTGTGAAAGCTCAATTGCTTCTTCGATACTTTTTCCTTTTACCAAGTCTGTCATCATACTGGCAGAAGCTTTACTGATTGTGCATCCTTCGCCGTTAAAAGCAATTTTTTTAATTTTATTATTTTCAATCAAAATTGTTAGATGAATTTTATCACCGCAACTTGGATTATAAACAGTAGTTTCATGACTAAAGTCAGTTAGTTGTCCATAATTTCGCGGCATTTGAGCATGGTCTAAAATTACAGCTTTATATAAACTTCTTAATTTATCTAAACTCACTGAAAAACTCCTTTGCTTCGTGAAGAGAACTTACTAATTTATCAATATCATCTTTAGTATTATAAATAGATAAACTAGCTCGAACAGTTGACTCAGTATCAAGGCTAGCCATTAGCGGCTGAGCACAATGATGACCAGCACGAACTTCAATTCCGTTTAAATCTAGTGCAGTCGCTAAGTCATGGGGATGAATATTCTTTAAATTAAAAGATATTACTCCAATGCGACCATTACCTTTTTGTGGACCATAGATTGTTAATCCTAAAACATTTTTAAGCTTTTCTAAGGCATAACTTGTCAATTCCTGTTCATGTTTTTGAATAAGTTCAAAGTCTAGAGACTGCAGATAATCAATTGCTGCTCCAAGTCCAATGGCACCAGCAATATTTGGTGTACCAGCTTCAAATTTATATGGTACTTCTGCCCATGTTGCTCCTTCTCTAGTTACATTAGCAATCATTTCACCACCCAAACGATAAGGCTGCATTTTATCTAAGAGATCTTTTTTCCCATATAAAACACCAATTCCTGTCGGAGCAAACATTTTATGGCCAGAAAAAGCATAAAAATCTACATTTAATTCAGCTACATCAATTGGAAAATGTCCAACTGCTTGTGCACCATCAACTACAACAATTGCTCCTTTTTCATGAGCTAGATCAGTAAGCTCCTTAATTGGATTAATTGTGCCCAAAACATTGCTTACATGCGTCAAGGCAACAATTTTAGTTTTTGAATTGATCTTACTTTTTAAATTTTTAATATCAAGTAAGCCATCTGAATT
>OERL01000108.1_pt1 | contig 18808 bp, 20 predicted proteins | sample 1539981 | NCBI WGS metagenome assembly OERL01 (sample SAMEA3891867, study PRJEB23780) | metagenome | biome: terrestrial biome; feature: animal house; material: Caecal content | place: Italy | collected 2015-05-05
TTATATGGGAATACTGTTTTTGTCAACATAGAATACCAAAATTCTATTAGTCTTGATTTGCTATGACAAACAAAACGGACAAAACAACCGATTTCGGTAAAATGCTCAAAGAGTTGCGCAGCGAACAGGGGCTGACGCAGGTTCAACTGGCAAAAGCGATAGGGGTATCGCAAGGCACCATATACTTTTGGGAAAACGGAATTAACGAGCCGACTGCGTTCTACGTCGTCGCGCTGGCCGATTTCTTCAACGTGTCAGCCGATGACATGCTGGGACACTCCACTGGTTACTCTTCGGAGCATAACGTCTCCACGGCTGAAGCGGAAACCTCGGAAATCGTACGCCTCTACTGCTCTCTGCCCAACGATAAGAGAAAAATCGCGCTCGCGCTGCTGAACGCCCTTCGCGAAAACTGATTTGCACTCTCGGCGTTCGCCTTCTGCGGAAACGCCTGTTTTACACGAAAACAGAAAACTTGTTTGCTTGTGCCGCGCGGCGTGTTATACTGTCCTTACTCTCACAGGAGAACGGAAATGGCAACTTTCGACATCGAACTCGTAGGCAAGATAGGCTCTATGGCGCTCATCGACCGCGAGTATCAGGAAATGAACTACAACATCATCGCGCGTCTTTCGCGCGAACTGCGCCCCGGCTATATCTGGGTGACCTCCGGCGCCACCGAAATCGGCAGGCTCGATTTTATCAAGCGCACGGGACGGGAACTGCACGGTTCAGACGAGGAAAACAAGACGGACTACTCCGCACAGGGTCAGTCCATTCTTATGCAAACCTACCGTCAGTTTATCGACAGCCGTTTCAGCGTCAGACAGATACTCGTCGAGCACCACCACTTCAACGACCCCGAAAAGCGTCAGCATTTGCTGGATATGCTGCTGCGCTGCCCCGGGCAGAACGCCATTCCCATTGTCAACTACAACGACCCCGTCAGCGACGAGGAAAACCGTAAACACGAGATTTTCAGCCTGCGCGAAAAACGCGGAAAAGCAATCGAATGCGTGGACAACGACGAGACCGCAAGCCAGATTGCCTGCCTCGTCAAGTGCAAGACACTACTTATACTCACTTCCACCGACGGTATCTATCTCAATCCCGACGACAGTTCCTCGCTTGTCGAGCGCGTATCGGGCAAGGACGTTTACGAACTGATTGCCAACGTCGAGGAACTGCAGTCCCATTGCCGCGGCACTTCACGCAAGGGTTCCGCGGGTGCGTGGGCAAAACTCGAATACGTCAAGGAGCCCTTGCAAAACGGCACAACCGTCATAATCGCGAGCAGCCGACATTCGATAAAAAACATTCTCGACGGCACGGTAAAAGCCACCAGAATTGGGCTGTGACACAAAGGAATACAAACCAGTCTGTCGACAAAATCCCTATTTCAAATAGCAAAAAAGACGCGTTAAACGCGTCTTTTTGTTAATTTGCGATTGAGTGCAGTCCGTTCCGCGGTAAGTCGTCCGCCATTTCTCCGCGTATGCGTTTCATTGTCTCGAGCGAGAACGCCATACTCTTGAGCGGGGAGGGCGAGACGTCCAGTTCGGCTACTGCGTACCGCGCTCCGATTGCCTCGCACTCTTTCGTCACCGCGACAAAATCGATGTCGCCCTTGCCCACCGCGCGGAAAATCGGCAATCCGAAAATTTTTCCGTAATCCTTGAAATGCACGGTTTCCACCCTGCCGTTCAACTTTGCCAGATACTCCGAAATGTCGCAACCCGCCGCCTTTATCCAGAACGTATCGGGTATAAACTTCACGGCGGTATCCGTCTCGGAGATAAGTATGTCGTAGGGTCTGCCCCCGTCCGTCGGCTTGAACTCGAATCCGTGATTGTGGTAGGCGACGCTCATTCCGTACTGCCGCAGTTTTTCGGAAGTTACGTTGAGGAAGTCCGCAAAACGCCTTACGTCGTCCGCCCTGCCCGTCCTGTACTCCTTGGGCATCATTCCGATTCCTATGCTTCGGCAACCGAACTGCAGGTGTTCCTCGGCAAGCCGCGCAAGGTCGTCCTTTATTCTCGCAACGGGCGAATGGGTTACGCACACGGGCAAGCCGTATTCGGCGGAAACCGCGGCAATCTGCCCGCTGTTCACGGCGAGATTACCCCCCGCCGCCGACAGTTGCACCACCTCCGCGCCCATATCTCTGACTGCGGCAAACACACGGCGGTAACCCGTCTCGTCCTTGAGATATCTGCGGAGTGAAAAGAGTTGCGCGCCTATTTTCATAATCACCTCGCGACGGGCTGCGCCCGTCCCTTCCGTACGTGCAAGCGCCGAACGGTTATTTCTTGCTGCTCGCCTTTTCTTCCTCTTTGCGTTTTTCCAGTTCGGCTATGAACTGCTCTTCGTCGAGAGGAAGTCTGACCTCTTTGCCCGTCCAGCCCGCGAGGTGTATCGCGTTGGAGAACGTCAGTCCGGTTATGCCCTCTCTGCCCGGCGCGATGAACTTGTCCGTCTTGCCGAGGAGATAATCGGTGTAGTTGCGAATTATACCGAGGTGTTGGAAAGGACGTTTGAAAATCGCCAGATACTCGCCTATGCCGCGATAGACGTGTTTCCTGGTCTTGGGCTTGCCCATAAAGACTTCGTTCACGCGGCTGAATTCGGGTTCGGGCGTCTTGTTCTCGGTGAAAACGAGTTTGCCGTTCTCGATAACGATTTTGCCGCCGTCACCCGTGATTTCGAGACGGTTGGTGCCGGGGGCGTCGTGCGTGGAAGTGATGAATACTCCCGTGGCGCCGTTCTTGAACTTGCAGTACGCCGTGACGTCGTTCTCCACGTTGATGTCGCGTCCTCTGGTTGCAAGAGTCGCGGTGACGGATTCGGGAAGCCCCGCAAGCCACGTGAAAAGGTCGAGTTGGTGAGGGCACTGATTGAGCAACACGCCGCCGCCCTCTCCCCACCAGGTGCCTCTCCAGCCACCCTGAGCGTAATAGGCGCGCGGGCGGTACCAGTTGGTGATAATCCACACTATGCGCTTGAGTTCGCCCAGTTTGCCGCTTTCGATGATTTCCTTGGCTTTTATGTATTTGGGGTTGGTGCGCTGATTGAACATCATTCCGAACAGCAGGTCGGGATGTTTGTCCGCCTCGGCGTTCATCTCGCGCACCTGCTTGGTGTAAACGCCCGCCGGCTTATCGCACAACACGTTGAGCCCCGCCTTGAACGCGGCGCAGGCTATTTCGGGATGGAAATAATGCGGCGTGACCACCATTGCCACGTCGATGAGCCCCGAAGCAAACATTTCGTTGTAATCGGAAAACACCTTGACGCCCTTGAGATTTTTCTCGGCGTACGCTCTCCTGTCCTCGGAAATGTCACACACGGCGGTGAGTTCCGCCCCGGGCAGAAGAAACCCGAGTTTGGTAAACATCTTGGTGTAGAAGGTGCCTTGCTTGCCGATTCCGACGATACCGTATCTGACTTTTTTCATTGTTACCCCCGTTTTTCGAGTATTTTGTTTTCGTTTTATCGCGAAGCGCTCATTTCTCCGCCTTCGCTCTTTCTTCCGCCCTCTTCAGGGCGAGAGTTTCGTCGTAAATTTTTTCGGGAACGGGAACGGATTGCCGCGCTCCGCTCCACCCCGAAAGGTACATAGCATTTATAAGTTCCACAGCGGCAAGACCGTCGCTCACGGGCGAAATCAGTTTCTCGCCGCGCAGTATCGCTCCCGCGAAATTGCGGACAATGTTGAGTTGCTGTCCGCCGCGCAGGAATCCCACACCGAAACCGACGACGTGAGAATACCGCTTTACCCTGCGGGTCACGAAACCGTAGCCCGATTTGGTCTCTGCGTTGACCTGCTGCTCGCTCTTGGGGTATGTGTAAACCTTCATTCGCAGTCCGTCAACGACGATACGCCCCTTGGTGCAGGCGATTTCCAGCCTGTTTATACCGCGCAGTTCGTGCGTGCTCGCCGCAAACGAAAGGTACACCCCGTCGCCGTAATCGAACAATGCCGTGACGTCGTTCTCCGTCGTTATATCGCGGTTTTTCGTGCACATTCTGACGTCGACCGCCTCGGGCGCACCGAGAATCCAGCCTATGAGGTCCAACTGATGTATGCACTGGTTGATGAGAGTTCCGCCTCCTTCTCCGTCCAACGTCGCGCGCCAGCCGCCCTGGTCGTAATACGCCTGTGAACGGTACCAGTCGGTGATGATGTAACTCGCCCGTTGCACGTCTCCTAGCGCACCGCCGCGAACCAGTTCCCGCGCCCTGACGTAAAGAGGATTGGTGCGCTGATTGAACATCACCGCAACGGTAAGTTCGGGACGGGCTTCCGCCGCCGCGATTACTCTCTTCGCTTCCGAAGCGGTGACCGCAAGCGGTTTCTCCACAAGAGTGTGCAATCCGGCGTTTATGCAGGCTACCGCTATGTCGGGGTGCGCGTAATGCGGAGTGGCGACTATGACCGCGTCGACATTGCCCGCGGCAATCAGTTTGTCCACGCTGTCGAATCTCTCCGCTTTGGGAAACCGCTTTGCCGCATATTGCAGCACGGCGGGGTCGGTGTCGCACACGGCGGCAAGCCGCGCGCCGCGCACCTTGCCGACGTAAAGGTTGCTCGCGTGAATGCGCCCCATTCTTCCCACACCTATCACAGCAACTCTCAACATTTTGCCTCCGAGACGACGGGGAAAGCCCGCCTCATTTCTTTTCTATTTTGTTGAGTTCCTTGTTGACGTTGTAAAGATACTCCGCAGGCACGCCGCCCGCTTTCGCGGCGATACTCTCCACGGTCATACCGCTTACCAGACGGAGCAGTCCTTTGCTCAGTTTGAACGGAAGTTCCCTGCCGCGCGCTTTCATTTCCTCGACGGCCTTTTCCGCGAGGTGCATTATCAGCGCTTCGCCTTCCTCCGTGGCGATTATGTCGCCTATCTTGTCTTTGACGGAAAACCTGCCTTCGGGATACTCGAATTCGTAGCGCACGCCGTCTTTCTCGAACCAGTTGACGACCTCGGCACTCTCGGGCGGAAGCGAATAGTTTTTGCACGGTTTAAGCACACGTACAAATTTCGCGCTGTCACGACAATCGCCCGCTACTGCCTCCACTCTCGTGGCGCCGACAAGACGGAGCGGCACGTCGAATTCGAACACGCGACTGCCCTCGGATTCGGCAAGTTTTTTGCCGTTCACGAACAGAGCCACTTTCTTCTGATTGGAATAAACCTTGACTTTAATGTTCTTTTCGGCACGTTTAACATATCGTTTCGACGTTATATGCACAAACGGTTCGTCCGACCAGGCGGCCTTGTAGAGGTAGAAAGAATCCTTTTTCGTCTTGCGGTCGTAGGTGACGAGACCTTTGTTGTTGCGCCCGCTGACGCCACCCTCGTTCCTGCCGTCCACGGCGAAATCGAACATATTCCACAAATGCGTCGCCCACAGATAAGGACGCTCTTCTATAATTCTGAGCAGGTTCTCGTGATAGTACGCCTGATACTCTTCGGAATAGTCGCCCTGCTTCGGGTCGGCGGAATGAAGCGTAAGCACCGCCTCGCACCCGTACTCGGAAATACCGACGGAGCGGTCGGGATACTTCGCGCGGAAATCGTCAAACCACTTGGCGTTGTCATCGACCGTGCCCATATACCAGCCGAAATAATGGTTGTAGGACATCGTGTCGGTTATCATCGTCAATTCGGACGCGGGGTCCAGCATAGTGACGTTGGCAACCGTCGTCAGACGCGTGGGGTCGAGGCTGTGGGCAATATCGTTCAACCTCTTATGCAGCGCGATTATTTCGGGTTTTTCGCCGCCTATGGTTATCTCGTTGCTGAGTCCCCACACCGCAATGCTCGGGTGGTTGAAATTCTGCACCACCAGTTCCCTGAGTTGACTTTCGGCGTTTGCGTCGCCGTTTTCCAGGTGCGCCGAAATGTAGGGTATCTCCGCCCACACGACTATGCCGAGTCTGTCGCACAGGGAATAGAACCTCTCGTCCTGCTGATAGTGAGCGAGGCGCACGGTGTTTGCGCCCACTTCGTAAATGAGAGCGGCGTCTTCCTCGTGCTCTTTCATCGAAATCGCCCAACCCTTGTCCTGCCTGTCCTGATGACGGCAGACTCCGCGGAGAGGATATCTCTTTCCGTTGAGCATAAACCCGTCCTTGTCGACGGCAACAGTTCTTATGCCGAATTCCGTTACCCTTTCGTCAAGCACCTCGCCGTCTTTGACGAGAGACACGACCGCCGTGTACAATGCGGGGTTCTTTCTGCCCTCCCAGAGGTGAGCCTCGGGAAGGGTGAACGACACTTGGCATTTCTCCGCCGCGGCAACTTCCCGCGCGGCAATTTCCTTGCCAGCGAAACACAGTCGCACGAGCACATTCTGCCCGTCAGCGGGACTACTGACAAACGCCCGCACGTCTACGTTCGCCGAACCGTCGCCCTGCGGCACGGATACGATTGCAACCCCGCTGCCGCCGAAATAGTCCAGGTCGAATCTGCTTTCGCCCGCCTCTATGAGATATACGTCGCGGTATATACCGCCGAAGAACGTGAAATCCGCACTCTGGGGATAGACGTAATCGTTGGGGGAATTGTCCGCAATCACCGCGATTTCGTTCTCGCCGTCCGCAAGCGCTTCCGTGACGTTGACGCGGAAAGTGCCGAAACCGCCCTCGTGTCTTGCAACCTTGGAACCGTTGACGTACACCTCGGCAATGCTGTTGACGCCCTTGAACTCAAGGTAGTACACCTTGTCCGCCGCCTTTTGCACGGCAATTTTCCTGACATAAAGACAGGCGCAACGCAGATAATCGCCGCCGCCGTCCTGTCCGTCGAGGTTGTTCCACGTATGCGGAAGGTTCACGCGCTCGCAGACTGCGCCCGCTGCCTTGGCGGGCGAATCCACGCCCTTGAAAAAAGCCCAACCGTCATTCAAAAGAGTTTTTTTCATATCGACTCCTCTCGCCGCCTTCGGTCGCCCGCAGGCGGAATCGGCGGATTATCTTTGCACCCTGCCGCTGGCGTCGCCGCCCGCAAGACGCTTAACCTCTTCCGCCGTCACTCTGTTGAAGTCGCCTTCGACCGTATGTTTGAGCGCACTCGCCGCCACCGCGAATTCGAGCGCGTCCTTATCCTCCATTCCTTCTCCCAGCGCGTAAATAAGCCCTGCGGAGAAACTGTCGCCGCCGCCCACCCTGTCGACAATGTGCACGGGATAACTGCGGGAATAGAAGGCGGCGCCGTCCGAGTATATCATCGCGCCCCAGTTGTTGTCCGAAGCGGATATGCTTTCACGAAGCGTGCAGGCGACTTTCTCGAAACCGAATTTTTCGGTGAGTCGCGCCGCAACCTGCTCGTAGCCCGCTTTGTTGAGTTTGCCGCCCGTCACGTTGTTGCCGTCGGGCTTGATTCCGAACACCTTTTCGGCGTCTTCCTCGTTGCCGATACACACGTCGACGTAAGGCATAAGCGCCGTCATAACCTCACAGGCACGGGCGGGGCTCCAAAGGTTCTTTCTGTAGTTGAGGTCGCACGACACGGTGACGCGTGCACGTTTTGCCGCCTGCACGGCGTCGAGGGTGATCTCCGCCGCACTCTCGGAAAGGGCGGGGGTTATGCCGGAGAAATGGAACCAGTCCGCCCCGTCAAACACGGCGTCCCAGTCGAAATCGCCGCGCGTGGCTTCCGAAATCGCCGAATGCGCCCTGTCGTAAATAACCTTGGACGGACGCACGGAGGCGCCTTTTTCCAGATAATAAATGCCCATTCTGCCGCCGCCGCGCACTATACCCGTCACATCTACGCCGAGCCCGCGCAATTCTCTTACGCAAGCCTCGGCTATATCGTTGGCGGGAAGTTTGGTGACGAACGCCGCGTCCGCGCCGAATCCTGCAAGAGACACGGCGACGTTGGCTTCGCCGCCGCCGAAAGTGGCCTGAAAACGGGGTTCCTGCAAAAAACGCAGATAGCCCTCGGGGGCAAGTCTCAGCATTATTTCACCGAAAGTTACGACTCTCATTTGTTTTCCTCCGCGATTTCGACCGCAAGTCTCGACAGCCTTTCTATACCGTCGATACCTTCCTTGAACATAAAACTTCCGCCCACCGCCGCAACGCAGGGAAGGGCGAGGAACTCCGCAAGATTCTTTTCGTCAACTCCGCCCGTGGGCACGAACCGAAGGTCGGGGAAAGCCGCGGACAACGCCTTGAGGGCTTTCACGCCGCCGTACACGCCGGCGGGGAAAAACTTGAGCACGGTCAGCCCGCAAGCCTTCGCCGCCATAATTTCCGTGGGCGTGACCACACCGGCAAGGTAAGGCAGACCGTATTTCGCGCACACTTCGGCAACCGCGGGGGAAAAACCCGGCGACACTATGAATTTCGCGCCTGCCTCATACGCTTTTTCGCATTGCGCGGCGTCCGTGACGGTGCCCGCTCCTATGAGCATATCGGGAAATTCCCTCACCGCGAGCGCAATGGCTTCGGCGGCGCATTCCGTGCGGAAAGTTATTTCCGCCGCGTTTATCCCGCCCCGCTTCAGGGCTGACAGGGTGGGGACGGTATCCTCGGTCTTCTTGAGCACCACGACGGGCACTACTCTGTTGCTTTCGAGAAAAGAGTAATCCATACCACCCTCCGTCCGCGCTCAGACTCCGCTGTATGCGTTGAAACCGCCGTCAATGGGCACCACAACACCCGTGATGAACGAGGCTTCCTCGTCGTTGAGCAGCAGTTTGACCGCACCCATAATCTCGGACACTTCGCCGAAACGCCCCATAGGCGTGGCGCGGAGAATCTTGTCCGTGCGCGCGGTGGGCGCGCCGTCCTTGTCGAAGAGAAGCGCGCGGTTTTGATTAGTCACGAAAAATCCGGGGGCAATCGCGTTGACGCGTATTCCTGCGGGCGCGAAATGCACGGCGAGCCATTCGGTGAAATTGCTTATGCCCGCTTTCGCCGCGCTGTAAGCGGGAATCTTGGTGAGCGGAGTGTAGGCATTCATAGAGGATATGTTGAGCACGGAACACCCTTTTCGCCCGACCATTTTTTCCACGAAAACCTGCGTGGGCAGGAACGTGCCGATAAAATTCAGTTCAAAAACGAATCTTACGCCGCCGTCCTCAAGGGCGAAGAAATCCTTGCCAACCTTGACGTCGGGCAGACAGAATTCGTTGTCGGTGGTGGCGCGGGGATTGTTGCCGCCCGCTCCGTTGACGAGAATGTCGCACAGCCCGAAATCCTTTTCCACGGCGTCGCGCACGGCAAGCAGACTTGACTTGTCGAGCACGTTGCATTTGTACGCTTTGGCTTTGCCGCCCGCGGAGTTTATGTCCGCCGCCACTGCCGCCGCCGCTTCCTCGTTGAGGTCGAGAAGCGCAAGATTGGCGCCCGACGAAGCGAGTTCGCGCGCTATTGCCCCGCAAATCACTCCGCCCGCTCCCGTTATTACCACGGTCTTGCCGCCGAGTTCGATTTGGAATTTCTTGCCCATAAAATTTCTCCTTTACGTTTACATTGTCGCCGTCGCCGTTCGTTTGCGACCGCTATCCGTGCTCCGCCGTCATTCGGTGCGCTGCTTGACGCGTCGGAAAGTCTCCCACACGCCGTTTATGTAACTTGCCCCGAGCGCACGGTCGAAAAGCCCGTATCCCGGTTTGCCCGTCTCGCCCCATATCATTCTGCCGTGGTCGGGGCGCACATAGCCGTCGTAATCGCATTCGCTGAGAGCCTCGATTATGCCGAGAATGTCGAGAGAACCGCAACTCTGGTCGTGCGCCGTTTCCTCGAAACCGCCCTCGACCAGCCTGATGTTGCGTATATGCATAAAATGTATCCTGCCCATTGCCGCATATTTCCTCACGAGCGCGACAACGTCGTTCTTGCCGTCGGCACCCAACGAGCCCGTGCACAGGGTAAGCCCGTTGTAGGGGCTGTCGACCAGTTTAAGGAAGCGGTCGATGTTCTTCTCGCAGGTGATTATGCGCGGCAGTCCGAAAATGCCCCACGGCGGGTCGTCGGGGTGTATCGCCATTCTGACGTCGCACTCCTCCGCCACGGGTATTATCCGCGAGAGGAAATAACCGAGATTTTCAAACAATTTTTCCTCATCGACGGCTTTATACTGCTCAAATAGATTCTTCAAGTCCTCTTTACGGTAACTGCTGTCCCAGCCCGGCAAGGAAAGTTCCCCGTTCAGGGGGTCCATTTTCGCCAGTTGGTCGGCATAATACACGAGGCTGTTGGAGCCGTCCTCCGCAACCTTGTCCAGTTGCGTGCGCGTCCAGTCGAACACGGGCATAAAGTTGTAGCAGATGCATTTCACGCCCGCCTTGCCGAGGCGTCTGATATTCTCGATGTACGCGTCAATGTATCTGTCGCGGGTGGGAAGACCGAGTTTGATGTCCTCGTGCACGGGCACGCTCTCGATAACTTCCATTTTCAGTCCGTGAGATTCGGCGGCGTTTTTGAGCGCGAGAATACTCTCCTCGCTCCACACCTCGCCGACGGGCACGTCGTACACCGCCGTAACGACGCTGTACATATTGGGAATCTGCCTGATGTAGTCGAGGGGAATTCTGTCGCCCTCGCCGTACCAACGGAAGGTCATTTTCATCTGACGTTACCTCCTGCCGCAAAGAATTTTTCGGCGTTGAAATAACAAATGTTGCGCGCGATTCCAACGAGGGTTTCGTCTGCGGGGCACTCGCCCGCTTCCGCCCACTCGCCGAGCACGGAACACAGTATTCTCCTGAAATAGTCGTGACGGGCATACGAAACGAAACTGCGGGAATCGGTGAGCATACCGTTGAAATACCCGAGTCCGCCCGTGGACGCGAATATTTTGAGTTGTTCCCTTATTCCGTCGCGGTGGTCCATAAACCACCACGCGGCGCCCAGTTGAAGTTTGCCGCGGCTCTCTCCCGCGAAATTGCCGAGCATAGTGGCGAGAGGATAATACGACGGAGCGTTGAGGGTGTATACAATCGTGCGCGGCATACCGCCCTCTCTCTCCACGGCGTCGAACAGTCTGCCTGCCGCCTCGATGTCGAGCGCGTCGCCCACGCTGTCGATACCGCAGTCCGCCCCTATAGCCTCGAACCGCCTGCCGTTCTGATTGCGGAGAACGCCCGTGTGTATCTGCATAACGACGTCACGCTCGCGGAAAAGTTTTGCAAGTTCCTTGGTGACTGCAAAGGAATATTCGGCGCATTCCCGCTCGTCGGGAACCTCGCCGACAAGACGCTTGGCAAGGGCCCTTTCCGCGGCGGCAACGTCTCCCGTGCCCGCAAAGTTCTTGAAAGAAAGGTCCGCGGCGGGCGCGCCGTGCGCAACGAAATAATCGAGTCTGTCGGCAAGCGCCGCGATTACGTCGGAGAGCGTTGCGATATTTCTGCCGCAGACTTTGCCGAGCGCAGAAAGGTATTCGGCAAAGCCGTCCTTTTCGATGTTTATCGCTTTGTCGGGGCGGAAACAGGGAAGCACGGCAAAAGGCAGATTCTCCCCCGCCAGTTTTTCGTGGAAAGAAAGGTTGTCGGCGGGGTCGTCGGTGGTGACCACCGCTTTGACTCCCGAGCCTTCAATGAGACGCCGCGCCGAAAAAGAGCCGTCCGCCATCGCGCGTTCGGTTTCGCTCCATATTTCGTCGGCGGTTGCGGGCGAAAGGGGCTTGACTATTCCGAAATATTTTTTCAGTTCCAGATGTGCCCAATGATAAACGGGATTGCCCACGAACTCGGGCAATGCGGCGGCAAACGCGTCGAACTTTTCGCGCGCGGGGGCGTCGCCCGTCACCAGTCTTTCGGGCACGCCGGCCTGCCTCATTACGCGCCACTTGTAGTGGTCGGCGGCAAGCCAAAGTTCCGTGAGGTTGAAAAACTTGCGGTCGGAATATATTTCCTCGGGCACGAGATGACAATGATAGTCGAAAATCGGAAGGTCCCTGACGGCGGAATAAAGCCTTTCCGCAGTCGGGTTCGTGATGAGATAACCGTCGGACATAAAAGCGTTCATAATCCCCTCTTGCGAATAATTTTACACCTCAGTTTTTTGCAAGTAAATTGCCGTTTTTGACAAAATACTTGCAAAAATTGACTTATTGTTCTAACATATTGAGTGTAATAAACCTGTGCGTGCACGGAGGAGTGCGTATGCGCGAGGCGGGCGCCGTCTCAAAATGGAGTTCGTCGCAGTTGATGACGAACCGCAATTACGAGATAAACTACTACAGCGACAAGGATTTTTCCTCCGTCAGTTTGCACAGCCACGATTTTTTCGAACTTTATTTCTTCATCGCGGGAGACGCAAGTTACATCATCGAAAACGGGCACTACCGCCTGCGCACGGGCGATATTCTGCTCATTTCGCCCGATAATCTGCACCAACTCGACATCGACGACAGCCGCGCGACTTACGAACGCATAGTGCTGTGGCTCAACCCCCGCTACGTAAAACGCCTCTCCACATCGGCAACGGACCTTGCCGAATGCTTCGCCGCCTGCGCGCGCCGCAAGGACTTTCTGCTCCGCGACAAAGAGGTCTCCGCACGCGTGGAGGCTCAACTCTTCGACCTTTACGACAAACAATCGCGGCTGGAATACGGCGACGACGTGGAATGTGAAATAATAATACGCGAGGTACTCCTCACTCTCGCGCGTCGTCTTCGCGGCGATATCGGAGAGGACGGCGAGCCGCGCGAGCGCGCCAATTCCAACATTACCGTATCCGAAGTCATCGATTACATCGACGCTCATATCACCGAAGACCTGTCTCTCGACAGCGTGGCGGAAAGGGTCTTCCTCAACAAATTCTATCTAGCCCGCCTGTTCAAGAAAGAGACCAACACCACCCTGCACCGCTTCATTCTCAAAAAAAGACTGTTGCTCTCCAAGAAACTCATCGAGAGCGAACTGCCCATAGTTGAGGTGTGCCGCCGAAGCGGCTTCAACGACTATTCGCACTTTTTCCGCGCTTTCAAAAACGAATACGGCATAACTCCGAAACAGTATCACACGCTGGTATCCGAGCACTGAGCAAAGGAGCAGGACTTTTGCCATAATCCACCCAATCCGCTGTTTAATCGCGGATTTTTCTTTGTAAACATTGTTTTTGGTCAAAAACACATCGTTTGCTTTACTTTCTTTCAAAAGGAAAGCGGGCGCCCTCCGCACCCGCAAAACCTCCGAAAAATTCGGCACCGCAAGAGCCGTCTCAGGCGGTAACCCTGCCCTGGTCGCTGTCTATGACGTACAGAATATCCGCTTCCTCTCCCGTCTTCGCGTCGATGTAAACGTAATACGTTCCGCCGCTTTCACACTCGAATTCGTAGGCGAGAACCTCTTTGGTCTCCTCGAGGGGAATGAGGCAGAGTTGCGCGCCGGACACGGCGGGAAGCACCACTTTGGTCGACGCTTCCCCGACGGAAACGACGGGGGCGGGCAATGCGCGCTCGGTATGGTTGAACACATAATGCGCCGCGTCGAGCCCCGTCACCACTCCCCTGGTCTCGTCCACCTTGACCTTAATCAGGTCGGGGTAAAGCACCACACCGTTCTGTACGGGGGCGAGGTTGACATACACCGTGCCCTGAGAGAGCGAGCACCACACCACGCGCATATCGTCGTAGCCTGCGTTTTCCGCAAATTTAAGCGCCGCGGCGCAATGTTGCGGATAGCCGTTCTCGGTGGCGGCCACGCCGTAGTCGACGTTGCAGGCCACCAGCAATCCTCCCTTTTCGGAGAGTTGCGCAAAGCCGCTGCCGCCGTCCACCGCGAAAGAATAGTTCAGAGTGACTATGTCCCCTTCCGTGCGGTCGTAGTAGGCTATGTCGCGCGCCTCGGGAATGTAGTCGGCGAGAAGTTCTGCGCCGAGGGTCTTGTCTATGTTGTCAAGTCCCTCGAGAGCCTTGCAGTCCCTGTCGTCGAGCGAGTCGGAGAAGGGTCCGTCGTATATCATCTGAGGATATTCGAAACTGGGTTCCGCAAACTCATCGAACGAGGCGGCAAAGCCGTCTATCAAACCGTTCGACCCCGTGAAAATCCTGCCTTCCATCATCGCTTTCCGGGTGTCGGAAAGAGCGTTCTTGAACGCGGCGGCAACTTCGCGCATTTTTCCGAGGGTCTGGGCTTCTTCGGCGGTAAGAGGCTCGCCGTCGCCCATTTCCTCCGCAAGGCAGCGGGCGTAATCGCCCACCTGCCCGAGGAATTTGTTCGCTTTCATAATGCCTTCCGTGCCGCCCTCGAAGGCGGCAAGGCTTGCGGAAGCGGAAGTCGCCGTCTGCCATACGCCGTACAGCAGGTCGCGTTGCGCCTCCGCCGTCGACGCGGCGCGCAGTTTTGCAAGCCTCAGGTCGAGGTCGTTGGCACTGTCGAGCAGGTCGTAATAACTCCTCGAATAGACCGCTTCCATACTGCGTATATAACTCTCCTGCGTAGCGTTGCGCGTCTCGCTGTAGTACAGGGCAACGGACAACGCGGCTATCGCGGAGGCCGACAGCGCAATCACGGTACTCATAAGAGCCGTGCGCACTCTGCGTCTTGTCTTGGCTTTTGCCTGCGCGCTGCGCCCGCTTTCCTCGGGCTCGCATTCGTGCGTGCACATTGCGGTTTTCTTGTTTTTCTTATCGCTCATATTCTTCCTCCTCTTCAGCAGAAATTATGGTCGCCTATCCTGAGTTTGACGGGACGGGACAACATCCAGGCCGACGTCGCGGTGGCGGGATTGTAATAGAACAGACAGCCGTATGTGGGGTCCCAACCGTTCATAGCGTCCTGCGCCGCCTTGTAAGCCGTATCATTGGGAGAGAGGTTAATCTGTCCGTCGGACACGCAGTCGAATGCGCCCGACTGATACACCACACCCGCTATTGTATTGGGGAAAGACGAACTCTTCACCCTGTTCAGCACGACTGCCGCGACCGCTACCTGCCCCGTATAGGGCTCGCCTCTCGCTTCGCCGTAAACCACACGCGCAAGCAGCGCGAGGTCGGACGAAGTGGAACTGCCTCCCGACGAAGCCGAAGACGACAGCGTCATTCCGAGAGCCGCCGCCGTACGGCTGCCGACCACACCGTCGGCGGTAAGTCCGTTGACGCGCTGGAATGCTATGACCGCGCTCTCCGTACCCGAACCGAAAATTCCGTCCACCGAGCCGCTGTAGTAACCCCAGTTCTTGAGTTTCTGCTGCATTTCGCTGACCTTGCTTCCGCTGGACCCCTGTTGCAACGAAGCCGCTTCGGCGGCGTTTTCGTCCGCAAACGTGACGGTCAGCGCGAGCGCGACCGTGGTGATAACGAACACGGCAAGCATAAAAATCAGTATCGTTTTTCGCGTGAAAATCGCTTGCATACTCACCTCACGGGCATAGTGTGTTTCTCCGTTGCGTTTTTATTCGGAGACGCGTGACGGGTATATTCCGCGGCCTTTCGGGCAACAATCGGCGTGTGAAAAAGACTGCGATTCTGTTATCCGTATTTCTCGTGCTCACAGCGGCGGCAACCCTCGTCGCCTGCGACTTCCTTTCCCGAAATCTCTTCCCCGAAAGCAGCGACGTCTACGACGAAGTGCTGAGGATACATATCCGCGCAAACAGCAACGGCGAAGAGGACCAGACCGTCAAACTCGCCGTCCGCGACGCGCTGACGGGATATCTCACCGAAGCCCTCGCAAACTGTCGCACCAAAGCGGACGCGGAGGAAGTTCTGCACGCCTCGCGCGAAGAAATGGACGGAATCGCCGAGAGCGTTCTCGCCGAAAACGGTTTCGGTTACGGCGCGCGGGTGGTATTCTCCCACGAACACTTTCCCGAAAAGACTTACGGCGATTACACATTCCCCGAAGGCGAATACGACGCTATGCTCGTACTTCTCGGAGAAGGCGCGGGAGACAACTGGTGGTGCGTTGCATTCCCCCCGCTGTGCTTCGTGCCCGGCGACGGTGAAAACGTAGTCTACAAATCCTGGGTCAAGGAAAAACTGGACGAAATATTCGGCTGAACGCGTGAGGGTTGTGCGCCCGCTTCCGCGGGTGAGTCCGGGCCGCCCCAATCTTGCCGCCGCGAAAGGTTCGATGCAGAGCGGCGTATAGCGCGGGAAAGGGCGCACATACTACATAAAACGCGACAAGGAAAGGAGGCGTTATGAAAATCTACAGAGAAATGGTGCGCAGCACTTCTATGGGAATCCGCGCAATCGACAACGTGATGCGTTATGTCGAGAACGACGCGCTCGGCGAAACTATGAAGGAGCAGAAAAAAGCCCTCGAGGAATATTGTTCCCGGGCGAAATCGGAACTCACCGAAAAAGAAGTGTCCGAAGCCGAAGGAAGCAAATTTTCGCAGACTATGATAAAGGCGAGTTCGGCCATTTCCGCTATGGTAAACAGCGACAGTTCGCACTTGTCGCGTATGCTCATAGAAGGCTACGAAATGGGCATAGTCAGTCTGCAGAAGTGCATAAACGAAATGCAGAACAAACAGAAGGAAGTCCCCGCCGCGGCCAAAGAACTCATAAAGTTCTACGACAAGAGTATCAAGACGCTCAGGACTTATCTGTGACGGAACGCTTTTTCACGACGGCCGCGGCGCAGCATTTTGCCCGCGGCTGTTGTCATTTTCGGCGCGTTGTGGTATATTCGGGCTATGAAAAAGCCGCACGCGGAATTCTCTTTGCACTCCCCGATCACCAAGGCGGAAGCCGCCGCAATGCACCCTATGGCGCTGGCTTTCGTGGGCGACGCCGTCCACACTCTTTTCGTGCGCACTCTCGTCACCGAAGAACACGGAGCGTGGCACACGGGAGAACTGCACCGACTGACCACGGGCGCGGTTGCCGCGGTGGCACAGGCGGCGGCCAGCGACAGAATAGCCCCTCTTTTCGACGAAACGGAAGCGGATATTTTCAGGCGTGCGCGCAACTGTCGCATACAGACTTCGGCAAAACACGCCGAACCCGCGGAATACCGCCGCGCAAGCGGACTGGAAGCGGTGTTCGGTTTTCTTTATCTCACGGGACAGACCGAAAGACTTAACGGCTTTCTGTCGATGACCGCCGAGGAGGACAAATGATAATTTACGGCAAAAACCCGGTGCGAGAAGCCGTCCGCGCGGGAAAGACAATCGACAAACTTTTCGTAGCGGGCGAAGAGCGCGACCCCTCTCTTTCGCAGATTATCTCCGCCGCAAAAGAGGCGGGCGCGACCGTAGTTTCTTCAGACAGGAGAGCGCTCGACAAACTCGCCGAGGGAGGCAATCATCAGGGCATTGCGGCGCAGGTGACCGATTTCGTCTACTCTTCCCTCGACGACATTTTCGCCGAAGCCGAAGCGCGCGGGCAAAAGATGCTGGTCGTACTGCTCGACGGGATAACCGACCCGCACAACCTCGGCGCGATAATCAGGAGCGCGGAGTGCCTCGGCGCGCACGGCGTGGTCATTCCGAAACACAGAAGCGTGAGCGTAAACGATACCGCCGTCAAGGCGGCAAGCGGCGCAACCGCATATATGAAAGTGGCGAAAGTCACCAACATAAACGACGCGATAAGAGAATTGAAAGAGCGCAACGTATGGGTTTATGCGTGCGATTTCGGCGGTCAACCCCCGTTTTGCGCCGATTTCAAGGACAACACCGCACTTGTCGTCGGAAGTGAGGGCAAGGGAGTGAAAAGGCTGACAAGGGAACTTTGCGACGGAGTCGTCACCATTCCCGAGTGCGGCAAAATCAACAGCCTCAACGCTTCGGTGGCGGCGGGAATTATGCTCTACGAGGCGGCAAAACAGAGAATATGATTTACGGCAACGAGGTCGACGACAGAACGCTCGCCGCAATGGCGCAGGCGGGCGACAGACTGGCGGAGAGCGCGCTGGTGAAGAGATATTCCCCGCTCGCCGAGGGACTGTCGCGCGGTTATTTTCTGGCGGGCGGCGACGCAGACGACCTCAAACAAATCGCAATGATTGCCCTGCTCGAGGCGGTACGTTCTTACGACGCGGGGCGCGGCGCGGAGTTCTCCACCTATGCTTCCGTATGCGTCCGCAGTCGTCTGCTGGACGCAGTCCGCGCGGCGGGCGCGCTGAAAAATTCGGTGCTCAACGACAGCATTCGTCTGGAAGCAGACGGGGAAGACGTTTTGCTCGACATCGCCTCCGACGAACTTTCGCCCGAACAACAGTACATCGAAAAGGAAGCCGAACAGGCGTTTTTCGACGCGCTGGGCGCGGCGCTCGGAGAGCGCGACCGCGAAGTGTTGCGGCTTTATCTTGCAAGCGTACCCTACAAGGAAATTTCCGAAAAACTGGGTATGTCCGCAAAGCAGGTGGACAATACCCTCTACCACGCCAAAAAGAAACTCGCCAGAATTATCGGCGCCCTCAAAAAAACCGATTGAACCGTTTCAAGCCGCGCGCGGAAGCGTAAAAACCGTACGCGGACCGCACCCGGAAGGGAATTTCGGCGAAAACGCTTTACATTTAACTATTATTATTATATCATTATCGAGCGCCGCCGAGGCGCGTTATCCTTCCCCGCAAGGGGCATAAAGTCCAAAAGGAGGTCAGAATGAATAATTACGAGATTTTGTACATTATTCGCTGCGACATCGACGATGAACAGAGAAGTCAGGTCATCGGCAAGTACGAAGCGTTGGCTCGTGAACTCGGCACCCTCGTTTCTATGGAAAACTGGGGTATGAAGAAGTTCGCCTATGAGATCAACAAACAGACGGAAGGCGTCTACGTCCTTATGAACGTTGAATGCGACTCCGCCGCTCAGGCCGAAATCGACAGACAAATGGGCATCGACGACAACGTCGTGCGCAAGATGATTATCAAGAAGTGAGCAGGAGGA
>OERL01000109.1_pt1 | contig 18793 bp, 18 predicted proteins | sample 1539981 | NCBI WGS metagenome assembly OERL01 (sample SAMEA3891867, study PRJEB23780) | metagenome | biome: terrestrial biome; feature: animal house; material: Caecal content | place: Italy | collected 2015-05-05
CAAATTTGATATAGGGAGGTGATATTGAAATGGTAAATTGCAATCTGTCCAAAGCAGAGCAGGTCCGCCGCAAGGAAATTGTGGAGCACACACGCTGTATGATACTGGAACAGATGCCCGTAGACGATCAGGATGAGACTTCACTGATGCTCGGATACAAAGGCTATTATCTCCAGATTTCATTTTCCGTGCTTCATCCTCTGATGGTCATCTGTTTAGCACGCTCGATTCAGTCTGTCGGTTCGGCCAGAAAGAAAAAAATGGTCAATGAGCTGAATTTAAGGAGCGTCCTTGGAAGCCACGCAATCAATGATGCCGTCGGCTGTTATTCGTATAGAGCCACGCAATGGCTGGATACTGACCTGACGCCGGAACGGTATTTTGAGATTTTGGACCGCATTGTAGATGAGGCGGATCGGGCATATCAAAAGCTGGCGGGTTAATGTTGCGCTTTATGGTCAATCTTCGTGTAATGAAATAAAACTCAAAAGGAGATGACCATAATGAAAAAGCGACTACTTGCCATAGCATTGTGCGGCCTGATGCTCACCATACTGAGCGCCTGTTCTGCAGATACAGCTTCCTCTTCAGAAAAAAATCAAACAAGCACTGTTACTTCAGAGGAATCTTCAGAAATGAGTCATCTGGAAGAAAGCATTTATGTTCCCAAAAGCTCCATTCCTCAGACTGACTCTTCCTCACAAGCAATGGATGAGGAGAAACAAGAAAAAAATCCAGTTACCCAGACTGATTCTGAGAAGACAGCAGCAGATCAGCCGCCGGCGGAAGCTAAAAATCCGGATCCAAAACCAACACCGGAACCGGCGCCCGATCCTGAGCCCATTCCCGAGCCTACTCCGGAACCGACACCGGAACCTGCCCCGGATCCTAAGCCGACTGAACCGCCTGCCACCGCATTCGATGTGGAAGGCTATGTCGAGATGGCAAAATCCTATGGGCAGTCCATAGGGCTTAAACTGGATTCTTCAGCAACTGCGTGCTGGGATAATCCGATCTACGCAAACGCAGACAGCCTCTACATCCAAAGAGATTTACAGGATACGCTGGATTGGTATAAAGACAGCGGCTTTACTTCTTTCTGGGTGTGGACGGAAAACCTTGGGAACAATGACTATCATATCTATATCGGATATGCGTAAAGTGAACACGGCAAAGCGAAGGCTCATCGAAAGATGGGCCTTTTCTTATGCCCAAATTTAAGGAGGAACCTCACAATGAAAAAAGGTAAACGATTTTTATCGCTGCTGATGGCATTCATTATGAGCCTTGGCGTATTTTCTGGTCTTACGACCAATGTTTTTGCGGCAACGCAGGAAATGGAAATTTATCTCCTGGCGCTGCCTCGTGCATCGGACAGTTCTAATACAGCGGATTGGGGACATCCGGACTTGAACCTGATTGGCGGATGGAGCACCGGTGTAAGCAATGGCCCTAAATTCGTGTACTGCCAAAATTCCTACACCGGCAGAGCTGTATACTGCATCGAGCCCGGTGTACCTGTAACAACCGGCGACAAATTTGACGGGTTTGACGAAACCTTCTGGAATAATTATCCGTCTGATTTGAATCCAACGATTTCGCCGAACATCATCAAAGCCTATATTGGCCGTGTTCTGCAGTATGGCTGGGAAGGAAACGGTAATCTCAACTGGGATTCATCCAACCCTACCCACGCCGATCAGATTTCACATTATATCGCGACGCAGCTGTTGATCTGGGAGACTGTAGTTGGCGAGCGTGACAGTCAGTTCAACAAGGTAGATGCAACGGCTCAGGGCAAAGACAATGTTAAGGACTATATCTTGCCGTCTCACCCTCTGTACGATGAGATTTTTGCTCATTACAGAGATATGGAACAAAAAGTCAAAAAGCATACCCAGCTGCCGAGCTTCTTCACCAGAAGTTCCGGCGACGCAGATACTTTCGAGCTGAAATGGAACGGTACAGATTACTCCACTACGCTGAAAGATGAAAACGGCGTACTTGGAAATTATGAGTTTTCCAGCAATGTAAGCGGAATGCAGTTTGAAGTAAACGGCAATGAACTGACCATTCGCTGCACAACAGTTCCAAAGGGAGCCATTACGGTTCAGGCAGACAAAGTCGGCGGTGAACGCAAAGGCGTTGTTGTTTGGAGTGACGGCGTAATCGGTGGTGGAAATCAGGACTTTACGACCTACGGAACCACTGTATCGGATCCGGTATCCGGTTATCTGAAACTGGAAGTAATGACCGGTAATATGCACTTGGTCAAAACCTCGGAAGACGGTAAAGTAGACGGCATCAGTTTCACAATCTCAGGTGACGGCTACAACGAAACCAAGAAAACGGATGCGAACGGCGTCATCGATATTACAGATATGAATCCCGGCGTCTATACCGTGACGGAACAGTCCATTGATAAATACGAGCCACAGTCTGTGCAGCGCGTGACAATCGTCAGCGGCCAGACTGCAACTGTAACTTTCAATAATGTGCTAAAGCGCGGGGACTTGAAAGTCACAAAGACTTCCGAAGATGGTCTGACCGAAGGGATGACATTCCATTTGTACGGCACCTCTTTGTCAGGGCTTCCTGTAGATGAGTATGCGGTTACAGACAGTTCCGGTATAGCAGTATTTGAAGATGTTTTGATTTCCGGCAGCACGCCATTCATACTGGAAGAGGTCGATACGCCGATACGGTATGTGGTGCCTGAGTCTGAGAGTGTAACGATCCACTGGAACGAAGTGACCAATCAGTCCGTGCATAACATCCTGAAGAAATTCCGGGTAACGGTGACAAAGAGCGATAGCGAGACCGGTGAAGCACAAGGCGACGCCAGCTTGGCAGGAGCTACTTATGGAATCTATAAAGGTGATACCCTGGTAGACAGTTATACTACGGATGCCAATGGCTCCTTTGTCACCCAATACTATGTTTGCGACACAGATTGGAGCGTAAGAGAGATCAACCCGAGTGAAGGCTACTTGCTGGATCCGACCATCTATCCGGTAGGCGCTGACCCGAAGGATTATGAGATTGAGCTGAACGACACGGCGGTCGATGCGCTGGAGACGATCAAGAAGGGCGATATTGCACTGATAAAACATACCGATGACGGTGAGACGGGCATAGAGACGCCTGAGACCGGCGCAGAATTCCAAATCTATTTGAAATCTGCCGGCTCTTTTGACGCTGCGGTCGAGGCCGAGCGCGACACCATCACCTGTGATGAAAATGGATTTGCCCAAAGTAAGAAGATGCCTTACGGCATCTACACAGTGCATCAGACCAAGGGTTGGGAAGGCAGAGAGCTGATCGATGACTTTGATGTCTTTATTTCGCAGGACAGCCAGACCTATCACTATATCTTAAACAACCGTAATTTTGCGTCCTATATTAAAATCATCAAAGTGGATGCTGAAACAGGCAATACGATCCCTTATGCAGGCGCAGGATTCCAGTTGTTCCGTCCGGACGGTTCACAGATCACCCAAACCATCACCTATCCGGAGGTAACGGTTATCGACACCTTCTACACGACAGCGGATGGTATGCTGATCACGCCTGAAAAGCTGGAATATGGTACGGGGTATTCATTAGTTGAGGTGGAGGCTCCCTACGGGTATGTTTTGAATGAGGAGCCCGTCTACTTTGATGTAACCGAAGAGAACTCATCTGAAGAAAACGGCTTCACCATTATTCAGGTCGAGAAACCCAATATGGCGCAAAAAGGCATCATTAAAGTAAGCAAGACCGGTGAAGTGTTCTCCGGTGTAACGGAGTCTGACGGAATCTATCAGCCGGTATATACCGTGCAGGGCTTGCCTGGCGCTGTCTACACGATCACGGCCAAAGAGGATGTTTACACCCTTGACGGCACACTCAGATACTCTGCAGGTGAAGTGGTCGATACCATTGAAACGGACGAGACGGGAAGCGCGGTCAGCAAGGAGCTATATTTAGGAAAATTCCTTGTAACGGAAACCCAGGCACCGTTCGGAATGGTATTAAGCGAAGAAAATGTTCACGAAATAGAGCTTGTGTACGCAGGTCAGGAAGTCAGTGTGACAGAGACCGGTACAGACTTCTACAACGAGCGCCAGAAAGCTCTGGTCTCCATCCAAAAGATTTTGGAGCAAGACGAACTGTTTGGTCTCGGCATGAACGGTGAAATCAGTTCTGTCACATTCGGACTGTACGCAGCAGAAGACATCGTTGCAGCGGACGGAGCCGTCATTCCGGCTGATGGTCTGATGGAAATCGTATCAGTATCCGAAGATGGTCTTGCCGTCTGCAAGACCGATCTCCCGTTTGGCAATTTCTACCTGAAAGAGCTCAGCGTTGATGGCAAATATATTTTGGACAGCGAAACGAAGTACCCGTTCTCCTTCTCATATGGCGGACAGGATATTGCCGTTATTGAGATCCAGGCAAATGATGGTCAGGCAGTGGAAAACATTTTAAAGCGCGGCGAAATCAAGGGCCTGAAGGTAGATGAAAACGGAAACGGCCTTGCAGGTGCAGTCATTGGTTTGTTCCGTCCGGACTGTGAGGAATTCACGGCTGAAAATGCGCTGATGACCACAGAATCCCTGGAAGACGGCAGCTTTTCGTTCAGCTCTGTACCTTGCAGCGACTTCATCGTGCGTGAGATCGCACAGCCGACAGGGTTCGTGCTCTGCGAAGAGTCCTTCCCTGTAACAGTTACAGAAGATGGTCAGGTGATTGAGATTCAGATCACCAACGAATTCATCCGAGGCAATCTGAGTCTGACCAAATATGATGCAGATTTCCCTGAAAATAAGCTGAGCGGAGCCGAATTTGAGGTTTACCGTGATACCAACGATAATCAGCAGCTGGATGATGAGGACGAACTGCTCGGTATGATGGAGGAAACTCTGCCAGGTGTATACGAGATGAAGGATGTTCTCTACGGCGGCGTGCTGGTAAAAGAGAAAACTGCTCCGGAAGGGTTCATCCTGGACGAGAATGCTTACTATGTGATGATCGATACCGATGGCAAGACATACGAGATCGAAAACGAGGCTGGCAAAGGCTTCATCAATCAGGCGCAGAAGGGTTCTCTGAAAATCATTAAGACCAGTTCCGACGGCGTAAAAGTTTAAGGTGGAGGGACCTAACGGCTATGAACGCACCTTTACAACGGACGCATCGGGAGAAATCCTGATCGAAGATCTCCGCGTCGGCAAATATGTCGTAACCGAGCTGAAAAATGGGGTCAGCGAGAACTATGAAATCGCGGATCCTGTTACGGTTGAAATCGTTGCGGATGAGATGCTGACAGTCAAGGTACACAACGAGAAAATTACTGTAGATGTCCCGAAGACCGGCGATGAAACCAACTTGGCGGCTTGGATCGCACTTTTCGGTGTCGGCAGCATTGGCCTGTTGACGACAGCAGTGCTTACCATCAGAAAGCGACGCAAGAAAGCAAGTAAATAAGTCTTCTCCTTTTGAGGCTGTCTCCCGGAGAATTTGTTCTCTCCGGGAGATGCGCCTTTTTCTAACTACTAATTCGGGAGGTACACAATGAAAGTAAAGAAAAGATCCTGGCAGAGCCTTTTGTTTATGGTCGTTACCATACTGGCTTTGATGATGCCGCAGACAGTATTTGCAACCGGCGGAACGGACGGTACGGAATTGCAGGTCGCAGAACCTGCATCGCTGGAAATCCAGCTCGGTGCAGAATGGGCCGGTGTGGAGTTTGAACTGAAAACAGATGCCGGAATGTATCCCGGTGATGTTGTCGTAGGAGACGACGGCGTACTCCGTCTTGAGATCGGCGGCAGCAAAAGCTATATCCTGACCTGTATGAATTCCAGCGTTGCAGTTCCGGATCCGGAGCAAGCCCCTGCCACAACAGAAGAGTCTTCCGAAAGCAGCGTTGAAAAAACCGAAAACACATCGGCAGAAAACACCGTTGCCGGCATTCCGGTCATGCACCTGATTCTATTTGGCGGCGGTATGGCAATTGCTATCGGTGCCTTAGTCGGACTATATATTGTCAAACGACGCAAGCAGTTAAATCCGCAGTATCAGGATGACGATGAGGAGGAAGATTGATCCTCCAGACTGGCTTTATATAGACAAGAACTGCCAATTTGAAAACTTTTAATCAAAAATCAACCGTAAATTTTCAAATTGACTTGACAAGAGATGCTCTATGTGCTACTATATAACCGTGGCAGGGGCTTGCGTCCAGGCTTTCGGTACGCTGAGTAGCTAACAGCGTCAGACATATCCATGAGAGGTATGGAACCGTTACGGGATGCGCATTGAGCAAACCACAATGATGCAAGCCAATTTGAATATGTTGAGCCGGAAGGCTGCTTTTATATTGCAGAGCTGAAGATTTGGACATCACATCCATATCTTTAGCTCTGTATTTGTTTGCAGCTTTCCGGCTCTTTTGTTTTATATATTGGAGGTCAGAATTTATGAATAAGAAACGAAGAAAGGGATTTAATCAATCATCTGTCCGCTGTCCTTACTGCGGCAGTCCTGCTGTTCTGCGCAGCGCAGACGGCATTTATCGTGATAACAGTAAAAACACAATGCTTTATGTATGCAAAAATCATCCGGCCTGTGACTCCTATGTCCGCGTCCATACCGGTACTAACATTCCCGTGGGCAGCCTTGCGAATCACGAGCTGCGTTCTTTGCGAAGAACCGCTCATTACTATTTTGATCAGCTCTATAAGAGCGGCATGATGAGTAAGCAAGATGCTTATCAGTGGCTGGCTGACATTCTGGCGGCGCCGCTGTCAGAGGCACACATTGGTTATCTCGGAGAGTACTACTGCAAAGAAGTCATTCGGGAGAGCCGTAAGCTTTTGGAAAGCAGGAATAAGAAAAAGCAGCGCCCGGCATTGCAGCAGCCGGAGTTGAAATTGATAGAAGGAGGTGCAGCATCGTGAAACTCAGCCCGGCCCAGCAGAAAAAAGTAGAGGAGAATATGAAACTGGTCGGAAAAGTCATAAAGGATAAGGTTCACGGATTCAATCAAAGCGGGATCTATTCTTATGAGGACCTGACACAGATTGGATACATTGGACTGTGCAAGGCGGTTTATACAGACAAAGGCGGCTGTTTTTCTACATATGCGTACAGACTCATCTGGAATGAGATTTGTGATGCGCTGATCAAGGCCAACTCTCAGTACAGCAGAGAAATATCGTTAGAGGGTGCAAATGGGACAGAAGCGGAGTATCTGGAACCGGATATACCCGGAGAGCTTTCTGCAGCGCTTTGCATTGTCACAAAGCGAGCCACGCCAGCTGTACAAAATGGTATCAAGGCGCTGCGCTACGCATCGAACGGATACAGCAGCCGGGAAATTGGAGCAAAGATGAATGCGTCTGACGGTAAGGTACGGATGTGGATGACTCGCGCCAAACGATTTTTGCAGACCCAGCCGGAAATCCTGGCGCTTATGGAATTTTAACAGACGGGATACGAAGACCACAGCGTTTTCGTATCCCCTTTTTCTTTTTTGGAGGTGTTTTATGATGAAAGTAGTATGGCGGCACCTGAAGGTATGGCTTGTTCCTTTGATTGTCACGCTCATTATCTTTTTGTTGATGCGATTTGTTTTTCTCTTTGGGTATGTTCCCACGGCTTCGATGGAGCCGACACTGGAGCGAGACAGCTTTATACTCGGTGTGCGCGTATTTTCAGAGATCAAAAAAGGCGATATCGTTATTTTTAAGCACGACGGCCGCCTGCTCGTAAAGCGCGTGGCAGCGCTTCCCGGAGAAACAGTCGATCTATCAACACTTACCTATATGACAACGCTTGAGATCCCGATCAGAGATACGGATGTGCTTATTGTGCCGGAAGACTGTTACTATCTTCTCGGCGACAATACACAGGACTCAATTGATTCACGGTATTGGGATGACCCGTTTGTCAATAGAGAACAGATTGTCGCAAAAATGATCTATCCCGCAAAATAAAAAATCCCGACAGCCCTTACTTTTGGACCATCGGAATTATTCTGTGTCACCTGGCTGGTTATCCAACCCTTCAAAGAAATCGTCATAAGTGCAGTTATATAGTTTTTTCAGTTCGAGCAGCACGCTGATCCGGATATTAAGTCTGCCGTCCTCATATTTTTGGTAAGCACTTCTTCCGATATCACAATGACGGCGCTGCAGCTCTGCGCAAAGCTTCTCTTGGGAGAGTCCGTGTTCTTCACGCATTTTCCTCAAGTTTGCGCCCATATTGCGGTCACGCCTTAATTTCTGTTCCAATGCCATCACCTCTCTTCGGAAAAAATTGACCATTATTGGTTGCAACACAATAGTATTTTATGCTATAATGCGGGAAAATACTGATACCAATAAGGCTCAATTTGGGCGAAAAGGAGCGCCGCAATGGAAGATTTTTTCCGTTTTTTTACAGAAAGACAGAAGGAAGTATATAAACTTAGAGAACAGAAAATGACTTTTGCACAGATTGGAAATACACTTGGAATCTCCCCAAATGCTGCACGCCAGCATTATCAGAACGCACTGCGCAGGATCAGGGAATATGAGGCTTATAACCGAATGGTAGAACACAATAACCAGCCCGTTGACTTTCCCCTTACGAGAGGCGAACTGAAGCTGATTTATATGGGACTGAACGAGCTGACCAAAGTAAAACCGTATAAAGTTACGGCAAATGTCCGTTCAAACTGGGAGGAACAAAGGAGCTACGAACGCATTATTATCGATGACTTAATGGACAGAGCATTTGAGACTATCTATCAAGCAAAGCGGTCAAATTAAAAAGCCAGCAACATGAGGCGAACACCGCCTGCGGTTACTGGCTTTGTTATTCTTCAGGTGCAAGACCTGAGAAGAAGTCATCATAGGAACATTCGTAGAGGCTTTTTAATGCAATCAGCACGCTGATTTTAACATTGAGACGCCCCTCTTCGTATTTCTGATAAGCACTTCTTCCGATATCTATGCCGCGCCGCTGCAGCTCTATGCAAAGGGATTCTTGCGAATATCCATGCTCTATTCGCAATCGCCTCAGGTTCATTCCCATATTAAGATCTCGGCGCAGCTTTTGTTCCATTTCCTTGTCCCCGTAAAAAATCTGTATTTTTGAGTACTATTGGTTGCAACTTTTTATATTTTATGGTATACTGGGGCAAAATGTTGATACCAATAGTTATCAAGATGGGCGTGTTGGAATGAAACAAAAGGGGTATATTAGAAAATCCGGCCGGAGAACCTCCTTTCGGCACTGTGACAAAACATAGATAGAGAATGTCAAGCTGCACTTTCTTCGGACATCGGATTCTAAACAAGGACATCAAGGATCTCCTTACGCGCCAGATAGATAATTTGATAGCGGAATATGGTGTCAATATTTTTTATGTAGGAAATAACGGTCAATTTGACCATTTGGTTGCTGCGGTTTTGCGAGAAGTGAAATTGCACAATCCGCAGATCTCATATTCGATTGTGCTGGCATACCTGCCGGAAAAGAAACAAGAGTACAATCCATTAAGCGATATCGAAACAATCTATCCCGAAGGACTGGAGTATACGCCACCGCGTTTTGCCATTTCAAAGCGAAATCAATGGATGGTTATGCAGTCTGACTATGTGATTGCATATGTAGAACATTCCTTTGGAGGCGCAGCACAGTTCACTGAGTACGCTCGGAAAAAGCATAGGATGGTTATCAATCTGGCGGACTTAATGGGATGAATATGCTGAATATCGAAGCAAACACCAACAACAACGCGAGTTTTAGAAGACACGCAGATGATAGACTCCTTTTGGAGTAGACTGGAAAGCCTGTCTTCGCCCCGTCCTTGAAAGAGGATATTTGCACCCGGTGGTGACTTTGCTTGATATTATATATGGGCGTCATTTGCTTATCCGCAGATGACGCCCGCTTTTTTATTACATATTTGAAAGATGAGGTGCAACCAAGACTGAGGACAAATGTTGAATTGATCCGAGAATCCGAAAAGCAACAGCGAAATAATATGAGCGCCAGAGAATAGTCCCTGGCGCTCAGTTTACTTACGCTGTGCCGTTTTTCTGTACTCCAATGGCAATAAGCCCGTACTCTTCCGAAATAACTCCGCGAATCTACTCGCGCTTGTATATCCAACGCTTTGTGCGACTTGACCAATAGATAAATCTGTTTTCGCTAAAAGGGTTTCTGCCTGACTCATTCGCCGTTGCTGTATGTATTCTGTAATTGTGCATCCGTGATATTCTTTGAAAGCTGTCTGAAGTTTTCTGGCACTCATGCAAGATATACGCACGATCTGTTCTAAAGGAATATCCTGAATACAGTGATCGTTGAGGTACAGTGTTAGGTTTTCTAATTGCTGAACATCCTGAACGGATAGTTTTTTTCGGACTTCTTTTCTTTGCTGTTGTAAGCGGCTCCATTCTACAATAAGTGAGATAGCTTCGGCCACTTTTCCTTCATAAAACAAGCCCGCAGAAATACCGCTGCCTCTGTATGCCTCTACTTGTTTTAATAGGCGGGACATTTCAGGAAAATCCGCTGTCTGCCCAACGGCTTCAAATGCTTTGAGAGGATTTGCATATTCATCAGGATACTGCTCTTTTAAGTAATCCTCATAATAAGCTGGCATTATTTCAATTCCAACAGTACGGATTGGAATTTTTTTATGTATGAGAACTTTATATGTGGAATAGCCGCCAATAAAACTTTTCACACTCCCAGCTTCTAACCGGCGATAAGGGGATAGTTCCTCACCAGAGATAGAGTCAAACTGCATGATGCTTAAACACTCTGGCCAGTTAAAATCCAGGATAGTGTCCTCATTAAGATAGAAGTCGTGGATTTTGATGTCGAAAAGGTTCTGCCTGTTATAAATCCAGAATGTCCCTGTCCCAATATTGTCATTCAACTGCCAGGTGGTTCCGACTTCGCAATAGTCCAGATTGTTCGGAGCTGGTGTAAAACCCCGCTCCGCGAATTGTGTTACATAGAAATCTTCAATCTTATTTTTCATAACGCATTTCGCTCCTTTGCCACGATTGCGTAAACTTATATCTTGATAACGCAAACATCCTTCCAAGCTATTGTAAGAAGGATGCGAATAGAGTATCTTTGATTTGTGGTTAGCAACACCTAACCTAAATATAACATAAGAAATGGGGAGCGTCAAGGCAACGCTTCTCTGAAAAGGAGGATTTGGATATGTCTGCACAATCGTCGTATCTGAACAAGAAAGGTCTTACGGTCAAGGACCTTGTAACTATTGGTATTTTTACTGCACTATTTTTCGTGTTTGAGCTTATCGGCTCCCTTCCGTTTGCTCCAAACCCTGCGCTTACTTTCTATCAGCCGTTTGGGATTGCCCTGCTCTGCGGACCTGTATATCTTCTGATGGTAGCAAAAGTGCCAAAGCGCGGCGGTATCGTCATTTTGGGCATTATCAATGGAATTGTCTGGTATGTACTCGGGATGCACTGGGCAATGGATTTGGGTTATGTCGTCATGGGTATCGTGGCTGAAATCGTCGCAGGTGCTAAAGGTTATCGAAACATCAAGTGGAATATTGCTTCTTTTTCTCTATTCTGCCTTGGGCCTGCCGGTGTATTTTTGGCTTATTTCGCCGATCCTGCTGCGTGGGCTGAAACAATGCTGAACAATGGAACTTCGCAGGAATACATTGACATGATGACTGCTTCTGCACCTGCCGGAATGTTGCCGGTTATCCTTTTGGGAACTATCGTACTGGGAATTATCAGCGGCCTGGTAGGAAAGAAATTGCTCAAAAAGCAGTTTGAAAAAGCGGGGATTACCGCATGAGCAATGGGGAAAAACGCGGGGGGCTTTGGATAGACCCCCGCACAAAAATACTGCTGTTGCTCTTATGTGTCCTGTCGGCAACGATGGCTCCATCCCTTCTTTATGAAATGCTTATTGTTGCACTGGTAGCCTGCTTTGGGATTGTTTGTGGGAAAGTGCGCTACTCCATTATCGGTGTTATTGTCTATGGTGGCTTCTATCTGCTGACACAGGCGGTGTTGCAGATGCCGTCCGGCAATGTGCAGGTAATGTTGATTGCGTTCCTGGGGCTGGTTCATAAGGTTTATCCTTGTGGCATTTTGTCCGGCATTATCATTTCAACGACAAAAGTGGGGGAATTTCTCTCTGCCATGAACCGAAGCCATATTTCACAGAAGATTGTAATTCCCATTGCGGTCATGCTGCGCTATGTACCTACAATTCGGGAGGACTGGCATTTTATCAAAGACGCTATGCGGATGCGGGATGTATCACCTAATCTCAAAAATTTTATATTACATCCGGCTATGACAATCGAGTGCATCTATGTTCCGCTGATGATGGCTGCATCCAAAACAGCAGATGAATTGACGGTTGCATCTGTAACAAGAGGAATTGAAAATCCCACACAAAGGACTTCGTATGTAAGGATTGGCTTTGGCATAGCCGACCTCATAGTTGTCCTTGCCTTCCTTGCCATGTTTCTTGTGGGGCAATTCTATGGGGAGGTGTTTTGAATGATTGAACTGAAAAACATAACTTTCTCATACGAGAGACGGGAGCAAGGCGGTTTGCGGAATATTAACCTGACTGTCAAAAATGGAGAGTGCATCCTGCTGTGCGGGCGAAGCGGCTGCGGAAAAACAACAATCACTCGACTTGTAAACGGACTCATCCCCCGATTTTATGACGGAGAATTAACAGGCCAGGTTGTGATTGATGGCAAAGATATTGCTGACCTGACTATGTATGAAATATCAGAAAAGGTAGGAAGCGTATTCCAAAACCCGCGCACACAATTTTTCAATACTGACAGTGACAGCGAAATTGCGTTTGGCCTTGAAAATCAAGGAATGCCAACGGAGGAATTGCGCCAAAGAGTAGAAACCACAGCGGCGGATTTAGAAATCCAGTCACTTCGTAACCGTTCCCTACACGCATTGTCCGGCGGCGAAAAGCAGAAAGTTGCGTTCGCCTCAGTTTATGCTATGAACCCGGACATTTACTTGCTGGACGAGCCATCCTCTAATCTGGATATGGATGCCATACAAGATTTAAGAAAGCATCTGAAACTTGTTAAGCAACAGGGAAAGACAATTTTAATTGCGGAACATCGACTCTATTATTTGATGGATGTTGCGGATCGCATTGTCTACATGGAGCATGGGCAAATCGCCGGGATTTACACGCCAGAGCAATTCAGGGCTATTGAAAAAGACGAGCGGAAACGCATGGGACTCCGGGCTGTGGATCTCCATGAAGTACATCCGCAATTCACAAGGCCAGGCGCGACAGAGAACAAAATCCTAAAATTGCAGGATGTGGGCTTGTATTATAAGAAACAGGCCATTGTGGAACATATCAACCTTTCAGCAGGAATTGGAGAAGTCATCGGTGTTGTCGGCCATAACGGTGCAGGAAAGACAACTCTTTCCCGTACTCTGTGCGGACTGCATAAAGAAGCCAGTGGACAATTCCTGTGGAATGAAAAACCACAGGACAGGAAAGAAAGGCTGCACCGCTCCTACATGGTCATGCAGGATGTCAACTTTGAATTATTTGCTGATAGTGTAGAAGCGGAATGCTCCTTTGGTATCCGCAATCCAGACAAATCGCTAATTGAAACAACAATGGATAGCCTGGGCTTATTACCCTATCGCACCCATCATCCGAACACACTCAGCGGGGGACAAAAGCAGCGGGTGGCGGTTGCTGTCAGCATGATTTGTGGAAAAGAGCTTTTGGTATTTGATGAACCCACAAGCGGTTTGGATTTCGATAGTATGGAGCAGGTTGCGTTGCTGATCCAAAAGCTCTCTGCTATGGGGAAAGTAATTTTTGTCGTAACCCACGATTATGAATTTGTCTGCCGTACCTGTTCCCGCGTTCTTCATATTGACCACGGAGAGCAGTGCGATGATCTTCCGTTGGTTCCGGATAATGAAGAAAATCTAAAAAAGCTATTTTCTATATAGCCGTTGAATGGATATGAAAGGAGTGAGTTTATGCAGAAGGAGAAAAAGAGCAGTTCAATCAGGCTCTTGCTCCAATGGGCTGGAAAAGAAAAATATTGGATGTATCTGGCGGTCATCCTATCCTTTTTCAGTGGAATTTGTACCATGATCCCTTATTACGGGATTTACAGTCTGATGAGTGCTGTCTATACAGGAACCTGTACCACAGAATTTGTTATTCGGGATGCTGGCATAATCGCTGGCGGTATCGTTATCCGGTTTTTATTGTTTGGTGCATCTGGTGTGGCATCTCACAAAGGGGCCTATCGTGCATTGCTGAAGGTGCGCTGTATGGTGATCGACCACATGGCAAAAGTACCTCTTGGTGCGCTGAATGAACGCAGCACCGGCGAGATTAAAACGGTTCTGAATGAGGACATTGAAAAGCTGGAACTGTTTCTGGCCCACAATGTGCCTGAATTGATCTGTTACCTTATAGGGCCGGTGGTGGTGTTTATTTACCTTCTGACCGTAAATGTACCTTTGGCATTGGTATCGCTGGTGCCTTTGGTATTGGCGTTATTCGTCATGTGCGGGATGTTTATGGGAGCATCCAGCATGATGGGGCGTGCCAATCAATCTGTTGCTAATTTGAACTCCGTAATGGTGGAGTATATCAGCGGTATGAAGCTGATAAAAGCCTATAACATGGGAAGTAAATCATTTCAGAAATTTTCTGCTGCTGTAAAAGAGGAAAATGATGTTTGGAATGAAATGTCTAAACGGATGGGGCCATTTTACGCTTCTTTTATCGTTGTGATTGAGTGCGGGATGCTGTTGCTGGTGCCGCTGGGCGGTATGTTTTTCCTGAATGGTTCCATTACAGCCAGTGTATTCCTGTTGTTTGCTTTTGTCGGTTCCATGTACCTGACGGAGATCCGTCCTTTGCAGGAAATATCCAGCAATATGGCGCAGGTACTCAAGGCGGTTACAAAAACAGAGGAAATTTTAGAGCTGCCGATTTATGAGGGTGGCGGTGATTTTCCCCAGGCACACGACATTGAACTGCGGAATGTGCGGTTTTCTTACGATGGTAAGGTAAATGTTCTGGAACATTGTAATCTAAAAGTCAAAAATGGAGAGCGTATGGCTCTGGTAGGTCGCTCTGGCGCAGGAAAAAGCACCGTGATTGAATTGATTTCCCGTTTTTACGATGTGCAGGAAGGCGAGGTACTGATAGGCGGTAAGAATGTCAAGGAGATCAACTACGAAACACTTTTGCAGAATATAGCGATTGTATTCCAAAAGACCTTTCTTACCCGTGACAGCGTGTTTGAAAATATCCGTATGGGCAGCAATGCCACTCTGGAAGAAGTGCGGGCTGCCGCAAAAGAAGCTCAGATTGATGATTTTATCATGTCTTTGCCGGACGGTTACGATACGAAGGTGGGGAGTTTCGGTTCCCGCTTCTCCGGCGGCGAAAAGCAGCGGATTGCAATAGCGCGTGCTATCCTGAAAAATGCGCCTATTCTGATTTTAGACGAGGCTACAAGTGCCGCAGACCCCGAAAATCAGGTGGAGATTGATAAGGCTATTGAAAACCTGTGCAAAGGCAAGACGGTAATCGTTGTCGCTCACCGGCTGGGGGCCTTGAAAATGTGTAATCGAGTGGCCGTTGTCGAAAAACACTCGATTACGAGTGTAGGAACACATGATGAAGTCCGGCAGGATAATGCTTATTACAACCAGGCTTGGACAGATTATGAAACGGCCCGCAATATTACTTATCAGTTGGAAGGAGGTGCAGATCATGCGTGAAAAGCCATTAAAGAAAAATAGCCGGTTTTATCTTGGTATGGTTCTAAATGTTGTGGAAGGTATGCTGTCCGGTTTTAACTTTCTGCTCCTTTATGAAGCAATGAAAATGCTGTGGAATGGTACAATCAACTCGCCCTCTCTGCTCCGGCTTTCTCTGTTTTTAGGCGGCATTTTCATTCTGCGTATTGTGATTTACAGCGTTGGCTATACACAAAGTCAGATCGGTGGTGCAGCGGTCAGCAACCGTACCCGGCTATTCCTGGGAGATAAAATAAAGCGCATACCTCTGTCCAGGTTTACGCAAGGCCAGACTGGACAATACATCAACATCGTTACCAGCGATGTCAATAACTATGAAAAAATCCTTACTCATACAGTTGGGGATATTGTGAAACATATTACCTTCTGCACGATGATGGTTATTTTTGTAGGCTGTATCTGGCTGCCGGGAGGCATCATCCTTGCCTGCGTCGAATTGGTTTTAATTCCATTCCTCTGGCTCTCTTTCCGGGTTGTCCGCAAGTATGGTACAGAGAAAAACGCTGTCAGCGCCGAAACAGTCAGTAGCATTGTGGAATATGCCACGGGTATTCAGACCTTTCGGGCCTATGGTATTGGCGGGACAAAAAATGAGACGGTAACATCTACTCTACAACATTTCAGTGATGTGAGCTACAACTACGAGAAACATGGTATTCCGACAAATGCAATACAATGTATCTTTCTGTGGATCGGACTACCTGTAATGATATGGGCGGCTTCTATCCCTATGCTGTCCGGGAAACTGGACCCGATTTCCTATTTGTTGATTTGTATGCTGCCCATGCTGCTTGCAAAACTTTCGGACTCCATCTCCCGTGGCCTGATGAGCTACAAAAACTTGAAAATCTCCAAAGATAAAGTTGTAGACATTATTGAAGAACCAGAGGAAACCGGCAGTATGGAGCCGCTTCATACTGCCACACATGAAATTACCTTTGACAATGTGGACTTCTCGTATGTACCCGGAGAGCCGGTGCTGAAACACGCCACCTTTACGGTGCCAGACCAGAAGCTCACTGCCATTGTCGGGGACTCCGGTTCCGGCAAATCCACCATTCTGAACCTGATTGCAAAATACTACGAGGCGAATGGAGGAACCATTTCAATCGGCGGCAAACCGATCAACCATGTGGCCGCAGAGCGTGTACTGGAACAAATCTCTATGGTAGATCAGGATGTATTTCTCTTTGATGATACCATTCGTGAGAACATCCGGCACGCCCGCCCCAATGCCACGGACGAGGAAATCGAGGCTGCCTGCCGTGAGGCCAACTGTGACGGCTTCATCCGCAAGATGGAAAAGGGATACGATACGCCGACCGGCGAGAACGGAAATCTTCTCTCTGGCGGTGAGCGTCAGCGAATTTCAATCGCCCGCGCTATCCTGAAAAACAGCCCAATTCTGCTTTTGGATGAGGCGACGTCGGCTTTGGACGAAGCGACCGAACGGCGGCTGCTTGAAAACATCCGCGCGATGCAAAACAAAACCTGCATCATCATTTCCCACAAAAAAGCGGCCTATTCCATTTGCGAAAAAGAAGTGCAGATTGTAAACAAAAGGGCGGTTTTGCAAAAAATAGCGGAAACCTGATTTTTGTGTTGCGAAACCACGGGTTTTTTGCTATAATTTATCATGTCGTAAATTGGGCGGACTGTGTCCGTGCACCAAAGGGGATTACAACAAAATGGATTATAACTCTGTTTCAAAAAAAGAAGAGGAAGGGATCAATCTCGAAACCCTCCTGATTTATGCCAAAAAGGTTGTAGAGCGTTGGTGGATTGTCGCCGTGTCCGCAATTTTGCTGGCGGCAATCGGGCTTTCGGTGGCGTTGGTTCGCTATGTGCCGACCTATTCTTCACAAATTATGTTTATCGCAAGCAACCGGCAGACCTCGATGATTGTTTCCGGGCAAAGCTCGTCAGACTTGAGCGCTTCCGTGACGCTGGCAACCAGCTATCAATATGTGTTCACCACGACGGAGCTTGCCACGAAAGTCGCGCAGAACTGCGGCTATAAAGACATTACCGCGGCGCAAATTAAAAGCTTTGTTTCTGTGCAGACGGTGGAAGATACCGCGATTGTGTATTTGACCGTAACAACCACAAATGCGGATTTGTCTTATTCGGTTGCGAAAACCTATGAAAGTTTATATGAAGACGCCATTACGGCCGCGTTCCCCAGCACAACGCTGACGGTGATTGACCCGCCGCTGATGCCGGAAAGTCCGAACGCAAACCGCACGACGGTGCTTTACACGCTTGCGGGTTTTGCCGCCGGTTTGGTGCTCTCCGTGCTCGGGATTGTCTGCGCCGTTATGCTGAAAGACACGGTGAAGAGCTCCGACGAGGTCCAGGAAAGACTGGGGCTGAAAGTCATCGGCCGCGTCAACCGCGTTACCCACAAGGGGAAAAACAAAAAGGGCGAAAAGTCCAGCATTTTGATTACCGACCGCAAGTCCGGCTTTGCGTTTATTGAGACCTTTAAGCTGATTCGTACAAAAATTGACCATATCAGCGCGCGCAAGAATATGAAGGCGTTTGTGGTTACGAGCACAATGGAAAATGAGGGCAAAACCACCACGGCGGTCAACATTGCCTTGGCGCTTGCGAAAAACGGCAAGGAAGTGCTGCTCATTGACGGCGACCTTCGCAAACCGGCAGTCGCAAAATCCCTCGGCATCAACGCCGGCGACGACACGGGAATTATCGGCATTGTCGAAGGGCAGAAATCCCTGGCGGATTCGATTAAATATTCCGAAAAATACAATTTGTATTTGCTTTTGAACGGCCGCGCGATGTCCGACCCGTCGGAACTGCTTTCCACACAGCAGACGGAAGAGATTATCGACCGTGCAAAACAGGAATTTGATTATGTGATTATCGACACCGCGCCCAGCGGCGTGATTGCGGACGCTTCGATTCTTGCCGGCTTCTCTGACGGCATTATTATG
>OERL01000113.1_pt1 | contig 18606 bp, 16 predicted proteins | sample 1539981 | NCBI WGS metagenome assembly OERL01 (sample SAMEA3891867, study PRJEB23780) | metagenome | biome: terrestrial biome; feature: animal house; material: Caecal content | place: Italy | collected 2015-05-05
ATATTATATTTTATTTCCGCATTCGTTCTATCAATTTTTCCAAAACAAGTTCATAACCCAATCGTGGATTAAATTCTCTATCCGGACGGATAAGATTCTGAGTGTCACCTAAAAAATCAGGATCTAACATTTTTTCTTCCATATTGTTAATGAACTGTTTGTAAGTAGGTGGTTGTTGCACAACAAACGACATATAACGGTTGTAGCAACGTAATATTTCATTGATATCCACAACCGCTTCCGACAGTGCAACATACAAATCAAAAAGGTCGCGGCCTTTTTTTCTTTGATACAATGCTCTTAATTTTGTTCCCAGTAATTCGTTCAAACGATATGTGGTTATCTCACATTTTCCTGAGAACCAGCTATTCTCCACCTCAAATGGAACTTTAACCAATCCCAATTCGTTGAAATGTTCAAAACAATTTATCTCTATTTTCAAACGTAAGGGGATTGTCGGGGGGATTTCCGACTCCATACGAAATAACATCGTGTTGTTATATCGCTTTTGTTTTGTAACCCTATCAGGCAAAAAACTTAAGACTTCACCTAGCTTGAACATGATTGGTTTTATCGGTCCCGGTGTGATTTGTACTAAATCAATATCTTCACTATATCTAGGCTGTGGCGACAGATATAATTTATGAAGTGCGGTTCCTCCTCTGAACGCAAGCTGTGAAGCAAGGAATTTATCACTGAAAATAGCGACTAATGCACGAGAGATAATAAGGTCTTGTTCTACTTGTGCATTATCATTCCAAGGAACAATCTTATTCCATTGGGTAATGGCTGTTCTGTTTATCATATTTCGTCTGTTTCTATTATCGAATTTATATAAACTTTCCAACGAGTATTCTTTTCTGCATTCTCATCAGTTTTGTGTGTACTAAGGGGAATATATCTAAAACGCTTGACATATGTCAATAATTCAGAATGTAACACTTCTGCAATCTCTTTCTGTTCTAAAATATCATCCAATATATATCCCAATCGTTGGATAGTAGCGATTGATGTATAGTTAAATAAGTTATCGGAAGCTTTACGAAAATCAAGTTTTTCTGCTAATTCATCCAAAATGGTCGCTGCCCTTGAGAGGCCACCGATATATTGTTCATAGTGTACAATATCAATGGCTGTCAATTCAGCATTTGAATAGTATATCACTCCTGTCTCAGAATTCTTGAACAATAAAAAATCAGATGGAATCTCCTTACGATATCCCCAAACAAGCGAATTATTCTTTGATGAAGAGACGGAAGACTTTGGGAATACCGTCATTACAGAAAACTTCTGTGGCCGTTGATGAGCTGCACCCAAAATTTCTGCGGCATTCAATAAACTGATATAATATGGTTTATTCAGATACGACATCAATTGATCAATGTAATATATTGGAGGAACCATCCTTTTTGCTGCATACTGAGGAGGAATTATGACATAAAAGCCTTTATACACAGGACATAAGATGCCTTGTTTTGATAATCGGAATAATTCATTCTTAATGACTTGCTCCGAATAATCAGGAAATGTTTGCCTTACATCATCAACCGAAAAAGTTGGAAAGCCACCAATTTCCCTATCTCTAATCCATTCTCTTATTGTCATAATGAGCGTTTTTAGTGCAAAGGTAATCAAAATCTGATTACTTCTGCACTTTTTTAGCGCACTTTTATCATCAAGGTGTCTTATTCCATATTCCTCCATAAAAATCCATCATAGCCACGCTTCGCTTGACAAGTCCCTTCAAGAAGATAACCCGGAGGACGATACCTTCCACGTTCGGGCCTGCGGTTTTCGCGCAAAAAATTCCCTGCGGTAATTTTTCACCCGAAAAAACGTTCCGGTATCGCCGTCCGAGTTGTGGAGACGGCCGGGACTTAGCAAGCGAAGCGACCTACGACGCATAGGACAAGATAAAAAACAATCAGACGGTGGTATTTTGCCGATACTTGATATCCCAATGGATTACACTATTAACATATCTCCCATACAAAATCTTCTTCCTGTCTTATAGAGCGGCACAAGGAAGCGGGGACTAAAGACAGCTCGCTCGCAACTCTGCATAATACGGTTTTCTCCTTGTCGGTTTCGTGGCATTCCTACCGTTTTCCACTGTCCACTCCTCCGTTCCTGCCGTTTTTTCTTGCCCTGGGGCTTGCCATTCGTGTGTGCCCGTCCTTTTCCACCCCTTTAATCCGGTGCTTTTCCTTGCTTTTTCCTCTGACTTTCCCGTTTTTCCACCCTGTGTCTTTCCTCCCGCGGTGAAACAGGATGACAAACGATGAAACGTATAGTACAATACATTGTAAATCAACCATATATCAGAAATCATACTATATATTTGCACTGACAATCATAGTTATCAACCCTAAAAAAACAAAGTTATGGCAAAGAAAAATGGAAGGGACGATCCCCCTAAACCGCAAGTCGCCGAGAACGAACAGATGAGCGACATCATCCTTATCCTCGACAAGATGGAACTGATTTTACAGGCAGTGTCCCAAATTGACAAGGACGGCAGGTACAAGACGGTTCCGGCAGACAAGGAGCATACAAACTCCTTTCTGAAAATCGACCGCTACGCCAGCATGTTCGAGAATTTCTTGAAGAACTTCTGGAGTCAGCTCAAGAACCCGACACGCTTCGGCATCCTCTCCGTCAAGGAGAAAGCACTGGACGACCCGAAAGTGCGGCAGGCCATCGAAGACCTCGCCGCCGGAAAAAAGACAGATGCGGTGGAAGAATTCCTCAAACAGTACGAGATTGTCCCCCGCGACAAGGAAAACCAAAGTATCAACCATCAAAATCAAGAAGAAATGGCAAAAGAAAATGAAACACAGCAGCAGGCCGCCCAGGGTGGAGGCACGCAGCAACAGCCCCAGTACCGCTACAACGAGTCCATGATCAACTGGGAACAGCTGAAGAACTTCGGGCTCTCCCGTGAGGAACTTCAGGAACGGGGGCTGCTCGACCAGATGCTCAGGGGCTACAAGACCAACCAGGTAGTGCCCATCAGCATGAACTTCGGCTCCGCCGTATTACGTACCGACGCGAGGCTCTCGTTCCAGCAGTCCCGGGCTGGAGACATCGTACTGGGCATCCACGGTATCCGGCAGAAACCCGACCTCGACCGTCCCTATTTCGGACACATCTTCTCTGACGAGGACAAGAAGAACCTGCTTGAGACGGGCAACATGGGGCGTGTCGTGGAACTGAAAAACCGCAATGGCGAGTATGTCCCCTCTTTCGTCAGCATCGACAAGCTGACCAACGAGGTGGTGGCGATGAAAGCCGAGAATGTCTTCATACCACGTGAAATCAGCGGGGTGAAACTGACCGAACAGGAACAGAACGACCTGCGTGAAGGAAAGAAGATATTCATCGAAGGAATGACAGCCAGATCGGGCAACCCGTTCGATGCCCACATCCAGGTCAATGCCGAGCGCAGGGGCGTGGAGTTCATCTTCGAGAACGACAAGCTCTTCAACCGACAGTATCTGGGAGGCGTGGAACTGACCAAGAAACAGATCGATGATTTGAACGGGGGCAAGGCCATTTTCGTGGAGGGCATGAAGCGCAAGGACGGGGAACTGTTCTCCTCCTACGTGAAGCTCGACGAAGCGACAGGCCGCCCGTCCTACACCCGCTACAACCCCGACTCCCCTGAAGGCGCACGGGAAATCTACATCCCGAATGAAATAGGCGGCGTGAAGGTCACTCCCGAGGAGCAGAAAGAGCTGCGCGAAGGGCGGCCCATCTTCCTCAACGGCATGGTGAACCGCAGGGGCGAGGAATTCTCCTCGTTCATCAAGGCGGACCTCGAAACGGGCCGTCTGAGCTACTCGCGCACCCCGGACGGCTTCGACCAGCGCGAGGAGTTCAAGATACCGGCCAAGGTATGGGACGTGGAGCTTACCCGCAAGCAGCGTGCCGACCTCCAGAGCGGCAAGGCGGTACTGATCGAAGGCATCAAGGGGTATGACGGCAAGACCATCTCTCAGTACGTCAAGGCGAACTTCAACCAGGGACGGCTGGACTTCTACAACGAGAACCCCGACCGCAGACGCGACGCCTCGCAACGCAACGTGGTGTCCGCCGCACAAAGACAGGGAGAGGAAAACCGCCAATCCAGGGGCGCGAGCATAGCCTGACGGTCAAAGTAAAAGTAAAACGAATGTGAAATCCTAAAGAATCAGAACATGGAAATGAACAAGGAAAACAACACGCCTTTCAAGGCGGAGGATGTGAACTGGGATGAGCTGGCAGGCATCGGCATCCTGAAGGACGAGCTGGAAATGGCCGGGGAACTCGATACGCTGCTCAGCGGTGAGAAAACGAACGTGGTATCGCTCAGCTTGGTGCTGCTCGGCGTGGACGTGGTGATGGACGCCACACTCCAGCTGGTACGCAAGGACGGCGAGCCGCTGCTCGAAATCCTCGGCATCAAGCCTGTTGGACAGTAACTCCTCCTTTATAATATGTAAACCGAATGTATAACCGCCGTTTCCCGTCCCTCCGCACGCCGGCAAGCGGGAAACGGCTTAATTCTTATCCGAATCATGATAGCAATCATAGCAGAAAAACCGAGTGTCGGTCAGGAGATAGCCCGTGTGGTCGGGGCTACAGAGAAAAAGGACGGCTACATAACAGGAAACGGCTACATGGTGACATGGGCACTGGGACATTTAGTATCACTGGCATTGCCGGGAACATACGGTTACACGAGAACCACCGCCGAAGACCTTCCTATGCTTCCTGAGCCGTTCCGTCTTGTGGAACGGCAGATACGCACGGACAGGGGAATGGTGACGGACATCGCCGCCGGCAAACAGCTCAAAATCATTGATGAAGTATTCTCCAAGTGCGACAGCATCATCGTGGCGACCGATGCCGGGCGTGAGGGGGAACTCATCTTCCGGTGGATATATTCCCACCTGGGCTGTACCAAGCCTTTCAAACGCCTGTGGATCTCCTCGCTTACCGACGAGGCCATCCGAAAGGGGATGGCGGACCTCAGGGAAGGATATGAATACGACAGCCTCTATGCGGCCGCAGACAGCAGGGCGAAGGCGGACTGGCTGGTGGGCATGAACGCCAGCCGAGCGTTGGCGACAGCCTCCGGTTCAGCGAACAACTCCATCGGACGGGTGCAGACCCCGACCCTCGCCATGATATGCGCACGCTTCAAGGAGAACCGTAACTTCGTTTCCGTCCCGTATTGGCAGCTGCATATCACGCTGAAGCAGGGAGAGGCGCACCGGCTGTTCATCCATCCGGAGCACTTCGGGGACAAGGAAGCGGCGGAAACGGCATACGGACGCATCATTCTCGGCTCGGCGGTGACAATCACCAAAGTGGAGCGTGGTACGGTTTTCCAGCAGGCCCCGCTTCTGTATGACCTGACCTCCCTTCAGAAGGACTGCAACATCCACCACGACCTTACGGCGGACAAGACACTTTCCATCGCCCAGTCCCTGTACGAGAAGAAACTGGTCTCGTACCCGAGAACGGGCAGCCGGTACATACCCGAAGATGTCATGGCGAATATACCCGCCTTGCTGGAAAAAATCATTGCCATGCCTCTGTTCAGGGAGTACGGACGCACTTTCGACTTTTCCGCTCTGAACACCCGGAGCGTGGATGCCACGAAAGTGACCGATCACCATGCCCTGATTACCACGGGTGTCGTTCCCGAAGAGTTGTCCGAGGCGGAATCCGCCGTCTACACCCTGATAGCCGGCAGGATGCTGGAAGCCTTCTCCCCCCGCTGCGAGAAGGAGCGGCTGCTCATGGAGTGCGTGTGCGGGGGCATGGATTTCCACTCCCGCTCCGCCTTCATCGTCAACCCGGGCTGGCGGGCGGTATTCGCCCGGAAGGAGGACCGGGAAAAGGACGAGTCGGAAGATAGCGGAGGAACGGCCTTGTTTGCCGAAGGCGGGCTGGTTCCGCTCTCGGGTCGCGGACTATCGCAGAAAAAGACCCTGCCCAGGCCGCTTTACACGGAAGCCACGCTGCTTGCCGCCATGGAGAACTGCGGAAAGGACATCACGGACGGAGAGGCACGTGAGACTGTCAAGGATTCGGGTATCGGCACACCCGCCACCCGTGCCGCCATCATCACGACCCTGTTCAAACGTGACTATGTCGAGCGTTCCGGCAAGAGTATCCTGCCGACGGAAAAGGGGCTGTACCTCTACGAATCGGTGAAGGACATGATGGTGGCCGACGCGGAGCTGACCGGCACATGGGAAAGGGCACTGGCACGGATAGAGGGGCGTACCCTCGATCCGGACAGCTTCATGCTCTCCATCAGGGAATACACCGGAAAAGTAACCGGCGAGATATTGCGCCTCAAATTCCCGGAACCGTCATCACACGCCTTTACCTGCCCCAAGTGCAAGGCCGGCAACGTGGTGGTGAAGTCCAAGGTCGCGAAATGCGACCGTGAAGGATGCGGGCTGCTGGTGTTCCGCCGTTTCCTGAACAAGGAACTGACCGACCGGCATCTTGAACAGCTTTTCTCATCCGGCTCCACCCGGCTTATCAAGGGTTTCAAGGGTAAGAAAGGGTGTTCTTTCGATGCGGCACTCACCTTTGACGAAAGTTTTAACCTGAAACTTTCTTTTCCCAAGCCCAAAGGTGCAAAAGGCAAATGAATCCCGCCATTCCAATTCTGCGGGCAAAGGTAGTGGAACCGCCCGTTTCCACCTGCAAGGTCGAGCCTTGCAGGTTTCGGGGAAAATCATCCTCGCCCCGCTCCGGTATTTTCCCCGAAAACCTTGCCTGTGGAGGCGGTCCGCTCTCCGGCCCCCGAAATTGGAAATGACATGTTTCACCCATTAACAATATACGGTCATGAAAACGAGGGAATATATCGAAAAACTGACAACAGGCAAATGGACAAGGATGACAGTATTGGCCATCGCGGCCTTCATCGTGTTCGGTTATCTGTATTCAAGAGGCGTGTCGCCCGTGTGGACGGCAGTCGCCATCGTCTGTTTCAGGAGATTCTTCAGGTTTCTCTATAAGGTAGCCTGCTTCCTGGTGGCAGCGGCGATACTTTTTTGTATCCTCAGCTACCTGGTATTCTGATTCCACCGGCATAAAATATAGGAAGATGGAACAAATACGGCATATAAACCGCTGCAATACCTTGCAGGACAGGGCTGTCCTCACGGACGGCTCTTTTTGTGTTCCATGCCTTATGGAAACAGGGATAATGAAAACACGTTCGGAAAGGAAGGCATATACAGCCATTGACAGACCGGAGAACTACCGGGCAAAGTTGGCAAACGCCTCTTTTCGGACGGCAAGGCCGGGCCCTCCGGGTTTCGCGGAAAAATCATCCTCGCCCGGAGGGCTTGCGGTATTTTTCCCGAAAGCCTTGCCTTTCCGGAAGCGTTTGCCGTAAAGCCCTTGTAGTTCAACGGGCTGCCAAAGCCCAGGTATTCACAATTAAAATTATAGAGTCATGAATCAAGCAATCATCTCAAGACCGCCGATGGCACCGGTACAGATACCAGTGCCGATACCGGCAAGAAGGAAGTATCCTGTCCCGGAACCGACCGCCAAATTCCCCCCACGGGAAAGAAGCGGACCCGTACACATCTCCACGCTGCTGGACCCGGTACTGGAGATATGCAGCCATCCCGACCGGAACAGGCTGCTGGCGGAGTTCTTCAACAGATAGAAAGAATACGGTTATTCACACTTTAATTCATACAATTATGTTTTTTACAGCAATCAACCAGATGATGGCCGAGGGCGTGGACCTTACGCTGGTCATCCGCAAAGCGAACGGACAACTGGCGGTATCCGTACTGCCGAAGTCAAACGGGCTGAAAGACGAAGCCCAGAACCACATCATCCCGCTGACCCTCAAGGGGCTCCCCCAGGAACTGGATGCCGGATTCCTGCAAGCCGTCGCCCGGCCGGTGCAGAAAGCCACGGGGCTGATCACCAACATGGCGCAGTTCGAGGCGCAGGCGGAGAAAGCCGCCGCTGAAAGCAAATCCGCCAAGGAGCAGAAGAGCAAGGAAACAAAGGAGGAAAGGGAAAAGCGGGAGAAGTACGAGAAGTATTTCAAGAAAGCCGGCGAGCTGATTGCCGCAGGGAACCACAAGGAGGCCGTCACCGCGCTCGGACAGGCACGTCCTTATGCCAAGCCGCAGGACCAGAAGAAGATTGACGAAATGATGGAGCAGCAGAAAAAGGCGATGAACAAGGGGAGCCTGTTCGAGCTGATGGATGAACCGGCACCGCAAGCCCAGTCGCAGCCACAACCACAACCTATGGCGGCAACGGCACAACAGCAACCACAGCCACAGCCTATGACAGCTCCCGTACAGCAACCGCCCTATCCGCCACAGCCTCAGTCCCCGGGACACATGGCCGGACAACCGCAACAGCCTTCGATGTGGCCACCTCAGCAACCGCCGCACAGACCGGTTCAACACCAGACCCCACCACAACCGCAATACGCACAGCAGCCTTCCGTACAACCACAAAACTATGGCGGTCAGGAAGTCACGCACTGGCAGGAACCGGAATTCACGCCTGAAGACTACCGGATGCAATACCCCGCAGACGAAGAAATCAATTACAATCCCAAGGATTACGAGGAATATCCCGATTTTCCCCAATCCATGTTGGAACCCAAGTATTCACCCTATCAAACAGTTTAAGACTATGGCACTCGAAATCACAGGAATGACACGTTCATTCACATTTAAGAAAGGCAGCGGAATGGTCACGCTCGACGATCCGAACCCGTCGGACAGCCCGGAAATGGTCATGAATTATTACTCCAACTTTTATCCTGAACTGACAACCGCGACGGTACACGGTCCGGTACTCAAGGATGACAAGGCCGTGTACGAGTTCAAGACCACCATCGGGACCAAAGGATAGGATATATGAGGAAGAACAGGAAAAAGAAAAACAAGAAACCATGTGTACCATTGGACGAACACCGGCAGGAACAGCTGGCAAGGCTCATCATCGGGCAGACACGGAGGGAAACCCGATACGGGGTGGACAGGAAAGAACGGATTGCGGCTCCAAGCGGGGCCGTAATTCTTTTTTGAGCACGGCGCTTGCACCGGTTGCCCTGAAAAGCCTTGTCGTGGAGACATACGACGGACTTCAATGCGGCAGCATCAATGTAATCACGCGGGAAAACTATGAGTTCCTGCGTGATTCCTTTTTCAAGTATGCCCTGTTGCTGCAAAAGGAAGCGGCGCACACGCCGGGAAACAGTATCGGGGAGGGCATAGCCAGGCTGTACGACGAGATGGACGCGCTTGTGGGGGATGAGCTGAATGTCAATATCGAGCAGGAAAGAGGCAGGCTCTTCTTCCGTTTGTGGAAGTACCACCGGTGGGGAAGTCTGACGCTGTACTATTTCCCTGTGAGGTTCCTGGAATCACTCAGTCCCGTTTTAAGGAGGATCGCCATTACCTTTATCCACAAGCTGATGACGGCCAACGGTATCAGCACCATTCTGGATGACGATGACGCGGAGTTCATATTCGAGCTGCTCTCGGAGGACGGAGGCGATGACCCGCAGGAATGGAAAAGCCGGGTGAAACTTGTGCGTTCCTATCAGGAGGGGAAAATAGGCAGGCTGCTCAGGCGGGTGGCTGCAAAGTCCTATTACAAGGACCTGCCGGGGGCAATCGGCTCGTACACTCCCCAAAACGGGTTTGAAAGGCAGCTGGTCGACGCCATGAGGAGCGGTCTGCCCTTCCTGACACCGGAACGGGGCATCATGGGGTACGGGTATGACGCCTACTACTCCGAGAATCCGGATTTCCATCCGATGTACCTGCAACAGCAGATAAGGGTCGTCTATGACATCAACGATATAGTGTCTGAATATCTCGTTGACTATTACAATTCAAACAGCAGGGAGACCTATGACATCACGCCGGTAACGACCTGCGACCTCTCGCCCGATACCGGAGAACTGTTCCGGATGGATGACTATCCGGAGCGGTTCTTCAAATGGGCGGATAAGTTCATCAATATAATCTGTTAAAACATGCTGGAAACGAACGAACTTACAAAAAAACTCAGGACGCTGCTCCATCCGCGGGCGGCGCTGATTGCCTATGCCCGGGAAGATAACAGTCATTATGTATATGACAACAGTTATTTCATCGAGGTCAGGGATATAGACGAAAGCGGTATAATGGGCGAAGGCCGTCCGGTGACGGCGGAGTTCATGAACGAGCTGGTACGGGGCTATTCCGAAAGGCACAGCGCCACACCGTATGGAAGGATACCGTCCAACCTGTTGTGGTGCGACCCGCGCAAGGGAAACGAGAAATACATCTGGTACAACTCTCCCCGGAAACGTATGATGTTCTTCAAGGAAGCCCTCAAGATAGAGAACGCGGAGTATCATCTGCCGGGAATCATCTACGAGGCCGGAGAAAGCCACCTGAATGTCTATGCCTGCAAAGACAGGGAACCGACGGAAAAGACGGAACTTTATGCCGCCCCGTTCTTCAACGTGACGCAGGCAAGCGTCTGTCTGGGTTCCGCCAGAATAGAGAAGCCGAAAGACCTGACCTACGCGAAACTGCTCGAATATTGGGAGAGGAAGTTCTGGCTGACGGAGTTCTCCCATCTGGGGGCGCATGGCAACCCGACCAAATCAAATCTCGTTCTGGTCACGAAAGCGGCAAAGGACAGACCTTTCGACCTTGAAGAACTGATACCGTTGAACAACTTGAAACTAAAGGACATACTGAAATGAAAAGAGTGCATTATATCGACAACTACCTGATTGACCCGCAGCACCCGGTAACAGTGAATCTTATCGGCGCGGGCGGAACCGGTTCGCAGGTGCTGACATGCCTGGCCCGGCTCGACGTCACACTCCGTGCGCTTGGGCATCCGGGACTGTTCGTGACACTTTACGATCCAGACATCGTGTCCGGGACCAACATCGGACGCCAACTCTTCAGTGATTCCGACATAGGCCTGAACAAGGCGAAATGCCTCATTACCCGTGTCAATAATTTCTTCGGGAACGACTGGAAAGCGGTATCCGGCATCTTTCCGACCATACTGAAAAATGTCCGCAGGGATGACATGGCGAATATCACGATTACCTGTACCGACAACATCAAGTCACGGCTCGACTTGTGGAACGTACTGAAAGCTGTTCCCGCTCCGGCCTACCGCGATTACACGACCCCGTTGTACTGGATGGATTTCGGGAACACGCAAACGACAGGTCAGGTCGTCATAGGAACAATACCGAAGAGGATAAGACAACCGGCTTCCGCATTATATGAAACGGTCGGCTCGCTGAAAGTCATTACGCGGCTGGTAAAATACGCAAGAGTGAAAGAGGAGGATTCCGGTCCGAGCTGCTCATTAGCGGAAGCATTGGAGAAGCAGGACCTGTTCATCAACTCCACGCTGGCGCAGCTGCGGCCTGCTGTGGAAGATGTTCCGCCATGGGATGCTGGAACATCACGGGTTATACCTGAATCTGCACACGATGCGTGTAAATCCGATGACGGTATAAACGATCCGTTTTTCCGGCAATCCCTGCCGCCTGTTTTTCTGTCCGAAGCATATCCGGACCGGTACGGGAAAATTTCGGGTTGACGTGAAAATATTCCTCAAACTCACCTTTCTCATATTTGTTTGCCATATTCTTTAATAAGAGAGCATTATCAATAAACTATTAAATATGGCAACAGTAAAAGTTAAATTCCGCGCATCTTCTGTCAAGACAAAGGAAGGCGCACTCTACTATCAGGTGATTCACGACCGTCTGGCAAGACAAATCCGTTCCGGTTACAAGTTATACCCCTCGGAATGGGACACGGAGCGTTCCAAGGTTATCCTGCCCTCCGGTATTGAGGAGGGGCGCAGGTATTATCTGCTATCCGTGAAAGCCGCTTTGGACAATGGCCTTGCCCGTTTCAAGGAGCTCATCGCGTGGCTCGAACACGGGAACATGCCCTATACCGCCGACAAGGTGTTGGAACTTTACGCCTCACCGACGGAATACGGAGGATTCATCACTTATGCGCGAAAACTCATCGGGGAACTGAAACAGATCGGCAAGATATGCACGGCAGAGACTTACACGACCGCGCTGAACAGTTTCGTGCGCTTCCACGGGGAGCGTGACCTCCTGTTCGAAGAAATGGATTCCAACCGGATGGTCCAGTATGAGACCTATCTGAAAGAGAACAACGTATGCCCGAATTCCACTTCTTATTATATGCGTAATCTCCGTGCCATATACAACCGGGCAGTGGAGGAGGGACTGACGGGACAGCGTAACCCTTTCAAGCATGTCTATACGGGAGTGGACAAGACGGTCAAGCGTGCTGTCCCGCTGAAAGTCATCCGCCGGATACGGGAAGCGGATCTGACGCAGACACCGGCGATGGACTACGCCAGAGACCTGTTCCTGTTCTCCTTCTACACCCGGGGCATGTCGTTCGTTGACATGGCTTATCTGAAAAAGAAGGACCTGCAGAACGGGGTACTTTCCTACCGTCGCCAGAAGACCGGGCAACAGCTTTTCATCAAATGGGAGAAACCGATGCAGGAAATTGTCGATAAATATGATACCTCCGGCACGTCCTATCTGCTGCCGATTATCAAGGATATGAAGATGGATGCCCGCAGGCAGTATAAGAATGCCGCCCACCTTGTCAATGACAAGCTGAAAAAGTTGGGCGAACGTTTGGGATTGGGCATACCGCTGACGACCTACGTAGCCCGGCATGCATGGGCTTCCATCGCCCGGAGCAAGAACATCCCGCTCCCGACCATTAGCGAGGCGATGGGGCATGACTCGGAAAACACCACGCGCATCTATCTGGCCTCGCTGGACGCATCGGTTGTAGACAAGGCCAACAGCCTTATCCTGAAATCGCTGTAAATCACTAAGCTCATCGGCAGCCTTTGATGCCATAGACATCATTACGCACGCTCCGTGCCGGAGGGTATAGTGTCTGTTTTTTATTCTTTCTTTTGCGGAAAGAACCTGAACAGGTATATTGTGCCTAATTGCTGTTTTTCTTTTAGAGAGAAGTATTTACAGATGCAAAATTACAAAAAATTGGTATATACTCCTTATTTTTTAGGGATTTATTGCATTACGATGCAAAGTTTTTATGTCAGATGTTTGACGTATCAATCGGAATGTTATGCAAATTCTGCATGTTGATTGTGTTAATTGATTAATAGACTGCACTTTCAAATCCACTATACTTCTCTCTAAAAGAAAGGTATCATATTCCGGGTTCTGAAAACAGCAGAACAAAAGGTCGCAGATACGGATAAATCTGTCGAAACGTGCGGACTAACGGTCTGGATTATGATATGCAGGAGGTGAAAGGCAGATGCGGAAACATTGTGTGAGCCTCTATCTTTCTTCAAAAGAGAAGTATTATTGAATGCAAAGGTACGCAAATTATTGAAAATAACGGCATAAAAACGATGGATATTTTTTCTGCTATCCCTATTCCGATAATGTTTATCCGACGGTTGTTAAGCAGAATCGGTTGTTCTTAATTTTTATTTTATCTGTCTGTCAGCCGTTTATATTCAATTCTTGCGTATGATACTTCTCTTTTGAAGAAAAGTACCGGAGAGAGGGATCCGAAATGGTAGAAAACATCTGTTTTTATGAAGATAACAAGATGTATTGAAACAGGGGGAGTTCCCCGAACTTTTATATTAAACATTGATAACTGCTTGATTAATAAACTGATATACAATCTTGCAGGATTGATAAAATTGCCCTAAAACGAAATGACGGCACTTTTGGGGAACGAGGAAAACATACGGTGGTACGTGATGCGCGACCTGAAAAGGGCGAACGCAAAAGAACCTGCCTATAAGCTGCTCGAAGGAATGAAGATGGAAGTCTTCGTTCCGATGAAGTGGCGCTTGGTGACACACGGTGGAGTGCGTATCCGCGAGGAAGTTCCGTTTATGCCGGATTTGCTTTTCGTACATGAAAGACGGATAACCCTTGACCCGATCGTAGAAAAGATACGTACCCTCCAGTACCGCTGGTTGCGCAGGACTTGGCGTGAACCGATGACGGTTGCGGATGGAGACATGGAACGGTTTATCCATGCGGTCAATGCCGCCGAGAATCCGAAATACTATCAGCCTGATGAATTGACACCGGATATGTACGGTCGCTCCGTCCGTATTGTGGGTGGAGCCATGGATGGTTATTCCGGCAAGCTGCTTTCAGCGCGTGGGTCGAAGTTCAAGCGCCTTATGGTGGAAATCCCGAACCTGCTGACCGCCGCCGTGGAGGTGAATCCTGAATTTATCATCTTCATATAATAATCCAACATATGATTTTCTGGATAGTTAATTGTTGTATGGCTTTCCTGCTCTGCGTTTTTTTTGCAGGGATCGTCATTCCGCAAATTCTGCTGATCGCTTTCCGCAAGAAGTTGTTTGACATTCCCGACGAACGTAAGATACATCATTGTGCAGTGCCCCGGTTGGGTGGTATCGCATTTAAACCGGTAATTTTTTTCACCATAGCCTTGTTACTGGGAATCAATATGGCACTGGGATATTCGGAGATATTGTCCGAAATCGGAAACAACGTGCACCCCTTGACTTTCGTTTTCTGCTCCATCATGGTACTATATTTGGCAGGCATGGCTGATGACCTGATCGGCATCCGTTACCGTGCCAAGTTCGTCATCCAGATCCTGTGCGGCGTGATGCTTATCGCCGGCGGTATATATATCGGCAACCTGCATGGCATTCTGGGCATTCATGCAGTTCCGTTATGGTTGGGATATCCCCTGACCATTCTGATCGTGGTTTTCATCATCAATGCTATTAACCTGATCGACGGCATTGACGGGTTGGCTTCCGGGCTGTGCTGTATCGCCTGCCTGTTTTACGGTCTGACTTTCTTCATGCTTCACCAGTATATATATGCCATGCTGGCGTTCGCCACATTGGGCGTGTTGGTGCCGTTCTTCTATTACAATGTTTTCGGAAATGCCGAGCACGGTCGGAAAATCTTCATGGGCGACACGGGCAGCCTGACCGTCGGCATGATGCTCTGTTTTCTTAGTCTCAAACTGATTATGTGCGGGACGGACGATAATACGGGGCATATAAATCCAATGGTGCTGGCCTTCTCGCCGCTACTGGTTCCGTGCTGCGACGTGGTCCGGGTTTACCTGCATCGGGTGCGCAACGGGAAGAACCCGTTCCTGCCGGACAAGAACCATATCCACCATAAGCTGCTCGCTGTCGGAATGAAGCAGCGTAATGCCATGATTACCATCATCTCCGTATCGACTGTATTCATACTGTTTAATATTCTTCTCTCCATTTATCTCAATGTGAACTGGATCGTGCTGGTTGATCTCCTTATATGGACTCTCGCCAATATCCGGCTGACAAGACGTATCGGACAGGTTCAGTCGAGACAGACAACCGACAAATAAAAATCAATGAATATGAAAATCAGATACATTTTATTCTTATTGACAGTGGCGATCTTGTTAGGATCATGCGCCACGCCGAAAGTCGCCTATTTCACGGATTTGAAACCGGGTACTGCGGAGCAGGTTCTGAATCCGCTGGAAATCCGGGTACGTCCCGAAGACAAGATATCCATACTGGTCAACAGTAAAGATCCTTTGCTGGTCGACTTGTTTAATCTTCCGATCATTTCCCGGCAGATCGGTACGACATCGGGAACATCCAACAATCAAGGATTGTCAGGGTATACTGTGAATAAAGATGGTAACATTGATTTTCCCGTGTTGGGACATGTACATGTAGCGGGAATGACCCGCGGGGAGATAGCTTCGTGTATAAAAGAAGAGTTGACTTCAAAGAACCTCGTGAAAGACCCGGTGGTAACAGTGGAGTTTATGAACCTGACTGTTTCCGTGTTGGGTGAGGTTGCCAAACCCGGACGTTTCAATATTGACAAGGACAAGCTGACGCTCCTGGACGCTTTAAGCATGGCCGGGGATCTTACCGTCTACGGGAAACGGGAGAACGTACTGGTACAGCGGGAGGAAAACGGCAAAAAGACTCTGTATCAGGTCAACCTGAATTCTGGATATGACCTATACGCCTCTCCCGTCTACTACCTGCAACAGAACGACATCGTGTATGTGGAACCCAACTCGATGAAAGCCCGGCAGGCGACCGTCAACGGCAATAACGTCCGTTCGGCTTCTTTCTGGATGTCGCTGGCCTCGCTGTTGACTACCATTACCGTGTTGATCGTGAAATAAATATAGAATCAGATATGACCGTAAATCAAAAGAATACAAAACCGGGGCAGCAGGATGATTTTCTGCGGATACAAGACCTGTTGTACCTGTGCCTTGCAAGGTGGAAGTGGTTTGTCTTGTCGTTAGTGATAACGATCGGTGTTGCTACTGTTTATATATTACGTACCCCCGCTGTATATACACGTACCGCCTCAGTGTTGATCAAAGAGGATTCCAAAAACAAATCCGTTTCATCATCCGCAATGGAGACTTTCTCCGAATTGGGATTGTTCCAGTCCAGTACCAATGTAAATAACGAGCTGATCGCCTTCCAGTCACCCGCTGTCATGGCCGAGGTGGTGAAACGCCTGAATTTAGACATGAGCTACTTTCAATCGGGTAAATTCCATAGGCAGGTGGCGTATGGGTTGACATTGCCCGTCACGGTTTCAATGAACGATTTTCCAGAGAATGAGTCGGCAGAGTTTATTTTGGAGGTAAAACCGGACAGGACGGTAATCCTTTCCGATTTTACGCGAAACGATGAAACACTCGATAGCGATGAGATAAAAGGTATATTACTTGATACAATCGCCACACCATTAGGAAAAATAATTGTCGAACCCACTCTGAATTTCAATGAGGAAAAGACTTGTCTGTTGCATGTATTCCGTAACAAACTATATGATGCGATAAATAACTATTCGGAGAATCTGTCTGTTACGCTGAACAATGAAAAGGCATCGGTTATTGACCTGTCATTCAAGGATTATTCTATCCAACGGGCGGAGGATGTGTTGAGCATGTTGATTTCCGTTTATAACGAGAACTGGGTGAAGGACAAGAACCAGATCGCCGTCAGCACCTCGATGTTCATTAACGAGCGTCTGGGCGTGATCGAACGGGAGCTGGGGAACGTGGACGAGGATATTTCCTCCTACAAGTCAGAACACCTGCTGCCCGACGTGCAGGCTGCATCGAGCATGTACATGGCACAGAGCAGCCAGACCAACGCGCAGATTCTGGCCTTGAACAACCAGCTCTACATGACACGGTACATCCGGAGCTATTTAGCCAACGATGCCAACCGTACCCAACTGCTTCCGGCCAACTCCGGTATAGAGAGTGCCAACATCGAATCGCAGATTGCCGAATACAACAAACAACTGTTACAGCGCAACAGCCTGGTTGCAAACAGTAGCACGGAAAATCCTCTGGTTGTGGATATGGATCAGGCTCTGGCATCCATGCGGGGAGCGATAATCAAGTCTATCGACAATCAGATCGTGACATTGAACGCACAGATAAAAAGTTTGCAGCAGACGGAGCAACAGACAACATCGCGTATAGCGGCCAACCCTACACAGGCCAAATACCTGCTTTCGGTGGAACGCCAGCAGAAAGTTAAGGAGGCCCTTTACTTGTTCCTGTTACAGAAACGGGAGGAGAACGAGCTATCGCGGGCGTTCACGGCCTACAATACCCGCATCGTCACCCCGTCGCACGGCAGCATGTTGCCCACATCACCTGTGCGTAGAAACATCTTTATGGTCGCGTTTGCTCTGGGACTGCTCATCCCGGTGGTCATCATTTTCATGCGCGAGAACATGAATACCCGTGTACGGGGAAGGAAAGACCTGGAGAGCGTGACCGTGCCGTTCATTGGTGAGATTCCGCTGTTTGCGAGAAAGAAGAAAGGGCTGTTCGGGAAGAAGCCGCAGGAGGTCAAGGCTATCGTAGTCAAGGAGGGCAGCCGCGACATCATCAACGAGGCATTCCGTGTATTGCGTACCAATCTGGAGTTCATGACCGGCAAGGACAAGAGGTCGAATGTCATCGTCGTAACCTCGTTCAACCCGGGCAGCGGCAAATCGTTCCTGACGATGAACATGGCCGTGAGCTTCGCTATCAAAGGCAAGAAAGTGCTGGTAATCGACGGCGACCTGCGCCACGGTTCCGCTTCGTCATATATCGACTCTCCCGCCAAGGGATTGAGTGACTATCTTGGAGGTAGGATAGATAATCTCAATGAGATCATCGTCGCTGATTCTAAGCATGAATCTATGGATATACTGCCCGTGGGGACGATTCCTCCCAACCCGACGGAACTGTTGTTTGACGAGCGGTTGAAGCAGGTGATAGATACAGTAAGGGAGCGATATGACTATGTGCTGATAGACTGCCCGCCCATCGAATTGGTGGCCGACACGCAGATTATCGAGAAGCTGGCCGACCGCACCATCTTCGTGGTTCGCGCAGGATTACTTGAACGGAGCATGCTCGCCGAACTGGAGAAAATCTACGAGGAGAAGAAATACAAGAACATGTCCCTTATCCTGAACGGAAC
>OERL01000117.1_pt1 | contig 18239 bp, 15 predicted proteins | sample 1539981 | NCBI WGS metagenome assembly OERL01 (sample SAMEA3891867, study PRJEB23780) | metagenome | biome: terrestrial biome; feature: animal house; material: Caecal content | place: Italy | collected 2015-05-05
GAGAGAAGTATGCAGGCATTGGGAAAGATCAGATCGGATTTGAGAGCCATCCGCTACTACTATGCGCGGAAACCGTTCTTCGACAGCGCGGGGTACGTGACCGGCGCGCATGAGGTCGTCGGGCTTGCCGCAAGGTATAACGAGGTCATGCGCTCCGCATCGCCGCAGCTCTACGATCTCTACGTCGGGCTGTATGTGCGGAACAGCACGCAGGAGGCGTTTTCCGAGGAGAGAAGTTACACGCAGGACTATATCCAGCGCCAGAACAAGAGGCTGCTGCAATTTTTGCAGGCAAAGATATGAGGAGGGAGCATGAACGAAATCGCTGAATTTTTGCGGGGAGCAAGCAATGTGTACCGTACGCGCGACTATATCGTGCGGCAGGTCATTGAACTTCACAGCGACGGGGAGGGGAGTTATCTCGTCAGCAGGGATACCTACTTTCGCTGTACGCCGCGCCGTGACAGGGAGTATGAGGAGGCGTTCGCCTCCCGTGCGAATGTGAACGGCAGACGTATCCCCGCGGCAATGCACACGAGAACGTACCGCGAATAAGTGCGTCACGGGCGGCAGACAAACGCTCTCATGCGGCATTCGCGGCGCCGGGATGCCTGCAGGGACACGGGCGGAATGCTCAAACGCCGATCCCGTTACCATATTACATTACAACTTCATAGGACTGCTTCGCTAACGGCAAGACGGGCAGAAAGCTGCGTCATCGGCTTATCGGACAAAACAAAATATTAGGAGGAATTATGGACAGAAAAAAGGTGAGACTCGGGATTGCGCCCATCGCCTGGACCAACGACGATATGCCCGACCTCGGCGGCGGTAACACTTTCGAGCAATGCGTCAGCGAAATGGCGCTTGCCGGATTCAAAGGCACTGAACTCGGCAACAAATATCCGAAGAAAGCGCGCGAACTCAAAAAGGCGCTCGCCCTCCGCAAACTGCGCCTCGCCAACAGTTGGTTCAGCGCCTTCATACTCACAAAACCCTACGAAGAAGTCGAAAAGGAATTTTTGGCGAAATGCCGCTTCCTGCACGCAGCGGGGGCGAAAATCGTGGGGGCTTCGGAGCAGAGTTATTCCGTGCAGGGCACCGACTTGCCCGTTTTCGGAGCGCGTCACGTGATGAACGACGAGGAATGGGCGCGGCTGTGCGACGGGCTCAACCGTCTGGGCGAAAAGGCCAACGAAATGGGAATGACGCTCGTGTTTCATCATCATATGGGCACCGTGGTGCAGACAGCCTCGGAAGTGGACAGACTTATGGCGTCAACCGACCCCGACAAACTGTCGTTGCTGTTCGACAGCGGTCATCTGGCGTACTGCGGAGAGGACCCTGCGGCGGTGCTTGCCAGGCACGCGGGCAGGACGCGTCACGTTCATCTCAAGGATATACGCGGCCAAGTCGTCGAAAAGGTGAAAAAAGAGGGGCTCAGTTTCCTGCAAGGGGTAAGAATGGGGACGTTCACCGTGCCCGGAGACGGCGACACCGATTTCGCGCCCATATTCGACATTCTGGACCAATCCGGTTACGAGGGCTGGCTGATTGTCGAAGCCGAGCAGGACCCCGCAATCGCCAATCCTCTCGAATACGCGATAAAGGCGCGCAAGTACATCAAAAAGATTGCGGGAATTTAGTCGGCGGAAGTCCCCGAAGCGGAAACCCGCCCGCAGTTTGCGACAGGGAGCGGAAATCGGGAGCGTCGAAAAAGCAACTCGCCGCCTGAACAGGCGAAACGGATACAGGAGGAATTATGTTGAAAATAGGTATCATCGGAGCGGGAAGAATAGGCAAAGTTCACACCGAATCGATTATGCGTTACGTCGCGGGGGCGACCGTGAAAAGCGTTGCCGACCCGTATATGACGGAGGAAACCGCATCGTGGGCGAAGTCGATGGGAGTGGAGAAAGCGGGAAAGGATTACAGGGAAATCCTCGCCGACCCCGAAATCGACGCCGTGCTTATTTGCTCGTCCACGGATACGCACTCGCCGATTTCACTTGAGGCAATCGCCGCGGGCAAGCATATTTTCTGCGAAAAACCCGTCGACCACGACCTCGGCAAAATCAAGGCGGTTATGGAAGCCCTCGAGGGCTCCGACGTCAAATATCAGGTGGGGTTCAACCGCAGATTCGACCACAATTTCGCCGCCGCACGCGAAGCGGTGGCAAGCGGAAAAATAGGTGACCTCGCCGTCCTTAAAATCACCTCCCGCGACCCCGGAGCGCCTCCCGTGTCCTACATCAAGGTCAGCGGAGGAATTTTCCTCGATATGACCATTCACGATTTCGATATGGTGCGTTTCGTTTCGGGCGACGAGGTGGAAGAAGTTTACGCCGCGGGCGGCGTGACCGTCGACCCCGCAATCGGAGAAGCGGGCGATATTGACACCGCCGTTATAACTCTGCGCCTCAGGAGCGGAGCGATAGCGGTCATAGATAACTGCCGCAGGGCCAGTTACGGTTACGACCAACGGCTCGAAGCGTTCGGAAGCAAAGGACAGGTTGCCATTGCCAACGATACGCAGTCGAGTGCCGTCGTCTCCGACGCGAACGGCGTGACGGCGGAAAAACCCCTGCATTTCTTCCTCGAAAGGTATATGCAGGCCTATGCGAGCGAAGTGGCGGCCTTTGTCGACGCGGTGGCGAACGACAAGCCCGTACCCGTGGGCATCGAAGCGGGACTGCAGTCCGTGCTTATCGGAATTGCCGCAAAACGTTCCCTCGAACTCAACCGTCCCGTCAGACTTTCGGAAATAGAATTCTGAATCTCCGTAGCATACCCTAAGAAATCAAAACGACCGCAGTTGCGGTCGTTTTCGGTTTCGGCGCGGATATTGCGCGAACTCTACTTGTAGAACTCGTCGATGTATGCGCGGACGTCGTCGCGCGTTTTGTCGAAGGGGCCGCTTTTCTCCATTTTGTAGGATACGGTTGCGGTTGCCCACAGCAGAGAGGTGGGAATATCGTTGTAGATACGTTCGCCGAGGTATGCCGCGAAAGTGGTGTCTCCGCGTCCCGTTCTTCCCGAAAGGTTTCTGGATTTAATGGGGCAGGTGTAAAATTCCTTGCCGTCGTAAACCAGCACTTCGGTGTTGTGGGTTATCATTATTTCCCTCGCGCCCATTGCGTAGAGCGCGCGAGCGGCTTCCTTTCTGTCCGAAAGCCCGGTCATAATTTCCGCCTCCGCGGCGTCGGTCTTGAGATAGCGGATATAAGGGAGCATTTCGCGCTTGTCGCGCCAGTCCTCGAAGTACATTTCGCCGCCTTCGCCGCCGCTGTGACGGAGAAACCCCTGCACGTCCACGGCAACGTCGCCGCGTTTGCCGAGCAAAGGAATGAGCGAGGAATCGAAATCGCCGAAGATGAGACCGCCGAGATGATATATTCGGGCGTCGAATTCAGGTATGTCGTCTATCGTGAACGGGTCGCCCTGTGAACGGCATACGCAACGCCGCTTCTCTTTGTCCTCGGTGAAATACTTGTTTTCGATTGACGTCGAGGCGGCGGAGGGCAGACAATAGACGTCCTCTCGGGGAAGAGTGAAAACGTCCAGCCTGTCGCGGTCTGCGTCGGCAAGTTTCGTGACGGCGGCGACCTTTCTTCCGAGCGCGTGTGCGGCGGCGGAAGAATACACAACCGCGCCGCCTATCTGCACGGTGAGTTTGTCGTGGCAGTCTATGTTATAGTCCAGCGATACGTGTCCGATAATGACGGAATCGTAACTTTTCATACTTGTTTTTCTCCGTTAAAATGCAGTTTCGGTGAAAAAGGTTTTTCGCAACCCGAACGTGCGTTCCCGAGCGGTGCGATTTGCGTCCGTCAACTCGGTTCGAGTGCGGTTTTCCGACACGGTTTACTATAGCAAAAAATGCTTAATTGCACAAGGTTAATTGCGTCAACCACTTGCCAAACATACGGCTTTCCGCTATTATATTAGACAGAATTACTTTAGTGTACGTTTTTCCGCGTGCGGGCGCGCTCGAGTCGTATTCCGCGACAAAGCCGCCGAAGAGGGGAATTATGGTCAGAATCGCCGTATTGGGGCTCGGAAGCCGCGGCAAAAATTACGGGGGACATCTGTCCCGCAATCCCAACGTACGTATTGTTTCCGTCTGCGACAAGTACCGCAACAAAATCGACAAGGTCAAAGGCAAGTGGAACGTGCCCGAAGACAAGTGTTTCACCAGCGACGAGGAGTTTTTCGCGCAGGGCAAAATCGCCGACGCTATGATTATCGCCACGCAGGACCGCGACCATTACGGCCACGCGATGCGCGCCCTCGAACTCGGCTACGACCTCATTCTCGAAAAGCCCGTCAGTCCGTTCATAGAGCAGACCCTCGAAATCGAGCGGAAAGCGCGTGAAAAGGGCGCAAGGGTGCTCGTTTGCCACGTTCTCCGCTACGCGCCGTATTACCGTCGGATAAAGAAGATGATAGACAGCGGTTTGCTCGGCGACATAGTGACGATAAAGCACGACGAAAACATCTCCTACTGGCATTTCGCACACAGTTACGTGCGCGGCAACTGGCGCAGGGAGGAGGAGACTTCGCCTATGTTGCTTGCGAAATGCTGCCACGATATGGATTTGCTTTACTGGTATACGGGAAGCAAGTTCGCAAAAGTCAATTCCTACGGCGGACTGAAATATTTCACCGAAAAGTCCGCTCCCGAGGGAAGCGCGGCGCGCTGCGCCGACTGCGCGCTCAGGAATACCTGCATTTACGACGCGCGTTACCAGTATATAGGTCGTCCTTTCCGAGGCAAGAAATTCCCCTGGGGCACCTATGCATTCTGCCAGTCCAAATCCAAAGCCGATATCGCAAAGTCTCTCGAAGAAGGCGAGAAGGGAAGGCTGTTCGGGCGTTGTGTGTTCCGTTGCGACAACGACGTCGTGGACAATCAGACGGTGAACATCGAGTTCGAAAACGGCGTGCGCTGCGTTATGACGGTGACGGCTTTCAACGAAAAGAATCACCGTCACACAGAAATACGCGGCACGAAAGGCACGCTGATTGCGGACGACAGTCACAGTATCCTCGAATTCATTCCTTTCGACGGGAGAAAACGCAGGATAAGGGTCAATCTGATTCCCGTCGTGCGCGGTCACTACGGCGGAGACCAGGGGCTTATGAAAGCGGCGGCGGCAATGCTGGAAAACAAAGCGGACCCCGACGTGCTTTACACGTGGATAAGCGACACCGTGGAAAGTCACCGTATCGTCGCGGCGGCGGAAAAGTCGCGCAAAGAGGGCGGCAGACTTGTCACGGGCGAGGAGATTCCCGACATCGAGTGACATATGGCGGTTCTTTTTTCCCTGGAAAAGACGTTCACCGACGACGACCATCACACCCATAAAGTTTTCCCGTTCTCGGTTCCGTCGGGGATTAAGGAAATAAGGGTGAAGATGAGTTATTCGCCCAAGGATTGCGACGACGAGGAGAAAAGCCTTGCCATAATCCGCGGCATACTTTCGCGCGACGCGTGGTACAGGACTTTCACGGAAGAGGAAGTGCGCGGATTCCTGCCGCTGCGCAACCATATTTCGGTGTCTTTGGACAGCCCTGAAGGGTGGCTCGGCACGGCGCACAGACACGCGCCGAGGCAGGAATATTTCATAAACGAGAAAGACTGCGCCTGCGGGTTCCGTCCCGCCGCAACAGTCGCGGGAGAGTGGAAAATAACTCTCAGCCTCAATTGCGTCGTGACGGGAAAAGTGGACGTGCGCGTCGTTGTGGAGGGGTTCGATGAGATACGTTAAGTGCGAACTTCACACCCACACGCTTTGGAGCGACGGCACGATGACTCCCGAGGAACTCGTGGAGAACGCCGTGAGACGCGGCTACCGTGCAATCGCGTCCACCGACCATAACACTTGGTTCGCCTATCCGCGCATAAAGGCGGCGGCGGACAGGGCGGGGCTGGTCGCCGTTAAGGGTATAGAGTGGACGACGTTTTACGGACACCTCACGGTGCTCGGCGGCAACAGTCCGGTGGACTGGCGCGACGTCGGTCCAACGAATATAGACGAAAAAATCCTCGAGGCCCGCGCAAGCGGCGACGCCGTCGTGTTGTGTCATCCCGCGAGGATAGGCGGTCAGATATGTTGCGGCTGTCACAACGATTTCGACATTGCGGCGGGAGTGCTTTCGGGTATGGAAGTGTGGAGCCGCTACAACCAGAACCGTGACGCCGCCAACGCCGAAGCCGAGAGACTCTGGAGAGAAAGACTGGACAACGGAGAAAGAATCGCCGCGGTGTACGGTTACGACTGGCACCGTCCCGACAAGGGTTGCCCGTCCTATTCGGCAACCTACGTGGGAGTGGACGGAGAGGTCACGCCCGAAAAAATCGTGGAGGGTGTGAAACGCGGGCACACGTACGTCTCGTCGGGCGTCGTGCTGGACGTGAAAGTGAGTGCGGGCGGCGCGGCTCGCGAGACGGGCGACGCAATCCCCGCGGGAGCGGTGGAAGCGGAAGTGACGGCGACGGTGGACGACGTGTACGCAAAGGAATACGACGTCGAAATCGAGGAGATATCCGTCGAAGGCAGCGCGTTCTCGGCGCGTGCGCGCGGCAGCCGTCTTTCGGTCGCGGCAACGGCGGAGAAAGGTTATTTCTTCTTCAAGGTGTTCGGCAGAATAAACGGCGAGAGGACGGAACTCGCTATCACGAGTCCGTATTACGCGGAGGAATTATGATTACGGCACACGGCGGCGCGCTCGGCACGGGGCGCAACACGAGAAGATATTTCGAAAGGGCGGCGGAATACCGCGCGGACGCCCTGGAGATAGACGTCAGAAAAAAGGGCGGTTTGCTTTACATTTCGCATTTGCCCGCGATTTTCGTGAAAAGGAAAATCACGCTTGCCGAGGCTTTCGACGAGGTGAAGAAACTGGGGCTCAGGGTGAATTGCGACATTAAACAGCGCGGAATAGTGAAAGACGTGCTGGACCTCGCCAAGGAAAAGGGCATTGCCGACAAGGTCTATTTCACGGGAGCGGTCGCGCTCGAGGACAGCAAAGACGTCGACGCGGGGGAAGTGTGGTTCAATTCCTTCAATTTTCGCACCGTGGGCATAACCCCGGAATCCGCCGCACGCATTAAAGTTATGATAGACGCGGCGGGCAATCCGACTTTCAAGGGAATAAACATCGGCAAAGGACTTGCAACCGACGAATTTATGGCGGCGGCGAATAAAGCGGGGCTGAACGTGTCCGTCTACACCGTGGACGACCCGAGGGAACAGGAAAGAATACTTGCTCACAACCCCGGCAATATGACTACGAACCAACCCGTGACGGCGCGGGAGATTCTCGAGAAAACGAAAAGGGGCGAATGACGACGTTTTGCGTGCGGAATCCGCTCGGGGAGGATATATGGCAGTAAAGATTTCGGGATTTTACGACGAGGTCAGTTCCGACCTCAGGGTGCAACTCGAACTGATGAAGAAACTGGGGGAACGCTACATCTGTCCCCGCAACGTAAACGGCAAGAACATCGCCGAATATACCGCGGAAGAATTCGTCCGCGACGTCAAACCCGTTCTCGACGAATACGGCGCGTCGTTTTCTTCGATAGGTTCGCCGATAGGCAAAATCGGGCTTTACGACGACGAAGCCTACGAGAAACAATGCGGACAACTGCGCGAACTGGTCAAAATCGCCCGCATAATGAACTGCCGTTATATCCGTATGTTCAGTTTCCACGTCGACCCCAAGGGAGACTATGCGGAGTACAAGCCCGAAGTCATTCGCAAACTCAAGGGATTCCGCGATATAGCCGAAGAGGGCGGAGTGGTGCTGTTGCACGAGAACGAAAAGAAAATCTACGGCGACGTTCCGTCCCGTTGCCTCGAGATATACGAGGCGCTCGGCAACGAAAATTTCCGTCTGGCTTTCGACGCCAGCAACTTCATTCAGTGCGGAGCGGTTCCCGCCGAAGCATACGCGCTTCTCAAGGACTACTGCGTTTACTATCACGTCAAGGATTGTTCGCCCGAGGGCGTGGAAGTGCCTATCGGTATGGGCAACGGCGGCTATCGCGAAATGCTCGACGACCTCGTCAACAACAGGGGATACGACGGTTTCTTCACCCTCGAACCTCATACGGCCAAATACGCCCTGCTCAAGAACGCGTTCAACGTGCTGTTCCCGATTGCGGCGCTCATACCGCCGATTAAGAACTTCCACAAGGTTTTCCTGCGCATAGACAAGGCGTACGGAATAAAGCGTTTCGGGAAAGTCAGCCGCGAACAGGTGTTCGTGTGGCAGTACGAAGGGCTTAGGAAATTGCTCGCCGAAGCGGGAGCAAAGACGGAATAACCGATTTTCCGTCCGCTCCGCAGGGCGGACGACACCGTTTTATATTCAAGGGGAAATATGGGGAATAACGGCAATCCAATTTACCGCGAGGGTAAAATCATCGTCGAAAAGACCTTTTTCGAAAAGGTGTGTTACGACGCGGGCAACAATCTCATCACCGCACAGTTCGACGGGCGCGGCGGCGTGTCGAAATACGCCGTAATGAACAAATTTTCCGTCTTCTCGGCGTTTTATTCGACCTACTCCGTCAACGGAAAACCGCTCGGCTGGGATATGGACAAACGTGTGGAAATGATAGGGCGCACCCAACGCGTATTCTTTTCCGTGCCCGAAGCCGATTTCGCGGTTACGTATTTTCTTGACGGCACCACCAACGCGGTGTTCTGCGAAGTCGAAGTTTCGGCGCGCGAGCGGGTGGAGTTCCGCAACGTAATCAATTTCGGGATAAATTTCTCTTCGTATCTGGAGCAACTCCTCGCCAACAGGCTCAGCGTGAAGAATATCCGCAAAATCGTGGGCGGACTGATAAGGAACAGAAAACCGTCGCTGACCGTCCGTGACGGAGTGGGGTATATCCGCAACGACGTTATGGGTGACTTCTACCTCGACTTCGCCGTGGGCGAGGGCGCGGAGGTGCTGGAAAAGGAGCGCAATTTCTACAATCAGTTCGCGTTCGGAGGCACGGTCGACGCGGGGAGCAAAAAGCGTTTCAGGTACGTTATGAGCGCCGGCACACGCGGGGATTTCACGTTCTGCGACGTGGTGGAAGCCTTCGGGCGTTTCGACGTTTCGTATGCCGAATCGGAGGCGTACGTCGCGTCCTTTGCCTGTCCCGAAGGATTGGACGATTTCCACAGGAGTTTCTACAACTCTCTCGTCAACTGCTCTTTGTCCAACTACAAGGAACTGGGAGATTTCAAAGGTTTTCTTGCGGGGATAGTCTATCAGTTTCCCGCGCGCACCTATTACCGCGATTCCTACTGGACGGTTTTGTCGGTCCTTCCCGTAAAACCCGAACTGGTCCGCAATCAGATAATCACTCTTTGCAAGGGCGTGAACTACAAGACGGGCGAATGTCCGTCGGCGGTCAAGTTCAATTTCAGGAATTACTGGGGCAATCATTACGATTCGCCGAGTTTTCTCGCCATTATGATATACGACTACGTTGCCCACACGGGCGACCGCAGCGTGCTTGACGAAAAGGCGGGCGGCAAGACGGTGTTGCAGGCGGCAAGACGCGTAATCGAACGTCTCAGGAAAGAAACGGACGAGACGGGCTTGCTGGTCAAGGGCGGGGAATATAACCGTCGCGACTGGTGCGACAACGTTTTCCGCGGCGGATACGTCACTTACGACGAAGGGCTATACGCCCGCGCCCTGTATGCGCTCGCCGCACTGTTCAAGGGGCGTGACGATTGCGTTTCGGCGGAGTACGCCGCGGAGTACGAAAAAGTGAAAGCCGCAATCAACGACCTGCTTTGGGACGAGGAGAAAGGGTGGTTCGTGAACTATCGCGAAAAAGATTTCACGGAGGACAACCTTTCGGTGGATACCGTAGTGGTGCCGCTTTTCGGACTGACCGACGATGCCCGCGCAAGACGTATGCTCGGCAATATGGAGAGATTGCTCGAGAGCCGTAACAACACGGAGCAGAAGGCGGGGGATTTCGGCGTGTTCTCGGTCTATCCGTTCTATAAGAATCTCGAGGACGTCGTGCAGAAATCGTCCGTTCCGTATTACTACCACAACGGCGGCGACTGGCCCTATCTCTCGGGAATGTACGCCTATGCGAAACTTATGTGCGGTATGGACTACGAGTATCCTTTGACGAGGTGGTTCGAATACAACGCCGAACGCGGCAACTATACTCCGGTGGAGTTTTTCAGCCCCGTGCACCCCGACGGTTCGCTGTTGCAGGCGTGGAGTTCGACCGGCGCGTTCGTGCTCAAATATCCCGACGGAAAGTTCTTCACAAAGACGCTCGACTGAACGGCGGGCGGCACAAAACGACACAAAACCGGGTTTAAACGCTCGGAAAAGTTTAATAAAACTGGTAAGGAGAAAATTATGGCAGCAGAGGTAGCAATCGACGCAGGTGTGCCGATTGTCGAGAAAAAGTACCTGAAGGCGAAGGATTACATCACCTTCTCGATGGCGCGGTTTGCCACCGCCGCCATCTCGGGACTGGTGCAGGGTTATCTGCTCATCTTCTATACTTCCGTTCTCGGCATAGACCCTCTAAAGGTCGGAACGATGTTCCTCATCGCAAAAATCTGGGACGGAATCAACGACCCGATTATGGGCGTTATCGTCGATAAGACGCGCAGCAAGATGGGCAAAATGCGACCGTATCTGTTATACGGCGCCGTGCCTTTCGGTCTGGTGATTATCGCGATGTTTCTACCGCTCGGAGGCGTGTTGTCGTCGGTGGGTAAGGTGGCGTTTATGTATGCGTCTTATCTGCTTTACGATTTCCTCAGCACCCTGGTGGGCGTGCCCCTCGACGGTCTTCCCGCCGTGGCTTCCCCCAACCCCGAGGAACGCGCGAAGATAATTTCCGTCAGCCGTATAGTCGGCTCAATAGGCGAGCAGTCCGGTCTCGTGCTTTACTCTCTGTTCATCATCTTTATGCCGATGAAAGACACTTTCCTTATGATGGGGCTCGTCATCGGTATCGCAGCGCCCGTGTTTATGATACTGGGCGGTCTGAACGTCAAGGAGCGCATAAAGCCGACGGGCGAGAACGTGCATATTCTGGACGGGTTCAAGTATATGTTCCAGAACAAGCAATTCCTGGTGCTGATACTGGGGTTGCTGCTGACGTTCTTCCGCAATCTCGTCTCGGCAATGCAGATTTATATGGTGACGTACATATACGGGGACGGCTCGCTGAATATCGCGTTCGCCTTGCCCGGAGCCATTGCGTCGATGATAGGTATGTTGTTCGCGCCGTGGCTCAAAAAGAGAATGGACGCCAAAAAACTTTTCATTCTGTCCACAATCGTGCACTCCGTTATGCTGGTCATCGTATACCTCATCGGATATCAGGTGCACTGGATTGTGACGGCGGCGGTTATGTTCTTCGCTATGTTGCCCGTCGGTATAATCAACGTTGCGCCTCACCTTATGGTCATCGACACTCTCGATTACTGGGAGGACAAGACGGGCAGGCGTCAGGAGGGTATCGCTTTCGCAATCGTGTCGCTGAGAAGCAAGATTTCCAGCGCGTTCAAGGATTACTTCATCGCGTTCCTGCTTGCGACGTTCCTTTTCGCGACCCCGCTCACCAGCGCGGTCAACGACCACAGCCCCTGGCAGTTGCAGACTACGCTCGACGGTCTGTTTATGATGTTCACCGTCATTCCCGCGGTGCTCAACCTCGTATGCATTGTGCCGTTCCTGTTCTACACGCTCTCCGGTAAGCGTATGGCGGAAATCAACGCCCGTCTCGCATTCAAGCGTATGATGGAAGACGGCGGAGTAAATGCAGAAGAAAGCGGCGAAGGCAAGACAGTGGGCTGGCTCAGCCTCGACGACCTCGTGCGCGAACCCGCAGACGCCAAAAACCCCGACGCCGCGTTCGGCGTGGTCGGAAGAATGTCCCTCGACGACCTCGTCGCCTGTCCCGTCGTATGCGCGACGGAAGAGACCGAAATCAAGGCTTCCGAAGAAAACGCGCCCTGCGACGAAGAGATTTTCGTGCTCGAAGGCTGCGAGCCCACCACCGAGGAAGAAAAAATCGCGCTTGCCGAAAAGCAAGCCGTAGACGAATACGAAAAGGGAGGTGACCTGTGATGAAAAAGAAGATAGTCGTTGCAGTGTTGCTGCTTGCGCTTGCGCTTCTCGCGCTCGTGGGGTGCAGTCAGACCGCCGAAGAATTCTACAGGGACCTCGACAAATCGATTGTCGAAACGGCGGTAAAATTCGACGAAGCCTACGGGGTTCTTTCGGCTCTTACCACCTACCGCTACACCGCCGAGGTCTATCTCGAGAGAATGAGCAATTACGACGCGGTGAACAAAAAATTCCCCGACGAAAAAGAATGGTACAAACCGTCTTTCGGATACGAATTCGTGCGCGACGGGGACGCGGAGTACGTCAAAATGACTTACGAAAGCACCGTATACGAATTCTGGTACGACGGCGGGGTCTTGTCCCAGACCAAGGTCGACGGCGGGGTCTTGTCCCAGACCAAGGTCGACGGCGTGGTCGTCTCCGAAATTCCCGCGGACAAGAGAGAGGGATACGACCTTTTCCGTGAATATTTCTTTGCCGACGCCTCGGAATATAATCTGGCGTTCGACATCGTCAACCGTTACGACGATATCGAGAGCGACGCGAGGGCGGACTCCGTTGCCGCCGCACGCGCGGAGACCATTCTCGGCAAGGACGTCGTCAACTATCTCACCTACGACATCACTCTCAACGGCGGAGTGGCGGAAGGCTGGAGAACGTTGTCCACCGACGAAAAAGTGACCGCCGTCACCGGATTCGACGAGGACCTCAAAATCTCCTGGTCGGAAGTCGAAACCCTTGCCATAGGCAATATGTGTATCAACCTGCAGAAAGGCAGCATAACGATGATAGAAATGTACAACGAAATCATCGGCGCCTATCATAAGAGCGAGGAGCAGGCGTGGGATAACCTCGTCGCCGACAAATGGTACGGCGACAGAATCGAAGCGGACAAACTCATTCTTTCCTTCGAGTATCCCTCCAAGAAAGTGACCGTCACCGTTCCCGCAAAATAGCACGGAGCAAGGCAAACGGAAACCCCGCCTCGTAGCGGGGTTTTCTTTTGACTTCGGGCGTCGTCGCACTATTGATTTTAACGCTCCGATATGGTATGATATTTTAAATATTATAAATAAAGGAATTTTTGCAGATGCTCGCGTGTGTCAGAAGTTACGCCCTGGAGGGATTGGACGGGTACGCCGTCGACGTCGAAGTCGACGTCAACAACGGTCTGCCTTCCGTAGAAACGGTGGGATTGGCTTCCACCGCCACCAAGGAATCCAAAGAACGCGTCCGCGCGGCAATCAGGAACAGCGGTTTCCCGTATCCAATGAAACGTATAACCGTCAATCTCGCCCCCGCCGACACCCGAAAAGAGGGCGCGGCTCTCGATTTGCCCATAGCGGTGGGATTGCTTGTATGCGCCGAAGCGGTGAGGGGAACGCGGTACAAGGAGTTCGCAATGGTGGGCGAACTCGCACTGAACGGTGAAATACGCCCCGTCAGCGGTATAATGCCGTTGCTCATTTCCGCTATGCAGAACGGCGTGAAAAAGTTTATCGTCCCCGCCGCCAACGCCAAAGAGGCGGGATATATAGACGGAATCGAGGTGTACGCGCTGTCGTCTCTCCGCGAGACGGCGGATTTTCTGAACGGAGAGGAACGTTTGCCCGTGCCGCGCACGGAGTATTCCGCCGCGTCCGCGGCTTCCCGTTACGGAATAGACCTTGCCGACGTGAAAGGGCAGGCGGCGGCGAAACGTGCGATTGAAATCGCCGTTGCGGGAGGGCACAACGTCCTAATGTGCGGCGCGCCCGGCGCAGGCAAGACTATGCTGGCGAAGTGCGTGCCCACAATAATGCCGGATATGACTTTTTCGGAAGCCGTGGAGGTGACAAAGATACATTCCGTCGCGGGAGTTCTGGACCCGACGGTCGGGATTGTGTGCACCAGACCGTTCAGGACTCCGCACCATACGGCGACCGTTCCTGCGCTCGTGGGCGGCGGAAGCAAGGTACGTCCGGGCGAAGTCAGTCTTGCGCACAACGGGGTGCTTTTCCTCGACGAAATGCCCGAATACAGCCGTCACGCGCTCGAGACGTTGCGTCAACCCCTCGAGGATAAAAGGGTCACGGTTGCCCGTGCCGCGCGCTCGGTGGAGTATCCCGCCAACTTTATGCTTGTCGCCAGTATGAACCCCTGTCCGTGCGGGAATTACGGTTCGCGCACTCAGCCGTGCCGCTGCTCCGCGGCGCAGATTCACGCCTATACCGCAAAACTCAGCGGACCGTTGCTCGACAGAATAGACCTTTATATCGAAGTGGACGGCGTGGAGTACGCCGAATTGCGCGGAAGCGGTGCGGGCGAGACGTCGGCTGCGGTCAAGGAAAGGGTGGAAAAGGCGCGGGCAATACAGCGCGAACGTTTCGAAGGAAAAGGTTTTTCCACCAACTCGCAGATGAGCGCGCGCGATATTACGCGCTACTGCGCGCTCGACGGCGACGGGGAACGTCTTTTGCAAAAAGCCTTCGACAAAATGGGCTTGACGGCACGCGGTGCCACGCGTATACTCAAAGTCGCTCGCACCGTCGCAGACCTCGGCGGCAGCGACAATATATTGGCGACTCATCTTGCGGAAGCCATACGCTACCGCAGTATGGAAAGGAACAGTATCCGATGAACGGACGCGACCGCAACACGGCGGTGATACTCGCGCTCCAGCACACCGACCGCATTTCGCAGAAGAAGAGAGAGGGACTGCTCGGGCTTGTGCCCGAACCGTCCGCTTTGCTTTCGAGGGAGTTTGAGCGAGAGGTCAGGAATATTACGGGCGAGGCGGCGGAAGAGTTTTTCGCCCTTGCAGCGGACGCCGACAGGCTGTTCGACCGCGCGGAAAAAGCGGGCGTGTCGTGGATAACCTGTCTGGACGAAGAATTTCCCGCCCAACTGCGCGAAATAAGCCCTATGCCGACTCTGCTCTTCGTAAAGGGCAACGTCGGTGCGCTGGGCGGTTTCGGAATAGCCGTCGTCGGTACGCGCAAACCCACGAGATACGGTCTCAAACTCGCCGATATGTTTTCACGCGAACTGGCGAGGGCGGGACTCACGGTGATAAGCGGTTTCGCGAGAGGAATCGACACCGCGGCGCACAAAGCCTGCATAGAAAGCGGCGCACCCACGGTCGCGGTATTCGGTTGCGGTGCGGACGTGTGCTATCCTGCGGAAAACCGCGCTTTGTACGAGCAGATTGCGGAGAGCGGCGGAGCCGTGGTCAGCGAATATCCGCCGGGGTTCAAACCTCTGCAGTACCGTTTCCCCGAGAGGAACAGGATAATCAGCGGGCTTGCACGCGGCGTGTTTATTCCCGAAGCGGCGAAGAGGAGCGGTTCGCTCATCACCGCGGAGTTTGCTCTCGAACAGGGAAGAGACGTTTTCGTGGCACCCGGCAACGTGTTCGCCGAAGAAAGCGGCGGGACCAATCAGTTGCTCCGCACAATGCCGCACGCGCTGGTGTTGTCGCCCGAGGACATACTGGAACACTACCGTATGACGCCGAAAGAAAGGGTGGAAAAGGGACAGACCGAGCAGATGACCGTCGAGGAAAACCTCGTCATTGCGGTGCTCCGTCGCGGAGAGGCTCATTTCGAGGAATTGCTCGCCGAAACCGGACTTGCCACCTCCGCGCTGACCGACGTGCTGGTCGGGCTTGAACTTTCGGGAATAGCAGAGCAGACAAACGGGAATTATTACAGCCTGTGCTGAAAGGAGAATAAATGAAACAACTCATCATCGTCGAATCGCCTTCCAAAGCCAAGACGATACAGAAATACCTCGGCGGCGACGTTGTGGTGCTTGCGTCGAAGGGTCATATCTGCGACCTGCCCACGCGCAGCCTCGGAATCGACATCGCCGACGGATTCAAACCCCAGTACGTCGTCACTCCCGATAAAAAAGAGACCATCGACAAACTGGCTCAGGCTGTCGCCAAATATAAGACCGTTTACCTCGCGACGGACCCCGACCGCGAAGGAGAAGCCATAAGTTGGCACCTCAAGAACACCCTCGGCATCGACGGTGACAAGGTGCGTATAGAATTCAACGAAATTTCCCCCAAAGCAGTTCGCGCGGCAATGGAAAAACCCCGCGAGATAAATATGAATCTCGTCGATTCGCAGCAGGCGCGCCGCGTGCTCGACAGACTGGTCGGCTATAAGATTTCTCCCATTCTCGCGCGCAAACTCGCTCCCTCCGGAAACAAGACCGGTATGTCCGCGGGAAGAGTGCAGTCGGCGGCTCTCAAAATGATTGTCGACCGCGAGAACGAAATCCGCGCTTTCGTACCCGAAGAATACTGGACCATATTCGCCGAACTCTTCAAAGAGGGCGACCGCCACGTCAAATCCAATCTCATAAAGGCGGCGTTCAACGATTTCGACGGAGAGAAAACCAAGATTACCAACGCCGAAGCGGCCTCGGCGCTTACTGCCCGTATGAAAGGAGCCGCCTATTTCGTGGACGAAGTCAAAAAGGGCGTTTCCACGGCGAAACCCGCTCCGCCTTTCACCACGAGCACTATGCAGCAGGAGGCCAACCACAAACTCAATATGTCCGCCGACCGCGCCATTCGCGTGGCTCAGCAACTGTACGAGGGCGTCAACGTGGGCGGCGAGGGACTGCACGCGCTAATCACCTATATCAGAACCGACAGCGTGAGGGTATCGCCCGATTTCGCGGCGGCGGCTCTCGGCTTCATCAGGAGCAATTACGGCGCGGAATACGCTCCGTCCACTCCCAACGTCTACAAGACCAGCGCGAGCGCTCAGGACGCGCACGAGGCTATCCGTCCCATTTCTCTCGAGCGTACGCCTCAGTCGCTCGAAGGCAAACTCGAACGCGACCAGTTCCGCCTCTACAAACTGATATACGAGCGTTTCCTCGCCTCGCAGATGAAACCCGCCCTTTACAACACTATGAGGGTGCATATCGCAGGGCAGGACGACCTGGGCAGAATGGGTTTCGTCGTGCACGGCAGAAGCGTTAAGTTCAAAGGATTCACCGCAGTGTATTCCGCCACCACCGACAAGGAAAAAGAGGACGAGGACGTCGAACTCGACACTATGCCCGACCTCAACGAGGGCGACAGGCTCGACCTCGAGAACGTGTCTTCCGAGCAGAAATTCACCAAGCCGCCCGCCCGTTATACCGACGCAAGTCTCGTCAAGGCAATGGAGGAAAACGGGATAGGCCGCCCCAGCACTTACGCGTCCATTATTTCGGTGCTTGCCAAGCGCGAGTACACCGAGAAAGAGGGCAAGAGCATAAAGCCCACTCAGCGCGGCGAAAAAGTGTGCGAATATATGGTCAAGAATTTCCCCGACATTATGAGTCTCGATTTCACGGCGAGGCTGGAGGGCGCGCTCGACAAAATAGCCCTCGGCGGCTATCCGTGGCAAGACCTCATCGGGGCGTTTTACCCGCGGTTGCAGCGCTTTATAGAACGCGCGGCGAAATCGGCGGGCGAAGACAAACTTCCCGACGAAGTGAGCGACGTCGTCTGCGACAAGTGCGGCGCGAAAATGGTGGTGAAAGAGGGCAGATACGGCAAATTCCTTGCCTGTCCCAACTATCCCGCCTGCAAGAATATCAAGAAATTCGTCGAAGTGGTGGGCAAGTGCCCCAAGTGCGGCGCGGACGTGCTGAAAAAGACTTCCCGCTCGGGCAAGACTTTTTACGGGTGCGCCGATTATCCCAAGTGCGATTTCACTTCGTGGGAAATTCCCGCGCCGAAACTTTGCCCCGATTGCGGCGGCACTATGAGAATGAACACGCGCGACGGGGTGACCACTTACGTGTGTATGAACCGCGATTGCAAACATCGCGAAAAGGCGCCCGCCGCCGGTGAGAGCGGAAATACGGAGAACAGATGAAAAAGCCGCGCGTCACCGTAGTGGGAGGAGGTCTGGCGGGGTGCGAAGCCGCCCTGCAACTTCTCGCGCGCGGTTACGGCGTGGATATGTACGAAATGCGCCCCCGGGTTGCCACGGGTGCGCACAGGACGGGGGCGCTTGCCGAACTCGTCTGTTCCAATTCCCTCAAAGCTCGGCGGCTGGACAGCGCGGCCGGTTTGCTCAAGGAGGAGATGCGGCGGCTTGGTTCGGTATGTATGGAAG
>OERL01000119.1_pt1 | contig 18105 bp, 14 predicted proteins | sample 1539981 | NCBI WGS metagenome assembly OERL01 (sample SAMEA3891867, study PRJEB23780) | metagenome | biome: terrestrial biome; feature: animal house; material: Caecal content | place: Italy | collected 2015-05-05
TGCGGTAGCCTTTCTTCAAAAAGGCGTTGCCGACCTCCAAAACCGTGGTGCCTTTGGGGAGGACGTTGTCAAGATATTCAGAGGGAATATCTTCCGAATTTTTGCTTCAAAAATTGGCGGTTTTAACATCATCCAGCATCAAACGCTTCATTTTGTCCTCCAAAGTGTCTTTTGCAGTCTGACTGAAGTGGACACCTACCACATAGGTGGTGTTCTCAATTTTCACGCTGAAAGTGCCTGCGGGGGTCGGCTGCGGTGTAGTTAAAGTCTGTGTTGTCTGTTCCATGTCTGCATTCCTCCTTAAAAAAGTCCAAACAAAAAGGCACCTGACTCATTCAGAATCAGGTGTCTTCTATCAATATTTTCAGCTCTTGTATAAAATTTGGCGCGTCCGCGCCCATGTTTGATAAGGGCTCATTCAATATTTATGAAATCAATTTTGCTATATTATGATTTTAATGTTAATGCTAAAACTTTTGGGCGAGCCCCTTTTCCATACTTAAAACCGAGTGCATGTCGAATAATCTCTGGTAGATATAGTACATCTCCTTCTCTTTTCAAATATCCCTCTCGAATCATATACCTTTCTTCATCACTACTCAGTTTTGCATACTCCGGCAACAACGGCAGCGTTTTATGATCCTCTGGTAAGGCTTGAAGTTTTTCAAAAATCGGCTTAAGCGATACATACTCCTGTTTTACTTCCTCAATTTTTTCACTTGAGCACGTAGAAACTGCCGTTCTAATTTCTGTCGGCATAATAACGCGATCATTGTAAGTCGGCTTCTTAGGAGATTCTGATGCATATTTCAGGAAGCGAATAATGTCTCTCGCCTGTAGCTGTCCATTAAAATCAGATAAAGCAGCCAATATCCATCTTGACGAATATGCTTCATTAGACGTGGATCTTCCAAGTTTTTTTCCCCATAAACGCACAAGAGCTTCATCAATAACACTTTGCGATGCCTGTTCAATTTCTTTTATATTATTATAATAAGATGGGTCGGCCTGTGAAACAAGCCAAACTACAAGTCTTAAGGCATCATTGGAAGACCACTTTAACTCGGCTTTTTCATTTGTTTGCTCAAACTGTTTGAAGTTAACAGCAATCGAAGATTGGGCCATATCTCGGCGTAAGAAAATGATTATTCCTATATTGGGATATTTAGCTATCAGTTGAGAAATTATGTCTTGGCAAAGAACACTTACCGCATTCTGCTCATTTTTATCTTCGGACACATTTGTTAATATGTCTTCCAAGCCATCGACCAGAAAAATTACTTTTTTCTGGCTTTCTGCCAATTTTTCATTAACTTCTTCTAAACTTGAATATTGCGGAAAAACCGATTTGACTAGTAGCTGTTTCCAAAATTGAAGCCAGTTTATTTCTTCGTTTTTTACACCTTTCAATTCTTCGGCATTATCCAGAAATACACTGTCACTAACATTACAATCCGGCAATTGATCCTTTGCTTTTTGTATACACGCTTGCAATGTTTTTATGAAATTTGAAGAATTTTTTGTAGCAATGATAGGCAAAAACAATCCAGAAATATTGTCAGATGATTTATTCAAGCTTTTGCAGAAATTTCTCCAATCTGCAGCCTCACTCATTTTCCTGTACAGAAATGTTTTTCCCGATCCCTTCGATCCCATTATAACGGCTGTTGGAATCTCATCAGTATATCTTCTAGAAAGATATTTTAGAGATGCCGTCATTAAGATATCAAAATTTGTATTTCCTTCTGCAGTCAATTGTGAGGAAGCCAAATTGTATATCTTTTCAAGCAAAGCATCCCGTTCTGTCTCCTTGATAATATCAGAGCGCTTTTCAACAAAATAGTTTTGTTTAATCAGCTCTGCGATCCTAATATAAATACCTCGTCCGTTTAAATTTTCAAAAATTTGGTGAGTAGATGTCAAATGAATCAATTCGCTTGCAAAAGGCAACTCAGTTATTACATTATCTGTAAACCCTAAGCTTTCATTTTCTGATGTTTGCTGTTCATAACATTGAAGCAGATCAGTGAAAATATTATTTTTCTCACTTTCTGACAAAGAATCTGGAATCATATTAAGAAAAATTTCTGGCAATATTGTATCTTCCCCTATATTAAGCCCTTTCAGAAGATACTTTAAAAGCATTTGAGTCCCTCGAATAGATTGTGTTGAAGTCGAAGTTACTAAATACTTTTTGACACGTGGATCCAATAAAAGCGTTGATGAAAATTCGCTAATTCCTGCTCTAAGATCAACTAATGCAGCGCACAAACCTAGGCGATCACAAATTTTTGATATAACAGTAGCCAGAAGATATCCTTTTCCTGCACTATTTGCAATACTCTCTGGAGTTGCATATAGATCAATTAATTGCTCTTCATAACGATACGTAGGAATAAATACATGTTCGACCTTTTGGGAATCCGTTTCAATTGTGATTGTGGACAGCTTCAATTTGGAACAGGCTAAATCAACAATTTCGTCAACACTCTTATTATCTTGAATTAGCGTCAACAAATCCAGATAACTAAATGTATCTTCTATGCTTTCTTGATGAAGCCAAGTCAAACCAGGGGCTTCTATATCAGAATCTATAATTAATAATCTATTGGAATTGTTATTAAAAATTGTTGACCATGCTTTGGCAAATGTCAAAAGCGAGAGCGTTCTTCCTACACCACCTTTATATGAGTGAAAAGCAATCACTTTATGACTCAGCGGATCTGGTTTCTCAGTCGGATATGATGAAGATTGGTATAAAACATTTGCAAATAGTGGCAAAATTTGCCTCTCACCAAAGACACCCTCATCACGTTCGACAATAATAGGAAGTGTGCATGTGCCAAGATCCAATTTAATTTCTTTTTTATTTGGATCATAGTTATTTCCAAATAATATTTCAACAATCTTCCATATATTATCTTGCGAATCATTTTTAGAATATAATATTATATCCGTAGGATAAACATCAATTGCAGCAATAGCATTTTTCCATAACGTTTGATTCAATAAAAAGTGTCGTTCAATGTCTTTCCAAGTATATAGCTTCATTTTCATATGTGCTCCTTAATCCACTTCGCAATTGCTTCAAGAATTTCGTCATATTGTCGGACAGCGCCCATACATTCATTTTCTGGCTTAATACAGTATCTGCAAAATTCATGGTAGTTGTGCGGTTCAACATATTGTAGATAGGTTGTTTTTATACGTGGAAAAGTATATACTCCAACTTGTTTTAATATTTTCAACATCTTACGAAAGTCATGCGAGTTGAGAGCATCCGAAACTGGTTCTTGGGCCTCTGATACCATGTTCAAATGCTCTTGTTTCATAATGGCACACTTCAGTCCACATTCCACACAATAGGCTAAAATAAGTCTCTTGCTCGAATCGCTGCCCGTGGAACCCCAGTTATTGTATGCATGTAAATGTTTTGTGAATGCTTGTTTATAATCTCGTTGATCTGCTCGGAGAGACATACAATCTTCCCTACCTTAAATACAATCCAAAATAAATTTTAATCCGTTAAAAATACAACAAAACAACTAACCGGAGTCAGATACACCCGAACTTAATAAATCGGATTATCTTAGGCCATCGATCAGTAACACAGATTTCTACTGAACATTATCCTGCGATATAGTCGTCATTATTTATAAAAATTATATCACAAAGCCATTCAAAATCAACATTGTTTTCATACAAGGGTAAAGACAAAATTCAAACTCATTCTGTTGTCAATCCAAGATTTCGTTTGCATTCTACCCAAAAATCACCCGGCTTTTTTCTCAAAGCCGGGTGTCTTACAGTTCTATCTTCTGTTCTTTTTCCTTCTGAGATGCTTTGTCCTGTTTCTGGATGTGCTCGCAGGTCTGACGAAGCTGCTCCACCACCGACTGCTTACCTTCGGCATTGTCCAGACTCTCTACCTGTTCCGGCTCCAGAACCTGACCGACCCAGTAGCGGACCTCGTTCAGCGGTTTCAGCTCTGCCTGCACCTGTTCCAGCTGTCGGGCAAAGGCTGCGTGATCTGCTTGCAGTTTGCTGTATTCAGCTTCCAGGGCATCCAGATTCACATTCAGATCAACGTGCTGCGCTTTCAAGTAGCGGTAAGCTTTGTTGTAGGCTTTCAGTTCTTCCTGGTGGCTCTCGGCAAAGGCAGCCTGCCTCTTTTTCCAGCCGATTTTCAGATACTTGTCATGGATGGGCTTCTGTTCCTGACAAATCGCAACGGCGTTCTGAATCCCGGCGATGTCCTTCATCCGCTTTTCGGCTTTTCTCATTCCGGTACGGGCCTGGCTGGCTTTTTGCTTCACGCCAGACAGGACAGTGTTCAACTGCTCCAGGGTCATGATCTTATGGTGCTGGAGATAAGCAATCGCCCTGGATATATCCTTCAAATCTTTCAGGTCACCCTTCTGCTGGCCGGACCAGGACCAATCGCTCCGTTCCACTTTTCTCTGGTTCAGGTAATCATTAAGAAGCACCCCAAGGTCTGTGGCGGCTGCGTCTTCTTTCAGCAGTTCTTTTTCTGCCTGAACCAGTTCTTCAATCCAATCCAGCAGGCCACGAATAGTTTTGCGGATCGCGGATAGCATCTGGTTGGCGGCCTTGATATCCCGATTCAGATTGCCGATGTTGGTCTGGATGCCGCGCTTCTCCATCTGGACAACGGCAGGCCCCATGTGAACGGTGGGGATCACGTCCAGGCCCTGCCGCTCATAGGAGCGCAGGTCGAGCCGCTCTGGCCGCTCTGCTGCTTCCAGATAACGGTTGACGGTATCGGCCCATCCTTGCCGCCAAATCTCCGCATACTTCTGGTCGTTCCAGTCCACGGTATCTTCTTTGTGGCTTTTCCAGTTGCCAGAGGGCAAGCGGATGCGTTCACCGTTCTCATCCAGGTCGTACACCTTCTGGCTTTTGGGGAGCCACTTTCCTTGTTCGTCCATGGCCCGAAGGGTCAACATCACATGACAGTGAACATTGTGTCCGGGCGGGGCGGGGTCATGAATGGCAAAGTCAGCGATCATTCCTTTGGAAACAAACTGCTTTTCACAGTAGTCCCGTACCATTTGCGGGTACTGTTCCGATGGGACCTCTTTGGGCAGGGCTAATACAAAGCGCCGGGCCAGCTGGGCGTTCCATTGCTTCTCAGCGGCTTCCACCGAGTTCCAGAGTGTTTCTCTGTTGGCGTACTCTGGCGGAGCATGGGAGGGCAGCATAATTTCGGTGTACAGGATGCCGCGCTTGCCAGAGTAGTTTTTAGTTTTCTGGTCATACTCAGAAAACAGCTTCTCGCCGCTCTGGTAGGCTGCGCCTGCCACTGCCGACTGTCCCTTGCTGCGCTGGGTGATCGTGATTTGGAAATGCGGACACGGAATGGGTATCACCTCCAAACAAAAAGACCTCCCGTCAGAATTGCTCTTGACGAACGGTCTGGATTAGTATTCAGTTGTACTCTCTGCCCAGGGACGGAGCGGGGTGCGCTTCGTTCCTGGGCGAGAGCTGCAAAAGGATAGCTGCGGAGCAGCGCAAGGAAAATGCAGTTTTCCTTGGGATGAAATCGGGATGGCGAACGGAACGCCAGTCCGGTTTCATTAAGCCGTCTGCAAGACCGCAATTGCACCGGAACGGTGTATAATTGCGCCCTTCATCCTGAAGGGTCTGGAACGCTCCGGGCTTCCTGCAAATCGTGAATCATCTCTGCCAGAGTCAGTACAACCTCCTGCTGACGGAATGAGAGTTTGAGCAGCTCCATCACCTGGTCGTCAGTCAGCTCTCCCGGGCAGATTAGGAAGCTTTCCAGCATTCCCCCGCGGATGCAGAGGCGATGAGTTCGGGCTTTGCGGGTCAGTTCTGGTATCCGGCGCTCCAGCATTTTCTCCTGGTGCTGGTAGTACCGAAGTTTCTGTTCGGCCTTCTCCTTTTGTTTGTGGAGATCGTCAAGGTCAGTTTTGGGTTTCGTCATAGCATTCCTCCTTCAATCATTCAACAGATTACAAAAATAGGCCGGTGCTCGCATTGCTCTCTTAAAAGCAGATGCGTTCATCGGCCTATCTGTATGTTGTTCTAATTTAGTGTTACTCCGGCAAGCTCAAGAAGCCATCCAGAAGTGCCCCCGGAAACGGAAATTTCTTTTCAGCATTTCCGAACGCAACAGCAATCACACCATGGTCGATTCGATTGACCACTCCAATCCCAAAGGCTTTGTGCCGCAGTCGGCAGCCTACCTTTACCAGGGAAAGATCAACCTCCTTTTTCGGTGCAGGTGTCACCGGTTCAACCTGCTTCGGTGCCACCAACGCTTCAGCAAATCTTTCAGGCTTCTTATAAGGTGTCGGTTCTTTTGCCACCACTGTGGATTTCTTTTCGCTCAACGGTTTGGCAGCCTTCATAAAGCTCGACACCGGATTTTCCGGCACATCATTTGCTGCGGGTGCTGGCGCTTCCATCGAAGCCTGCTGCAACGCGAACATCTTATTATAGTCGGCATCGGTGATGACCGTATCCCAGCCGCCACGGTTTTCACCTTCATGGCGGTTGATGCCAGTGTAGCTCAAGCTGGCGTCTTCATATCTCTTGAACTTATAAACAGCGTCGTTCATAAGCGAGTCATTGAACACGCCAAGGGATACCAGAAGTTCAAAATCGCTGACATTCAAGCCGGTTACCTTTTTGAAAAGGCCCGGCTCCAACTGAGTGATCACGTCCTTCAGACATCGTTCCCGGTAATCGGTCAAATACATGAAAACTGGAATGCGTGTAGCGAACTTGATCAGCTTCTCCTGGATCTGCTTGCGTTTGGACTTATACTCTTTTTCTTCTTCGCTCAGTTCCTTTTTCTCTTTTGGGCTGAGTTTTTCTGTTCCTTCCTTCTTTGCCTTTTTCACGGCCTCAGACTTATTGATAATGGTCTGAATATCTTCATTCAAGCTGCGGAAGCCCTCTATTTTCATCAGAGCCTCCATAGCCGCTGGGTTGGCCATCAACCGTGAAAGAGTATCGTTGTCTACATTGACAAGCAGCGCACTTTCCCAACGCTTGGCCAGCAGTGTGGCTGATGTGCCTGCCATCGCAATATCTAGGACTTCGCCGGCATTGATCTGCCGCATGGTGCTGCCATCGTAGGCAATGACTGGCAGGAAGTTGATGAACTCTTCCACCTTCTTTTCCGGATTGCCCTCATTGATATTCAGCCGGCAGCTGTAATCAGAAATTTGTTTGAGCGCCCGGTCAAGTGCAAAGTCAAAGACGTAACATTCCTTTTTAATGATTTCTTTTTTGCCGTCATCCGTCGTGATCTCCCACGGACTCTGTACCCGGAATGCAGCCTGGAAATAGGTTTCCGGGCTGGACAGGTTGCGAAGCATGAAGATGCCGGTCCATGGTTTGACGGTAACACCCGTTGTCAGTTTGCCGCAGGAAAGCGTGATGGTCTTGCTTTCCAACGGGTCCTTCATGGATTTCAGAACCGGTTCCAGCGCCGCTGCTCCAATTCCGGCTTCCGCACCTGCACAGACATTGATGGCATAGTCATGATAGAAAGTATTCTGTTTTTGCATAAGCAGGTTTTTCATGGCATAGCAGGAGGCCACGTTTGGCAAAAACCACAGCGTATGCTGCAAGACATTCAGCAGACGCACATCCGCATACGGCAGCGCAGGCTTTCTGGCACCGAGCTTCAAATCATCCACGCTGGTTTCCAGGTAAGCGCCCCGAATCAAATCCAGCCACTTCTGGACCTCATTCTCATAGACAAAGTGAGCATCTGCGCCTTTGCCTTTGGCCGAGAAAAACACATTCAGATCAAACTCATTGAACTCTCCCTGCATGGCAATCCGGCGGATGCTGTCTGGGATGCGGTAGGTCATCATCACCATCCGGGGCAAGGCTGCATAAGGGTTCCCGTCACCTTCCCAGTTTTCCTTGGCTCGCTGCTCATCGGAGTAGGTCCAGTTGTAAATCTGATCCTCAATGAATTCACCGGAGTTGAGTGCTCGAAACGGCGTGCCAGACAGATACAGATAGTACATGGTGGTGATGGGCAGGAAGGTTTCATCGCAAGCATTGCCGCGATCATACTTGTCCAGATCCTCACTGTCGTAGCTGTCCTCGTCCTCCTGCTCAAACAGTTTCTTGGCGTTTTCCTTCCAGGCACCGAAGTGGTACTCGTCAAAGATCACCAGGTCCCAGTTGGTTGTATGTACCCATTCATTTTTTGCCTTGATGCCGCCGGTCTCCTTGTTCACTCCCAGATAGTCCTGAAAGGAGCCAAAGCAGACAATGGGGCGGGACTTATCTGCCGTTTCATAGGTCAGCTCTGTATTCCGGCTGATGAATTGCCAGCCTTCAAAGTCAATGTGACTGTTCAAGTCCTCTTGCCAGGCACTGACCACCGCAGGCTTGAAAGTCAGGATTAGAATCCGCTTGAATCCCATCCGCTTTGCAAGCTGATAGGATGCAAAGGTTTTGCCGAACCGCATTTTACAGTTCCACAGGAATTTCGGGTAGCGAGTTGTGTCCTCTGCATAAGCGCTTTGAAAGTAGGCCGCCGTTTTGTCCACGGCTTCCTTCTGCTCCGGGCGCATGGTAAAGCTGTTGACCCGATTCTCTACATTGGCAGTACGATTTCTCACTGCCAGCACTGCTGCGCGGACATCATTCACGGTACAGCGGAACCATTCACCACCTACGCTGGCAATATGTTTTCGCTTCAAAACACGGTGAACATCATGATCGGTAAAGGAAGAACCGTCCGGGTACATGGCGCTTTCCCGAAAAACAATCCGATACGGTACGCTGCCATCCGGCCTCTTGGTAGGATACTGCTGAGCAACTCGTTTATCTACATCAATGGCAGTATACCCAACCTTCAAAAGCCCTTTGTACTGGGGGTTGGTATCTTCATAGGCGTATATCATCGGATGAGCTTTGGGGCGCTGCGGGAAGAATTCAGTTGCCATCATCATCACCGCCCGCTTCCATAGGTTTAATCATGGATTCAATAAAATCAATCTCGTCCTTCGTCAAACCGTATTTTGCATAAAGTTCCTCATCTGTCCATGGTCTGGAAAAGTCCTGCATAGGAACAAACTGATACACTTTTTGCATTGCCTGTTGTGTATTTTTCACCAACGAAACCATGAAATGGAAAAATTTCGTTTGCATATATGAAACCGCATTTTGTGCAAAATCTTCTTTTTCAAAGGGTCCTATAGTAAGGTATGTTTCAGTGCTACAGGAGTTGGGGGCAACTACAAAAGGATTCACCCAATCACTTTCCGGAACACCTGCTCCCCAAACTCTTGGAACAAATACCTTATATTGATTAACTAGATCTTTTCCTTTGCGAATATACTTTCGATCAACATAACCTACACCATCCTTACGCCACCCGTTATAATAAAATTTCACGCACCCTTCGAATGGTTTTAACTGGTATGGAGCACGAACTCGACGATAACTATTTTTTTCTCGAACATCAAATCCAAACGGGTCATTTGCACTGACTATATCCATAAATGTACTTTCTTTGAATTTTTGAACTTTTCGGAAGATTGAGATTTGTTCAGTATACCTAATAAATTTATCCATACCCGGCTCAAGTAAAGGGCGAACGGCTTCATTCGTGCCACCTTTTGTATGAGTTACTATCTTACAATCACCTCTGGAATCCCTTTCCCAAAGGAAATAACATACGCCCCCTTTTATCTCTACACCAGGAAACACATCCGAGGCTATTGGAAAATCATGCAAAATGCGAATCCGACTATCGTGCAGCATTTCATTTCGGAAACTGTCTAATCCACGGCCACCGGTAAACCACCGAGACGGAATAATCATAACTAAATATTGCGGCTTGAGTTTTTGCGCTTGTTCAACAAATTTTTGATAAATTGGCATTGCACTTGCTCCATGCCCACTATCATTTAATTGATACGGTGGATTGCCAATTATCACATCGAATTTCATTTTAAATATTTCCTCCGGCTTAGCCGTATGTATCCATTCATAGGCGTGGGTTTCAAGCTCATCTCCACGTTCGTACTCGCTTTGGGAAGCACCGCAGAACAGGCATCTTCCATTCTGCCAGCGGTGCTGTATCCGCTTGTATCGGATATTGCCGCTGGTATCCTCAAAATGAGAAATTGAATACCGACTGTTAGGATATTTGGAACAGTACACGCTTCTTCTGGAAAGGAGACTGGTCAGTTCTGTGATCGCGATTCCATACAGCTGCTTATGAAAAATGTGATCAATGCGCTCCTGAAGATCTGGAATTTCCTCTTTTAGTCCCTCAATCAGCCTCTTGGCAATCTCCCTCAGAAAAACGCCGGACTTGCATGCTGGATCAAGGAAGGTTGCGCTGCTATCATGCCAAAGCTCTTCCGGCAGCATATCCAGCATTTGATTTGCCAGCTCAGGCGGTGTAAAAACCTCATCGTTGGACAAATTTGCCAGACAGGTCAGGACATCGGGGTTATATATACTGCTGTAGAAGTCACTCATAGTCCTGCACCCTCCTGTAATCGGTCAGAGGATATTCCCGGATGGGTTTGGGAACAGGGTTATGTGTTTCCGGATCAATTGTCCAGTTTCCTTCACTGTTGGCACTGTCTCCAAACAGCGACATCTGTGCCTCATACAACTGGTCATCCGGGTTTTCATTCAACAACACATCCAGCCGGAAATCACGGCGTTTCATCTGGTTGCCGGAAACCAGACTCCACTCTGCGAACACAATCGGAGATCCGTCCGCCTGGAGCATGGTCAGCGCATCTCCACACAGAATGTTTTTGCGGAAAATAAACCGCACCGCCTCCCGGCACTGCTCACTGGCCTGGTCCTTGACGTTGGCACTGTATTCCTTGTTCCAAATGTCAAACAGCCTATGGCGGCATTCCGCTGCGTTGTCCGGCATAATGTCAACACCGTACAAGCTGGTGACCGCCAGCACAGAGTACCGTTCATAGTCAAACGGGCTCTTGCTGTAACGGCTTTTGACCACAGCTAACTTGCGGTTGAGGACTTCTGCAAGGAAGTTCCCATTCCCGCAGGCCGGCTCCAAAAAGCGGCTCTCAATTCGTTCGGTTTCCTGCTTTACAAGGTCGCACATGGCCTTCACTTCACGCTCGGCGGTAAAGACCTCTCCATGCTCCACCACGCGCTGCCTTGACTTCACTTGTTGTTCTGCCATTCCTTATACCTCGCAGATCCAGGCACTTACAGAAAGGCAGTTGATGCAAAATGGTGTACCTTTTCGCAAGAGAATTTTCAGCCCTTTTTAAGAGGTCAGCAGCACACGAAATCATAGATTTTGTATAGAAAAAGCCTTTGTTCTGTGGTATCATTTTCTTAGAAACAAAAAGCAGGCATTTTACAGAAAAGTACACATTCCTGTAAAATAGCCTGCTTACAACAATTTGGCTTTTTCGTAAATCTCCGCACGATAGCGAAATGTGGATAGAGGCATCCCGCACATCTTTGCGGCAGCTGTGCCGGTGATTTTGCCATTCTTCCATTGCTGGTACAACCCGTGGAAGTTTTCAGGCAACGGTTTGGGGGGCCTGCCGAATCGGACACCCCTGGCTTTGGCCGCTGCAATCCCTTCTGCCTGCCGCTGCCGGATGTTCATGCGTTCGTTTTCTGCCACAAAGGAAAGCACCTGCAAGACGATGTCGCTCAGAAAAGTCCCCATCAAGTCTTTGCCACGTCTCGTATCCAGCAATGGCATATCCATCACCACGATGTCAACGCCTTTGTCCTTTGTCAGAATCCGCCACTGATCCAAGATTTCGGAATAGTTTCTACCCAGACGGTCAATGCTCTTGATATAGAGCAGATCGTCCTTTTTTAATTTTCGTACCATCTTCCGGTATTGAGGACGCTCAAAATCCTTGCCGGACTGCTTGTCCACAAACAGATTCTTTTCCGGGATGGCCAGTTCTTTCAGTGCGAGAAGTTGTCGGTCCTCATTCTGTTCTCTGGTGCTGACCCGGATATAGCCATATAAAGTTCCCAAGGAATCGCTCCTTTCTTCTAAAGTTGCCAGGTTCCATCTATATAAAACGACCAAAGCATCTACATAGATACTTTGGCCGTTCATTCCACCATACCAGGTCAGCTATTGTGTTTCGGATCAACTTTGCCAGATGTTAAATTTAGAGCTATATTCTATGTTTGAAATGGTATTATTTTATTATAGGAAGACGTAATATAAAGGCCATCCGCCACAGCAGACGGATGGCCTATCTTATTTATACCATATCAAACGTTTATCAAAAAATCAGCGTATGATTGTTTATATCTGCAATCCACTGGAGTACCTTAAATTGATGGTTTCTATAAGTCTATTACCATCAAATTTTTCTTTCTGCAATCTTCTTCATTTTCCTATACCCATCGCAACCAATAATAGAGATTGTATTTAGCTTTTTCAAAGCACTCTCTATGCTAATTCTTATTTGCATTGGAATATACTTAGTAAACGCATTCTGGTTAACTGCTGAAATAATATTTTGTTTTTCTTTATTGTAATAATCCCAAAAATCCCCATTGTTCTGCGATCCAGCCTTTTTTAATAGCTCTTCACAAACCTTCTTCTGCTCTGTACTTAAACTTTCTGGAATCATAGACATCAAGCCTTTGACTATAGAACCGTTATCAGCTGATTCTTGCTTACACAAATTTAAACTCTGCGAAAACCCATTAATTTCCAATTGCATAATTGCTTGTTGAGAATAAAAGAAAAAATTTTTCTGCAGAGTTTTCATCAATTCTTGCTGCTCAAGAATTTCAGACGCGCAATTATAAAATTCATCAAATGTGTTAAAGCTGAAAGAATCTAATTTTCGAATAAAATAGTGCTTATATTGATTCCAATAATCTATTTTAAACAGACTTTGAGATTCATAAAAAGCAGTATCATTTAAATTTCCTTCTGAAATATAAGATCCGATCTCTCGAATACGTTTTTGTAGATCTTCTATTTGCATGATAATCAGCGAAGCAGCCTCAGATACTTTTCGACGTTCTTGTACCCAGTAAATAAAAAGTGCAGAACCGCCTACTATGACAAGCAAAATATCAATTAAATTCGAAAATATCAATTCGATTGCTTTTTCCCACATATAGAATCACTTTATCCTCTCTTTAGTACACTTTCTTTTTAAAGTCCAAAGTAATTTCCATCTATCCAAACGCTTGGGCATTTTGCTGTAAATTTCCGCATAATTAGTTTCGCACCGAACCCATTTGCCATTTTTTGTAATACTATGTCCATCCAATATTTTTAGAAAAAATGATGTTTCTATGATTATAGAAATTGTATTACTTACACCAGATCCAATATGATTGTGCTGATATAAATTTCTTGGACCCTGAAAGAATCCCATAAGCATATACCTGATGCCATCTTGTTCATTCCAATCCGATTCATTCTTTAATTGATTTATCGAAATTTTTGGTTGCTTTTTTATTTCTCCTGTTTTTTTATCAATCTCAAAAGAAAGGGCCCTTGTTGCCAAATCAAACCCGTGTGCATCTAGTCCAGATTTTTTCTTAAGGCAGTTTTCTAGTGTAACAAATGCTTCACGTGCCGCCGCTTCAAATTCTGATTTATATAAAAGATTTAATGCTTTTCTTAGTGCAGGATGTATATCATATACATCAAAGAAACCTTTTAGTTTTTCTAGTGATTCTGGCATTAAGCTACCACAACAAGGACAAAATTTAAATTCTTGGTATCCAAATCCATATGTTCCATCTTCAAATTGTTTGAGTCCTTTTCTTCTTTTAGGAAGTTGGCAGCCATTAGGGCAACAATACTTTTTACTTCTCACAAATCATACCTTCCACACAATTTTATTATATTGCTACAATCCAATTGCAAACTCAATACTGTTTTTCTTATGCAGAGTTTAAACTCCATACTCATTATTCTTCTAAGCTCATGCTTCAACTATGGCAAGATTCCTTTTCTACATATGATATGAGACTATTTGTACTTGTACAAACCAATCACACAAATCTGCTATAAGTTTTCATTACTTCATGCAGATTTTTATTAAGCATATCACGAATTTATAACAATTTCAATATGTGCCATCAGCGCAAGTACTGATTCATTTAACGTTTTTGTTTATTTGTACTTTTAGTTTTACAAGTTAGCAGTTTCATCTACTATATAAATCAGCAGTTGTTTTTTTATTGTCTTTAAATTAGCTTTCATTCAGTTAATATAAAATGGTGGCCGAATTGACCACCATCAAGTTATTGTCCAAAAAATTTTTATAAAATTCTTAATTTCCAATTTTGTTCATCAAGACATAAATTTCCTGCTGCACCAGCAGCCCTGCTGAAAAGCCAACCTTGAAGTGGCACTCATTCTCCTCACACTGGGCGATAGAGGACTGGGTTTGCAGTTCTTCCACCAGGGCGTAGTCCTCTTTACTCAGCCGCCTGGAAAGCTGCTCCATCAGCTTCTCACAGGTTTTAAGGGCCTCTATGTATGCCGGTGAAGTAGGCACCACTTTCTCACTGGGATAAAATTCCCCATTATAAATCGCTTCCAGAATCATCGTCCTGCCCTCCTCACACATAGATCATCTCAGCCTGGATAATCTCCTCCGCCCGGCTGCGGATGGAGTTCATGGCCTGCACCCAGCGTACCGGGTCGCGGGCTTTCATCTCCTCGGTGATGCCCTCGGCCTGGGCCATCTGCTGGACAATCAGGCGGCAGCGTTCGGCGGCCTGTTCATCCAGGTCAGCCAGAATGGTATACAGTTTCCCGGACAGAAGCAGCGCTTGATAAAGGACCGGCCTGCAAGTTTTCAGGTATTCTTTATGTAATCGGCCCCAGCGGCCGATGGGGCGCCTATCTTCCGGCAGCCTCAGCGCCGGGAGATAATAATTGTCCGTCAGGACATAATCCAGACCATTCCTGTTGTCATGGATTCTCGGTTCAAGCTTCATGCTGAAATCGCCTCCTGCTTTTCTTTCTTTTTGTGATAGTCCTCCCTGCGCCTGGCAAGGTGGGCTTCGTACCGTTTGATGGCCTCCGGGTCCCCGGCTTCTGCGGCCGCTTTCATCTTCTGGTAAATTCTCACAGCGGCCTCGCTCTGGTACTTTCTGTGTTCTGCCAGCTGCCGGGCGGCTTCGGGGTCTGTCTTGGCCCGTTCCACCAGGGCATCGTGTTCGGCCTTGCGTTTGGCTGTCCTGGTGCGTTCATATTCGGCCTTGCGCTCTGCAATCATGGCGGCATACGCTGGGTCTGCTGCCATCCGGGCTTCTTCCCGTTCCTTTTTCCGCTGCCGGGCTTCGGCCTCTCTAGCCTTTAAAGCGGTCCACTTTGCAGCGGCTTCCGGGTCGGTCTTGGCCTTTTCTTTGAGTTCTGCCCGTGTCAGCTTAGCCCGCTGGGCAGACCGCTCTGACCGCTTGCGTTCTTTTTCCAGAAGCCTTTCCTGTTTGAGCCGCTCCTTTTCATCCAGCTGCCGCAGATACTCCGGGTCGGCTGCTCTGGCTTGCTGTACTTGCTGGCGGTATCTGTGGTTGCGCTCCCGCTGTTTGCGGAGATGTTCCTCGTACTTGGCCACTGCTTCAGGGTCCCCGGCTTTCGCTGCCTCCCGCAGGGCTTTCAGCTTCTGCTGCTGGCGTTCGCTGGCTCGCTTGCCCTTTTCCTGTTTCTTGCGAAGCTGTTCTGCATCAATGGCAGCGATTCGATCTTCCTCCGAGACGGTTTCACAGGGCGGGTAGTAGCTGCCAATGAAGTTGAAGTAAATGTCAATGTTCTGCTTGCGGTAGATGGTGCGGCCCCCGGTGGCTTCATGTACCTCGACCCGGTCAATAAAAGAATAGAGCATGGCGTCCGTCAGCTCATGACAGTCTCGGTACTTTTTGACCAGGGCCAGAAACCGCTCGGTATCTGCCTTCTTGATTACCTCCTGCTGAATCTGGGTTTCCAGTTCCTGCATCCGGCGTTCCAGAAGGATTTGTTCTTCATCGTACTGCTGGATCATCCGCTGGGCCTGCCGCTCCGGCAGTAGGCCCTTTATGGAACTCTCGTACAGATTCTGAATCATGGCGTCCAGTTCATCTACCCGTTTTCTGGCTTCTTCCAGCTCGTGCTGGCCGGTATCCTCACTCTTGGTCTTGCTCTCGTCCCAGATGCTCTTGAGATCGGCTACAAACTCCGCCTCGTTTTCCAGAGCATACCGGCTGACAGCCTGAATTGCTTTCAGGATCACCGTTTCCAGAACCGAAGCTCGGACAAAATGGGAGGCACATTGGTTGGTGGTGCTGCGGTAGTTCCCACACTGGAAGGCGGAGGAGGAATCGTAGTGCTTTCCATCCCGGCCTCCGTCTGAACCACAGAAACCCATTCTTGCCCCACAATCTGCGCAGTAGATCAAGCCAGACAGACGGTGGGTGTAGGTCCCGTTGGCTGCTTTGGGCCGTTTCCGTACCCGCAGTTTGTGGGCAATGTCCCAGGTATCCTGATCCACAATGGCCTCATGGGTATTGGGAAAGATCATCAGCTCGTCGGCGGTAGCGGCCCGGCGCTGCTTGGTCTTGAAGTTCTCGCAGATGGACTTGCCCAGCACTGTATGCCCCAGGTATTCCTGCCGGTCCAGGATGTAGCCCACGGTGGTGGCTGTCCAATGGTAGGGGTCTGCCATTTCGCCGTGTCTGCAATTCTCAGGGAAGTATTTGGCGGCATAAGCAGATGGAATCAGAACCTTCTCCGCTGACAGCTGCGCGGCAATGGTTGTCGTTCCCAATCCCTGGCAGGCCAGGCGATAAATCTTTCGGACAACCTCGGCGGCCGGTTCATCCACAAGAAGCAGCTGCTTGTCCTCTTTAGTCCTCTTGTAACCGTAAGGGATAGAGCCGCTGCACCGCATTCCTTTCTTCATCCGGGCCTTGAACACCGCCTTGATCTTGTTGCTGGTGTCTTTGGCGTACCACTCGTTCATGATGTTCAGGAACGGGGTGAAGTCATTGTCAGAGGGCTTCGCACTGTCTACGCTGTTGTTAATGGCGATGAAGCGGACACCCTTCTTGGGGAACACGACCTCGGTGTAGTAGCCCACCTGCAAGTAGTTCCGCCCGAACCGGCTCAGATCTTTGACAATCAGGGTAGCCACATGGCCCGCCTCAATCTCGCTCAAAAGGGCATTGAAGCCGGGGCGGTTAAAGTTGGTGCCGGTGTAGCCATCGTCCCAAAAGTGCCGGATATTTCGCAGTCCATGCTGCCGGGCGTACTCCTCCAGGTACATCTTCTGGTTCTGGATGCTGTTGGATTCGCCCACCTGCTCGTCATCCCGGGATAGTCTTTCATATAGAGCGGTAATCTTGATATCTTCGCTTCTGGCCACGGTTTTCACCTCCTTTCCTTGTTGGCTTTTCTTTGTGTGACGTTCCTTTTCTCTATCCCACCCAAGTATAGCCCTTTGGGTCGGTGAGAACATAGGAACTGTGCATTTGGAGAAGGTTGGGTTTGATCCAGAAGCGTGTCTTGCCGCTGCCGGAGCCGCCCACAATCAGGACATTCTTATTTCTGGCATTGGCCGGGTTTTTGGGACGGTTTGACATCATCAGCCGCTCCGTTTTCGTGAGGATGATATTATCCTCAAACTTCGGTGCTATAAAAGGAGCGATATCTGCCGCTGTTCCCCATCGCGCTGACCCGTACTCCACATTATGGCGATATTTCTTCGCGTTCTTTCCCCTCAGATATACGGCAAGCCGCAGAGCCGCCCCGCACATCAGCCCAATCAAAAGATCCAGCGGATGAAAGCTGGGAAGGGGATTCTGGAAAGCCGCTGGAAGAATCCCGAACAATGCCAGCAGTTTCTCGGAAATATCCGCCCCTTCCAGACAGGATATCTTCAAAAAACTGTCGAAGTACATCTGCTGCAAATCATGATCCTGAGATATGATCCCGCATACAAATCCAAGAAACTCTTTTGCGTTTTCAACAAGATATTCGGAAACATTGATCAGACGCACCTTGTTGTTCAGCTCATACATATGCTTCGCGCTTTTGTCAATATAGACAATGTTTCCGTGAGCTGCTTTAATCTCTGAGTTCACCATATCTAGAAG
>OERL01000120.1_pt1 | contig 18058 bp, 7 predicted proteins | sample 1539981 | NCBI WGS metagenome assembly OERL01 (sample SAMEA3891867, study PRJEB23780) | metagenome | biome: terrestrial biome; feature: animal house; material: Caecal content | place: Italy | collected 2015-05-05
GTGTAGCGCTTCAAAAGAGAAGCATGCTGGCTGGTAAATGCCGTGCCCAGAGAGGCTACGGAATTGGTAAATCCTGCCTGGTGCATGGCTATGACGTCCATATATCCCTCGACCAGGATAACCTCGTTCAGCCCCTGCACGCGCTTCTTCTCTTTCTTTACGAAATTCACCCCGTAAACGGAACGGCTTTTGTCAAACAGAACGGTGTTGGTTGAATTCTTGTATTTCGCGACGTTCTCCTCGCCTCTGTAAATGCGCCCGCCGAACGCAATCACGTTGCCCATTCCGTCCATAATGGGCACTATGATTCTGCCCGCGAAAGCGTCTGACAGTCTTTCGCCGTTCACCAGTCCGCAGGCTACGAGGTCTTTCACGGCGTATCCCTTGCGGCGCATATAACCTTGCAGTTGGTCGTAGCCGAGGGACAGTCCGAGACCGAACGAAGTGCGGATATTCTCCGTGATACCGCGGCTGTCCAGATACGCCCTCGCCTCTTTGCCCTCGTTTTCGCGCACCAGATTGGCGTGATAGTACGCCGCGGCGTCGCGCATAAGATTGCGCAGGGTTTCCCCGCGCTCCTTTTTCTTGTGATACTCGGCGTCCCCTTTGAATTCGGGCAACGTCATATTGGCGCGCTCGGCAAGAAATTTGATTGCCTCGACGTAGGAGAGCGATTCCATTTCCATAACGAACGTTATGACGTCCCCGCTGACCCCGCATCCGAAACAGTGATAATACTGCCCGTCGGCGTTCACGCACATAGAGGCGGTCTTTTCGTTGTGGAACGGACAGCAACAGAAATACTTGCTCCCCTTCCTGGTGAGGGGAACGTACTGCGATATCACGCTTACGATATCGTTTTTGTATTTCAGTTCGCTTATGAATTGGTCGGAAAAACCTGCCACTTTTCTTCGCGGAACAATCCGCCGACGTCCTCCGTGCACGTAACCGCTCGCGCGCGTTACGGTGTTCTCTGTTTTATATACGATAACGTTTCCCTTTTTTCCTAATAAAACTCAACGATTTTCCGAAATAATTGTCGAAAAGTTTTTCGGGACGACCTTTGGCGACCGTCACCCTCTGAGAACGTCCCGTTTTGCGGTATTTACAGCAGGCATTTTAGAGCGTATAATTTGTGTGAGGAGTTTATCTCCCGGGAGGCAAAATTATGAACGCTGAATACAAGGCTTTGTTTACGCCGTGGAAAATCCGCAACGTCGAAATAAAGAACCGCGTCGTGCTGTGTCCTATGGGCGGCACATCGCTTTTCGGCTGGATGGAGCCACACCACTTCGACAAGGACGCCGCCGACTTTTTCCTCGAGCGCGCCCGCAACGACGTCGGACTGATAATACCCGGTATTGCGCCGCTGAAAAACCTTATCGGCGGTCAATGGCTGTATAAAGCCGACGGGGCTTTCAGAAAACTCAAACCCTATATGGAAGAAATCCACAAGACGGGCGCCCGACTTTTCGTGCAGTTGACGGCAGGTTTCGGCAGGTCGTTCGCTCTCAGCGATATGCTCGCTCTGCCGATAAAAAACAAGTTTATCGGGGCGTTGATGAAACCTTTCGTCGACCCGTCCTACATTTCCGCTTCTCCCAGCGAATTGCCCTCCCGTTGGACGGAGGACGTCACCTGTCGTGCGCTTAACGAGAAGGAAATCCGCAAAATAATCTACGCCTACGCCCAGACCGCGAAAAAATGCAAGGAAGCGGGCGTGGACGGCGTTGAAGTGCACGCCGTGCACGAAGGGTATCTGCTCGACCAGTTCACCCTCAAATATACCAACAAACGCACCGACGATTACGGCGGCAGTTTCGAAAACCGCTACCGTTTCGCCGTCGAAGTCGTGAAGGCCATCAAAGCCGAATGCGGCGAGGATTATCCCGTCTCATTGCGCTACTCCGTCGTCAGCAAGACCAAAGATTTCTGCGTGGGCGCGCTCCCCGACGAGGAGTACGTGGAAATCGGACGCGATATGGAAGAAAGCGAACGTGCCGTCAAATATCTGCAGGACGCCGGATACGATATGCTCAACGCCGACAACGGCACCTACGACGCCTGGTATTGGGCGCACCCGCCGGCCTATATGCCCGAAAACTGCAACCTCGACGACGTGGCGCATATAAAGAAATTCGTCGACATTCCCGTCGTCTGCGCAGGCAGAATGAACGCCGTCACCGCCTCGAAGGCAATCGCGGAAGGCAAAATCGACGGTATGGGAGTTGCCAGACAGTTCCTCACCGACGGCGCGTGGGTCAAGAAACTTGCCGAAGGGCGCGAAGAGGACATACAGCCCTGTATCTGCTGCCACAACGGTTGCTTCACTATGTCGAAATCCAAAGGCACGGGCAACACCGCTCCCCTTTCCGACGCGGGACATATGGCTCGTTGCGCTCTCAATCCGCTCACTATGCAGAATCACCGTTTCGACATAGTGCCCGCAAAAAAGAAAAAGAGAATCGCGGTAATCGGCGGCGGCGTGGGCGGTATGGAAGCGGCGAGAATAGCAACTCTCCGCGGACACTCCGTCACGATTTACGAAAAGTCGGACAAACTCGGCGGCGTATTCATTCCCGCGGCGGCGCCCTCGTTCAAGGAAAAGGACCGCGCGCTGATAGACTGGTACCGTCGTCAGATAGCAAAACTCGGCATCGAAGTTAAATTCAACACCGAAATCACGGACGTTTCCACCCTCGGCGCCGACGAAATCATTATCGCCACGGGCGCCCGTCCCCGCAAACTCAACATTCCGGGCGCGGAAAAGGCGGTGGAAGCCATCGAATATCTGAACGGCACAAAACCCGTCGGGGACGACGTCGTGATAATAGGCGGCGGACTCACCGGCTGCGAGATAGCCTACGACCTCTATCTCAAAGGCAAACGTCCGGTCATCGTCGAAGCGATGAACGACCTCATCACCACGCCGGGAATCTGCCTTGCCAACTCGTCTTACCTGCGCGACTTCTTCAACTGGAAAAAGGTTCCCGTATACCTCGAAAGCCGCGTAGAAAAAATCGAGGACGGCAAAGTAACGGTCGTAATGAAAGACGGTTCGCGTAAAGAGCCCAAAGCGGACACCGTCATTATGTCGGTCGGTTACGTTCCCGCTCCGCTCGTCAAAAAGGGTCCGCACATTCACGTCATCGGCGACGCCGAAAAAGTCGGCAATCTCCGCACCGTCGTGTGGCGTGCCTGGGAAATTGCCGAAAAACTCTGACGGCGCGCCTATAAACACGCAGTCGCAAATCCGCCGCAAGCGTCGACCCGCTGCCGTGCGGAACACGCAAAACAGTTTCAAATCAACACGAAAACCCCGTATCTAACGGGGTTTTTTGTTGCAAACCGGTCTTTTCGACGAATTATGTTATCGTACGCTTTTGCAATCTTCGCCGCTTCTTTCAGCAGACACAGACAGCAACGACGTCACGTCAAAAGCCCGCGGAAACTCCGCGGGCTTTTTGTCGTTCGGAGTAACTTTTAGGTTACTTTCTGGGATTCTTGATGTTCGCCTGTGCCGCGGCAAGACGCGCGATAGGCACACGGTAGGGCGAGCAGGACACGTAATCGAGGCCGATGTTGTGGCAGAACTCGATGGTGGAGGGGTCGCCGCCGTGCTCACCGCAGATACCGAGGTGAATGTCGGGACGGGTCGCTTTGCCGAGTTCGGCAGCCATCTTGACGAGTTTGCCGACGCCGACCTGGTCGAGACGCGCGAAGGGGTCGGACTCGTAAATCTTCTTCTCGTAGTAAGCGTTCAGGAACTTGCCTGCGTCGTCACGGCTGAAGCCGAAGGTCATCTGAGTGAGGTCGTTGGTGCCGAAGGAGAAGAACTCGGCTTCGGTGGCGATTGCGTCCGCGGTGAGTGCCGCACGCGGAATCTCAATCATCGTGCCGACCTTGTACTTCATCTGCACGCCTGCCTCGGCAAGGCACTTGTCGGCGGTCGCGACGACCACGCTCTTGACGTATGCGAGTTCCTTGACTTCGCCGACCAACGGAATCATAATCTCGGGAACCATCTTCCAATCGGGGTGCTTTTTCTGCACTGCGATTGCCGCCTGAATGACAGCCTTGGTCTGCATAACTGCGATTTCGGGATAGGTGACGGCGAGACGGCAGCCTCTGTGACCCATCATCGGGTTGAACTCGTGCAGACCGGTGATGACTGCTTTGACGGCGTCGACGGTCATATCCATATCCTTGGCAAGCGCTTTGATGTCGGCTTCCTCGGTGGGAACGAATTCGTGGAGCGGGGGGTCCAGGAAACGAATGGTAACGGGAGTACCTTCGAGGGCTTCGTAAAGCGCTTCGAAGTCGCCCTGCTGCATAGGCAGAAGTTTGGCAAGCGCCTTTTCGCGTTTCTCGACGGTGTCGGAGACAATCATCTCACGCATTGCCATAATTCTGTCGGGCTCGAAGAACATATGTTCGGTGCGGCACAGACCGATGCCTTCCGCGCCGAAAGTGCGCGCCTGGCGGGCGTCTCTCGGGGTGTCGGCATTGGTCCTGACGTGGAGCGCACGATACTTGTCGGTCCAGGACATAATCCTGCCGAAGTAACCGGAAAGTTCGGCTGCGACGGTGGGAAGTTCGCCTGCGAAGATTTCGCCGGTGGAGCCGTTGAGGGAAATCCAGTCGCCTTCGTGGAAAGTCTTTCCGCCGAGGGTGAACACTTTCTTTTCTTCGTTGATGTTGATGTCGCCGCAACCGGAGACGCAGCAGGTGCCCATACCGCGGGCAACGACCGCCGCGTGAGAGGTCATACCGCCGCGAACGGTGAGAATGCCCTGCGCATAGTGCATACCTTCGATGTCTTCGGGAGAAGTCTCGAGACGAACGAGAACGACTCTCTTTTCACCCTTATTGACGACCCAGTCGGTGGCGTCTTCGGCGGTGAAAACGACTTTGCCGCAAGCCGCGCCGGGAGAAGCGGGAAGTGCTCTGCCGATGGGCTTGGCTTTCTTGTAAGCCACTTCGTCGAAGCGGGGGTGCAGGAGCGCGTCGAGTTGCTTGGGGTCGAGAGACAGAAGAGCCTGTTTTTCGTCGAGCATACCCTCGTCCACGAGGTCACAGGCAATCTTGACTGCCGCCGCCGCGGTGCGCTTGCCGTTTCTGGTCTGGAGCATAAAGAGTTTGCCCTCTTCGATGGTGAACTCCATATCCTGCATATCCCTGTAGTGGTCTTCGAGTCTCTTGACTATTTCGACAAACTCCTCATAGACCTTGGGGTTGGTTTCTTTGAGATGGGAAATGGGAGAAGGAGTGCGCACGCCCGCGACAACGTCCTCGCCCTGAGCGTTCATAAGATACTCGCCGAAGAGACCTTTCTCGCCCGTTGCGGGGTTCCTGGAGAAAGCAACGCCAGTGCCGGAAGTGTCACCCATATTGCCGAACACCATCATCTGGACGTTGACGGCGGTGCCCCAGTCGCCGGGGATGTCGTTCATACGACGATAGTAGACTGCGCGGTCGTTGTTCCAACTGCGGAAAACGGCCTTGACGGCACCCATAAGTTGTTCCTTGGGGTCCTGCGGGAAGTCGGTGCCTATCTTGGCTTTGTACTCTGCCTTGAACTGTTCCGCGAGAGCCTTGAGGTCGTCGGCGTTGAGTTCGGTGTCGAGTTTGACGCCCTTTTTCTCCTTCATCTCGTCGATGAGTTGCTCGAAATATTTTTTGCCGACTTCCATAACAACGTCGGAGTACATCTGAATGAAGCGGCGGTAACTGTCGTAAGCGAAACGGGGATTGCCCGTCTTTTCGGCGAATCTGACGACGACTTCGTCATTGAGACCGAGATTGAGAATGGTGTCCATCATACCGGGCATCGAAGCGCGTGCGCCGGAACGAACGGAAACGAGAAGCGGATTGTCGAGAGAGCCGAACTCCTTGCCGACGAGTTTCTCGAGTTTGGCGATGTTTTCCATAATCTGCGCCTGAATCTCGTCGTTGATTTTCTCACCGTCGAGGTAGTACTGAGTGCACGCCTCGGTGGTTATGGTGAAGCCCTGCGGAACAGGCATACCGAGTTTGGTCATTTCGGCGAGGTTAGCGCCCTTGCCGCCGAACAACGCTCTTCTGTCGCAGTCGAGTTGGCTTGCTTCCTTGAACTGATAAACAAATTTTTTCATTGAAAACCTCCGGTTTTGTTGACTTGAGTGACGCGCCGTCCCTTCGCACGGCGGGGGCACCTGCGCGACGCGCGTATAATAAAACGAAAAAATTATACCTACAAACGCGCGCGTTAGGATGCCTTGAGTTTAGCAAAAAAAGATATCTTTGGCAACGATTTTTCGGTTGCCTTTCGCATTTTTTTTTGATAGTATGAGGTGGAACAAGACTTTAAGAGGTGCAAAAATGGACGCCGACCCTCGAAGTAGGCATCAACTCCCATAAAGCGCACGTGTCAGGGGCAACCTCCGACGCGGCGTTTTGTGTCGCGCAAAGGAGGCAACGCTTATGCTCCAAATCTACAAGAAATACAACAAATCCACCATTACGGTAGACCCCGACATCATTTTTGAGGGCTACGATTTTGCCGACCACTGGATTCATATGTCCAACCCCACCGATAAAGAAATCGAACTTATCGCGCGGGCTACGGGCGTGGCGGAAGATATGATAAAGGCAGCCCTCGACGAAGAGGAGCGCGCCCGCGTCGAAAAGGACGACGACACCGGAGCAGTCCTCGTCGTTACGGACATTCCGTTCACAGTCGAAGACGAAAACCACTACACCTACACCACCCTGCCGTTCGGCTTCATTTCCACTTCCGACGCAATGATAACCGTTTGCCTGGAAGAAACCAGCCTTATCGACGATATGTTGTCGGCGCGTTTCGTCAAGGATGTGAACCTGCACAAGCGCACCCGCTTCCTCATTCAGTTGCAGTACACCATATCAAAGAAATTCCTGCACTACCTCAAACAGATTGACCGCGCCAGCCAGCGCGTGCAGAACGAACTGGAAAAATCGATGAGGAACGCCGAACTCATCGAAATGCTCGACCTCGAGAAGTCGCTGGTCTACATCTCCACTTCCCTGCGTTCCAACAGCGTGGTGCTCGACCGCCTGCCGAAATCCGTCAAATTCTTCGAGGAAGACCTCGACCTGTGGGAAGACGTCGTCATCGAAAACAAACAGGCAATCGAAATGTCGAACATCTACCGCGACATTCTTTCCGGCACTATGGACGCGTACGCCTCCATAATCTCCAACAACCTGAACGTCGTTATGAAAGTGCTCACCTCTCTCACCTTGTTGGTGGCAATTCCGAGTATGATAGGCGCGTTCTGGGGAATGAACACCGGAGTTCCCTTCGAGGGCGAGACCTGGGGATTCTGGGTCGTAATAGGCATATCCGTGGTGGTATGTCTCATTGCGGGAATCGTTTTGTGGAAAAAACGCTTCCTCAAGTAATTTTACTCATCGACTTGTTTTCAATCGCTTCGGGACGTCGCCACGTCCGCGAGACAAACACACGCCGCGTCAATGCGGCTTTTTGTTTTCCGCTATCTAACGCGGTATTTTATAATTTTCGCCGATTCCCTCTCCATAATCCGACGTGACGTTATATGTCGGACAACCTTCCTTTTTCACACGTACGGAGAAACAAAAAAGACCGCGCGGCTGTACGCCGTGCGGTCGTCTGAATCGGTACGGTTCGCCGTCGGTAAACTTGCTCGTTTGCACCCGACAGCCTGCATTTTCGCCGCGCGAAAACACAGTGCGCGCAAAGGAGAATCCCTCCTCCGCGCTCTTTGGTCGACAGGAAATTATTGTGCGGGAGTCTCTTCGCCTTCGGTCTTGTCGGCAGCAGCCGCCGCTTCCGCCGCCGCTTTCTCCGCCGCCGCCTTTTCGGCCGCTCTGTCCGCCATAATGGACTGGATTATCTTGGACATACACTGAATGACGATGGCTTTGTTCTCGGGGCTGTTCTTGAAGACGTTGTACGCCTGCAACATAAGCATAGCGACTCTTATCTTCATACCGCGGGAAATCTTCATCGTCAGCACGTAGTCGACAAGATGAGGCAGTTTGGCAAGACGGGGGGCCTTGACGTCCTCGTCGCCTTCGTCGAGGTTTTCTTCGACATAGACGATTTCGGGCTCGAGGGACACCGTCACCGAGGACTCGCTTGCGGGATGCACCGCGATGTTGAGCCCCTCGAGAGACGCGGGACGCACACCGGGACGCACGAGCACGTAATCCTCGTCGTCATCGGCAATGAGTTCCGCCTCAACTTCCATATTGTCGTAATCGACAACCTGAGGCTGGGGGGCTGCTGCAACTTGAGCCTGCTGTTTTTTCTTTCTTCCGAACATAGCATCCTCGTATTCTTGATTTACTTCTTCCGCAGTCGGTTGACCGCGATACACGTCTTCGTTTTGTTGCGCGGCGTCTGCCGCGAGAGTTGCGGCGCTCAGTCCGCCGCCGTATCTTCCGAGGGGGAAAAAGCCGTCCCCGTCGGTGAGGTCGTCGTCGCCTTTCGGCTGTTCTTCACCCGCTTCGGACGCGGGCACGGGCGCAACCGCAACTTCGGGGCTTGTATCCCCCTCCTGCGGGCTCTCGGCAACCGTCTCCGTCGGGTCTGTTGTCGGCTCAATCGCCTCCGTCTCCTCTGCGAGACCGCTCTGTCCGACAACCTCGGGCTGCTCCTCGGCGGCAACTTTCTCTTCGTCTTCGACAATGTCGTCCGACGCGACTTCGGCAGCCGCTTCCTCGGCTTCCCTGGCGGAAATGAGTTTTTCTATCTCGGTCGCCTCGGGTCGAGACGCCTGCGCGGGGTCTTCGGCAACTGGCGCGTCTTCTGCCGAGGCCGACTCACTCTCATTGCTTTCGGGCTCGCTCTTTTCCGATTCCGTTTCGGCGGGCGCACCGACCTCTTCTGCCGATTCGGACTCTTTTGCGCCTCCCTCTTCGTCTTTCGGCCCGTCGCCGCCCGAAAAATCGAACTCGGGCAAGGGTCTTGCCGTATTGCGGGAGACTATTCCTTCGAGCACGGAGGCTATGTCGAGCAGCGGCGATGCGTCGGCGGAATAATCGCGCTCCACCTGCAACACCACTTTGGCGTCGAGAGCGTCCTGCATTTCACGGAACATCTCGAGTGCGGAGTCGTACTGTTTTCGCGCCACCACGACGAGCACGATGTATCCCACCGCCGCGAGCAACAGACCGCAGCACAGCACAACGCCCACACCGGCGGTGCCTATGCTCCCCAGTCCCCAGAACGCGAAAAACGCCGTGACTATCAGTGCCACACCGATGTATATGTTTGCGCGCAGACTCACGCCGCGCTTGACAGCCTTTTCGAAAACGCTCTGCTCGGAGATAATCTCGCTGGGATACCCGAAGCGCACTCCGAGGAACTGCACCCACGCCTCGCGCAACGCCGACGGCGTTTTGGCGCCGAAGCATTCCGCCGTGAAATCGGCGACATTGTCGTCGCCCACGGACTGCTCGTCGTCGAGATAGGCGAGCACCCTGCGACAAGCGCTCTTGAACTTTGCGGCGCCCGAGCCCAGAAAAGTGAGACCGATTACGACCGCAACAAGGACAAGCGCAACAAAAGCGGCAATCGCAAACACGCCAACCTCAGCGGAAGGAAACTTCTCGGAAAGTCCGACAAGTCCATCGAAAATCGTCCTGAAGAAATCCATCACGTCTCCTGAGGCTGCCGCTCTGCGCGGGTTACTGCGTTTATTATATCATACGCGCGCGGAAAATCAACTGATTGAGCGAAGAAATATCTATCTAACCGCGCGAAGCACTCGCGCGGGTCGGCGCAGCGGGCGCTGCGCGGGCGCAAAAGTCGCACGGGCACAAGCGGGCGCTGCGCTCTCCGATGTGCCTGCGCGGCTGTGCGCGCGCTGCCTGTCGCCCTCGTGCGAGCGCTCGCCCATCCGCTCGCAGCCCGCACGCACACGCCCTCCCCCTGCTCGGGCGATTGCGCTCACGCTGCGGAAAATCGACCGTCAATCAGACGATTTCCACAAACTTGCCGAGTTTGAACGAATACAGCAAAGTTCTGTCAACTTTTGCAAGTAACGCGGTTTCTACCGCTTTTTTGTACAGTTTAAGTTGCTTTTTGTACTTTTCCATCGCCTCGGCACTTCGCAAAGCGGAGTTTTTGAAATCCACCAGAATACGCTCGTCGCCGTCTATCACAAGGTCAATGACGCCCTGCACCACAACCTTGTCGTCGCTGTCTCCCTGCCCCGCATCGCGTGCTGTCATAGTCATAAGAAAGGGCTTTTCGCGGTAGCACACGCTGCTTCGCGCCGCTCTCATTTCGGGCATGGCGAGGCAACGGGCTATCGCCGCGGGGTCGACGGATTCCAGTTCCTCCTCGGTGAAATACCCCTCCCTTTTCATTCTGGCGAATTCTTCCAGCACACCCTCTACGCCCTCGGCGGAAAAGTCTATTTCCTCCATAACGCGATGGTAGAGCGTGCCTTCGTCCGCCTTGTCGGAAAACACTCCGACCGTCTCGTCGTCGATGCCGTCGAGCGCGGATACGCTGTATTTGCCCGCCGTCTTCGTGGCGGTTTCGTACGGATAGCGGTACGCAACGGCGTCTCCCACCGCGCGCACGTCGTCGTCGTTCCCTTCGGGGAGCATAACGGGGAAAACGCGCCCCGACGACAGCGCCGCGCCCCCCGCTTCGGTGTGCTTTGCGACGAATACGGAGAGAGTTCCCTTGCAAACGGCTTCCGACAGATAGTCGAGAGGACAATCCGCACGGTCGAGAGGAGGAACCGTTCCGAACCTGGAAATGTATTCGTCCGACGGCGAGCCAGTGACGTAAAGATAATTCCTGGCTCTGGTCAGCGCGACGTAAAACAGCCGCATTTCCTCTTTTGCCTCCCTCTCCTGTATGAATTCCTTCACCGCGCCCAGAGAGAGCGTCGCCCGAGAAGTACGCCTCAAAATGTCGTAAAATTTCAGACCTATACCGCCCACGCTGTCGCGCAGGACGTCTCCTTTCACGCTGTTTCTGTTTCGGCGGGTCTGCGTGCCCGCCACGAACACGACGGGCGCCTCGAGACCTTTGTATCCGTGGAAAGTCGAGACGTGCACCTTGTCTCCGCCCGTCGTCCCGTCCTTTTCCTTGCCCGCTCCGCGCTCGTACACCTCGAGAAATCTTCCTATGCCGAACGCAAAATCCCCTGTTACGACTCCGCCCGCAAAAGAGCGCACGCGCTCGCCCTGTCCGTCGCCCAGGGATTCGGCGTATGCGTCGAAAGAAAAGTCGGCTATTATGGTGCGCACCAGTTCGGGCACGCTCCTGAACGAGGCACGCAGGCGGTAATCCGCAAGCATATCGAGCATTGCCGCCGTCTTTCGTCCCAAGGAATCGTCTCTTTGCGCCGCCCGCAGAACCGCGTCGTACAAATCTTCCTGCCGCGTGCGCCCCTCGGCAATCTCGGCAAGTTCGGCCTCGGAAAACGCTCCGAAATAGGACAGCATAAATCCCGCAAGAGGAATATCCTGCCGCGGATTGTCCAGCACCCGCAGGAAATTTATCAGGTCGCGCTCGGGAGTTGCCGCGCCGGAGGAAAATCCGTTGCTGTCGTCGATGGGGACGTTTTCCTCCCGCATACCCTCGAGCACGTACTGCGCGCTGCTGCCGCGCGAGCGGAACAGCACGACGAAATCGCCGTATCCCAACCGCTTGCCGTCTTTACCGACGGCTTTCCCAAGCAGTCTCTTGATTTCGCGGGCTATAAACCTGCCCTCTTCGCGGGAACGCTCGGAGCGCAATCCCTCCAACGCAAAAAGATGAACCTGTACGTTGTCGCCCACGTTCACCGAGTTTTCGTTCGGGACCTCGAATCTCCCGTCCCGCCTGTAGTCTATGTCGGCGCTCTCGTCGGTCATAGCGGAATCGAACACGGCGTTGACGAACTTCAGAATGGAGTCCTCGCTGCGGAAATTCTGACGGAAACCGACCAGTTTTCCAGCGCCTGCGGCGTATTGCCTGCCCTTCTCGAGAAACACGGTCGGGTCGGCCAGACGGAAACCGTATATACTCTGCTTGACGTCCCCCACCATAAACGCGTCCTCGCGGACAAGCGAATCGATGAGGAATTCCTGCAAACGGTTGACGTCCTGATATTCGTCGACGAAAACGCAATCGAATTTCGAGGCGAGGTCGCAACCCTCCTTTACGAGTTTGACAGCATATCTCTCGAGGTCGGCGTAGGACATAACACCTTCGGCAAACTTTCTGGAACAGAGTTTTTCGTCGAGCGCAACGGTTATTTCGCAAAGTTTCGCGGCGTAAAGGGAGTTCTGCGCCAGTTCCTCGCGCAGCCTGTCGGCGTTGCCGACATAACTCTCCCAGTCGCTCATAATTTTAACGAAACGCTTTACCGCAACCTTGACCACTTCAACCTCGGGAGTGTCCACCCTGACTTTTTTCTTCGCGGGCGTCAATTCGTAAGAGGCGGCTATGCGCGACAATTCCTCCGCTCCGCCCGCCAGGCACGCCTCGCAGTAAGAAACGACGTCCTGCGTTCGCTCCACATAAGAATTCTGCCCGTCGTCGGCAAGGGGCGCGAGACAGGCGCGGCAAACCTCCGCAACACGCGCCAATCCGCGTTTGAAAACATCGAGCAGTTTGGCAAGAAAAGCCTCGCCCGTACCGAAATTCCGTTTTATACCGGACAGAAATTCTTCCCCGTCGGGGAAAATCTCGTAAAGGTCGTGCAACCCCTTTATGCAGGCACGGAAATCCTCTTCCTCGCGGGACGGGGAAAGAATGTCGGACAACTGCATAAACACTTCGTCGCCCGCCGCGGCGTACTCCGCGAACACCTCGTCGAGCGCCTCGCGCACGTAGGCGCTTTCCGTCTCGGCACCTATGACCTCGAAATTGGGAGAAATCCCGAGCCGCTCGAAATTTTCCTTGACGACCGAACGGCAAAACGAGTCGATTGTTCCTATGCGCGCGCCGCTGAGGTCGTCTATGCTGTCGCGGAGGTATCTTCCCATTTCGCCCGTGGCGATGCAAGCCGCGTCGAACAGCGCGGAGTGCAACCTTTCCTTTATTTCGGCGGCGGCGGCTTCGTTGAACACCAGTACCAGAATCCGACGTATGGGCACGCGTTTCATCACCTTGCCCACTATGCGTCCTATCATACTGCGCGTCTTTCCGGTGCCTGCCGCCGCGGTAACCAGCACCTTGCCGTCGGTGTACACCGCCTTCTTCTGGTCGTCGGTCAGTCCTTCGAAAACTTTGCCTTGAAATTCGACAAATTCCGCCTGTTTATCAATCATTTCGGTGTCCTCATCTTTCATTTCGGTCGTTTCCCTTTCGACCGCGCATTTACCGTCGTCGTCCGTTCCGACGCTCCCCAAACGTTTGACGTCGCTCATTCCGCGTCCTCCTCTTCCTCGCCGCGCGAAGAGTGAGACCACACCGACGGAATGTTTTCGGGCTTAAGGTCGCCCGTCCTGACGGACGTCGGCGCACGCCTTCCGCCGCTGCCCGAATAGGCGCATATATCGGCGAAATCGCACCCCTTGCACGCTCCCGCCGCATAATCGGGAGATATGTCTCCGCCTCGTATTCTGGACGCTCCGTCGGCGGCGAGGGCCCTGACGTATTCTCCGACCTGCCTGAAATCCTCGTCGGTCAGGTGAACGGAAGGCGACGGCGCGTTGCGCGAAAGTTTGTACGGCAAAGCGCTTCCCGCAGGGTCTTCCGCAAAAACGCTGTCGATTTTCGTCGCCTCCGAAACATCGGCGGTAACGTGTCCCTGATATTTGAAGCGCACGGCGGAATCGTCGGCAAACCTGGTGTAAAGAGGCATATAGAACACGCCCGAGGGTTTCCAGCCTTTACTCGCCGCTACCGCGTCGGCGTAAAGGTACAACTGTATCCGCTTGCCGAGGAAAATGTCGGACATACTCAGTCCCGCATTCTTGTAAGTCTTGTAGTCGACCACCACGAAACGCCCGTCTTTTTCGTCGACGCGGTCGACTCGCCCGACGACTTTCACGCGGGAATCACCGTCCTCGGCAATTAGAGGCGCAATCTCTTCTCCGCCTATCGCGGCTTCTATGTAACGCGGTTTGTATTCGCTGCGCAGGTAAATCTCGTAAAGCGCGCGCGCCGTCCTCACGCTTTCGTCCGCAAGACGTCCCAGCCTGCGCGCGGTTGCGGGGTCGTCTTTCATAACGGCGAGCGACGGCTCCTCCTCCACCGCGCGGGCGAAAATTTCCCTCGTCTTTTGCTCTATGTTGTCGCGGGAAATTCTGCCCGCAGATATCTGCCTGAAAAGTTTTTCCACGACGTAATGCAACAGCAAACCGCTGTCCGTGCTCTCCATACCCGCCTCGCGCCGCTTCCGCAATCCAGCCCGATAGGCGAAGAAATATTGGTACGGACAGACGAAAAACCTTTCCAGTCGGCTTGCGCTCGTAACCGTTTCGTTTGCGTCCGAAGGCGATACGGAACTCGGGCGCTCGCTTCTCTCGTAGACGCGCTCCAGCCTGCCGCGCCCTGCCTCCGAAAGAAACTTCAACGCCGCCCCGCGCGCCTCGGCGTCACCGCCGCCGCGCAATCCCCTGAGAATTTCGTACGCGCAAGCCTCGGGGGTTGCGTACAATGCGCTCAACCGCTTCTCTCTCTCGACGCCTTTCAGTCTGTCGGTGCCGTCGCAGTCCACGTCCCTGACTTCCAGCGCCCCGCCGTTCTCCCTTATCATAGACGAGATTTCCGTCACCACCGTCGACGCGCGCTGTTCGCCCCCCGCCGACGTACGCGGGTAGGAAATCACGAGTTCGCCGCGCGGCCGTTTCATTATTTCCACAATCTCCATAAGTTCGAGATAAAGCCTGCTCTTGCGGGAAGGTTTTATCTCCGCGCCTATGTCGGCGAGCGCCTCCTCGTCGGCGGAAGTGATGACCGCTCCGCCTTCGCGTGCCGCGGGCAGACTGCCCACCGTGGCGCCCAGAATGTAAATATCGCCGCGGCCGAGATAGCGGCTGTGAGTGTCTCCCACGAAAACGGCGTCCAGGAAAGTGGGAACGAGCGCGATTTTCACGGAGCCTATCATCGACTGCAAAATGCGTTCGAAATAGGCGAGATTGCCCTCGGCGTCAAGCGCGTATTCGATTTCGTCGAGCACCTCTTTTGTCTTTTCGTCCACTTGTTCGGCACATTTTGCATAATAAAGGCTCAATTCCGTCAATTTGGCGCTGTGGGCTCTCCACGCCTCTTCCGCACCGTCAAGGAACGCGCGCACGCACGCCACGAACCCGTCGGCACGCTTTTCCCCGAAATCGGCAAACGGCAGGAGCGCTTCGCAGAGCGCTTCGCGCACCTTTTCCGCCCTCGCTCTGACGTCGTCGTCACCCAGAGAAAACGGAGTCCTGAACCTGCTGCGGTCCACGTTGAAGCGCAGACAATAATTTTCGAACACGAACACGTCGTCCTCTTCGACGGGGTATGTGGCGAGAAAGAGCGGATTCTTGACGAGGTCGAGCACGTCCGCCCTGCCGAAGTTGCTGCGCGCCGTCGCTATCGCGGACAGCAAGTAACGCACTTTGGTCTGTTCCGCAAGCGGCTCGCGGGTGTCTATGAAGAACGGTACGCCGTAACGCAGAAACGCCGCTTTGAGTCTGTCCTTGTATGTGTCGGGAGTTACCAGCACCACCTCGAAATCGCGGTAACGCGCGCCGCCGCGCACCTTTCCCACGATTTCCGTGACAACGTTCTTGACTTCGTCCGCCACCGTCGGCGTGCGGAGCAGTCGCACTTTGCCGTCGTTTTCCACCGGCTTCTCCGCCCTTTCGTAAGAAAACAACCTTTCCGAAATCGCCTGCAGAACGGGGTGCAGTTCCTCGGTGCTCACGCTTCTTTCCGTGCCTTCCGTCAACCTTTCCAGAGTGCGCGCAACGTTGTCGCAATAAATCCTTCGGTTGGGATTGGAAAAACCACTCACGAGCCCGACGGTGAGCGACAAAGCGGTGCGTGAAAGCCCCGCCAGTATACGCAGTTCGGGCACTTTGAAATCGTAGAAGTCGACGACATAGAAATGGTACGGCATAACGAGGCCGCCCTCCAGCGCGTCGGCGAAAAATTCCAGCCGCGTGGACGAATCGCTGTGCCTGCCCGCAAGCGCTCCCAGGTACGCGTCGTAGATAAGCGAGAGGTCCTTAAGTTTGCCCCTCAGTCCGTTCCCGGCACGGTTTGCCGCCGAACGCAGTTCCGCGGGAGTTATTCCGCTGTTGCGCACCGCAGTCAGCGCGGCGTAAAATTCCTCGGCGAAACCGACCGCCCCCGCGGCTTTGCCGTAGCATACGAGCAGGTCGCGTTTTTCCTCTATGACCTTGGCAAGCAACATCACCGAGCCTTGCGGGGTAAGGCAACGCTTTATTTTTCTGCCTACCGTCTTCTCGGCAAGTCGCGTGAAAGACGTGACGGACACATTGAACGCCGCGTCGAGCCCCAGGGTCTCGAGCACTCCTCTTTCGGAAGACGCCGTGAACTTGTCGGGAACAATGACTATGTGCTCTCCGCCCTCTGGCAAACGTCGGCGGAGACAATCGAGTACCGAACGGTACGCGTCGTGAGCAGTATTGGATAAAATAAGTTTCATATAACTATTGTAACATCATTGCACTTCATAGGAAACATAATTTATAAGATTATAAATTATGTTTTTTGAAATTTTTTCGTTCAGCGGTGCGTTAAATGGCCGGTTTGCGTCGTTACGGCGCCCCGCCACCAGACTCGGTCGGACGAACGCAAACGCACCTCTCGCCGAGCGGTAAAGATATATTGACGCGCGCCCGTTGCGTTGCACGCGCGCGGACGCGCCTACGCAAGAGCCGTTTGCCCGACGATTGGTTCACGAACGTGCAGTTTAATCAATTTTGTTGTGCCCTGCGTTTTTTTGGTTTATAATGATTGCACTATGAAAAAGATTGTTTTGATTTTCACTCTCATAGCAGTAATAGGCGCCGTTGCGGGCGTGCTTGTCGCGTGCAGCAACGCCACCACCGAGCAACAACTCGAAAACGTGTGGCAGTCCTACGAAAAATACACCTATAAGGTGGATTACAAAGACGCTCAGGGCGCGGACGCCACGGGAACGTACGTCAACGAAATAGTCGCATACAAAAGCGGGTCCGCCGTGCAGGTCGGCAGCATTCAACTTCCCTCCGCCGGAGCAGGTTATATCGTCAGCGGCAAACTGACCGCGGGCGACACCGTCATCGACACCGCTTGCTATTTCGAACTTTCCAAAGGCAACGTTTATCTGGTGCCGGTGGCAACCTACCGCAAGGAAACCACGGGCGGCAACGTCACTTTCGAACTCAGCGGTTCCTATGACGGAAGCAATCTCAATTACACCGGCAAAAAAGCCGACGGAAGCGAACTCAAAGGCTCCGTGTCTCTTTCCTCGCCCTACTACGACAACGCTCAGTTCCACCAGACTCTGCGCGGTGTGGGCAGTCAGATGGGCAGTTCGTTCTCGTTCTCGTTCAGGCTTGCTCTCGTGACTGCGCAGGAGCAGAGCGCAATCACGCTTACCGCCACCGTGACCGAGACGACGACCGTCGCAACGGGAATCGCAAGCGGCGACTCCGTCCTTTCTCTCGATTGCTACAAGACCAAGATTTCCCGCTCCACCACCATAAGCGGCGAGTCTCAATATCTCTATTACGCCAACGCTCCCGTAAAGTGCGTTGTGGACGGCGAAGGCAACACCTCCGTGGTCACCGACGACGGCGCGGGCTGGAATCTCACCAACGTGCTCGTCAAAATGGAAGAACCCTACAAAACGGCGGACGGTTCCGTGGCGTGGGTGACCTACACCCTCACCGATATATCTCTGCAGGCATAACGGCGATTGCGGTTGCGATTAAGCAAACGAAAACGCCCCGACGGGGGCGTTTTTCTTATTGCGGGTATGCGGGGATTGTTTGAGAGAAACATTCGGAGGTAGGAGGGTGACTTCCCTGCTCCCGCAAGGTTGTCGGCGCGCCTAAGCGTTCTGCCGCCTGCCGAGTCCGAGATAACTGCAAATCTCCGCCAGAC
>OERL01000126.1_pt1 | contig 17554 bp, 13 predicted proteins | sample 1539981 | NCBI WGS metagenome assembly OERL01 (sample SAMEA3891867, study PRJEB23780) | metagenome | biome: terrestrial biome; feature: animal house; material: Caecal content | place: Italy | collected 2015-05-05
CCGCATTCTACTTCGCGGCACCCGACAAGTTCAGGGCGACTTTTCCGTTTTTCTTTGACGACGGCACTCCTTCGGGCGACGACACCCCGCCCCTCGCTCGCGGCGACGGCGAACTTCAGGTCCATTTTATAGACGTCGGTCAGGGCGACTGCATTCTTATCCTCTTTCCCGACGGAAAGGATATGCTCATCGACTGCGCCAATTACAACGATTCGTCTGCCTACCGAACCGAAACTCTGAATTATATCAAGAGTTACGTGACCGACGGGCAACTCGATTACATAATGCTTACTCATTGCGACAGCGACCACGTATACTTTATGGACGAAGTGCTGGAGGAGTTTCAGGTGGACAACGTCTTTATGCCCAACGTTCTCGCCACGCACGACAAAATCGCCGAAGCAAATCTTCCTCAAGAACAACTCAATCGATTTACCAATAAAGATACGGTGAGCACCGCCTGCTACGCCAATTTCTTCATCGCAGCGCTGACTGAGCCCGATTGCAACGTTTACCTCAACGTAGACCCCGACGAAGACACTAATGCGATAGTGTTGACTGACGACGGTCTGCAAAATTCCTCTTCCCCCGACACCGACGCAACCTATCGTTTAACCTTCTACTGCCCTACTCAGGAATATTATGACAGTTCCGACCTCAGCAGCGCGGAGGAGAAAAACGCCATCTCCCCGATAGGTATCCTGGAGTACAACGATTTCCGTCTTGTGCTGACGGGTGACAGCAACGAAATCAACGAGCCCACATTTGTAGAACGTATAGGCGGTTCCGTTGATTGCGACGTTCTCAAAGTCGGACATCACGGCAGCGAAACCTCTTCCACGACCGAGTTCCTCAATTGCATAGACTGCGAGTACGCCGTCATAAGTTGCAACGCCGACGGAAACACTTTCAACCACCCGCGCCAGACCACTCTCGACAGACTGATTGCGCAGGATATGACAATATACCGCACGGACAACAACGGCAACATAGTGCTCACCGTGACGGACGGCGACAATTTCACGTTCAACACCGAAAATGAAGCGTCACAGGAGCAGAACCGCGACGGCTGGACGGATGAAGAAATAAAAGCCGAGGAAGAAAAAGATTAACCATTTCGCTATTTAATATGGAAAAAACGGCGTTTGAAACGCCGTTTTTTGTTGTAATTGTTTGTGCCGTCGCTCAGTAACTCTTGGCGAAATAGACGGTTTTGGTGGCGGGCTTGCCGCAATACACGCACTTGTCGCCGACGGGGGTCTGGTCGAAAGGCATAACGCGCGCGCTTGCCGCGGTCTCCGCTTTGATTGCGTCTTCGCATTCGCGGCAACCGCACCACATAGCCTTGACGAAATTCTTGTTGTCGAGGGCGGCGTTGAATTCCTTCATATCGTGGCACACCGTGACGTGAGAATGCAGGAAGTCGTGCGACTGACGATACATAGTTTCGTGAATATCGTCGAGGAGCACGGGAACTTCCGCCGCAAGGTCGGTGAGTTTGATTGTGCCCTTCTCGTGGGTGTCGCGGCGGGAGTACGCGGCGACGCCGTTCTCGATGTCGCGAGGTCCGATTTCGAGACGCAGGGGTGCGCCCTTCATCTCCCATTCGTTGAACTTCCAGCCGACAGACTGGTCTCTGTCGTCGAGTTCCACGCGAAGACCCGCCTTGCGGAGAATATCGGCGACTTCGTTCGCCTTCTCCGTGACGCCCGCCTTATGAGCGGCAACGGGAATGACAACCACTTGCACGGGCGCGACGCGGGGCGGCAATTTGAGACCGCGCTGGTCGCCGTGCGCCATAATAAGGGCGCCGATAAGACGGGTGCTGACGCCCCAACTGGTCTGATAAGGATTCTTTATCTGACCGTCGCGGTCGAGATATTTGATTTCGAAAGCGGAGGCGAAATTTTTGCCGAGGAAGTGCGTGGTGCCGGACTGCAGAGACTTGCCGTCGAGCATCATCGCTTCCATAGAATAGGTCTCCACCGCTCCCGCAAATTTTTCCTTTTCCGTTTTAATACCCGTGAGCACTTCGATTGCAAGCACGTTGCGCATAAATTCGCGATAGACTTCGAGCATTTTCAGGGCTTCGCCGCGGGCCTCCTCCTCGGTGGTGTGGAGGGTGTGACCTTCCTGCCAGAGAAATTCGCTCGTGCGAAGGAAAGGACGCGTGGTCTTTTCCCAGCGGACGACGTTCGCCCACTGATTTATGAGCAGGGGCAGGTCGCGGTAACTCTGCACCCACTTGGAGTACATATCGCAGATAATGGTTTCGGAAGTGGGGCGCACGACGAGTTTTTCTTCCAGTTCGGTGTTGCCCACGTGCGTGACGAGCGCGACCTCGGGAGCAAAGCCTTCGACGTGCTCGGCCTCTTTCATAAGGTAACTGAGAGGAATGAACATCGGGAAATAGGCGTTCTTGTGTCCGGTCTCCTTGAACCTCTTGTTGAGCGCCTCCTGAATGTGCTCCCAGATTTCGTAGCCGTAAGGACGGATAACCATAGTCCCTTTGACGGGGCCGTAGTCCACGAGTTCGGTTTTCAGGATTACGTCGGTGTACCAACGCGGAAAATCCTCCGTCATATCGGCGATTTCCTGCACGAATTTATTGTCCTTTTCCATAACTGCTCCTAAGGCAAAAGACGCTCAGATATCGTCGTCCTCGTCGCCCTCTTCTTCGTCTTCTTCGTAATCTCCCTCGTCGAAATCGGGAATGGAATCGTCGAAATCGTCGGGTTCGTCGGACATATTCTCGTCCTCTTCGTCCTCGTCGATTTCCTCTTCCTCCTGCAACAGTGACAGAGAAATCTCGTTGTTGTCGTCATCGTCCACTACGGAATCGGCGGCGTCGTCGACATACTGTTCCCAATCGTCGTCTTCTTCGGCCTTGTCGCCTTTCTTGCCGTACTGGGACGCCTTGCAAGCCGCGCAGACGTCTTCACCTTCGGAAAGATAATTGACTTTGCACACGGGGCAGACTCTCTCGCCCTCGTAAAGATTGTCCTCTTCTTCCTCTTCGATGAGACTAATGGAACTTGCTTTGCCGAGTTCGGCCTTGCATACCTCGCACAAATCGGCGTCGGAAGTTATCCAGTTCAGTTCGCAGCGCGGACATTTTTTGTATTTACCCATCAGCAGCACACCTCGCCACAAGCGGATTTTTCATATATTATATTTACGCGCGCGGGAGTTGTAAACCCTTTTTTGCAAAACGCGCGCTTTTTGCTTCCAAAACTTTCCCGCCCCCTGCGGACAGGCGCGGGAAGACCCTTCGGAAAAAGTCGCGAAATGCCTTTATTATCCCCCTGCGTCCTGCAACTTTTCACCGTCGTATTTTGCCGCTTGCACCCGAAAAAAACCGCCTTTCGGAAAATTATTGCAAATTTTTCACCATTTTTTCACCCGCATACGACATCTTGTGCCCTCGCAAAACGGACAAACAAAATGTGCCTTTTATAAAATAATTTGAAAATTTTGTTATGCATTCCGCCTTGTTTTATGTATATTGACTGCACTGCCGACGGCGCGTCCGCGCGTTTCGGTCCGCAGTGCGGCGCGACGGGAAAAAGCGCCCGTTTGCGACATCAAACCGACATTTCCCGCGGCGAAAGAGTGTCCGCGGACAAGGTATAGACACAAAAGCATAATTTTCGACAAAATCGCCCCGATTGCGTCACCTTACGGCACGTAGTCATATTTTCGCGCGTGCTAAAATCGAAATACGAAATCTTCGGAGGATAAAATGAAAAAGACCGTTTTAATAGCCGACGACAATACGGCACTCACACGCAGTTTGAAAGAATTTATCGGGGCTCAGCCCGACTACGAAGTGGTCGGCGTCGCAGGCAACGGCGCCGAAGCGCTGGCTCTGCTCGAGGACGTCACGCCCGACTTCCTTCTGCTCGACATAGTTATGCCCGAAATCGACGGTTTCGGCGTGCTCTCCTCCGTCAAAACTCAAAAAACCACCGTCATTATGATGTCGCAACTCGGCACCGACGCTTTCGTACAGAAAGCCTTCCGTTACGGCGCGTCCTACTTCTTTGCGAAACCTTTCAGTTTCGACGCTCTTCTCAAGACAATGGACGACTTTTCCGCCGAGGAAGCCGCGCCCGCACCCGCGGTTGCGGCGGCACCCGTACCCGCCGCAGTGCCCGCGCCCGCAAACCGCACCAACAGGCGAAACCGCTCGTTGGACGAAAAAATCGCAAACCTCTTCATTTCGGTAGGCATACCCGCACACATCAAAGGCTACCAGTTTTTGCGCGAGGCGATAAAAATCACGGTTGCCGACCCCGAAATCATAAATTCCATTACCAAACGCCTTTATCCTTCCATTGCCGAGGTTTTCAACACCACTCCGTCGAAGGTCGAGCGGGCAATCCGTCACGCCATAGAAGTGGCTTGGAACAGGGGCAAAATCGAAAACATCAATCAGATATTCGGTATGCGTATCTACTCGGCAAACGAGAAACCCACCAACGGAGAATTCATCGCACTCGTCGCGGACAAAATGCTGTTGGAGGGCGCCTGAGAAAATCGCCCGAACGCCCACGCTCCCCGCTATGAAATTCAAAACAAAATCGCGTGCCGACGGCACGCGATTTACGTTGTGCGTTTGACTGCGTTCAAACCCGCAATCCCCGCCGCTTACAGTTCGAGGGACTGGTCGCCGTATTTGATGAATCCGGTCTTACGCATAAGTTCGGACAAACCGAGACATATCGCGGCGGGCAACACGAAACAACAGACTATTATCCCGAGCGCAAGTTGCCAGTCGGGAATGACGCCCGTGGACGCGTCTATCGCCCCGAAAATCCCCACCAGGCCCGAAGTGCCCATACCGCCGCCGACCGCATTGCAGCGCAATGCAAACACGCAGGTGGACATAGGTCCCGCCACCGCGCTCGCCACCACGGGCGGAATGAGTATGCGGGGGTGACGCATAAGGTTGGGAATCTGCAACATACTTGTGCCTATTCCCTGGGCAATGAGCCCGCCCCACTTGTTTTCGCGGAAAGACTGCACTGCAAAGCCCACCATATGCGCCGAGCAACCCACCATTGCCGCCCCGCCGGCAAGCAACATAGCATCGTAGGTTTCGAACGCGATTTCGCCCGCCGCATAAGCGGTGATGACGGGAGTTGCCACGGCAAGCCATATTGCCGCGGAAGACGTCGGCAATGTCAGCAGGATTCCCATTACCACGGCTATGACGATACCCATAACCGCGGGGGTTGCCATAGTAGCGAGCGCTATGCCCTCGCCTATAAGATTGACCAGTTGTATGAAAGGCCACGCCGCCCACACGGCGAGAAGGCAGACCACGAACATAACCAGGGGCACCACGACTATGTCCACTTTCGTTTTGCCCGCCACGAGCCTGCCAAGTTCGATTGCCAGCACGGATACGACATAGGCTCCTATGGGATTGCCGGGAGCCGCGGGTTTGATGCCCGCAAGCACGGTGGCGACGTCCGAGGAAACGAACCCGCCCGTCACGCCGCCGACCACGGAATCAGCAAACGCGCCGACAAGTCCTGCGACCGCCGCCGTGAACATAACCAGTTTGGGCGCTTTGAGCGCGTGCGCGATACCTATACCGATACCCGCCCCCATAAGCATTTTCGCAATGTTTGCCACGGCGACCACGGCACCGCCGACCGCAAGCCCCGCGTCGGTCCCCGCCGCCTGAATCCAACTGCCTATCTGTCCGAGAATGGTACCCGCTATGAGCGTGCAGAAAAGCCCTTGCGCCATACCCGTGAATGCGTCGATAAAATAGCGTTTGCAGAATTTCTTGAGCAGAACGACAAACCTGCTCCAACCGGAAAGCGGGCTTTTGTCGCCGTTTTCGTCGTCTGAAGTGCCGATTTTGTCGTTTTGCGGAACGTCTGCGAGGTCTTCCGACGCTTCCGCCCCGTCGGCTTCGGCACAATTCGTTTCCCTGCGGTATTCTTCCGCTATAAGCATTTCGTCGGTCAACCCGCCCTTTTCCCTCTTGTCGGGCTCGCGGGAGCCGATTCGGTTTCTATCCTCGGTGTTCATCTTCACCCTCCGCCGTTTTTGCCATTGCATTGACTGCAAACTCGAATGCCTTTACTGCAAGTTGCACGGGCGACGCCTGCGGTACGCCCGAGCCCTCGGAGCCGTAATCCTTTGCCGTCAGCATAACCACGTCGCAACCTGCGCTCGCGAGCGCCTCGGCAGAATAGCCGTGCAGCGCGTTGAGTTTGCTTTTTATGCTTTCGTCCGCGGGTACCGCGGCACATTTGATTCCGCACTTCTCCGTGGCCTTTTCGACCGAAGTCATCGCCGTGCGTGAAAATACTTTACCCCGCAGAGCGTCCTTGCGCACGAACTTGAAAGAGTCTCCCGTAATGTCCCCGAACACCACGGCTTTTCCTCCCGCGATTTCGGGGTGAGCGGCGGCGAAAGCGCGCGAACCCGCGTGCGCGGCATATTCCGCGCCGAAAGAGGCAAAGCAAACGCGCGTACCCTCGGGAAGCGCCTCGGGATGGGAAAGGAAGTATCTGTAAACGCAAAGCGCCGCGGCGACTCCCGCGTCGTTGTTTTCCCTGACGTGACGGGCGGAAAATGAAAAGTGCAACGCGAGCGGCACTATCCCCGCCGCCGCGCACACGCAGGGGAATATCGCGAAAACGACTATCTCGGCGGTGGTGTCCGTGCCGAGCGCCATTTTGAGAATGCAGAACAGTACAAAAGATACAAGCGAGCACGGCAGGGCTACGAACACCACTTTACGCACTCTGTCGAAGTTGGCGAAATAGGACCCCGGCGCGCTGCTGTGCGTGGCGGCGATGACCAGAATTTTGCCTTTCTCCTGTTTTTTCGAAGGAAAGTTTTCGCTGAAAACGTTATACGCCACCCTGCCCGGCAAAACGGAACAGAGCCTGCGCGAACCGAGGAACATTCCGCCCGTGACCGCGATTCCGGCCACCAGGACGCCGAGAGAAAGCGCCGTGACGCCGATTCCCGCGGCACGGTCTCCCGCGAACGAAACGAAAAACACGACGAGAGCGAGAAAATACGCCACCGCCATAAGCGCGCTCGCCGTTCTTCCCGCAAGCGGCGAGGCTTTGAAAGCCTCAAGTCGTGTGGTTGCCGCTCCGCACGCTTCGTCCCTGAGAAAACGCGCGCATTCCTTTTCGGAGCGCGCCGTGGCAAGTCTGCCCTGAAACTCCGCGAGATTCGCCGTCATCGAACGGCAGTACTCTTCTGCGGAAGTTATGTTTTCTTCGGAGAGGACGTTGCTCTCCGCACCCGCGGTATCTGCGCAGGATAAGACTTTGGCTTCCTCCATATTCCTCCTAAAGGGTAAACCCACCGTCGACGGTGAGCGTCTGCCCCGTAACATAGCCGTTGTCGAGCAAGAAAAGAACCGCGGCGGCGATTTCGTCGGGCGAAGCCAGCCGTCCGAGAGGTATGTCTCTCTCCACCGAAGCGATTTCCTCCGCCGAATAAACCCTCATCATATCGGTGTCCACGGCACCGGGGGCAACCGCGTTCACGCGCACGCCCGAGATCGCGACCTCCTTAGCCAACGCGCGCGTGAGCCCCTCGAGCGCGGCTTTCGACGCGGAATAAGCCACCTCGAAACTGGCGCCGACGCTCCCCCACACGGACGACACGTTGACAACCGCGCCGCGTTTTTTCGCGAGCATATCGGGAAGGAACGCACGTGTTACGCGGTAGGCGCCGTCGCAATTGACGGAAAACATTTCGCGCCAGTCCTCTTCCGAAGTGTCCTGAAAAAGTTTCCTGAGAGACACGCCCGCACAGTTCACTACGATGTCGGGCGAGCCGAATCTGGCGCGCACGGCGGAGGCGGTCTCTTCCACGGCCGCCGGGTCGCGCACGTCGCAACGGAATGCCTTCACTCCTCCGAAAGACGCAAGTTCGCGTTCCAGTGCGAACGCGCTTTCTTCGGACGAATTGTACGTGAACGCGACATTGCCGCGCGGAGCCAGTGCACGCACTACGGCCGCGCCTATACCCTTGCTTCCTCCCGTTACGAATGCCGTCACTTTATCCTCCCCGCGAAAAAAGCCGTCCGCAACGCGGGCGGCTTTCCGCTTTCGGGTAATGTATGTTTTATTCTTCCTCGGCTTCCTCTTCCGCCTTGGCGTCCTTGTCCGCCTGCGTCATATCCCCTATCATCACGGGGGTGAGCGCTTCGCCGTCGAATGCGGCAAGATTGACATAGGATGTGTAGGTGTATTCTTCGGTATCGAAATAGAAGAAGAACACGTTTGCACCTTTGACCACGAATTCGAGGTTGAGCCAATCGGTCTTGACCCCTGCGGAGACTACCTGCTCGGCGTTGGGGCTGCCCTCGTTGGACGCCGCGTCGAGGTTGATGCGGTACAGCGCGTTGGAATCCGTGTAATACACGTAACCGCCGATGACAGCCTGCACGGTGGACGTCGCTCCGATTACGGTCACGCGGTCAGAGAGTTTGACGTCACCCTCCTCCGTACCCGTCACGAGGTAATATTTGGAGTTGTCAAGCACCAGTATTCCGTCCTGCTTGCCCATAGCGAAGAAAGTGGTGGTGGAATTTTCGGTGAGTCGTTTCTCGCCTGCGGCGCTCAGCCCGCCGTCCAGCGTGAACGTGTTGCTGTACAGCCCGACGGAAACGGAAGAGGAATTGACCTCTATGTTCTTGGTATAGTAAAGCGTGACCTCGTTGTCGCTTTCGTAATACAGTTTGGACAGCGAGAAGTTGAAGACCTTTTCGGGAGTGTTCAGATAGTTGTCCCCTTCGGCAAGGAAGGACGTGTTGTCGAGCAACACACGCCTGTCGGTGCCGTCGTAACGAACGCAGCACAGTTTGTTGTAGAACTCGTAACTGTTGGTCTTGTCGGTCAGTTTCTCGGTGTAGAAGACATAATCGGAGACTTGCGCGCCCGCACCGGCTTCGCGGGAGAGGTCATAGCCCCACACCACGCTGGTGGCGTTCTCGATGAGCACGCCCTCGGTGACGCCTTTGCGGTTGCTGAGGCTCTTGTTCTCTTTCATTCCCGAAAAATCGAAATAATACACCGTGGCGTTGCTATCGGTGGAGAACAACACTCGGGTGGGAGTGAAGAGATAGTTGGACGAACGCGAATTTATGGTGCCGATGAGTTGCGTAATGCTTCCGTCGGTCTTGGTGCGCATAAAGTCGGTGTGAGTGGTGGACGCCGTGCCCGTGTTGTCTTCGTCGTTGTTGGGGGTGGCGTAATAAATCCAGTCGCCGTAAATCGCGAAACCGCCGTTGACGTTCTGGTTGTAAATGCTCTTGGGCACCACGACTTTCGCCGTGGAATTGTCGATGGTTCCGTCCTCTTTGAGCGCGGCACGCATTATGCTTTGCTTATAGGGCGTGCCCCAGTCGTTGGCGTCGTTGTCGCCGACGTAACCGTTGATGAAGTAGGCATAGCCGCCCTGCTCGACGTAGTAGCCGCCGTTGGACACGACGGTGCCCGCGCTGTCGCCCGCGCCGATGGAATCCCACTTGTATTTATTGCAGGCGGTAAGGACGAATATCGCGCTGACCAGCACGATAATCATCACTGCCACGGCGCAAATTCTCTTTTTGTTCATATCTTTCTCCTGCCGCCGCCCTGTCGCGCGTGCGCGCTCTCGGGCGTGTTCGGTAAATGAATTATATTTTATACCGTTGCGTTTTGCAACACTCTGCCGCCTCGGCGGCTCTTTTCATTTTTTGTCTCCCTCGGGAGGAAGGTCGAGTTTGATGTGTACGTCGGCAAGTTGTCTTTCGGTGACTTCCGACGGAGCGCCCATAAGCAGGTCGCGGGCGTTGCGGTCCATCGGGAACGCTATGACCTCGCGGATATTGGGCTCGCCGAGCAGCAGCATAACGATTCTGTCCACGCCGGGAGCGATACCCGCGTGCGGGGGCGCACCGAATTTGAACGCGTTGTAAAGAGCGGAGAATTTCTTCTCGATGACATCTTTTCCGTATCCGACGATTTCAAACGCCTTTTCCATAATTGCGGGCTCGTGGTTTCTGACCGCACCGGAAGAGAGTTCCACACCGTTGACGACGCTGTCGTACTGATAGGCGAGAATGTCGAGAGGGTTCTTGGTCTCGAGCGCTTCGAGTCCGCCCTGCGGCATACTGAAAGGATTGTGACAGAAAGTGAGATTGCCCTCGTCGTCGTATTCGTACATCGGGAAGTCCACTATCCAGCAGAAACGGTAGGCGTCCTTTTCGAGCAGGTCGAGCCCCACACCGAGTTCGGTACGCACGAATCCGGCCTGTTTGTCCGCGCCGCTCTTCTCCGCGACGATGGCGACGAAAGAGCCCGCGCCGATTCCCAGCCGTTCCCTGAGCGCGTCGAGACGGTCTCCCACAAACTTGGAAATTCCGCCCACGGGAGCGCCGTTGTCGTCGAGACGGAACCAGTACATATTTTCGGCGCCGTTCTGCTTGACCTTTTCGGTGAGCGCGTCGATAAACTTTCTCGTCTCGGAGAAATTCTCGACTGCGACGGCTTTGACCGTCTTATCCTCGGTGAAGAAAGGCGCCGCGCCGCTCAGTATGTCCGTGACGTCCTTTATGATGAGGGGGTTTCTGAGGTCGGGCTTGTCGGTACCGTAATCGCGCATTGCGTCGCGGTAACTTATCCTGCGGTACGGTCCCTTGTCAACTTTCTTGTCGCTGAATGCGGTGAAGACTCCCGTCAGCACCTCTTCCATAACGGCAAAGACGTCTTCCTGCCCCGCAAAACACATCTCGGTGTCCAACTGATAGAACTCGCCCGGGCTTCTGTCCGCCCTGGCGTCCTCGTCACGGAAACAGGGAGCAATCTGGAAATATCTGTCGAATCCGGAAGTCATAAGCAGTTGCTTATACTGCTGCGGAGCCTGCGGAAGCGCATAGAATTTGCCGGGGTGCAGTCTGGACGGCACTATGAAGTCGCGCGCACCCTCGGGAGACGAACCCGTAAGAATGGGCGTTGCGATTTCGAGGAATCCCATTTCCGTCATCTTGTTGCGCAACCAACTGACAACCTTTGCGCGGAAAACGATTTTTTCCTTGACTTCGGGATTGCGCAGGTCGAGGAAGCGGTAGCGCAGTCTGGTGTCCTCGCGGGACTGCACGGAGGAAGCCACCTCGAAAGGCAGTTGTTCGTAACACCTGCCGAGCACCTCGATTCTCGAGGGAACGATTTCAATCATACCCGTGGGCATATCGGGATTGGGAGAACTTCTCCTGACCACTTCGCCTTCGACGGAAATCGTCGATTCACGGGGAATGGAACGCACGAGCGCCTTGGTCTCCTCGTCGGAAGCCACGCCCTGAGTCATACCGTAAAAGTCGCGGAGCACGAAGAAAACGACGGCGCCCAGGTCACGTATACCGGACAGCCACCCTGCCACTTTGACCTTCTGCCCGACGTTGCTTTCGCGCAACTCTCCGCAGTTGTGAGTTCTGTAATTCATTTATACCTCCGAGCGCAAAACGCGATTTATCCGCGTTATTCGTGCGCCTGAACTGTCGTTACAGCAGATTTATGCCTGCCGACGCGCATTTCTCGCGCATTTCGTCGGGCCACAGGCTGACCTGCACTTCGCCGATGTGCGCCTTCCCGAGGAGCAACATACACAGCCTGGACTGACCGATTCCGCCGCCCACCGTAAGGGGAAGTTCGCCCGCGAGAATCATCTTGTGATAATCGTGCTCCAGTCTGTCCTCCGCGCCCGCAATCCTGAGTTGGCGGGCAAGACTCTCCGCGTCCACGCGGATACCCATAGAGGAAATTTCGAGGCTTTCGCCGAGCACTTCGTCGTAGAAAAGAATGTCGCCGTTGAGGCTCCAGTCGTCGTAGTCGGGCGCCCTGCCGTCGTGCGGCTTGCCGTCCGAAAGCGCTCCGCCGATGTTCATAAGGAACACCGTACCGAATTCTTTCGCCGCCGCCGTTTCGCGTTCGTGCGCGGTGAGAGCGGGATAGCGGTCCAGCAATTCCTGCGTGGTGATGAACCTGACTTCACGGTTGAGCGCGGTTTTCACTGCGGGGAAATTCTTTTTCGTTTCCTCGAGGGTGTCGACGATTGCGCCCACTATGCGGGAGACCACTTTCCTGAGAAATTCCTCGGTGCGCTGCTCGCGGCAGATAACCATTTCCCAGTCCCACTGGTCGACGTATACGGAATGGGTGTTGTCGCATTTGTCGTCGCGACGAATGGCGTTCATATCGGTGTAAAGTCCTTCGCCGTCGCGGAATCCGTAACGGGCGAGAGCCAGTCGCTTCCACTTGGCAAGGGAATGGACGATTTCCGCTTCCCTTCCGCCCTGCGCCGAAATGTCGAAACGCACCGCACGCTCCACGCCGTTGAGGTCGTCGTTGACGCCCGACCTGCTTTCGACGAACAGAGGCGCCGACACGCGCTCGAACCCGAAGTTGCGCACGAAATTGCGCTGGAAGGCGTCCTTGACGAATTTTATCGCCTTCTCAGTCTCGCGTACGCTCATACGGGATTGGTAATTTTTCGGAATGATAAGGTCCATTTCTCTCTCCTCTTTTCCCCCGTTAAGCCATAAGGTCGCCCGCGGTGCGGCTGTAAAGTTGCAGGTCGCGGATATTGCCTATGCCCGTGACATACATCAGGATTCTTTCCAGTCCGAGACCGAAACCGCTGTGAGGCACCGTGCCGTACTTGCGCAGTTCCATATACCCCTTGTAATCCTCGAGGTTCATACCGCGCTCCACCATTGCGGCGGTGAGTTTGTCGAGGTCGGCTTCGCGCTCGCTGCAACCGATGATTTCTCCCACGCCCGGCACGAGCAGGTCGGTCGCCGCGACGGTCTTGCCGTCGTCGTTCTGTTTCATATAGAAACTCTTTATCGCCTTGGGGTAATTGATGACGAAGACGGGTTTCCTGACGATTTTCTCGGTGAGGAAACGTTCGTGCTCCGTCTGCAGGTCAAGCCCCCACTCGACGGGGTAGGAGAACTGCTCTCCCGATTTTTTCAGCATTTCGATTGCGTCCGTGTAATCGACGACGGCGAAATCGCTGTCCACGACGGACTGCAGTTTTTCGCGCAGACCCTTTTCGAACGCCTTTTCGAAAAACTCCAGTTCTTCGCCGCACTCGTCGAGCACCGCCTTGATGACGAACTTTATCATCGATTCCGCAATCCCGATTATGTCGGGGAGTTTGGCAAAAGCCACCTCGGGCTCAATCTGCCAGAACTCGGCGGCGTGACGGGGGGTGTTGCTGTTTTCGGCGCGGAACGTAGGTCCGAAAGTGTAAATCTTGCCCATTGCCATAGCCGCAACTTCGCCTTCGAGTTGCCCGGAAACCGTGAGACCCGCCTTGCGGCAGAAGAAGTCGCGCGCGATGTACTCCGCTTCGTCCTTGCAGACCTTGGCGTCCTCGTAGGTGTTGGTGGTCACGCGGAAAATTTCGCCCGCGCCCTCGCAGTCGCTGCCCGTGATGATGGGGGTGTGAACATAGGTGTATCCCCTCTCCTGGAAAAAGCGATGCAACGCAAAACTGAGTTTGCTGCGCACGCGAAGCATTGCGTTGAACGTGTTGGTGCGCACGCGGAGATGAGGTATCGTGCGCAGGAACTCCAGCGTGTGATATTTTTTCTGGAGAGGATAATCGGCGGGGCAATCGCCGAGAAGTTCGACGGATTCGGCGTTGATTTCGTAGCCTCCGCCCTCGTTGAACGCAGGCACGACCGCGCCGCCAACGGCAATCGCCGCGCCGCTCTTGAGACAAGCCGAAAGCGCGTCCGCCTCGAATTTGCTCTTGTCGAAAACTATCTGGAGATGTTTGAGCGTGGTGCCGTCGTTGAGTGCGGCAAAAGCCATTGTCTTGCTGTCGCGCGCCGTGCGCACCCACCCTGCGACTGAGACTGCTCTGCCCGCGAGCGCTTCGCCTTTTGCAAAAATTTCGGAAATGTCGGTGTAAACCATACTGCCTTTTGTGCGCCCGCGAACGGGTGTTCGTGCGCGCGTATAATCTTTATAGAATGTTATTATACGGTCGCCGCGCGCTTTTGTAAAGGATTTGCGGGGCAAAAAGTTGACGGAGCGGCGGCGCGTGTATATACTTGAATTGATTTTTCGAGAGGTGCGAATATGTACGATGTTGTCATACTCGGCGCGGGCCCTGCGGGGCTGACTGCGGGAATATACGCCGCCCGCGGCGGACTGTCCGTCGCCATAGTTGAAAACCAGGCTCCCGGCGGGCAAGCCGCCCTGACCGCGGAAATAGAAAATTACCCCGGATTCGAGACCATAAGCGGATTTGACCTTACAGCGCGTATGGTAGCGCAATGCGAGGGTTTAGGCGTCGTTTTCGTATATGACAACCCCGTGAACGTGTCTCTTGAAGGCGCGGTCAAAACCGTGGAGACCGCCTATTCCGGCACCGTCGAAGGACGTTCTCTAATCATAGCGACAGGCGCACTCCCCCGCCCCCTCGGCGTGCCCCGCGAAAGCGAATTGCTCGGCGGCGGAGTCTCCTACTGCGCCACCTGCGACGGAGCGTTTTTCCGCGGCAAACCCGTGGCTGTGGTCGGCGGCGGCAACACCGCGGTGGAAGACGCGCTTTATCTGGAAAGATTCGCGTCGGAAGTCTATCTCATTCATCGCAGGGACGCGCTCCGCGCGGACGCACTGCTCTCCGAGCGCATAACCAAAAGCACGGTCAAAATTCTGTGGGACACCGTCGTTACCGACCTCGTGGGCTCCCCCCGCCTGCAATCCCTCAACGTAAAAAACGTGAAAACGGGCGAAACCTCTTCCGTGCGCGTGGACGGATTCTTCATCGCGGCAGGCAGAAAACCCGCCTCCGAAGGGCTTAACGGCGTAGCGCTCGACGAAAGCGGTTATATACTCACAGACGACGAAATGCGCACCAATATAGACGGTGTGTTTGCCGCCGGCGACGTCAGGCGCAAATCTCTCCGCCAGGTTGTCACCGCAGCCGCGGACGGCGCGCTCGCGGCGGAAAACGCCGTAAAATACGTGGGCGCTCTCCGGGCATAACACCCGTTTTATTACTCGCACGACACGAAACAGCCTCGACCGCTTCGGCGGTCGTTTGGTTTTTCGCCTCGCCCCGATTCACGCGTTACCGCAATATTTTTTGCTCGGTCTTGTCCCGAAAAACCTGTTCCGCCGCGCTCTTTTCTCTTTTTCACCCGTCTTTAGTCTTATCGAAACCGCGCAAAACTTACATTTTTAATGTTTCTTTAATATTTTATTTTGCACTTTTGTAAAGTTTTTTTGAGTTTTTCAAAAAAAATTTTATTTTTCTAACAAAAACCGCTTGACATAAGAAATGGGCGGTGATATTATGCAACCGTAATCGAGAGATTACTTACAACTGCTCATAATTTTCCCCCTTATCATAGCGAGACGCGTTGGGTTCCGACCCGACGCGTTTTGCTATACTCTTCACGCTCGAAGCGCTGCGGCTGCAGACCGATAAGCGCGCGACGCGACTTTTCCCAACATTTTATTCACCGCTGGGAACAACGGCGAAACCTTTAATCGAAACAGAAGAGCCGCCGGAACAGACAGGAGCGTACTTGTCGTACGTGGCTGTTTGAGAGGGCGGCTCTGACAAAGTTGTTCGCGGAATAGCGCGGTTTTACTTGTAGTGACCGAAGCGCGTCTCGCAATACTCGCACCTGTAGATGTTGTGCGCTTCGTCGCGGAGCGAGAATTGCTGAGGAAGGTCGGTTTCGACGGCGGTCACGCATTTGGGATTGTGGCAGACAAAACCGTCGGCGGCAGTGTAAATTTTGCGGGAGGCGGGCTCGGGGCAATATCCCTTCTCCGCGTCGGAGAGGAAGCGGAGAATAAGCGCCATTCGCATAAACTTGCCGTATTCGACTTGTTTGAAATAACAGGCGCGCGGGTCGTCGTCGACGTCGACGTTTATCTCTTTGACGCGCGGGAGCGGGTGAAGGACGCTCATATGTGCGGGAGCGGCTTTCATCTTCTCGGCGTTGAGCACATAGCAATCCTTGAGGCGCTCATACTCGTCGAGGTCCTGAAAACGTTCGCGCTGAATACGGGTCATATACAACACGTCCAGGTCGGCTATGCAGTCCTCGATGTTGGAGCAATGACTCCAGACCGCCCCGCGGGGCTCCATAATTTCGTAGCGCACATAGTTGGGTATGGTGAGTTCGGGGGGCGATATCATAACGAAACGGTTGCCCTCGTAGCGAGTGAGCGCATTGATGAGGGAGTGCACCGTTCTGCCGTATTTGAGGTCGCCGCAGATACCTATCGTGAGATGGTCGAGCCTGCCGTGACGGTCCTTGATGGTGAGCAGGTCCGCAAGCGTCTGCGTGGGGTGACAATGTCCGCCGTCGCCTGCGTTTATGACGGGCACTATACTGCGGCGGGAAGCCGCAAGCGCCGCGCCCTCGAGGGGGTGACGCATAGCGATGATATCGGCGTATGCGCTGACGGTGCGGATTGTGTCCATAACGCTCTCGCCTTTGGTGGTGGAACTGTTGGACGCGGAGGCAAACCCGAGGGCCTTGCCGCCGAGTTCCATCATAGCCGCTTCGAAAGAAAGGCGGGTACGTGTGGACGGTTCGAAAAACAATGTCGCGATTTTCTTGCCTTCGCAGGCGTGAGCGTACTTCGCGCGGTCGCGCATTATGTCTTCGGCGACGGCAAGTATGCCGTCGATTTCTTCGGTGGTGAGGTCGGAAATGTCGATAAGGTGTCTTATTCCTTGCATAACAAAAATCTCTCTTTTGTCACAAAACGGCTTTCTGCCTGCCGTTTTGCACATTCAGCCGCAATTTTTTGCGGCTGAATCGTATTGTTTATTTTTTGGTCATCCAACTTTCGTCCGACGGATTATCGCGGAAAGCAATGAGTTTTGCGCAATCTTCGGCACGGATATACCCTTCCTCGACGGCAACCTCGAGCAGAATATCGAGAGTGCAAAGACTGACCGCCCGCACTCCTGCCTGTGCCATTTTGTCTTTGCCCGCCTGCATTCCGTAAGTGAATATGCTTACCATTCCCAGCACGTCGGCGCCCGCTTCGCGGAGCGCGTCCACCGTCTCGAGCGAACTTTTGGCCGTGGAGATGAGGTCCTCGACGACAACGACTTTCGCGCCCGCGTCGAGTTTGCCCTCTATGCGGTTTGCCCTTCCGTGGTCCTTTGCGCCGGAACGGACGTAACCCATAGGCATACCGAGAATATATCCCGCAATCGCGGCGTGAGCGATACCCGCGGTCGCCGTGCCCATAAGCACCTCGCAATCGGGGAACTCGGTCCCCACCACCTGCGCTATGCCCTTCTCCACCGCTTCGCGCACGGCAGGCGCGGTGAGCACGAGACGGTTGTCGCAGTAAATGGGACTTTTTATGCCGCTTGCCCAGGTGAAAGGTTGGTCGGGACGGAGAAAAACCGCACCTATGGACAACAGTCCTTTTGCGACTTCTCTTGCGAGAACTTCTGCGTTTGCTTTTTCGGAAACCATTTTGTTCATATCTCTTCTCCGAGGAAATCTTTTACACATCGTGCATAG
>OERL01000127.1_pt1 | contig 17528 bp, 16 predicted proteins | sample 1539981 | NCBI WGS metagenome assembly OERL01 (sample SAMEA3891867, study PRJEB23780) | metagenome | biome: terrestrial biome; feature: animal house; material: Caecal content | place: Italy | collected 2015-05-05
CTCTATGTGCCGCAGACCACCTTTGTCTTCGAGGGCACGGTGCGCGACAACATAGGCCTCTTCTCCGGCGAGCCCGGGGTGGAGGAGGCCGCGCGGCGCGCGGCCCTGCCCGATTCCCTGCTCGACGCCCCCGCCGGAGGGGACAGCGGCGTCTCGCTCTCAGGCGGAGAGCGGACGCGCATCGCCGTGGCCAGGGCCCTGTGTTCAAAATCGGAGGTGCTCATCTTTGATGAGCCCACCAGCGGCCTGGACCCGGAGACCGCCGGCGACGTGGAGCGCGCCATACTCTCCATCACCGGGCGCACCGTGGTCGTGATTACACACAACTGGGACGAGGCCTATCTCAGCTCCTTCGACGGCGTCATCGACCTGGGCGGGGAGCGTTGAGGGCGCGAATAAAAACAAACAACCGGCCTTGCGGCCGGTTGTTTGTTTAAGAGAGGGGAAAATGTATGGAAAAGGAGTGAGAAGTATCAATATATATCGCTGGTCTCCACCAGGGCGACCTCCACTTCAAAGGTCTCTCCCTCGCGGTAGACGGTGAGCGTTATGGTGTCGCCCACCTCCAGGTCCTCTATGAGCGCGCCCACCTGCGCGGTGGTAGTCACGCTCTGGCCATTTACCATGGTGACAATGTCGCCCTCCACCAGGCCCTTTGCCTCCGCGTCCAGAATCATGGACAGCCCTACCCGGTCCTTGGCCGAGCCGGCGGGATTCAAATATTCCAGCTTGGCCAGCACCCGGGCCTGAAACTGGTGCTTGGCGCCGTAGCGGCTCAGCTCCAGCAGGGGGGTGTGGCCGATCAGCTGCTCGGCCGACGTATAGATCTTGCTCATGGGACATCCTCCTCTAACCTATCAACCTATTTACCCGGTCTCTTTACCGGCATTATAACGTCGGCGGCGTCTTTTGTCAACAATTTTTCACGTCACAGTTGAAAAGTAATTTACCTTGTCGTATAATAGGTTAAAATGCAGCGTCAGAAGGAGCCGTGGCATATGATCGTTTCGACAAAAGGCCGGTACGCCCTGCGGGTCATGATCGACCTGGCCGAAAACCAGTCCGAAAAATACATCCCCCTCAAGGCCATTGCGGCCCGGCAGGGCATCTCGGAAAAATACCTTGAAAACATCCTCAAGACCCTGGTCCAGCACGGGCTGCTGCAGGGGCTGCGGGGCAAAGGGGGCGGCTACCGCCTGACCCGCCCCGCCGCCAACTACCGCATCTCGGACATCCTGCTGCTGACTGAGGGCAGCCTGGCGCCGGTGGCCTGCCTGGAGCCGGGCGCCGCCGGCTGCGCCCGCCTGTCCGAGTGCCGCACCTACCAGCTGTGGCGGGGCCTGGACGAGGTGATCCGCGCCTATCTGGACCAGATCACCCTGGCCGACCTGGCCCGCCCCGCCCAGAGCGGCGACCACTATATGATCTGACCTCATACAACAAAATGTCCCGTCCAGCCGACATGTGCGGATGGACGGGACTTTTTTGACAATCTCTTTTTTTCGTGGGGCGGCCGGCGGCCGGGCCGTTTGCTTTTACTGCCCGGTCATTTCCGGCCGGCCTCGGCCGCGCGGGCGTCGGCCTCTTTCTGCGCCTGCTCGGCCTCGGCCTTGCCGCCCCGGGCCAGCCTGGCCACCACGCCGGACAGGGCCAGCACGCCCAGCAGGTTGGGGATGACCATCAGGCCGTTGAACATATCGGACATATTCCAGACCAGGTCCACCTTCTGGACCGAGCCCACCACGATGCAGAGCACCGCAATGACGGCGTAGGGCCGCACCGCCTTGGGCCCGAGCAGGGCCTTGACGTTGGTCTCGCCAAAGAAGTACCAGCCGATGATGGTGGAGAACGCGAAGAACAGCATGCACACCGCCACAAAGGCGTTGCCGAAGGAGCCGAATGCCTGGTTGAAGGCCGCCTGGGCCAGGGCGGTGCCAGTCAGGCCGCCCTCCTGCAGGGGCTGCAGCAGCCCCGAGCTGAGGATCACCAGGGCGGTCATGGTCAGGACGATGAAGGTGTCGATGAACACGCCGATCATGGCGGCCAGGCCCTGGTCCTGGGGCTTGTCCACCCGTGCCAGGGCGTGGGCGTGGGGGGTCGAGCCCATGCCCGCCTCGTTGGAGAACAGGCCGCGGGCCACGCCGTAGCGCATGGCCTCCTTGACGCCCAGGCCCGCCACACCGCCGAACATGGCCTGGGGGTTGAAGGCGCAGACAAAGATGGACCGGATGGCGCCGGGCAGGGCCTCCCGGTTGATGAACAGGACCACCAGGCCGCCCACGATGTACAGGCCCGCCATGACGGGGACCATCTTTTCGGTGACGGAGGCCAGCCGCTTGACGCCGCCGATGAAGATAAAGGCCGCGATGGCCGCCGCCAGCACGCCCATCACGATGCGGGGCACCCCGAATGCGTTATAAAATGCCTCGCCGATGGAGTTGGACTGCACCATGTTGCCCATAAAGCCCAGCGCCAGGATGATGGCCACCGAGAAAAACACGGCCAGCCCCCGGCCCAGCCTGCCCTTGTAGGCCGCGCGGATGTAATAGATGGGGCCGCCGGTGGTCTGGCCGTCGGCGCCTTTGGTCTTGTACAGCTGGGCCAGCACCGCCTCGCCGTAGATGGTGGCCATGCCGAAAAAGGCCGAGAACCACATCCAGAAGATGGCCCCCGGCCCGCCCGAGTACAGGGCGGTGGCGCAGCCGGTGATGTTGCCGGTGCCCACCTGGGCCGCGATGGCGGTGGTCAGCGCCTGGAAGGAGCTCATGCCGTGCTTGCCGGCCTTTTCGCCGTTGAGCGAAAAGCCGCCGAACACCCGGCGCATCCCCTCCGCAAAGCCCCGCACCTGGATGAAGCGGGTGCGGATCGAAAAATAGATGCCGGTGCCCAGCAGCAAAAACAGCAACAGCAGCTGCTTGTTCCACAGCACGTCGTTGACCGCATTGACGATGGCGCTCAGTATTTGTTCCATTGGATATTTCCCTCTTTTCCCAAAGTTTGCGGACCCCGGGCCGGGCGCGCGGACGCAAAAAGAGCCGGACGCGCGGCGGCGCTGTCCAGCTCATACCAAAACAAAAAAGGACGGCCGGGCCTTTCGGGCCCGTCCCCTTTACTCTGTCCTTTTACCTGAGAGATTCGGCGTCGCCGCCTTGCACCTTCGGTCCTCGCAATGAGCTTCTCCAGAGCCACATCCATCTTTAGTCCCGGCCCGGCGGGGCCGCCTGAGAGTTTTGCTCCTTCGGCAGGTTTTGCACCGTTTTCCTAAAGACTTCCCATGCCATATTCGGTTTCCGTCAGAAATGGTACCATATCGGCGCACAGTTGTCAACAGGAGGCGGGCAGTTTCGGCAAAAGCAATAAAAAAAGTCCATCAAAAAAAGTCCCGTCCAGCCGACATGTGCGGATGGACGGAGCACAAAAAAGACAGCGCCGTGAAAAAGGAGAAGAGCCGGCGCTGTCCTGTATGAAAACTCCACCGGGGTGGAGAGGGTAAGTAGTCTGTCCGCCGCCCGGCGGTTGCCTGGCATGGGCGGGGGAACAGTAGGATGTCGGAGCCGCCGGCGGCCTGTTCGGGCCGGTGGGGCGGTCAGGGTTTTGGGGGACCCTATTCAAAAGGGAGTGATCCACTTTGTGAGGAGGTTTTGTCTCCTCCCCGACTGCACCCTTAGTATACAGCCAATTTGTGGCAGCTTTTTGTGGACTTTTTGAACAGATTGAAAACTTCCCATTTCCCCTCTTTTCCGCACTCCACAGTTTTCTGCGTCTTTCTTCCACGCTGATGTGTCTTGTCGCCGCTCTTTACATTGCTTTTTGTAAGGAATACCATCTCAAATAACAGCCCCAAAGGCAAAGCCGCCGCGGATACCTTCCGCAGCGGCTTTTTTGTTCAGGATACGTGATAGAATTCTTTGGCGATGTCCGCCGAACGCTTGGCGTCTTTGGCGTACCAGTCGGCGCCGATCTCGAGGGCGTAGCGCTCGGTCAGCACCGCGCCCCCCACCATGACCTTGCAGTCGAGCTTTGCTTTGTGCAGCGCCTCGATGGTCTCGGCCATGCTCTTGAGGGTGGTGGTCATCAGAGCGGACAGGCCCACGAGCCGCGCGCCGCTTTCGCGCACCGCCTCCACCACTTTCTCGGGCGGCACGTCCCGGCCCAGGTCCAGCACCTCGAAGCCGTAATTTTCCAGAATGACCCGCACGATGTTCTTGCCGATGTCGTGGACGTCCCCCTTGACGGTGGCCAGCACGATCTTGCCCTTGCTCGAGCCGGGCGCGCCGTTTTTCGCCACCGCGGCCTTGATCTCCTCAAAGGCGGCCTGGGCGGCGCTGGCCGACTGCAGCAGCTGGGGCAGGAACAGCGTCCCCTTCTCGTACCCCGCGCCCACCGCGTCGAGGGCGGGGATCAGGGCGTGGTCCACCAGATCGAGGGGCTCGTGCCCGGCCAGCAGGGCGCGGGTGTGGGCCGCGGCCTCCCCTTTCAGGCCCTGCTCCACCGCCTTCATCAGAGGGGCGTAGGGCCCGCCGGAAGCGGCCTCCCCGGTCGGGGCGGCTGCTTGCGGCGCGGCGGGCTGGGCCGCCTGGGACGGCATCGTCCGCCCGGCGTACCGGGCGATGTACCGCCCGCTCTGCTTGTCCCGCCCCGACAGGACGCCATAGGCATAGACCGCCCCCATCATCTCCTCGCTGGCGGGGTTCATGATGGCCAGGTCCAGCCCGGCGTACATGGCCATGGTCAAAAAGGCGGTGTTCAGGTAGGGCCGGCAGGGCAGCCCAAAGCTGATGTTGGACACCCCCAGCACGGTGCGCACCCCCAGTTCTTCCTTGCAGGCGCGCAGGGCGTCCAGGGTGGCCATGACGTCCTCCTGCTGGGCGCTGGCGGTCAGGGTGAGGCAGTCGATGTAGATGTCCTCGAGGGGGATGCCGGCGGCCAGGGCCGCGTCCCGGATGCGGGCGGCGATGGCCACCCGCCCGGCGGCGGTCTTGGGGATGCCTTGTTCGTCCATGGTCAGGCCCACCACCGCCGCGCCGTACTTTTTGCACAGGGGCAGCAGCTTATCCAGCACCGCCTGCTCCCCGTTCACCGAGTTGACGATGGGCTTGCCGTTGTAGACCCGCAGCCCCCGCTCCAGGGCCGCGGCGTTGGAGGAGTCCAGCTGCAGGGGCAGGCTGACCACGCTTTGCAGGGCTTTGACCACCTGTTCCATCAGGGCGGGCTCGTCCACCCCGGGCGCCCCCACGTTCACGTCCAGGACGGCGGCCCCGCTTTCGGCCTGGCTGATGGCCTGGGCCAGGACGTAGTCCATGTCCCCCTCCCGCAGCGCCTGCTGGAAGCGCTTTTTGCCGGTGGGGTTGATCCGCTCGCCCACCACGGTGATGCCGTCCACCACCACCCGCTGGACCGGCGTGCACAGCACCGAGGGCAGGGGGCGGGCCTCCCGGCCCACGGCGCACCCGTCGAACACACGGTGCAGCGCCCGGATAAAGTCCGGGGTGGTGCCGCAGCAGCCCCCCACCGCAAACAGCCCCAGCTCCCGGTAGGGCTTCATCTGCATGGCAAACAGCTGGGGGGTGATGTCGTAGCCGCTGCCGTCGGCCCGGGGCAGCCCCGCGTTGGGCTTGACGAACAAGGGGTAATCCCCCGGCACCGCCCCGCACAGGGCCCGCGCCATGGGCAGGATCTCCTTTGGCCCCAGGCTGCAGTTGATGCCCAGCGCGTCGGCCCCCAGCCCCCGGGCCGCGGCGGCAAAGCTCTCGACCCCGCAGCCGGTAAAGGTGCGGCCCCCGGCCTCGAAGCTCATGCTGGCCAGCACCGGCAGGCCGCAGTTTTCCCTGCAGGCCAGCAGGGCGGCCTTCAGCTCGTACAGGTCGGTAAAGGTCTCGCACAAGATCAGGTCGGCCCCGGCCGCCGCCCCCGCCCGGACGATCTCGGCAAAAGCCTCCACCGCCTCTTCAAAGGGCAGGGTGCCGGCGGGCTCCAGCAGCTCGCCCAGGGGCCCGATGTCCAGGGCCACCAGGCTGCCGTAGGGCTGCGCCGCCCGGCGGGCGCAGCGGATGGCGGCGTCCACCACCTGCTCCACGGTATAGCCGCTGCCTGCCAGCTTGTGGGCCGAAGCCCCGAAGGTGTTGGCGCAGAGGATGCGGCTGCCCGCCGCGGCGTACCGGGCATGGATGGATTCGATCAGGGCGGGGTCTTCCAGGTTCAGGGCCTCGGGCCTGGCCCCCAGGGGCAGCCCCGCGGCCTGCAGCATGGTGCCCATGGCCCCGTCCAGCAGGACGGTCTCCCGGGTGCGGAAAAGTTCTTCAGCTCTCACAGGTCTCGCCTCTCTTTCGGTATTCGCACTTGTCCCGCAAAGCGCAGTGGGCGCAGCCGGCCCGGCGCCCGGTGACGGGGGTCCGGCTCAGCCCCAGCGCCGCCGTGATGCTCTTGCGGGGCAGCATCAGGCAGGTGCCGGTGACGCACAGGCCGATCCGCCGCGGCGTGTCCAGCAGCGCGGCGATCCGGGGCTGCACCCCGATGGGCCAGTCCCCGTACCCCGGCGAGTACCGCCCGGTCAGGTACATCCCTTCGGCCGCCGCCAGGGCCCGCAGCCGCGCCTCGGCTGCATCGGCCGCCTGCTCGGCCAGGACGCTGGCCAAAGCGTCGGAGGCGGCTCCCGCCGCCACGTCCCCCACGCCGGCCCGCCGGATCTGGGCGTCCGCCCCGGGGCCCAGGGTCACCGCCAGCAGCACCGCTTCGGTGCAGCCGGCCAGATGGCGCTGAATGTCGCTCCCCTGCCACAGGTCCCCCAGCGCCCCGACGGGGGCTCGCAGCCACACCGCCCGGGGCGCGGCCGCCGCCCGCAGCGGCGGGGCCCACCGCTCCAGCAGGGCGCGGAGCGTTTCGTCCCCGCCGTCCTTCGCCCCCATATACCGCGCCGCCTGCCCCAGGTCGATCCCCTCCGGCAGGTCCAGCGCCAGGACCCGGCTGACTGGTACCGGCATACAGACCCCCCTTTCGCACTGTGGGTTTATTGTAGCACAGGATGCCGGATAAGGGAAAGGCCTCTTTCTGAAAAATTGTAAAATTTCGCGCCCCACCCGCCCGCCGGATTGTCAACGCTGCGTTTTTATGTTATAATAATGCGACTTATTATCACTAAGGTGCGTCCGGACGTCAAAATGCGCCAGCCCCTCTCCCCGAACACGCGCAGGTGCGCGCTTTTTTAGAGATGGGTTTGCACAGGGCTTTCCGGCGCGCCCCAAGCCCGCCCGGGCAGGCCGGGCGGCATGGTACGCCATCGCCCAGGCCGCCCGCAACGCCCAGCAGAACCAGGCCGTCGAGTTCACCGGCGAGTCGGACCAGCTGGCCCTGAACGTGGCCTACGGCGCCGCCCACGGCACCAAGTGCTTCACCCTGGCCGCCGCCCTCACCGACGGTGAGAACATCGTCCTGAGCTACCTCGACGACCTGCAGTTCATGAGCACCGCCGACGGCGTGACCGGCGTGCCCAACAGCGACGCCGACTTTGGCGCCGACTACGCCGAGGGCAAGGTCCTGGGCTCCAAGCGGGAGAACGACGCCTACTACTATGTGTCCCGTCCATCCGCACATGTCGGCTGGACGGGACTTTCTTTTTTGACAGGCTGTCTGTAAGGCAAAAGCTCAGTATTCCTCGTGCAGGCCCAGCAGGGCTTTCATATAGGCAAAGGTGCGCTCCTGGCCCTTGTCGCGGACCATTTGCAGCAGCTTTTCCAGCATGGCACGGGACTCGGGGTGCATCAGGTAGTGGTCCCGGCTGCGCTGGTAATACTCCCAGGCCGAGGCGTCGGTGTACCGGTCCCCCAGATAGATCTGGCTGGCGGCCACCCGGTCGCAGACCATCTCGCAGATGTACCGCAGGGGGATCTTCATCCCCACCAGGCCGGTCTTGCCCCCGCCGTAGTCGATCCAGTATTCCAGATGGTGCTTGTTGCGGCCCTTGTGGTGCAGCCAGGCCGCCGTGTAGCCTTTGGCCTGGCGCTCGGCCTCGTTGGGGCTGTGGTCGCCCTGGTAGTAGATGCACCCCGGGATGAACTCGGTGGGGCTGTACTTGCTCAGGTCGTGGGCCAGCCCCTGCCGGTACAGCCCGCAGGCAAAGCAGTACTTCATGACCAGCAGCTTGTGGTGGGTGATGGTGTCAAAATGCCCCCGGATGTTCATACCCTTCACTCCTTTTTGTATTTTTTCGCCTTGAAATTCCAGATTTCCCATTCCGGGCTGGAACGCCGCGCCCTGTTTTTACGTCCGGTAGCGCACCCGCAGCTCTCCCTCCTGCAGGGCCTTCAGGTCCGCGCTCTCGGAAAAGTCCTCCCGGTCCCGGGTGAGGCTGGGGTTGTAGTAGGGATCGTCCAGGATGTCCTCCCGGCCATGGCGGTCGTACAGGCGCTGCTGCTCGGCGGCAAAGCGCCGGACCTTGACCGGGTCCTTGTCGTCGCCGCCGCGGCTCTTGCTCTCGTGGTGGCGGAGCCAGGCGTAGGGGGTCCACAGGATATGGTACCCGGCGTCCCGCACCCGGAGGCAGAAGTCCACGTCGTTGAAGGCCACCGCAAAGCCCTCGTCCAGGCCGCCCACGGCGTCCCAGACGCTGGTCCGGACCAGCATGCAGGCCCCGGTCACGGCCGAGAGGTCCTGCACAGTGGCGGCCCGGAACATATAGCCGCTGCCGCCCCGCTTTTTGTACTTGTGGCTGTGGCCGGCATAGCCCCCCAGCCCGGTGATCACTCCCGCGTGCTGGATGGTGTCGTCAGGGTAATAGAGCATGGCCCCCGCCACCGCGCCGCCCCCCGGCCGGGCGCACTGGCGCAGCAGTTCGGTCATCCAGTCCCCGTCGGTGACCTCCACATCGTTGTTCAGCAGCAGCAGGTACTGGCCCGAGGCGTATTTCCGCCCAAAGTTGTTGATGGCCGAAAAATTGAACCCCTTGCCCGGATACCGGACCACCCGCAGCCCGTCGTACCGCTGCAGCGCCTGCTTGTAGTAGGCGAAGGTCTCGGGCTGCTCGGAGTTGTTCTCGATGACGATGACCTCGTACCGCTCCCACAGGGTGCGGGCGTACAGGCTGTGCAGGCACTTTTCCAGGTCGTCCACATGGTCCTTGCTGGGGATCAGGACGCTGACTTTGGGCTCGCCCTTGATCTCCCACTTCACCCGGTAGGTGCTGGGGAACAGGCCGTCCTCCACCGTGCCTTTCCGGCCGGTGCGGGCCAGATGGTCCGCAATGGCCCGCCTGGCCGCCGCGGCCACATAGGGCTTGGCGTCCGCCCCGCCGGAGGTGGACCCGGCGTGCACCCGCCAGTAGTACAGCACCTGGGGCAGATGGGCCGCGCCCCCCACCGCTTCGGCCAGGCGGAGGAACAGGTCGTGGTCCTGGCTGCCGTCGCATTCGCTCCGCTCGCCCCCCAGCTGCAGGAACAGCTCCCGCCGGAACACCGCCAGATGGCAGATGTAGTTGCAGCACAGCAGGTAGTCGGGGGCGTAGTCGGGCTTGAAGTGGGCGGTGATGGGCCGGCGGATGTCTTTTTCAAACAGGGCCTCGTCGCTGTACAGGAAGCCGTCGGGGCTGCCCGCCGCCCGCAGGTCCAAAATGGCCTGCCCCATCGCCGCCATGGCGTGGGGGGCCAGCACGTCGTCGTGGTCGGCCAGGGCCAGATATTCCCCGTCCGCCAGCTCCGCCGCCGCGTTGGTGTTGGCGGCGATGCCCCGGTTTTCGATCTTTTTGTATACGATCTGTTGATATTTTGCCTGGTATTCCCGGACGATCTGCCCCACCTCGGGGTGCTTCTCGTCCGATGCGTCGGCCAGGCACAGCTGGCCGTTGGGGGCCGTCTGCCCCGCAAACGAGTCCAGAAACGCCCGCAGGTACGCCGGCGGGGTGTTGTACAGCGGGGTCAGGATGCTGATGGAGGGCAGGCCGCAGCTGGCCCGCGTGGTGCCGGCGTAGCGGGCCCGCTGGGCCTCCAGCACCTTTTTGGCGGGCAGGTAGCGCGCCTTTTTGCCCAAAAAGCGCCGTTTGACAAAGCCGGCCGTCCGCCTGGCCACATCGGGCAGGCCGTCCTCCCGGGCCACTGTGACGGCATAGCGGCACAGCTCCCGCATCCGTTTGACTTGCTGGTTCATGCGCATTTCCCTTTCGTCCCGGGGGCGCCGGTCACGCCTGGCCCCGCTGCACCGCCTTGTAGGCGTCGCAGACGGTCCGGGTGTCGCCGTTCATTTTCAGGCGGCCGTGGCTCAGCCAGGCCACCTTGGTGCACATCCGCTCGATCTGCTCGATGGAGTGGGAGACCAGGATCACGGTGGTGCCCCCGGCCATCAGCTCCTGCATCCGCTTTTCGCACTTTTGCTGGAACAAAAAGTCGCCCACCGCCAGCACCTCGTCCGCGATCAGGATCTGGGGCTTGGTGATGGTGGCGATGGCAAAGCCGATCCGGGCCACCATGCCCGACGAGTAGTTTTTCAGCGGCACGTCCAGAAAGTTCTGCAGCTCGCTGAACTCCACGATCTCGTCAAACTTCTCGTCCAGGTACTTGGGCGAAAAGCCCAGCACCGTGCCGTTCAGGTAGATGTTTTCGCGGGCGGTCAGGTCCATGTCGAAGCCGGCCCCCAGCTCGATCAGGGGGGCGATGGTGCCCCGCACCACCACCTGCCCCCGGCTGGGCTTGTACACGCCGGCAATGGTCTTGAGCAGGGTGGATTTGCCCGACCCGTTCAGCCCCACCAGCCCGTAAAAATCCCCGGGCATGATGTCGAGGCTGACGTTTTTCAGGGCGTAGAATTCGTCGTAGTGCAGCCGCCCCTGGATCATGGCGAGGAAGTATTCCTTCAGGCTCTCATGCTTCTCGCTGGCCAGGTTGAAACACATCGAGACGTTGCGGATCTCGATGATGGGCTGGGTGTTGGGTGTGTCCATCGGTGTCGTATCCCCCTCTCAGATGTGCAGCACAAAACGGTCCTGGGTGCGGCGGAACACCGCCACCCCCGCCAGCATCGAGGCCAGCGCGCACAGCCCGCAAACCTCGATCATCCGCAGGTCCAGCGGGATGCCCCACATGACCGTGCGGCGGAAGCCGGTGATATACCAGTAGATGGGGTTGAGGGCGATCACCTGCTGCATGTTGAACCCGCCGATGGAAAAGGTCATCTGGGCCGGGTCGTAGAAAATGGCCGAAAAATACAGCAGCGCCGTGATAAACACGCTCCAGATGTGCTGGATGTCCCGGAAAAACACCGTCCCCGCCGCCAAAAACAGGGAGATGCCCAGGCTGAAGAAGAACAAGGTCACCAGGGGGTAAAACGCCTGGAACACCGTCAGGTGGAACGGGCTGCCGGTGAAGATCATCACCAGCAGCAGCGCCACAAAGCTGAACACGCAGTTGACCATGGCAAAGCAGCATTTTTCCAGCGGGAAGATATACTTGGGGATATACACCTTTTTCAGCAGGGGGGCCGCATAGATGATGCTGCTCATGCTGGTGGAGGTGGCCTCGTTGAAGAAGTTGAACAGCAGCTGGCCGCACATCAGGAACACCGGGAAATTGTCGATGCCGCTGCCCCGCATATCCATCAGGCTGCTGAACACCGCCCAGTATACCAGGCACATCAGCAGGGGGTTCAGGACGCTCCACACCACGCCCAGGACGCTGCGGCGGTATTTGAGCTTGAAGTCCCGGCTGACCAGGTTATACAGAAGGTAACGGTAGCGCCAGAGGGCGCCCCACATTGCTTTCAGTTTCGCCACAGGGTTCACCACTTTTCAAAAAAGTCAAAAGTCTGCTGTGCAAAGGGGGTGTGCAGCTGGTCTTTGGCACTGGTCTTGTGCGGGCAGCCGCAGTCGGGCCATACCACGCCCACCGTGGGGTCGTCGTAGGGGATGCCCCCCTCGCTGGTGGGGTCGTAAACGTCGGTGCACTTATAGCAGAACTCGGCCACATCGCTCAGCACCAGGAACCCATGGGCAAAGCCCTCGGGGATATAGAACATCTTCTTGTTCTCCGCCGACAGGGTCACCCCCACCCACTTGCCAAAGGTGGCGCTGTGGGGGCGGCAGTCCACCGCCACGTCGTACACTTCGCCCAGGGTGACACGCACCAGCTTGCCCTGGGTGTGCTGCTTCTGGAAGTGGAGCCCCCGCAGCACGCCCCGGCTGGAGCGGCTCTGGTTATCCTGTACAAATTCCCGGTCGATGCCGGCGGCCGCAAAGTCCCCCTTTTTGTAGGTCTCCATGAAATAGCCGCGGTCGTCGCCGAACACCTCCGGCTCGATGACCACCACGCCGGGGATCTCGGTCTGCGTAAAAGTGAACTTACCCATCGTTTTTACCTCTCTGTCTTTGTATTGGATTGGGATATGCTACGGATTCAAATACCGTTTTGGATACCGTCCGGGCCGGCCCTGCCGGCGCGCGCGGCGGGGCCCCGCCTGCGCCCATACCAGAGGGCGCCGGCCCCCGCCAGCACGACGGCCGCCGCCGACACCCCCAGGATCAGATGGAGGTAGCCCGCCGGCTCCACATCGGCCGCCGCCGGGTGGATCTGCCCGCGGCTGCTTTCCAGCAGGGCGTCCAGCCCCCGGGCCTGCAGGGGCACACGGACGCTGGCCGCCTCCTGCACGCCGCTGCCGGGCACGGTGTACACCGCCCAGCCTTCCAGCCTGCCGCCCAGGGTATACACCTCGGGCAGCTCGACGCTGAGGGCCACGTCCGAAGCCTGCATCCCTGCCGCCAGGGGCAGCCGGACGCCGGGCGCATCCAGGCTCAGCTCGCCCAGGGCGCCGCCCCCGCCCTGCACCGTCACGCTGGCCGCCCCCTGGGCCGGCGGGATCTCGGTATAGCCGGTCCAGGTGGAAAAGGCGTAGTCCAGCAGGGCGCGGACGTCGGCGTAGCGGTCGGTCTTGCTCTCGCTGCGCATGGTGACGCAGATCACCCGGACCCCGTTTTTTTCGGCCAGGCAGATGTAGGTCTGCCGGGCGATGTCGGTGTAGCCGATCTTGGAGCCCAAAATGGTGGGCTCGTGGAACATGCTGGACCCGATCCGCATCGAGTCCTGCTGAGAGAAATAGCGGGTCACCGGCTGCAGATTGGTGGGCTGCATGATATACATCTCGTTGTTGGTGAACAGCTGCTCAAAGCCCGGCTGGGTCAGGGCCCAGCGCAGGATGGTCGCCATGTCGTAGCAGCTGGTGTAGTGGTCGTCGTCGCTGATGCCGTGCGGGTTGGCAAAGTGGGTGTGCTGCAGCCCCAGCTCAGCGGCCTGGGCGTTCATGGCGGCCACCCCGTCCGCGATGGACCCGCCCCCGAAATATTCCGCCAGGGCGTTGGCGCCGTCGTTGGCGCTGGCCATCATGGTGGCGTACAGCAGCGCCTCCAGGGGCACCTGCTCCCCCTCCAGCAGGGCGATGTGGCTGGAGTCGGTGCCCACCAGAGAGTAGACGTCCTCGTGGCTGACGGTCACCATCCCGCTCCAGTCCCCCTGGGCCTTTTCGCAGGCCAGGCCCAGGGTCATCACTTTGGTGATGGAGGCGGGGTGCAGCTCCTCGTTCATATTCTGCTGGGCCAGCACCAGGCCGCTCTCCGCATCCATGATGCAGTATGCTTCGGTGGCCGCCAGGGCCGGGCCCGCCGCCGACGCCGGCAGCGCCAGCGCCACGGCTGCCAGCAGCAGGGCCAGCGCGGCCCAGACCCGGGTCAGTCGTTCTTTCATGGTTCCCTCTTCCCGGCAGGGCCCGCCCCGCCGCTTTTTCTGAATCTAGTATAGTATAGCACACTTTTTATGGAGGGGAAAGAGGCCTTTGCAGCAAGACCGGCTGGATCTGCCGCCCCTCCAGCGCCGCCGCCAGGGTCTCGGGCACAAGGGTGAGGTCGGCCTTCAGGCTCTGGGGCTTGTGGACGGGGTCGTCCTGGGCAAAGGGGACAAAGTAAAAGTGTTTGCGCTGCATCAGGCGGGCGATGTTCTCTCCCGAGGCCCCCAGCCCGTCGTTGGTGGACACCGCCACCACCACCGGCCGGCCGGCCCGCAGCAGGCTTTTGGCCGCCAGGGCCACCGGCGTGTCCGACAGGCCCGCCGCCAGCCGGGCCAGCGTCGCGCCGGTGCAGGGCGCGATGACCAGGGCCTGGGCCAGCCCCTGGGGGCCCAGGGGCTCGACGGCGGTCAGGGTATCCAGCACCGGCCGGCCCGCAGCCGCTTCCAGCCGGGCTTTCCAGCCTGCCGCAGGCCCGAACCGGGTGTCGGTGGCCGCCGCCGCAAAGCTCATGACGGGCAGCACCTGCCACCCCAGCGCCGCCAGCCGGGCCGCCTGGGGCACCGCCGCCTCAAAGGTACAAAAACTGCCGCACAGGGCAAAGGCCAGGCTGCCCTTGTGTTCCCCGTTCATCCAACCGCCTCCCTTTCTTCCATGATGTGCAGCACCGTCTGTGCCAGATAGGCCCCGGCGCTGTCCGGGGCGCACCGCGCCGGCAGCCCGGAGGCCAGCAGGGCGGTGTGGCCCAGCGCCGCGGCGGCGGCAAAGTCGGTGCCGCCCGGCGCGCTGGCCAGGTCCACGATCAGGCTGCCCGGGCGCAGCGCCGCCAGCACCGGCCCCGTCAGCACCGGCGCGGGGATGGTGTTGACCGCCGTGTCAAAGCCGGGAGCGGCCGCCGCCAGCCCTTCCAGAGGGAGGGCGGCCCCACCCCGGGTGTGGGCCAGGGCCCGCTGGGCCGGGCTCCGGGCCCCCACCGTCACCCGGGCCCCCAGGGCCGTCAGACGGTCGGCCACCGCCTGCCCTACCCGGCCGTACCCCGTCACCAGCACCGGCGTATCCCACAGGGTGCGGGTGCGCCGGGCCAGCAGGATGCCGATGCACCCTTCCGCCGTGGGGACGGCGTTGCAGACAGCCAGCTCTTCCCGGGCGAAGCAGTCGACCCACTCCAGCCCCAGGGCGGCCACGGCCGCCGGGGCCTTGCCCCCCAGCAGGAGGGCCCCGGGCTTAGCCCGGCGCAGGAGGGCCGTCAAGCGGGCTTCGTCCATGGCCAGCGGCACCGGGAACAGGACATAGTCCGCCCCGGGGACGGCCTCGGGGCCTCCCACCCGGCGTCCGGCTGCCGCCAGCGCCCGGGCGGCGGCCGCCTGCCGCCGGTCCTCCCCCACCACTGCGATCGTTCGTTCCGGCATGCTGCATCCCTCCCACGCCCCAGACTATGCGGCAGGGGCAATGGATGTGCCTGTTTTGCCGGCGCAAAAAAATCCCGCCCGGATGCGCGCGGCATCCGGACGGGACGGTGGGATCGTCCGCAGCGCGCTGCGGGACGCGCTTATTTCAAATACCGTTCCACGGCCCGGGCCACGATGCCGCCCAGCAGGCCGCTGACCAGGAACTCGGCCACCCCCTGCACCCCCACCAGCAGCGCCACAAAGACCAGGGGATTGGCCGCGCCGTTGGCGGCCACCAGGCCCTGGACGTAGTCGCACTGGTAGAAGAACAGGACAATGTAGCCCATAAAGAACAGGGTGTTCAGCCCGGGGGCGCACATGGCGCTGACGATGCAGCTCCAGGTGCCTTTCCGGTCCAGGCGGCGCAGGGCCTCATAGATCAGGCCCACGCACAGGCCCATCAGCAGCCGGGTGCCCACGCAGAGGATCAGGGTGTGGAAAAAGCTGACCTGCAGCAAAGCGCTGGTCATGGCCGAGCCGCCGGTCAGGGCGTCGTAAAAGCTGACCGCCCCGAACACGCCCCCCAGGATCGTCCCCGCCAGCGGGCCCATGGTGATGGCGCCCACCGCAATGGGCAGGGTCAGGAAACTCATATAAAGGGGGCCCATGGGCACGCTGCCCAGGCCAATGGCTTTCATGACCAGCTCGATGGCGACCAGCAGCGCCAGCCGGGTCATGGCTTTGAGATCGGTACGTTGATTCATGATAAACCTCCTGCTGCCGTTCCGTCCCATATGCCGGATACGGCGCATCAAATCCAAACCCACCCTCCACCCTTTTATGGTGTCCCCCCTGCCGCTGCGCGGCATCCCCCCTTCGGGGAGAACATACGGCAGGGCACGGGGAATACCGGGAGGGGAGTTTTGACGTTCAAAACCTCGAGGTGCTGTTTACTTGTCGCAGGGGAATTTGATCCCCGCGGTCTGCCGCGCGGCGGTGAGGACCCGGCTGACGGCCAGCGAGGTCTCCAGCATGCCGCTGCACAGCTCCTGGTCGCCGGTGGCGATGGCGTGGGCGATCACCTCGAACTCGGCGGCGCAGCGGGGGCGCTTGCCGTTCAGGGAGAAGTGCTCTTCCCGGCCGTCGTTGAGGTGGAGGGTCACCGGGCCGCAGAAATTGGCGGTGCTCTTTTGCAGCAGATAGCCCCGCGTCCCCTGGATGACATACCGGGGCGGGGCGGCGCAGTCCTTGGCGGCGATGCTGACCGCCTTGAACGAGCGGTAGTCCATGGTCAGGATGCCGCTGGTGTCGATGCCCCGCTCCAAGTTTGCGGCGTAGTGGACCTGCTGGGGCTCGCCAAACAGGCCCACGATGTAGCTGACGTTGTACACCCCCAGGTCCATCAGGGCGCCGCCCGCCTGCTGCGGGTCGAACACCGGGGCCGTCTGCCCCGCACAGAACCCGTCGTACCGGCTGGAATACTGGCTGAAATTGCACTGGACCAGCTTTACCTGCCCCACCCGGGGCAGCAGCTGGCGCAGCTTGCGGTAGTTTTCCAGGTACTGGGTGGTCACCGCCTCAAAGAGGAAGCAGCCTTTCCGGTGGGCCAGCGCGGCCAGGGCCGCCGCCTCGCTGGCGCAGGGGGCCAGGGGCTTTTCCACAATGACGTGCCGGCCGGCCTCCAGCGCCGCCTTGGCGTAGGAGGTGTGCAGCAGGTTGGGCAGGGCGATGTAGACCACGTCCACCGCCGCCAGCAGCTGGCCGTAGTCGGTGACGTGGAGCGGCACGCCGTACTGGGCGCAGAGGGCGGCGGCCTTGTCCGCGCTGCGCTGGGTGCTGCACAGCGCAGCCACCTCAAAAGCCCGGCAGGACGCCAGCCAGGGCAGGAACTCCTGCACGATCTTGCCGCTGCCCACAATGCCTAATTTCATCCCGCGTTCCTCCTTTTCATGGCCGGAGGCTCGTCCCGGCGGCCGCGGCGGCGCTCCTCCCGGCGGAAAGGCTCGCGGCGCTTTTCGCCGCGGCGGTCCTCCTCCGGGCCGGGGCTGAAGCGGCGGCTGTCCCCGCGGCGGGCGGGTTTGCTGTTCAGCTCGTACAGCAGGGCCAGGCCCTTCAGCATCAGCTCGGGGTCATAGGTCAGGGGGTGGCGGCACAGGGGCGCCACGTATTTGGCCAGCCCGCCGGTCAGCACCAGGGTCACCGGGCTGCCCAGCTCTTCTTCGATGCGCTGGGTCATCCCGTCCAGCAGCACCGCCGTGCCCATCACCGAGCCCGAGAGCATGCACTCCGACGTGGTGGCGCCGATGGCGTGCCGGGGGCGGGCCAGGTGGATCTGGGGCAGCTGGGCGCAGCGGTCCCCCAGGGCCCGCAGCCCGGTGGACAGCCCCGGGC
>OERL01000128.1_pt1 | contig 17258 bp, 14 predicted proteins | sample 1539981 | NCBI WGS metagenome assembly OERL01 (sample SAMEA3891867, study PRJEB23780) | metagenome | biome: terrestrial biome; feature: animal house; material: Caecal content | place: Italy | collected 2015-05-05
TTCTCTACGCCAAGAAAAACCCGCAGAAACCTGCGGGCTTTTTCTTTGTCCGTGCTGTGAAAACCGGTCGCACAACGCAAAACCCCGCCTCACGGCGGGATTTTGCGGTCTGATGATGGAAGGAGTATCACAATTTCTCCGTCCACATATAGCCCGTCGATTTTATTGTCTTGAGGTGTGCGTCCAGCCCGAATTCGGCAAGTATCTTGCGCAGTCTGAAGACGTTTATCTCGATGACCGAAGGTCCCGTCGTGGAATAGTATCCCCATATCCTGTCGAAAATTTGTTGCTTTACCATAATGATTTCTTTGTTTCTAACAAGCAGTTCGAGGATTTCGTAAGTCTTGCGGTTCATAGGAACATAGTTACCGTCCACCGTCACCATCTTGTTGACGTAGTTGACCTTCATATTCTTGAACTTGTAACTGGTGCTGCTGAAATTGCCGCCCGTCCTGCGCAGACAGGCCTCCACCCTCGCCATCAGTTCTTCGCGGGCGAAAGGTTTGGTCATATAGTCGTCCGCCCCGAGACGGAAGCAGTCTATTTTTTTGTCTATGTCGCTGAGCGCGGAAAGCACGATTATGGGCATAAGATGCATACGCCGAACTTCCCTCAGCACGTCCATTCCCGACAGTTTGCCCAACATCAGGTCGAGCACTATAAGGTCGTAATAGGTTTTTTCGACGTCCTGCAACGCCGCCTCCCCCGACAAAGCGATGTCGACGTCGCCGATGTCGCTGAGCGCCACCGACAGAATCTTCGCCAACTTTTCGTCATCTTCCACAACCAACAAACGCATACTTCCCTCCACCGTTCAAACGTAACTGCCGGCTTGAGTTTCATAAAAATTAAATCAGCCTTTCATAAATTTAATATAATACCTTCCGCCGCATAACGCAAGAGGGGTTTTGGAAACGAGGTCGGCAAGTCTTGCGGGGAAGGTCGAAGAGTAAACAAAGAGGCGGTCTCACGACCGCCTTTTCCATTTTCCCGACGTCAATCGGCGTGCCGACCGTGCGAGACGGGCTTCACCGTTCCCGTGTGCGTTCAATCCTTTCGTAAACTGCCGTTCCCTTAAGCAGACGGCAGACGATTTTGTCATCTGCGAACACGTAAAGCCTGCCCAGTCCGTAAAAAGCCGCAGCCATTGCGACGGCTACCGCCGCCACCCACGCTCCTATCAGGTCAACGTCGATAAAGGGATAGGGATAACGCGTTGCGCCGTAAATGGGACCTCCCACCTCGGCGCGTACGAAAATGAATACCGCGTAAACTGCGGGATATATCAGCCACGTCCACGCCGCGGCGCGCGGCACCCTTCCGTGCGGCAGGAACAGCACCCAGTCGACTATGGCGAGCGCGGGCACAACGCCGTGCACGATATAATTCGCCGCAAGAAAAGCAGTCCCGCCGCCCGCTCCGCTCATATTGAAGTTTTGCCACGAAAGCATTGTCCAGTAGACGACGAAAGTTATGGTTATGTAGAACGTAAGGGCAAGTTGAAAGGAACAGTTGAGATGCGCCGCTTCGCCTCTCTTCCCCTCACGGGCAATCTGTACCGCCGTCATCACCGTAAGCACCGCGAACAGCGCGACTATAAAAAGATTGGTCTGCATAGTGAAGTAGACCAACATCGTCTTGCCCATAGTCGTGGAGAACATCACTACACACCCCGTTATACCGACGGCAAGTCCGATTATTCTCCATACCAAAGCGAAAATTCTGTTGTCCGAAACAGTCATAAACTCTCCTCCCAACGCAATTATAGCGTGCGAACGCGCTTATTTCAATAGGTGCGTTCGCGAGCGCTCACGCGCGAGTACGCGCTGTTGCGGCGGCGCCTCAGGACCTTTACGGGCGACGAAATTATATCGGGAAAATATTTCTTCATTTCTTGCGCAAAACGGTTGACACCCTCCCTGCGTGATAATATAATGCAATCGACACGCGACGTAACGATATTTCGGATAACGATACGCCGCGTAGCCACAGGAGGAAAAATGGCGGACAACGACAAAAACATATCTCTTGCCACGATGCACAGAATGCCGGGCTATCTGAGATACCTCAAGGCAAAGGAAGCCGAGGGCGCAGAGTACATATCTTCCGTCGGGCTTGCCGAGGCTATGCAGGAAAATCCGTCCGTCGTCAAAAAGGACCTCTCTATGGCAGTCGTGAGCGAAGGAAAGCCCAAGGTGGGCTATTTCATTCCCGACCTCATTCGCGACATCGAAAGTTTTATGGGCTACGACAACGAGAAAGACGCCGTAATCGTCGGCGCGGGAAAACTCGGTCAGGCCCTTCTAGGATACAGCGGTTTCGAAAAATACGGTCTTAACATCGTGGCGGGTTTCGACAGCAACCCCGCCCTTTTCGGCACCGAAGTTCACGGCAAAAAAATCCTCGGCACGGACAAACTGGAAAGCACCGTCAAGCGCCTCGGCGTGAAAATGGCTATCCTCACCCTGCCCGCTGAATTCGCACAGGAAATGGCGGACAGGCTGGTCGGCGCAGGTATCAGGGCTATATGGAATTTCTCGCCCGTGGCTCTCGCTCTCCCCTCCACCGTCGCGGTAAAAAACGAAAATATGGCGGCTTCTCTCGCGGTTCTTTCCGCCCGCCTGAAAGATATTTTAAGCAAAGAAGTAAAGTAGCAAGGAGACCGATATGGAAGAATGCACCAAGTATCAAGTTGTCGACAGCGTAGAAAGGCTGGAGGAGGCTCTTGCGTCCGTGCGCGCGGCGCAGAAAAAATTTGCCGAGTACACGCAGGAACAGGTTGACGCAATCTTTTTCGCGGCAGCCACCGCAGCCAACCAGCAGCGTATTCCGCTCGCCAAAATGGCTGTTGCCGAAACCGGTATGGGCGTGGTCGAGGACAAGGTCATCAAGAACCACTACGCCGCCGAGTACATCTACAACGCTTACAAACACACCAAGACCTGCGGCGTCATCGAAGAAGACAAGGCGTTCGGCATCAAGAAAATAGCCGAGCCCGTGGGCGTTATCGGCGCGGTTATCCCCACCACCAACCCCACTTCCACCGCGATTTTCAAGACTCTTATCGCTCTCAAGACGAGAAACGGCATCATCATCAGCCCTCACCCCCGCGCCAAGGGTTGCACCATCGCGGCGGCAAAGGTCGTTCTCGAAGCGGCCGTCAAGGCGGGCGCTCCCGAAGGTATCATCAACTGGATTGACATTCCCTCTCTCGAGATGACCAATCTGCTTATGAAGGAAGCGGACATCATTCTCGCGACCGGCGGCCCCGGTATGGTGAAAGCGGCGTACTCCAGCGGTAAACCCGCACTCGGCGTCGGCGCGGGCAACACCCCCGCAATCATCGACGACACCGCGGACATTCTGCTCGCCGTCAACAGCATCATTCACAGCAAGACTTTCGACAACGGTATGATTTGCGCCTCCGAGCAGTCCGTCATCGTCCTCGACAAGGTTTACGCCAAGGTCAAAAAGGAATTCGCCGCACGCGGCGCCTATTTCCTCAAGGAAGACGAACTCGAAAAAGTGCGCAAGACCATAATCATCAACGGCGCGCTCAACGCCAAAATCGTCGGTCAGCCCGCATATAAAATCGCCGCGCTTGCCGGAGTCACCGTGCCCGAAACTTCCAAAGTGCTCATCGGCGAAGTGGAAAGCGTGGACATCTCCGAAGAATTCGCGCACGAAAAACTCTCCCCCGTCCTCGCGATGTACCGCGCCAAGGATTTCGAGGACGCCCTCGACAAAGCCGAACACCTCATCGCCGACGGCGGTTACGGTCACACCGCTTCTCTCTACGTCAACGCTATAAGCGAAAAAGCCAAAATCGAAGAGTACACCCACCGTATGAAGACCTGCCGTATTCTGGTCAACACTCCCTCTTCTCAGGGCGGTATCGGCGACCTGTACAACTTCAAACTCACCCCCTCCCTCACCCTCGGTTGCGGCACCTGGGGCGGGAACAGCGTCAGCGAAAACGTCGGCGTCAAACATCTGGTCAACATCAAGACAGTTGCGGAAAGGAGAGAAAATATGCTTTGGTTCAGAACGCCTCAGAAGGTGTATATAAAGAAAGGCTGCCTGCCCGTTGCCCTCGACGAACTGAAAAATGTTATGGGCAAAAAGAAGGCTTTTATTGTAACTGACAGTTTTTTGTATCATAATGGTTATACGAAGGCAATCACCGCCAAACTCGACGAGATGGGAATCGCGCACACCACGTTCTTCGACGTCGCGCCCGACCCCACCCTCGCCTGCGCCAAGGAAGGCACGGCGGCAATGCGCGCTTTCGAACCCGACTGCATCATCGCCGTCGGCGGCGGTTCCGCTATGGACGCCGGCAAGATTATGTGGGTGATGTACGAACACCCCGAAGTGGACTTTATGGACCTCGCAATGCGCTTTATGGACATCAGGAAGCGCGTCTACACCTTCCCCAAGATGGGCGAAAAGGCGTATTTCATCGCCGTCCCCACCTCCGCGGGTACGGGCAGCGAAGTCACCCCGTTCGCGGTTATCACGGACGAGAAGACGGGCGTCAAATATCCTCTTGCCGACTACGAACTTATGCCCAATATGGCAATCGTCGACGCCGATATGATGATGAACGCCCCGAAGGGCCTCACCGCCGCAAGCGGTATCGACGCCGTCACGCACAACCTCGAAGCGTACGCGTCTATGATGGCGACCGACTACACCGACGGTATCGCTCTCAGGAGCCTCAAGATGATATTCGAGTTCCTGCCCCGCGCATACGACAACGGTCCCAACGACCCCGTGGCGCGCGAAAAGATGGCGAATGCCGCGACTATGGCCGGTATGGCGTTTGCCAATGCGTTCCTCGGCGTGTGCCACTCTATGGCGCACAAACTCGGCGCATTCCATCACCTGCCCCACGGCGTGGCGAACGCGCTTATGATTGACGAGGTGCTGCGTTTCAACGCCGCGGAAGTCCCCGCGAAGATGGGTACTTTCCCGCAGTACGACCACCCGCACACCCTCGCCCGTTACGCCGAAGTCGCCGATTACCTCGGAATCAAGGGCAAGAACGACAGCGAGAAACTGGAAGGTCTCATCGCCGCCCTGGACGAACTCAAAGCCAAAGTCGGCATCAAAAAGACCATCAAAGAATACGGCATCGACGAAAAAGATTTCCTCGACAGGCTGGACGATATGACGGAACAGGCGTTCGACGACCAGTGCACCGGCGCCAACCCCCGTTATCCGCTTATGAGCGAAATCAAGCAGATGTATCTCAACGCCTACTACGGCAAATAAGGAGGGGAATATGAAAACCGACAAAGTCATCGCCGTCCGCAACACCAAGACCGTGTACCGCGACGGGGACAACGTAATCAAACTCTTCGACGAACACTACTCCAAAGCCGATATCCTCAACGAAGCCCTCAATCAGGCGCGCGTCGAGGAGACCGGACTCAATATTCCCAAACTCAACGAGGTCACTAAGGTCAACGGCAGGTGGGCTATCGTTATGGATTACATCGCGGGCAAGACTCTCCAGCAACTTATGGACGAGAACCCCGACAAAATCGACGAGTACCTCGAACTGTTCGTCAACCTGCAGATGGAAGTGCACTCCAAGCGCGCTCCCCTGCTCAACAAACTCAAGGACAAGATGAACCGCAAGATTTCGCAGGCGGACCTCAACGCGACCATTCGCTACGACCTGCACACCCGCCTCGAATCTATGCCCAAGCACAACAAGGTGTGCCACGGCGACTTCAACCCCAGCAACATAATCATCGCCAAGGACGGCACCCCTTACATCATCGACTGGTCGCACGCCACGCAGGGCAATGCCTCCGCCGACGCCGCGCGCACCTATCTGCTGTTCTGGCTGTCGGGCGACATCAACCTCGCCGAGAAGTATCTCAATCTGTTCTGCCTCAAGAGCGACACCGCCAAGCAGTACGTGCAGAAGTGGATACCCATCGTCGCGGCTTCGCAACTGGTCAAAGGCAAGAAAGAAGAACGCGAGTTCCTGCTCCATTGGGTGGACGTCGTGGACTACGAGTAATAAATCAGAGAGGGAATTATGGTTAAAGTCACTGTTTGCATCGGCAGTTCCTGCCACCTCAAAGGCTCCCGTCAGGTCGTGGAAGAACTGCAGTATCTCATCAACAAGAACGACCTCGGCGAATCCGTCGACCTCGGAGGCACTTTCTGTATGGGCAAATGCGGCGAAAACGGCGTCAGCGTAACCGTTGACGGCGACTACTACGCCGTAAAACCCGAGAGCGTCCTCGATTTCTTCAACGACGTAATTGTCAAAAAAGTGAAATAACGCACTCCGCCGCGGAACACTCCGCGGCGGTTCGCGTTCGCGCGCGCGAAAGGACGGAGGTCTTTCCGCGCGCCGTCGCGCATTAAGGAGAATTCGGTAATGCCCGCCAAAGCCCCTTACCTCGATTTCAAGGACGCCAAGTGCAAGGACTGCTTCAGATGCCTGAGGGAATGCCCCGTCAAGGCTATCCGCTATGAAAACCATCAGGCGAAAATCATCGAGCAGAAGTGCATACTGTGCGGTCACTGCACGCTTGTATGTCCCCAGAACGCCAAACAGGTTCACAGCGAAGCCGAAACGGTTGAAAGACTGCTCGCCGACCGCGACAAACGTCCCGTGGTCGCCAGCCTTGCGCCCTCTTTCGTGTCGGGTTTCCCGTCCGACGACCCCGAAAAGGTAAAAGCCGCCCTTTACGGGCTGGGCTTCTCCGTCGTGGAGGAAACCGCGGTCGGCGCGAAAGCGGTAACGGAAGAATATGCCCGCCTGCTGGAGAGCGGCGAGTATAAGAATTTCATCACTTCCGCCTGCCCCGCCGTCAACAGAATGATTCAGTTGTACTACCCCGAGGCGCTCCGCTATCTCGCTCCGGTGCCCTCCCCTATGGTTGCGCACGCACGAATGCTCAAAAAGCGTTATTCCGAGGCGGCAATCGTTTTCGTGGGGCCCTGCATAGCCAAGAAACGCGAGGCGGCTGAAAGCGGAATTATCGACGCTGTTCTCACATTCGAGGATTTAGCCGCATTTTTCGAGAGTAAAAACATCGATTTGAGCAAAATCGACATCGGCGGCAAAGAGGGCGACGAGTCCAACCGCGCGCGTTATTACCCCATTCCCAGCGGCATAATAAAGTCCTTCGAGCGTCTGCCCGAGGGTTACGAATACGTGGCAATAGACGGCGTAAAACGTTGCGCCGACGTTCTCAAAGAGATAGATTCGCTCGACGGAATGTTCCTCGAGATGAACTGCTGCGAGTTCGCCTGCATAGGCGGCCCCTGCCGCATAGAGGGCAAGGGCGGCGCAATCAAAGGCAACGAACAGGTCAGCCGTTACGCGGTGAGCAAAGAGAACGCGAAACCCGTCGTCACCGAAAAGGTGGACCTCGTGGAAGAACACCCCAGGCTTATGACCGACGAATTCGTGCCCAGCGAGCGCGACATACTCGCCGTGCTCGCCAAGACGGGCAAGACCAAACCCGAGGACGAACTCAACTGCGGTGCCTGCGGCTACTCCACCTGCCGCGACAAAGCAATCGCCGTCCTCAACGGTTACGCCGACATCGAAATGTGCCTGCCCTATATGCGAAGCCGCGCCGAGTCGATGAGTTACGAAATCATTCAGAACACGCCCAACGGCATAGTGCTTATGGACAACGATTTCAAGATTCTCGACATCAACGCCAAGGCTATGCGGATACTCGGCGTCACCGAACACGACATAAAGGGCAAGAATGCTTTCGATTGTTTCGATTGCGCGGATTTCGTCGCCGCACTTGCGCAAGGCAAGAACGTCAGCAAGAAAAAGGTCTTCGTGCGCCGCACCAAGAGGTATATGGAACTGTCCGTCGTACTCCTCGACGAACACAAGGTGCTCTTCGGCGTTATGAAGGACATCACCGACAGCGTCGAATACAACGAAAAACTGAATTCCGTCAAAATGGAAACCCTCGCCACCACCGACGAGGTCATAAAGAAACAGATGCGGGTTGCGCAGGAGATTGCCTCTCTGCTCGGAGAGACGACCGCCGAAACCAAAGTGGCGCTTCTCAAACTCAAACAAACCCTGCAGGACGGCTCGGAGGGCGAAGAGGACTGATGGAACTGTTTCTGGAAACCGGCTTCACTTCCCTCAATAAAAAGGGCGAGGAACTGTGCGGCGACAAGGTCGAGCAGTACTCCGACGGCGAGACCACCACTCTCGTGCTCGCCGACGGGCTCGGCAGCGGCGTCAAAGCCAATATTCTCGCCACTCTCACCTCCAAAATCCTTTGCACGATGGTATCGAACGGAGTGGGAATTGAGGAATGTATAGAAACCGTGGTGCAGACCCTGCCCGTGTGCAAAGTGCGGCAGGTCGCATACGCGACGTTCTCCGTCGTGCACGTCAACAGGGAAGGCAAAGGCTGGCTTTTCGAGTTCGACAACCCCGAAGCCATTTATATCCATAACGGAAAGTGTGGAAATTTCAACCGCAAGGAGTATAATATCCTCGGCAAAAAGGTGTACGCCACACGTCTGAGTCTCTCTCCCGACGATTACATAGTGCTGATGAGCGACGGCGTTATACACGCGGGCATCGGAATGCTGCTCAACTTCGGGTGGCTGCGCGGAGACGTAATGGAATACCTCGACAAGAATTTCTTCGAGGGAATGACGGCGCGCGGAGTTGCTTGTCTGCTGGCGGGAGCGTGCAACGACCTGTATGTCGGAGAACCCGGCGACGACACCACGGTTGCCGCGGTGCGCATACGAAAAGTATCCAAAGTCCGCCTTATGGTGGGCCCCCCCGTCGAACGCGACCGCGACGATTTCTACATCTCCCGCTTCCTTGAGGGCGAAGGCAAGAAAATCGTGTGCGGCGGCACCAGTTCGCAGATTGTGGCACGTCACCTCGGCGAAAAGGTCAGCGCGTCCTTCGAGTTCCCCGACAAGGACGTTCCGCCTATCGGCTATATAAAAGGAATAGACCTCACGACGGAAGGCGTGCTTACTCTCCGCAAACTGCTGGAACTGAGCGAGGCGTACCTGTCTTCCTCCGACCTCTCCCCCAAGCGCTCCAACAAACGCGACGGGGCGTCGTTGCTGGCAAATATGCTGTTCGAGGAAGCCACCCACGTCACTTTCTTCGGGGGACAGAGCATAAACGCCGCTCACCAGGGGTTGCCAATTGACATCACTATGAAACTCAAACTGGTGGAATCCCTCACCGACAATCTCAGGAAAATGGGAAAATCGGTGGAAGTAAACTACGACTGACGCAACGGACACCGTTCGTTGAAGGTGCGGCGACCGCCGCAAAAAATACGCATAACATCACTGCCCCGCGGGACGGTATAGGACTATGGCAAGCAACAAAGACCAGAGAAAATTCGACACCAAAGTTCAATATCTTCAATATAAAGTGTTGCGCGAAGTGGCGCGCGGCGCTTTGAACGACAATTTGCTTGAAAACGTCACGGACATTCCCAAGACGATAATTCCCGGCAACGTGCCCACAATGCGCTGCTGCGTGTACAAAGAGCGCGCAATCATAGCCGAGCGCGTCAAGTTGGCTATGGGCGGCGACCGCTCCAACCCGAACGTAATCGAAGTCATCGAAATTGCCTGCGACGACTGCCCCACCGGCGGCTACGAGGTCACCAACGCGTGCCGCGGCTGTCTGGCGCACAGGTGCGAAGACGTCTGCCGTCGCAACGCCATTTCGTTCGACCATCAGCAGAAAGCGCACATCGACAAGAACCTGTGCGTGGAATGCGGACAATGCGCCAAGGTGTGCCCTTACAGCGCAATCGTTTCCCGCCGCCGTCCCTGCGAAAACTCCTGCAAGGTAAAAGCCATTTCTATGACGGACGGCAAAGCCGCCTGCATAGACAACAACAAGTGCATTTCCTGCGGCGCCTGCGTCTATCAGTGTCCTTTCGGCGCAATCATCGACAAATCTTTCCTGCTCGACGTCATAGATATGATGAAAAAGAGCAAGAACAATACGGCATACAAGATGTACGCCGTAGTCGCCCCGTCCATTGCAAGCCAGTTCACCTACGCAAAACTCGGTCAGGTCATAACGGGAATAAAGAAACTCGGATTCTACAGCGTGGTCGAGGCCGCTCTCGGCGCGGATATGGTGGCTTACAAGGAATCTGCGGAACTCGTGGAGAAAGGATTCCTCACCTCGTCGTGCTGCCCCGCTTTCGTGGATTATATCCACAAACAGTTCCCCGACCTTTCTCAACACGTCTCCCACAACCTCTCGCCTATGGCGACGATAGCCAAGTACATCAAGGAGACCTCCTCGCCCTGCAAAGTGGTGTTCATAGGGCCCTGCACCGCAAAGAAAATGGAGTTCCAGAAACCCGAAGTGCGTCCCTATATCGACTCCGTCATCACTTTCGAGGAACTGCAGGCGTTCTTCGACGCGGCGGGAGTCGACATCACCACCCTGCGCGAGGGCGTGCTCGACAACGCCTCTTACTACGGCAGGATTTTCGCCCGCAGCGGAGGAATAACCGACGCGGTGGGTCAGGCGCTGAAGGAACAGGGCCTGGACAAGGATTTCGCCTACAATCCCGTCACCTGCGACGGCATAGAGGCTTGCCGCACCGCCCTGCTCAAGGCTTCCAAAGGCGTGCTTCCCAACAACTTCATCGAGGGTATGGCGTGCGTCAACGGCTGTATCGGCGGAGCGGGTTGCCTTACTCACGGCGACAAGAACAAAACCGAAGTGGACATCTACGGAAAGCAGGCTATGGAAAAGAGCATAACCGACGCAATCAGCGTACTGCACCTCTCTTCCGACGACAAAAAAGCCGACTCTACGACCTCAAAAAACGGTTGACAACCCCGTCGGACGGTTTTATATTGATAGCGAGGCAAATATGAAAAACTTCTCTTTCGACGCATACTACTTTTACTTTAAGGGCTTTTATTTCGGAAGCCCCGCTTTCGGTATGCGCGGATAAGTAAGATTTTTCCGTAGGAACGTAGGAACCGCCGTACCGAAAGTACGGCGGTTTTTGTTTTGACGGGAGGCAAGGTCTTCCCTCACGGAACGGCGCGGCACCGCAAGCCGCATACGGGGCGCTCCCCCGAAGAAATTATGATTATCGTAGTAAAGAACAATCCCGACAAAAAACAGATGGACAACCTCGTCAAGTGGATAAAGGGGCTGGGGCTGGACATTCATATGAGCCACGGCGACAATACCACGATAATGGGCCTTGTCGGCGACACGTCGGTGGTGGACGAAGACTTGCTCCGTTCCCTCGACATCGTGGAATCGGTCAAACGCATTCAGGAGCCTTTCAAGAACGCCAACCGCAAGTTTCACCCCGAGGACACCGTGGTCGACGTGGGAGGACACAAATTCGGCGGAGGACATTTCCAGTTCATCGCGGGCCCCTGCTCCGTCGAAAGCGAGGAACAACTCATAACCGTTGCAAAAGCGGTGAAAGCGGCAGGAGCCACCATCTTGCGCGGAGGAGCCTACAAACCCCGCACGTCGCCTTACGCATTCCAGGGGCTCAAAGCCGAGGGACTTCGCCTTTTGTCGGTGGCAAAAAAGGAAACGGGTATGCCCGTCTGCACCGAAATCGTCGACATTCGCTGCATCGACCTTTACGAGGACGTGGACATAATTCAGGTGGGCGCGCGCAATATGCAGAACTTCGAGTTGCTCAAGGAACTGGGCAAAACAAAAAAGCCCGTACTGCTCAAACGCGGACTTGCCGCAACCATAGAAGAATGGCTGATGAGCGCGGAGTATATTATGTCGGAGGGCAACAACGACATCATTCTCTGCGAGCGCGGAATACGCACTTTCGAGCCCTACACCCGCAACACTCTCGACCTCTCGGCTATCCCCGTCCTCAAAGAACTCACTCATCTGCCCGTACTCGTCGACCCCAGTCACGCTTCGGGACACGCGCGCCTCGTGCTGCCGCTTTCCCTCGCCGCCGTCGGAGCGGGTGCGGAAGGCCTGGAAATCGAAGTGCACAACGACCCGCCTCACGCACTGTCGGACGGCGCGCAGTCCCTGCGCCCCGAACAGTTCGACGACCTCGTCAAGAGAGTGGACGTTATGTTGCCCGTCGTAGGCAAGGAGAGAGACAAATGAGCGCAACGAACGTCGGCATAATCGGGTTGGGACTGATGGGAGGCTCGCTGGGTCGCGCTCTCGTCCGCGCGGGCGGTTACAAGGTGTTCGCGCTCGACCTCGACGAAGAGGCAATGCTCAAAGGCGCGTTGCTCGAGGCCTACGACGAAAGGCTGAGCGATGACAACGCTTCCCTGCTCGACATTCTTGTGCTCGCCGTCACTCCGTCCGCAATGAAGGAAGCGTTGGACCGTTTCCTTCCCCTGCTCAGAGAGGGCGCGCTGGTCACCGACCTCGCCGGCGTAAAACGCCCGGTGGTCGCGCTTATGGAAGAATACCGCCGACAATTCCCCGACATCTCTTTTTGCGGCGCACATCCGATGGCGGGCAGAGAATTCAGCGGCGTGGCGCACTCCACCGCTTCTCTCTACGAAAACGCCTCGGTACTGCTTGTGCCCGTACACACTCCCATAGAAGCCCTTGCCGCCCTCAAGGCTATGTACATCGCGGCGGGCGCGGAGGGCGTGCTCGTGACAACGGCGGAGGAACACGATATAATGATTGCGTACACCTCGCAACTGGCACACGTGGTATCGTCGGCATACGTCCGCTCCGAAAACGCGGAAAAACACTACGGATATTCGGCGGGAAGTTTCCGCGATATGACCCGTGTCGCACGTATGAACGCCGGTATGTGGACGGAACTTATGAGCGAGAATGCGGACAATCTGTCCGTGGAAATCCGCGCGCTTGCCGCAAGGCTGACCGAATATGCGGACGCCCTCGACAAGGGGGACGTCGACTGTCTTTACCGACTTCTGGACGCGGGCAACCGCACAAAACTTTCGGTGGAAAAGGACCGCGTGAAGAAAACGCGGAGCGTGTTCGACGGCGACTGAAACCGGTCAAAATTTACAAAAAGCGCAGTTTATATGTCTATAAATCGCAATAAACAACGGATTCGGATATAAACTCCGCCGAATCAAATAAACGTCCCGAGGGGGATAAAATGGAAATAACAGTAAAAGCAGGCACACGCACCTATCCCGTAGTTATCGAACACGGGCTTCTCGGAAGGCTCGCGAGCGCGATTGCGCCGTATGCCGAGTGCAGGAAAACGGCAGTCGTGACGGACGACAACGTCGCCCCTCTCTGGCTTGACAAACTGCTTGCCGCACTTCCCGCGGGAACGGCGGTCTATACCCTGCCGCACGGCGAAAAAAGCAAGAACTGGGAGACGGCGGGCAAAATCGTGGAATGGCTGGCACAGAACAGACTTACGCGCACCGACGTCGTCATCGCTTTCGGCGGCGGAGTTGTGGGAGACATAACGGGATTTGCCGCAAGCGTGTATATGCGCGGTATAGATTACGTGCAGGTGCCCACCACCCTGCTTGCGGGAATAGATTCTTCCGTGGGCGGCAAGACCGCGGTGGACCTTACGGCGGGCAAGAATCTGGCGGGCAGGATTTATCCCCCCGCCGCCGTCCTGTTCGACCCGGACACTTTGTCGACGCTGCCCCCCGCGGAATGGAAATGCGGAATAGGCGAAGCCGTGAAATACGCCGTCCTGGCGGGCGGAGATATATTCGACATTATGGAGGGCGACATCAGGGAAAAGGGCAACCTCGAGAAACTGGTTGCGCTGTGCGTCGACTACAAACGGAAGATTGTCGAAGCCGACGAGAACGAAGCGGGTGCACGTCGTCTGCTCAATCTCGGACACACCGTCGGACACGCAATCGAATCCGAAAGCGGGCTGGGATTCCCGCACGGCGTGTGCGTCGCTATGGGAATAGCCGTCATCGCCCGCGCCTGCATAAGAAACGGGCTTCTCGGCAAGCAGGATTATCTGCGCATTATGGGCTTGCTGCAGAAATACGGTTTCCCCGAATGTCCATATTCCGTGCGCGCAATGCTTCCCCGTCTCGCGCACGACAAAAAAATCACCGACGGCACTCTGAAAGCCGTCGTAATACGCGGCATAGGCAACTGCGAAATCAAGGAGATGTCGCTTGCCGAAACCGAAGGATTCCTGGTATGACCGAATACTTGAGCGCAAGCGTAATCAACGGCTCCCTGAAAGCCGTGCCGTCAAAATCCCACGCACATCGGGTTCTGGTTGCGGCGGCACTTGCAGACGCACCCTGCGACGTCGTTTGTCCCGCCGTCTCGGAAGACATAACCGCCACCGTGCGTTGCCTGAACGCCCTGGGAGCGGACATAACGCGTACCGCAGACGGTTTCCGCGTCCTGCCCGTCGGAGAAGTCGCAAAAGGCGCCACTCTCGATTGCGGCGAAAGCGGTACCACCCTCAGATTTATGTTGCCGGTGTCCTGTGCGTTGGGAGCGGACGCGAAGTTCGTCGGCGGAGGCAGACTGCCTCTCCGCCCGATAGGCGGGCTTGCGGACACCCTCGAAAAACACGGCGTTCAATTCTCCGCCCGCGCTCTGCCCCTCTCACTCAAAGGCAAATTATCCGCGGGACAATACGACGTGGACGGCTCGGTGAGTTCGCAATACGTCAGCGGAATGCTGCTCGCCCTCGGCTCGCTCGGAGGACGCTCCGTCCTAACGGTGTCGGGCAAGTCGGTTTCCCGAGGCTATGTGGATATGACCCTTGAGGTTCTCGGATATTTCGGGGTTGCGACGGAGCGCAAGGCGGACGGAAGCGGCTTTGCCGTGTGCGGCAACGGTTGCGTTTCTTCCCGTGAAGTCACCGTCGAGGGAGACTGGTCCGGCGCGGCGTTTCCGCTTGCCGCGGGCGTGCTGGCAGGCGACGTCACCGTGACGGGTCTCAACCCCGACAGCACGCAACGCGACAAAATAATCGTGGACATTCTGCGCAGTATGGGCGGAGACGTGACATTCGCCGCAAACGGCGTGCGGGCAAGGAAAAGCGCCTTGCGCCGCATAACCGCGGACGTGACCGACGTCCCCGACCTCGCCCCCGTGTTGTCGGTGCTTATGGCGGCGGCGGAAGGCAACAGCGTTATGACGGGCGTCGGGAGACTTCGCGACAAAGAGAGCGACCGTCTTGCTGCGATAGTCGAGAACCTTGCCGCAATGGGAGTGCACTCCGAAACGGGCGACGACAGTCTCACCGTATTCGGCGGCACATTGCGCGGGGGATTCCTCGCCCGCGGTTACGGTGACCACAGAATGGTAATGTCGGCGGCAGTTGCGGCGCTGGCGGTGGGCGGCGGGATTACGGACTGCGAAGCGGTGGCGAAATCTTACCCCGATTTCTTCGCCGACATAGCAAAACTCGGAGGAAGGATAAATGAATCCGTTTGACGTACTGAACGTGAAAATACGCGGAGAGTCGCACTCTCCCTGCATTTCGGTGGAAATAGGCAATTTGCCCGAAGGCGAAAGTTTCGCGCTTGCCGAAGTGGAGGAATGTCTCGGGCGCAGGAAAAGCGGCAAATATCTCTTTTCCACCCCCCGCCGCGAAGACGACGTGCCCGTATGGGAAAGCGGAGTGAAAATAACGGGAAACGTCGGCATGATTACGGGCACGGTAACGGCGCGCATAGACAACTCCAACGTACGCCCCGCCGACTATTCGTACACCCGCACTCCCCGCCCCTCGCACGCCGATTACACGTCGTACGTTAAAGACGGCGCCGACGCTGCCGCTTCGGGCGGCGGCAGATTTTCGGGCAGAATGACCGCGCCGCTCGTCATAGCGGGCGCAATCGCAAAAAGCCTGCTCGAGAAAAGCGGAGTGAAAGTCGGAGCGTACGTCTCGCGTCTTGCGGGAGTTTCGGGCAAAAAACGTCCCGAGGAAACTCCCTCGCTCGCCGAAATCGAGAGTTGCCGCAATCTGCCTTTGCCTATGCTTGCGGGAAACGACGAAGCGGCGGAAAAAGTTGCCCGAATATCGGAGCGCGGCGACAGCGCCGGCGGCGTGGTGGAATGCGTCGTTTTCGGGTTGCCGGCGGGACTAGGCGACAATCTCTGGGACGGACTGGAGAGCAAAATATCCGCCGTGCTTTACGGCATTCCCGCCGTCAAAGGTGTGGAGTTCGGCGCGGGATTCGCAATAGCCGATATGACGGGGAGCCGAGCAAACGACCCGTTCGTACTCCGCGACGGCAAGGTGAAGACCGACACCAACAACGCGGGCGGAATAAACGGCGGAATTTCCAACGGTATGCCGGTTGTGGTGAGAGCGGCCTTCCGACCCACACCTTCCGTATCCGTACCGCAACGCACGGTGGACCTCGAAACTATGAGCGAAACGGAAATAACGGTCAGGGGACGACACGACGCAACTGTCGTGCCGCGCGCGGCCGTAGTGACGGAATGCGCCGTCGCCCTCGCCGTGTACGACGAAATGCTGAAATGCCAAAAGGAGAAAAAGTGCCTGAAAGGAGTGCAAAATGATTGAGGAACTGAGGAGCAAAATCGACGCGATAGACGACAAAATCGCAGCGCTTTATCTCGAGCGCCAAGCGGTCGTGAGAGAAATCGGCGAAGAAAAAGCCGCCAACCGAAAGGCCGTGGCAGACCCGTCACGCGAAAAGAAAATAATAGCGAGAGTGACAAAACAGGCTGATGAAAGTCAAAAAATGTATCTTAAACGCGTGTTTGAGACAATAATGGAGACTTCCCGTTCTTATCAACGCCAGATTGTCACCCCCGTGACTCCCCTCACGGACGCACTCCACCGAGTGCTTATGGAAGGCAAAAAATATTTCCCCGTCAGCAGCACCGTGGCGTGTCAGGGCGTGGAAGGGAGTTATTCCTCGATAGCGGCGGACAAACTTTTCGAGATTGCCGACATCACCTATTTCAAAAACTTCGAGGGCGTATTCCAGGCGGTTGAAAAAGGCTTGTGCGATTACGGCGTGCTGCCTATCGAAAACAGCGCCGTCGGCAGCGTGGGCGCCGTGTACGACCTTATGAAGAAACACAACTTCTATATCGTGCGCAGCATCAAACTCAAGGTGTGTCATCATCTGCTTGCCAGAAAAGGCGTGAAGATGTCGGACATAAGAGAAGTCTATTCACACGAACAGGCAATAGGTCAGTGCTCCGAATTCCTGCAGAAACTCGGCGGTAACGTCAAGGTTTATCCCTGCGCGAACACCGCCGTCGCAGCGGAAACCGTCGCCGCCTCGGACAGAAACGACATAGC
>OERL01000136.1_pt1 | contig 16912 bp, 9 predicted proteins | sample 1539981 | NCBI WGS metagenome assembly OERL01 (sample SAMEA3891867, study PRJEB23780) | metagenome | biome: terrestrial biome; feature: animal house; material: Caecal content | place: Italy | collected 2015-05-05
GACAACCTCGTTCTGCGCACTCACACCTCGCCTATGCAGGCGCACATTATGAAGACCGAGAAGCCGCCTATCCGCGTCGTAATTCCCGGCAGGGTTTACCGTCCCGACGACGACGCGTCCCACAGCCCCATTTTCCACCAGATAGAAGGGCTTGCGGTTGACAGGAAAATCACCGTCGGCGATTTGCAGGGCTGCTTGCAGACTTTTGCCGAACAACTTTTCGACAAGGACACCAAGATTCGCCTCCGTCCTTCCTATTTCCCGTTCACGGAACCGTCGGTCGAGGCGGACGCCACCTGTGCAATCTGCCACGGCAAAGGTTGTCGCGTGTGCAAGGGAACGGGTTGGGTGGAACTGCTCGGCGCGGGCATTGTCAATCCCGCGGTGCTGGATATGTGCGGCATAGACAGCAAAGAGTACAGCGGTTTCGCGTTCGGCCTCGGGCTCGAGAGAATCGCGATGATAAAGTACGGTATCCCCAACATCAAACTTTTCTACGAAAACGACGTCCGTTTCCTCGGACAATTCAGATGAGAGAGGCGTGATATGCTTGCACCTATTTCCTGGCTCAAAGATTTTGTCGACATAAACGTTTCCCCCGAGACGCTTGCGAAGAAACTCGTCGCAATCGGTTTCGAAGTGGAAGAGATTTTCTATCAGTCCAAACAGGCTCAGAAGGTCGTCACGGGCAAAATACTGTCCGTTGAAAAACACCCTTCCGCCGACAGGCTGCGCATAGCGCAGGTTGACGTCGGCAAGAGCGTTATACAGGTCGTGACCAACGTCGCGGTGGAGGGTGGCGAGAACGTTGCCGTCGCGCTCGACGGGGCGGTCCTTGCGGGCGGTGCGACCATAAAGCGCGGAGAACTGCGCGGAGTTCTTTCCGAGGGTATGCTTTGCGGTCTCGAGGAGGTCGGCGTCGAAGCCGACGCCGTGGAAGGACAGGTCAAGGGCGATATTATTCGGTTTGCCGACGGCACGGCGCTCGGACAGAACGCGCTCGTGGCGCTCGGTTACGACGACGTCGTGCTCGACGTTGCCGTCACAGCCAACCGCCCCGACTGCAACGGTATTTACCGTCTTGCCAAAGAAGTGGCAGTGGCGCTCGGCAAGGATTGCCGCGAGCCCGAAATCGCATACACAACCGCGGGAGACAGCGTCAAAAATATGATTTCGGTCGAAGTGCGTGACAACGACCTCTGTCCGAGATATATGGCGGGCGGCGTGAGGAACGTCAAGATATTCCAGTCGCCGCTCAAAATCCGTTCCCGTCTCCGCGCGGTCGGTATACGTCCCATAAACAACATAGTCGACATCACCAACTACGTTCTTACCGAAATCGGACAGCCTATGCACGCTTTCGACCGCGATTATCTCGCGGAACACAGAATAGTCGTACGTCGCGCCGACGAGGGCGAACACATAATCACTCTCGACGGCAAGGACAACGTGCTGACTTCAGATATGCTTACCATTCGCGACGGAGTCAAGCCCGTTGCCGTGGCAGGCGTTATGGGCGGCGAAAACAGCGGTATCAACGACAACACCACCGAAATAATTTTCGAGTCCGCACGTTTTGCACGCGACAGCGTCCGCAGGACTTCCCGCGCACTGAATCTCCGCTCCGAGAGTTCGGCGCGTTACGAAAAGGGTGTGGATTTCTCGGCGCAGGAATACGGGCTCAAGCGCGCGCTTACGCTTGTTTGCCAGACGGGCAGCGGCGATGTCGCCGAGGACCTCATCGACGTTGCGGTTGCGCACGAGAAAGACAGGAAGATTGCTTTCACCGTGCGCGAAATCGAGGATATTCTCGGTTGCAAAGTCCCTGTCGGAAAGATGAAATCAATACTTTCACGTCTGGGTATCGCCGTGGAAAAGGGCGAGGGCAAGACTTACGTCGCACACATACCCGACGCGAGAGAAGACATCGCTCTCGTCAACGATATAGCGGAGGAATTTATCCGCGTCTACGGTTATTCGCACATCGAGCCCACGCTTTTTGCGGCTTCCTCGCTGACAAAAGGCGGCAAACCCGAATTCATAGAATTCCGCGATACGGTCAAGGAAACGCTCGTCGGCCTCGGTTTCGACGAGACCATTACCTATTCGTTCATTTCCCCGTCTTTCGTGGAGAAACTCGGTATTTCTCCCGAAAGCCCCGTGGCAAAACCCGTGCCCATTCTCAACCCTCTCGGAGAGAATATGAGCGTTATGCGCACCACGCTTTTGCCGAGTATGATAGAAACGCTCGCTTACAACGCGGCGCACTTCAACAAGAGCGCAAGGCTGTTCGAGGCGGCAAGGGTTTATTTTGCCGACAAACTCCCTCTTGAGGATTACGCCGACGAAAAAGACCACCTCGTGATAGGAGCATACGGCGACGGGTTCGATTTCTTCGCGCTCAAAGGCGCGGTCGAAGGTGTGCTCGACGCGGTGCACGCGGAAGGCGAATTCCGCCGTTCCGATTTGCCGTTCCTGCACCCTGGCAGGGCTGCCGACGTGTATGTCGGCGGAGTCAAGGTGGGGTATCTTGGTGAAATACACCCCGACACCGCCTCCGCATACGACGCGGAAGAGAGACTTTATTGTGCCGAAATCGACCTTGCGGCGCTGAACGCAGCCGAACGCGGCACGACGTCTTTCGTCGCGTTCTCCAAATATCCTCCCGCAGAGCGTGACCTTGCCGTGGTTGTCGCCGACGGAATTCCTGCGGGCGATATGCTTGCCGCAGTCAAGAACGGCAAAATCAAGAACCTCGTTTCCGCCGAGATATTCGACGTCTACAAAGGCGCGCAGGTCGGAGAGGGCAAAAAGAGCGTTGCGCTCGGTTTTGCGTTCGCCTCTCCCGTCCGCACCCTGACTGACGAAGAAATAGCCGCGGAAATGAAAAAAATACTCGGAATTCTGAAACGCGGGTTTGCGGCGGAGATAAGACGCTGACCCCGAGAGGCTGTTTTGTTCGACAAAAAGAGTCTGGACACCCTGGAATACGGCAAAATACTTGCCGAATTGTCTGCGTACGCACAGTCCGAAGGCGGCAAGCGCGACGCGTTGTCGCTTGCGCCGAAAACCACCCTCGAGGCCGCGGAAAGGGAACTTTCTTTGACTGCCGAGGCCGACAGGGTGCTGTTCGACTTCTCGGTCAATCCCTCTTTTGCCGTTGACGAAATCTCTGAGGTGCTGCAAAAAGCGGACAAAGGCGCGGTGCTTTCCATTCCCGAAATTCTGAGAGTGGGACGCGCGTTGCGCATTGCGCGTCGCGTCGTGTCGTCGGTTTCCAAAGTCAACGGAATTCCGCTCGTAACAGAGATGATTTCCGCCTTATACAGCGACGACGCGCTGGAAAAACGCATATTCGACGCGTTCATCTCCGATACGGAAATCGCTGACGCCGCCTCGCTCGAACTTCGCGAGATAAGGCGTCGTATCCGCAAAATAGGCGACCGTATCAAAACGGCGCTTCAGGCTTTCGTCGGCTCTCCGACCTACAGAAAATATCTGCAGGACGGCATAGTGACCGTGCGCGGCGACAGGTACGTCATTCCCGTAAAAAGCGAATTCAAAGGAATGATTGCGGGGCTTGTTCACGACCAATCGGCATCCGGTGCGACTTTGTATATCGAGCCTATGCAGGTGGTCAATCTCAACAACGACCTTAAGACAGAAAAACTTGCCGAAGACGCCGAAACAGAACGTATTCTGCGCGATTTTTCTTTCACCGTGTCGGGGCTTTCGGAGGCGCTTTCGCGCAGTTACGAAACCCTTGTCGCGCTCGACCTCGTCTTTGCACGCGCTCAATTGGCGCGGGCGCAGAAAGCCGTTCGCCCCACGCTGAACAGCAACGGCGAAATATCCGTAAAGGCAGGCAGACACCCTCTCATCGACCCCAAAACCGTTGTGCCGTTGACGCTGAGGCTCGGTGAAGACGACAGAATGTTGCTTATAACGGGGCCGAACACGGGCGGTAAAACGGTCACTCTGAAAATGTGCGGTCTGTTCGTGCTTATGGCTTTGTCGGGGCTTTACATTCCCGCAAAAAGCGCCGACTTGCCGCTTGTGGACGGCGTTTACAGCGATATCGGCGACGAGCAGAGCATCGAACAGAGCCTTTCGACATTTTCGGCACACATAAAGAACATATCCGAAATTCTCGGCAGACTGACCGACAAGTCGCTCGTGCTTTTCGACGAACTCGGCGCGGGCACCGACCCGAGCGAAGGCGCGGCGCTCGCCGTCGCCGTGTCGGAATACGTTATGAATACGGGCGCAAAATCGCTTGTTACTTCCCATTTCAACGACCTCAAGGAATTTGCTTTGACCGCGAAGGGCGTTGTGACCGCCTGTATGGAATTCGACACCGCCACTTTCCGTCCCACTTTCCGACTTGTGATGGGAGCAATAGGCACTTCCAACGCGCTCGACATCGCCACGACGCTTGGGCTGAATCCCGAGATAATAGAGAACGCACGTTCCCGAATATCCGCTGACAAGCGCGAATTCGACAACGTTTTGTCCGCGGCCGAGGAGACGCGCAGGCGTGCGGAGAAACTGGTGACCGACGCGGACGCCGACCGTGAAAAAGCGGCGAGCGTGCTCCGCGAAGCGGAAGCGCACAAGCGCGAAATAGACGAAAAGCGCGAGAAACTCAATGACGCGATAAGAAAACGCACCAAGGACCTCATTGAGGATTCCGTCGCCGAGGCCGACGACATAATCGAGCAACTTAGAGATATGCTGGACAAGGAAGAGGTCACGGACGCCGACCTGTTCTCCGCGCGGGCGCTCAGGCGCAAACTCGAAAAAATGTCGGCGAAGTACGACGAGGAAAGCGTGGTAGAGGACGAGCCCGACGACACGCCGTTGAAATCGGGTGACCCCGTGTGGGTGAAATCGGTTGCCAAGCGGGGAGTTTTTCTGTCGGCAAACAGCAGGGGCGAAGCGCAGATAAGTCTGGGCAAAATCACCCTCAAGATAAAGAAAGGCGACTACTACAAGGTGAAAAAATAACCGCGCAACCGTTTGCCCGACGGCAAATGCCGTTCGGGGAAGACGGGCGACGGGTTGCCGACCGGTCGAGGAAATCAACAAAACGGAAAGAGTATGACAAACGTTTACGTTCAGAAAGAAGACGTATCGTTGCCGCAAGGGGCGCGGTACAATCAGATTTTCGGCATAATTCTGCAACTCATCGGGTTGGGACTCATCGCCGTTGCGGTGGTCTACAGCCTTTACGCTATCATCGCCGTCGTCGTATTTTTTGCCGCGGGGCTTTACCTTACCCAGCGTTTTTACTCCAACGCACGGAAATACGAATACGCTTACAACGAAACCCGTCTGCTTGTCGTGAAAACAAACCTTGTCGGACAGACCAAACAGATTGCCAACGTGCCTTTTGCCGACGTGATTTCCTTCGGAAGTTTTACGGACGTAGTGCTTGCGGCGGACACCGTGGCGACGGGGAATGTTGCCTCCGATGATGTAAAAGCGTTGATTTTTGCTTGCGGCGATGCGAAAAGCAGGCTTTTGTTTGCGCCCGACGAATACCTCTCGGGGCTGATAAAAAACCGTCTTGCCGCCACCGAAAAAGACACGGCAAAAGAGGAGGCGGACAGATGATTTATCTCGATAACGCCGCAACAACAAGGGTTTACGACGTCGCAAACAAAGTGCTTTGCGACACGAACGCCGATTTTTATTTCAACGCTTCCGCATTGTACGGCAAGGCTGCCGAAGCGGAAAGACGCCTCACCGCCGCGCGGAAAACGCTTTCGGATATGCTTCGTGCCGACGACGGCGAAATTTATTTCACGTCCGGCGGAACCGAGTCGGACAACACCGCGCTTTTCTGTTCGCGCAAGCAAAAGGGCGGCAGAATAATCGTGGGCGAGGGCGAGCACGACGCGGTGATAAATCCCGCAAAACAACTTCAGCAACAGGGATTCGACGTCGTTTTCGCTCCCATTAAAAAAGACGGAGCGGTGGACGTAGACAAATTTGCCGATTTGCTGACTCCAGGCGTCTCGCTCGTTTCCGTTATGCACGTAAGCAACGAGACGGGCGCGGTGAACGATATCGCGAAACTTGTCGCAATGACAAAGCGGATTGCGCCAAAGGCGCTCTTTCACAGCGACGGCGTTCAGGCGTTTTGCAAAATTCCCGTCAATCTCCGTGCGCTCGGGGTCGATATGTACAGTCTGTCGGGGCATAAAATCCACGGCCCCAAAGGAATCGGCGCGCTGTATGTAAAAAAAGGCGCTTCCGTACACCCTTTGCTTTACGGCGGCGGACAGGAAAAGGGATTTCGCTCGGGGACGGAAAACACGCCGCTGGTCTTTTCTTTCGTGTCCGCGGCAGAGCAGTATATGTCTGCTTGTGCGGAAAACAATTCTAAGAAACGCGGTTTAATAGAATACTTGGAGCGCTTGCTCACGGATAATATCGCGAATACCTTGACAATAACCGATTTGAGCAACTGTGCCCCGCACATTCTGACCGTGGCTTTCGACGGAGTGCGCGGCGAAGTCGTGTCGCACGAACTGGAAAAAAGCGACATTCTCGTCGGAATCGGTTCTGCGTGCAGTTCGCACCGCGAAAGCAGATTCAAAAAATTGCTGGGGCTTGACGCGACGCATCGCGACGGTATAGTGCGATTCAGCGTTTCGGAATTCAACACGCTAGAGGAAATGGAAATCGTCGCCGCGGCAACCGCCGAAGCGGTGAAGCGGCTTCGTATGTACGCCGCAAAATAAATTCGGCGAGTAGAAAAATTGCGTTGCAGTCGGACAAGTCGGACCGACAACCGGCGAAAACGCGTGTCGGAAGCGATTCGGCACGAATGACGGAGGGATATGGACAAAGTAGTAGTCATCAGGTACGGAGAAATTTTTCTCAAGGGCAAGAACAGAGAGTATTTCGAGTCCCTGCTCATAAAAAACATAAAAAACGCGCTCGGCGGCATTGACTGCAGGTTTACGCGCAGTCAGGGGCGTTACGCCGTCGAAGACTTCGACGTTTCGGAAACTGAGGAGATAGTTTCCCGTCTGCAGAAGGTGTTCGGGATACATTCGCTTTCGGTTGCGACCAAGACTGCCGTCGGTTTCGACGAGGACTTTGCCCCCATTCGCGCGGCACTCTCCGCAAGTGCCGACGAAGCCGTGGCGACGTTCGGAGCGGCAAGACGGCTGAAACGCGGCGACGGTGACCTCAAGCGTTCGCCCGTTCGTTTCAGGGTGACTGTCAAGCGTGCGGATAAGCGCATACCCGCGACTTCGGCGGAAATAGCGGCGTCGCTCGGCGGCACCGTGCTCGAAAAGGGCTGTTTCAAAGTTGACCTGACAGACTACGAAGTCGAATTCAAGGTCGATATTCGCGAAAACGGATTTGCGTATATTTCCAGCGACAGCGTTGCGGGGGCGGGCGGTTTGCCCGTCGGCTGCTCGGGCAGAGGAATGTTGCTTCTCTCCGGCGGTATAGATTCCCCGGTTGCCGCTTATCTTATGGCAAAACGCGGTATGAAAATATTCGCCGTGCACTTTTCTTCGCCGCCTTACACGTCTGATAAGGCTCGCGACAAAGTGGTGGATTTGCGCGACAAACTCACGCCTTATACGGGTTCGACCAAACTTATGGTCGTGCCTTTCACCGACATACAACTTGCCATACACAAGTTCTGCCCCGCAAGTTTTATGATCACCATTATGCGCCGCTTTATGATGAGAATCGCCTGTCGGCTCGCCGAGCAGAACGAGTGCGGCGCGCTCATCACCGGCGAGAGTCTGGGGCAGGTGGCTTCGCAGACGGTGGAAAGTATGACGTGCACGGGCGCCACCGCGACGCTCCCGATATTCCGACCTCTCATCGGTCTGGACAAGGACGAAATAACGGATATAGCCAAGAAAATAGACACTTTCGACATTTCAATCAGACCTTACGAGGATTGTTGTACAATATTCCTGCCCAAAGCCCCGGCCATTCATCCCGATATCAGGGCGGTGGAAAGGGCGGAAGCCGCATTGGACATCGAATCGTTGGTGCAGGCGGCTGTCGACGGAGTGGAAATATTCTGAAAATCATTTCCGACGTTTGAAGAATTTAACGTGCGACAAAACAAAAAACGCTTTCGGCAAGAAAGCGTTTTTCGTCTTTTGCGGCTTTGTCAACGGCGGAAAAGATAAGGCGACACGGGCGCGGTCGACGGCGGATAGCAGGATTTTTCGGCACTTCCCACTTCGATATCGTCGCCTTTTATCCGCGCTCGCACGGTGTATACCGCTTCGCCTCCGAAAGTGAACGGAGTGTGTTCCACCGTGTATTCTCCCGTTGAGATGTCATTTCCCCCGTAGGTCAGACGGCTTTCTTCGTCGGAAGCGCCGCCGGAAAACTGCGCTATCTTTCTTTCCCCGAGCAGGTCGCGACAAAATACCTCGTATTCGAGAGCGGCTTCCGTGAGGACATTGAGCCGCACTTTACCGTTCGCGGTTGTTATGTCGAATCTCGGGGAGTTGTCGGCAAACCTGGATTTCCCGTCGGCGGAGGAAAATCTCTTGGAAACCAACCGCTTTTCGACGTATTCGGAGGGGGTAAAAGGGGTTGCATATGTGAGTGTGCCGCCGACGAAAGTAGAATACACGTCGACGTCGCGCACCTCGACACCGTCAGAAACGGCAAAGCCCTGCGGCGCGGAAGACGAATACATCTCGCGCAGAATCGCCGCCGCCTGCAATGTTGCGTGACCGCCGCCGAGTTCGGTTATCGCACTGCCGCCGTGCCACACGGCGAAAGTATGTGCGGAGGTGTAACCGGCGCACCAGGCGTCGGTGTTGTACTCCTCGCTCTTTTGCACCGTGCCCGTTTTTGCCGCCACCGCAAACGGCAATGCCGACAAAGATTTCGCGGTTCCGTTTTTTACCGTATTCACAAGAGAATCCGTGATAAGCGACGTGGTGTCGTCGCCGAAAACGCGCCTTCGTTCGGGGGCGGCGGTGTAGATTTTTCTGTCGCCTTGCACCGCGTATCTCACGAAATAAGGCGTTACGTATTCGCCGCCGCGGGCGACGGCCGAGTACGCGCCGGCAAGCAATTTCGGGTTTATCCCCTTTTCCGTTGCGCCGAGCGCAAGCGCGTAATTCTCGTCGTTTGCCGACAGTTCGAACCCCAGATTTCTTCCGTATGCGGCACATTTGTCCGCGCCCGTGTAACTCATCACCTTGACCGCCGCCGCGTTCATAGACTTCGCCACGGCGTCGTAGGGGGTAGTGGGGCCGTAATATTTACCGCCGAAGTTTTGCGGAGTATATCCGCCGTAATCGCAGGGTTCGTCGACTATGGGAGTAAACGGCGTTACCGTTCCCGTATCGTATGCGGGACCGTACACGAAAAGGGGCTTCAGCACCGAGCCGCCCTGACGGCTTATTTCGTATCCCGCAGTCGAAAAATATGCCGCAATTCCGCCGCTGAGGTTGTCTATGACGGCGACGGAACCCTCCGTGCCTTTTTCTTTGTAGAAGGAGCGGTTGAGCGCGTTTTTGCCGACCGCCGACTGCACCTCAGGGTCAAGGCAGGTGTAAACCGTGATACCCGAGTTGTCGAGAGCGTAACGCGTTATTCCCAGCGCCTTGCATACTTCCTCTGCGGCACATTCGATATAAAAGTCCGCGTAGTTTTCCCTTTCGTCTTCTTTTTTCAGGCGCAGTTTTTCCACTTTTGACGCGTCTCTTTCTTCGGGTGTGATGTAACCCTCCTCGCACATAAGGTCGAGCACGAGATTGCGCCTGTTCGTAGCGTTTTCAATGCTGTTTGCGGGAGAATACCGCGAAGGATTCTTGAGAATACCCGCAAGCGTCGCCGCCTGAGCCGTGGTCAGTTCCTGCGGTGTGCAGCCGAAATACAGTCGGCTTGCGTCGGCTATGCCGTAGGCGCCGCCGCCGAAGTATATGACGTTCAGATACATCGCGAGGATTTCGTCTTTGGAATAGGCTTTTTCTATTTTTCTCGCGATTGCAATTTCGTTGACCTTACGCTCCAGCGTTCTGCCCGCGTCCAAATGGGTGTTTTTCACAAGTTGCTGGGTTATGGTGGAGCCCCCCTCGACGACCGCGCGGTTTTTCAGATTGGTTACGAGTGCGCGGCCGATTGCGCGCACGTCGTATCCTTTGTGTTTGTAGAACCTCCTGTCCTCAAGCGCGACGAAGGCCGCCGCCACTTTGTCGGGAATTTCGTCGGCTGTGACGTAACGCGTGTCGGCGGTTTCTATGCCGTTGCCGTACGGGTCCAGATAGACGGGCAGGGCTTTTGCCGTCGGCAGCAGTTCGGCGTCGAATTCCGCTTTGTCCGCCCACAGGAAAAAGCCGGCGACAGCCGCGCCGCACACGAGCGTGAGTGCCATAGCCACCACCGCGACGGCTACCAACGCGCGCTTTGCGCGTTGTTTGCGCCGGCGCTTTTTTTCCTCTGCCGTGGGAGCGGTTTCGGAGACCCGGGATTTGGTATTGCTACGCCTTTTGTCGCCTTGGGTTTTCACGCAAATTATTATTGTTTTTTCGGGCGTTTTTATGTATAATTGTTTACCACGAATAACTTACGCACGAGGACGCGCGGGCTCGCCCGCGCAAGCGCAATGAACTACAAGATTGTCACTTACGGTTGCCAGATGAACGTCCACGAGTCCGAGAAACTCGCGGGGCTTCTGGAACGCGCGGGATATTCCGAGACCGATGACGCCGAAAAAGCAGACGTCATAGTGTTCAACACCTGCTGCATACGAGACACGGCGGAAAGGCGCGCGCTGGGCAATATAGGAGTAATGAAAGGCCTCAAACGCCGCCGCCCCGATATAATTCTTGCCGTTTGCGGCTGTATGCCGCAGCAGAAAGAAGCGGCGGAACGCATATCGGCGCGTTATCCCTACGTCGATATAGTGCTAGGCACAAGAAATATTGCGGCGTTGCCCGAGGAAATAGAAAGGGTGCGCAAGGCACGCGAAACAAACGCAAGGCGTCGTCGCTCGTTCGATACCGAATATCCCGAGGATTACCTCGAAATAGACGAAAAGACGCCCGTTTTCCGCACGAGTTATCCCAACGCGTGGGTGAACATCATATACGGTTGCAACAATTTCTGCACCTACTGCATAGTACCTTACGTCCGCGGTCGCGAGATTTCCCGCAGTCCCGAAACCGTGCTTGACGAAGTAAGGAGGGCGGTCGACGAGGGATACGGCGAGATAACGCTGCTCGGACAGAACGTCAATTCCTACGGACACGACCTGGGCGACGGCGTGAACTTTGCGGGATTACTTCGCGCGATTGACAGAATCGACGGGAAATTCCGCGTGCGCTTTATGACTTCCCACCCCAAGGACCTCGACGAAAACGTCGCGGACGCTATGGCGGAATCGGACAAGATATGCTCGCAGATTCACCTTCCCGTACAATCGGGAAGCAATGCGGTGTTGCGCGCTATGAACCGCCGTTATACGCGCGAGCATTATCTGGGACTCGTGCGAATGCTGCGGGACAAAATGCCCGATATCGGCATAACCACCGATATAATGGTCGGGTTTCCCACCGAGACCGAAGAGGATTTCGAGGACACAATGGCTCTCGTGCGGGAGGTGGAGTATTCCAATGCGTTCACTTTCATATTCTCGCCGCGCGCAGGCACTCCGGCCGCAGCGATGCCCGGGCTTCCGTACGAAGTCAAGAAACGCAGAATAGGCGAACTCATCAAACTGCAGAACGGCATAACCAAACGCCTTTCGGAAAATTATGTCGGGGGCGTTTACGAGGTGCTGGCAGAGGACGTGTCCGACACTCATTCCGGAATGGTGTGCGGCAGAACCGAGAGCGGCCGACTGGTCAATTTTGCGGGTAGTGCGGCAGACGTGGGCAAATTCTTCAACGTCAGGATAACCGCGTCGCGTTCGGCGTCCCTCTTCGGACAGGCGGAGGAAAAATGATAGTAGACCAAAGCAAACTTTCACCTATGATGAAGCGCTATATGGAGATAAAGGCGCAATATCCCGACTGTCTGCTGTTTTTCAGATTGGGTGATTTTTACGAAATGTTTTTCGACGACGCCGAAAAAGCCTCGGCCATTCTCGACCTCGTGCTGACGGGACGGGATTGCGGGCTGTCCGAGCGCGCGCCTATGTGCGGAGTGCCTCATCACGCCGTCGACAATTATATCCGCAAACTCATAGACGCGGGTTGCCGCGTGGCGATATGCGAGCAACTCAGCGACCCCGCGACCACCAAAGGTATGCTGGAGCGCGACGTAGTTCGCGTGGTAACCCCCGGTACGGTAATCGAAGAAGATATCCTTGACGAAAAAACCGCCAATTATCTCGCTTCGGTCTACGCTTCGGGCAACGCTTTCGGTCTTGCCTGGGCTGACATCAGCACGGGGGAGTTCTGCCTCTACGAATACGAGGGTGACGACAGGTGGGACAGATTGTCGGACATTCTCGGCTCCGTCAATCCCGCGGAATGCGTGTGCAACGAGAAATTCCTCGAGGTTTACCGCACCGTACAGTATTTCCGCCGCCACGAGACAAAACCCGTGTGTTATCACGATTTTGCCTATTATTTCTCGGGTGCTACGAAGAAACTCTGCGAGGCTCTCGGCGTGGCTTCTCTCGACGCCTTCGAGTGCGCCGACAAACAGTATGCCGTGCCTGCGGCAGGCGGACTTTTCGAATACCTGATGCAGACGCAGAAGCGCGCTCTCAGGCAGTTGCGCAGTCTGACGTATCTCCACGACAAATCCTTTATGCTTCTCGACGAAGCCACCAGACGCAACCTCGAACTTACTGCGCGCATACGCGACGGAAAACGCGCGGGAACCTTGCTCGGTGTGCTGGACAGGACGCATACCGCTCAGGGGGCGAGGTTGCTCGGCAAGTGGATTGACCGTCCTTTGCAGGACGAGAAAGCCATAAATCTCCGTCTGGGCGCCGTCGAAACTCTCATTTCGAACCGTCCCGCACGAGAAGCCCTCGCCGCCGCGCTCAAACGCGTCCGAGACCTCGAAAGGCTGTGCGGGAGGCTCGCATACGGTACTGCGCGAACCAAGGAACTCATTGCCGTTTCGGACACGCTGAACGCCGTTCCCGAAATCAAAGCGGTGCTCAAGGGACTGAAAGATCCGTTGCTCAGGCAGACGGATTCTTTGCTCAGACCGCTCGACGGCGAAGCGGCGGTGCTTGACGCCGCGCTCGAGAGAAACAACCGTTTGCAAGGCGACGACGAAGAAAAGGGCGCAATTCGTCGCGGATATTCCGAAAAACTGGACGAACTCAGAGACATAAAGAAAACGGCGAAAGTTTGGTTGAGCAATCTCGAGGCGCAGGAGCGCGAAGAAACGGGGATACGCACGCTGAAAGTCGGTTTCAACAAGGTGTTCGGTTATTACATCGAAGTGTCCAAGTCATTCACGGATAAAGTTCCTTACCGCTATCAGCGCAAACAGACCCTCGTCGGCGGCGAACGCTATATCACGGACGAATTGAAAGAAATCGAGACCAGAATCCTGACTGCGGGAGAAGAGGCGGACGCTCTCGAAAACCGTATCGTCGAGGAACTCAAATCGATGCTGATTGCGAAACTTTCCGACCTGCAGGACACCGCGACGGCGATTGCCACGCTCGACGTACTGCTGTCTCTTGCAAACGTATCGGCGGCGCAAGGCTACGTCCGTCCATCAATCGGAAAGAAAATCAAGGATATACGGATAACCGCCGGCAGACACCCCGTCGTCGAGACGATACTCGACAAGGGCGCTTATGTGCCCAACGACACCTTGCTCGACGGCGACGAAAACCGTACAATCGTTCTTACGGGTCCCAATATGGCGGGGAAAAGCACGTATATGCGGCAGGTTGCATTGATAGTGCTAATGGCGCATATCGGTTGTTTCGTGCCGGCAAAAAGTGCAGAAATTTCCCTTGTTGACCGCATTTTCACCCGTATAGGCGCAAGCGACGACCTCGGCGGCGGTCAGTCCACGTTTATGGTGGAGATGATAGAAGTAGCCACCATACTCAATTACGCCACGTCGTCCTCGCTTCTCATTCTGGACGAAATCGGTCGCGGCACCTCAACATACGACGGGTTGGCAATCGCGTGGGCGGTGCTCGAACACATCACCGCAAGAATCCGCGCAAAGACGTTGTTCGCAACGCATTTTCACGAACTGACCGATGCGGAATCCTTCGGCGGAGTGAAGAATTACCGCGTGCTTGTCAGCGAAAACGAAGACAGAATCGTTTTCCTTCACAAAATCGTGAGAGGCAGCGCGCCGCGGAGTTTCGGCGTTGAAGTCGCTTCGCTTGCCGGAGTCAAAACCGAAGTCGTGGAAAAGGCGCGCCGCATCCTCAAGGAACTCGAGAAAGAGGCGCAGTGGCGCGACGCAAACAGTATGCTTATGGCTGCGGACAAGGCTCCCGCGGTGCAAATCGGGCTTTTCGACCGCGAAGAATCGGCAGTCGAGAAAGAACTCAGGGATATTGACCCCGACAACCTCACGCCGATACAGGCGCTTGCAGTGCTTGCAGACCTCAAGAAGAAACTCGAGGAATGACGGCGGCTCGGTATTACGGACGGTGACGATATGGGAAAAATAAACGTACTGCAACCCGATGTTTTCAATATGATTTCCGCAGGCGAAGTGGTCGAAAGACCCGCTTCGGTCGTCAAGGAACTTGTCGAAAACAGCATTGACGCCGGCGCAACCGTCATCGACGTCACCGTTTCGGAAGGCGGTATAAGACGTATTTCCGTGAGCGATAACGGAGGCGGTATTGCAAAGGAAGATATGCGCGCCGCGTTTTTGCCGCACGCAACAAGCAAACTTAAGGAAATATCCGATTTGGACACCGTTTCCACGCTCGGTTTCCGAGGCGAGGCACTGGCGAGTATCGCTTCGGTGTCCGAAGTCACGGCAATTTCGCGCGCAATCGGCGCCGAAACCGCGGCGGAAATCCGACTTACTGCGGGAAAAGTCGTGTACGAAGGCGAAAACAGCCGTTCGGAAGGTACGGTCATAACCGTCGACAATCTGTTTTTCAACACCCCCGCAAGGCTCAAATTTCTCAAAAAACCTTCCACCGAGCAGGCGTATATCCGTGAAACCGTCGAGAAAATCGCGCTGGCAAATCCGACGCTCAGACTTACGTTGTCCGCCGAGGACGGCGTCATAATCCGCAACGAAGGCGGCACGCTCCGTGACGCCGTTGCCGCGGTTTATCCGTCCCTGGACACGGCGCGTTTTTTCGAAGTCAACCGTACTTCGTCCTCCGGAATTGCCGTCAGAGGCTTTGTTTCCGAGGTCGATTATACCGCGCCGACCCGCGCCAGACAGACCGCGATAGTCAACGGCCGCGTCGTCGAAAGCGACACCGTGACCACGGCGGTCGAAAAAGCGTACAAAGATTTTCTGGTCAAACGCACTTATCCGATGTTTGTCCTTGACATTCTGGTGCCGTTCGAGGAGGTCGACGTAAACGTTCACCCCGCCAAAACCGAAGTGCGCTTCAGGAACCGCAATGCCGTTTTCGGAGCGGTTTTCCGTGCCGTAGACGAGGCTTTGCAACAATCTTTGGGCGACAGACAGGCCGGATTCGGGCGACTTTCCGCCGAAGAATCGTCGGTGCGTCCCGCAGTTTCACTCGAACAGATTGCAATCGACGCGGCGGCTTTTTACGATATTCAGGACGAAGCGAAGAACGAGCGTTCGGACCCCGATTCGAACGCCCGACACACCGTATACGACGTCAATTCTTCCGATTCTCGCGGCACGGACGCCGTCAGACTGGAGAAAAAGCCGTTTGATATATCGGCTTTCGAACGTCTTTCGCCTTACGGCAAACGTTCGCGTTCGTTCGCGGCTGAAAAACCCGTCGGCGCTTACGCCGTCGACCGCGGCGTGACCGATTCCGCGGCTGAACTCGCAAGTTCTATGGACAACCTTTTCACCACCGAAACCGCGATTGCCGCCGATGAGGATTTTGCGAATAGTTCCGCTCCGCGCTTTCTCGATTTCGACGGCGTAATCGTAGGACAGGTATTTTCCACCTATCTTATCGTCGAGCGCAAAGACTGCGTTTATATAATCGACCAGCACGCGGCGCACGAACGCGTTCTGTACGACAAACTTATGTCGAGCCTTTCCGCGGAATATTCTCAAGGGCTCATTCTTCCTTACAAAAAGCGCTTTTCGGGAGCGGAAGAGGAGTATCTCGAAAAACTGATGCCCGCTCTCAACGAAATGGGCTTCGATATCGAGAAAAAGGACGGCTGGTTTTACGTTTATGCAGTGCCCGCGCCCGTCGTGAAAATGGATTTTGACAAATTCCTCGGACTGCTGTTCGAGAATATGCTCGACGACGGCGAACTCAATATACGCTCGCTTCTGCGCGAAACAGTCAGCCGCGAGGCTTGTCGTGCCGCAATAAAAGGCGGTGAAACTCTGACCCGTCGCCAGATTCAGTACGTTTTGTCCAATCTTATCGACGAAGACGGCAATCTGCCCGCAAGTTGTCCGCACGGCAGACCTGCCGTCGTAAAACTGACCCGCAAGGATTTCGAAAAAATGTTCAAGAGGATTGTGCGATGAATTCTCTTTCCCGCGCAACCCGTTCAGAAGGCAGCGACGGCGGCAACCGTCGCGTCAGTCTGTTTGCGGCTCCCCGCGCAGTAATGGTTGCGGGCCCCACGGCGTCGGGCAAATCGCGGTTTGCGCTTCGCCTTGCCGAAAAAATCGGCGGCGTGGTGATTTCCGCCGACAGTATGCAGATTTACCGCGGGCTGGACATCGGGACGGCAAAAGAAAGCGCCGTCAATCGCGCACGTGTTCCGCACGAACTGATTGACATTGTGGACGCCGACAAGTCTTTTTCCGTGTCGGAATTTGCTTC
>OERL01000143.1_pt1 | contig 16456 bp, 11 predicted proteins | sample 1539981 | NCBI WGS metagenome assembly OERL01 (sample SAMEA3891867, study PRJEB23780) | metagenome | biome: terrestrial biome; feature: animal house; material: Caecal content | place: Italy | collected 2015-05-05
CAGAGCCGCTGCCCGACATAACAATTCTTTCCGCGCCCGCGTCCGCAAGGGCGCGCGCCGCAACGGGCACACCTCCGTTCAACGCACAAGCCGCCGCAAGCAGATGATTGTCTCCCGCACACTGCGCGCCCGAGTCGTACAACCCGTACGCCGTCGCGGTGTCAACTCCTCCGTTTACGTAAACGACCACGACGTGACGCAGAACGAAAGGCAATTTCTCCACACTCTCGCCGCACCCCGTCACGCGCGCCTCTCCGCCCGTATACATATACGGAACGTCCGAGCCGAGCGACAGCAGAAATCCTGCATCGGGAGTCTTGCCGGTCTTTTTTTCCAGCAGGCGCACCACGGCGGCAACCGCAGCCGACGAGCCTCCCATACCGGCGCGAGGGGGTATGCTTTTCTCCACGAGAAACACACCGTCGACGTCGCCAAAATATTCCTTTATGGCGTTGTACGCGTTTTCCAGGCGCGGCAACATCAGTCGGGGACGGAAGTCCGCTAGTGCGGAAGCGAAAGCAAATCTGCCACCGCCCAGCACGACGCATTCGCCCCTGTTCTCCCGTTTGGCCGCTTCGTCGCGGGAAAGCAACGTCACCCTGTCGAACAGATTGACGGAGCATACTCTCATATCGAGCGTGTGCATATTCCCTCTTTTGCCCGTTATGGCAAGAGACAAATTGACTTTTGCGGCAATTCTTACGCTTTCCACACCGTTATTATACCACAATTGTACGGGCGCACAACAAATATGCGCCCACGGGACCCGACTTTCGGCAATTAAAAGGAAGAGGGACGCCGCACGGCGTCCCCGGTTCCATTACAGCCCGAGTGCTCGGAAATAGACCACCCGTTCGCCCTCTTTGAGAGGCACGGTGAGGGCGGGATTCTGCCCCATTATTTCGTCGGGAGTGGCAGTGAGCGCTTTGCAGAGTTCCCACATAGTGTCTCCCTCCTGCGCGATGTAGAGCGAAATTGCCGCCGTATTCTGCTCCTTTTCCGCCCCCGCGACCACTTCCGCGACGTAGGAGGACGCGCCTTCGCAATAGGAGGACAACATTATTCCCACGGACGCGTCTATGTCGATATCCGTTCCGCGGCGCGCCTTTGCGCTGACCCTTTCCACCAGGCAACAGGCGGTGAGATTGTCGCCGTAGTCACCCGTTTTCTCAAACGAGAAAGGCACTTCCGCACGCACGGAATTGAGTCCGTTCTCGTCGCGGTACACGACGTCGGCCGTGAGTACGCCCTCAACCGTAACCCCCGAATCCGTGCGCTCCGTTCTCGCGACGGTGCAACGCGCATAAGGAACGGCGATAACGGACTGAGCGTCGGGGCGGTCGCCTAGAGGAGCCGTGCCCGTCACTTTTTCTGAAATGTAATTCTGTCCGCAGAAAACGCGGTATGCCGCAGTCTGCCTGGTGATATCGGTTTCGTTGGTGAGCATAAAGAGGTCGTCGACAACCTCGGTGCTGCTCATACGGGTGACCAGCGCTCTCACCGCCACGTCCGCCTCGAAACGGACGATATTGGCACCCGTCACACCGGCGAGCACGATTTTGCAGTTCCTGACCACGGCGGAAGCGGAAACACGGTCCCCTTCCTCCGCACCGTCGGCTATTATTTCTTCGGTGAAAGGAATTTCGAACCGCACCGTTTCCAATCTGCCGTCCTCGACATACGAAACCGCCGCGCTGACGTTGCCCTCGACGACGACCTTGCCGTTTTCCGCACTCGTCGCCGTCACGACCGCCTGTCCGTCGCACAGCACCACCCTGTCGACCTCTCCCGCTTCCGCTTCGTCGCTGACGGGCACGGAAACGGTCTTTGCCGCAACGAGCACGGGCAAAGTGAGCGCCTCTGTGGTTTTGTAGCATTGCTCCGCGTCGGTGAGGACGTTGATTTCCTCGCGCCTCACGCAACTTGCTTTCACGGATATAACTGCGGAAAAAGTCAGCGAATCGCCCGCCGCAACGTCCGCTTCCAGAACGGTGACGTCGGCAACCACGCTGTCGTTGAGGGTGAAATCGCCTTCCACGCGAAGAGAGAAATCCGCATTGTAATCCGCGCCCGCCGCTTCGCCGTCGCGGTTGACGTAAACGAGACGGAAATTGACTCTGCCCGACACTTCGGCGTATCCGTCTCCCGCTTCCGCGGAAACGGCTTTACCGTCCGCCGCAAGCGACAAAACGCGGACGATTGCCGCCGCGTCTATCCCCGAAGGGGAAAATTCCACCACTCTTTCGACGGCGGGTGCCGAGGTGAGATTGCTGAAACCTATTTTTTCGTAACTGAACATATTCGCCTCCACGCAAAACTGTATGCCGCACTCCCGCGGAATATACCGCGTCCCGCACATTTCGGACAACGGGGTGTAAAGCGGCGTTTTCGGGCAATAATTCACGTATGCGCGAAATCGGAAAAGGCATAGACGAAACCAAATTGCAAGTAAAGAAACTTATGGGCGTGCCCCTCGTCGTGAAAATAAACTCCGGACGGGGCAAAAGCACGGTCGTGCGCGGTACGATAGCGGGAGTTTTTCCCGCCGTGTTCACGATGAGACTGGACAGCGGCGAAATGAGGACTTTCTCTTATTCGGACGTGCACACGCGCGGGGTGCTGTTTCTGAAAAGCGAACCCGACGCCGACTGACCTTTTCCCGAGGAGAAAACGAAACCCCGCCGAGGCGGGGTGTCTGACGTTGTTTGCGGAGCGCATTTTGCGCTTTCTTTTTTGCAGGTCGGACCTGTCGCGTCACTTCCTGCGTTTGCTCTTTTTGACGGGCTCGGGAGGAGGCGGAGGCGTCGAACGCTCTTTCCTTATCGGCGAAACGGCGTTGGCTCCGGAGTTTTCGTCGGAGTGTTCTGCGCTTTCCGCGGCCAGCGCCGCCGCTTTTTCCGCCTTGCGTTTTCTGCTCCTGACCGCAAGCGCCGCCACGGCGGCAACCGCCGCGCCGCCCAGCACGCACCAGAACGCTATCATTCCCGGGTGCTCCGCATAGGAACGGCAGTCCACCAGGAAACTTCCCGCTATCTTATAGGTTGCGGTGTTTTCCGAGCCGTCGTTGAGTCGGACGTACGCCGTGACGTTGTGGTCGCCCACTTTCTCGGGCTTGTAATCGAACACTTTTCCGTTGCCCGCAAATCTTCCGTCAACATACCACGACACCTCGGCGACGTCGTAATCCTCCAGGGTGGTAATCGTGAGAGAGACGCCGCTCTTGTAGGACACGACGGAGGAAGGCACCGTGCCCGTCCCCTTGATATAGCCCTCGGAAGAAACGTAATCTGCAGGCACTATATGCGCCTCGCTTCCTATCCACGAAGAGTAGACGACGTTGAACTTCATCGTGGAAAAATATGTCTTGCCCGAGGCTCCCACGACGGAAGCCGTGATTTTGTAAAGTCCCGCCTTGTCGAACAGATACTGCACGGTCTGTCCGTTGCCTATTTCCTTCAGGGTGCCCTCAACGGATTCCTCGGCGGTTACGTTGCCTTTGTCGTCGGTGGTCTCGGTGTACTGTTCTATTCTCCAGACCACGTTGGCATACTCCGACGGGTCGACGTCCCATTCGGGAAGCAGTTCGGCGCTGAGATTGACAAGCGATTTGCCCTTGCCGTACTTCTCGCGCACCGTCTGAACGGTGATTTTGTTTTTTTCGGTGACGGTGAGAGTGTCCCCGCCCGCGGTGTTGCCGGTGATGTTTATACCCGTCACGGGCAGATATCCCGCGTCGACGTCGCCTATATTCACGCTGAGCGCGGAATAAAGGTTGACCGCTTTGTACGTCGCACCGTTCGGGTCGGCGACCGTTTTGTCCCCCTCGCCCACGCTGCAGAGCAAACGCGAAAGCGCCGTCGCGCGCGGCACGCTTGCGCCCGTCTCCGCAGACTGCACTTCGAGATTGAGCATCAGCATCGCCGCGGCGGAAGAAACGAAACACGCCGCCATACTCGTACCCGTGGTGGTGTAACCGCCGGATTCTATTGCCTCGCCGGGAGCGAATATATCGTATGCGGCGCCGTAGTTGGAGCCGCTGCTTCCCTTATAAATCGTGCCGCTCTTGCCGTAGGACATAACTCCCACCACATTGTCGTAAGCCGCGGGGTAATACAGGGCGCTCGCGCTGTCTTTCGCGAAATTGCCCGCCGCCGCCACGAGAATCGTATTCACGCTCGCCGCGGTTATCGCCCTCTTCAGATTCTCGGCGTCGGTGCCGCTTTCCCACGAATCGCGGTTGCTGTCCGAGGAGCACAGGGACATATTTATGACGTCTGCGCCGATTTCCGTGGCGCGCTCGACTGCCGCGGCAACCGAGGCGACCGTAAATTTGCTGGTGTCTTCCTGAGATGCCTTTATGGGATAGATTTTGACGAAGTCCTCCAGACCCGCCGCGATAATCGTCTCGGCGATTGCGCCCGCCACTTTGGTGCCGTGCATCTCGGCATTGTTCGACGAATTGTCGCCCTCGGAGTCACGCCAGTTGTCGTAATCCGTGAGCACCGCCTCGTCCGTCACTCCGCCCACGGCGGCAAGATATGAATTGTATCCCACGAACGCGCCGTCGGAGTCCTTGAGCAACACTTTGTCCCAGTCCACTCCCGCGGTGGAGCGGTCCAGTCCCGTGTCGATGACCGCGATTATTATCGGCGAAGCGTCGACCGAACTCGCTCTCGATGCAAGCGCCGTGCCCGCGTCTTTCACCGCTCCCGTCGCCGAAAGGTCGAGATACGCCCCGTCGTAATACCAGGGGTCTCCCTCCGCCTGCGCGACGGAGACAGCCTGCGGCGCGCAAACGACCGCCGCCGAAACCAGCAGGGCTACCAGCAGCAGCGCCGCGACCGAAACCGTAAATTTCTGCCCGATGATTTTCTTCCGCATATCAGTTCCTGCCGAGGAGTTCCGCGGAGAAACGCAGTCTCCTCATACTTTCTTCTTTGCCGAGGACAACCGCCATTTCTATCGCGCCGCCGGGCGTGGAAGGTTGCCCCGTGAGCGCGACGCGCATACTGAACATAACCTGTCCGCCCTTCATTTGCGCGCCTTCAGCAGCCGCGGATATTGCGGAACGAATCCCTTCCTCGTCCCACGCCTCGAGACTTTCAAGCGCCGAAATCGACACTTCAACAGCCTTTTTCGCCACTTCAAGGTCAACTTTCATCTTTTTGTGCTCATACATAGAAAGGTCGTATTCGCCGAAATCGCCGAGGAACGCTATCTTCTCGGGAATTTCGCCCAGCACGTCGACGCGCGTCTGCATAAGGCGCGCTATTTCTCTCTTGCCGTAAGCGCCGCCCGCGATGCCTTTCTCGATGTAAGGCAGACTGACGGCGTAAAATTCGTCCTCCGTCATTGCCTTGAGATATTCGCCGTTGAGCCACTTCATTTTCTGCTCGTCGAATATGGAACTGCTCACCGAAACCCCGTCGGGGGTGAACTGAGCAATCATCTCGTCCATAGTCATTTTCTCGTCGCCGGACTTCGGGCACCACCCCAGCAACGCAACGTAATTGACCACCGCTTGGGGAAGATATCCCTTGGCGATGAAATCCTCGAAGTTTGCGTCGCCGTAACGCTTGGAAAGTTTGCGCGTGGCGTCCTTCATAATGGCGGGCAGATGCATATAGTGCGGACGCTCCCAGCCGAATGCGTCGTATATGAGGTTGTATTTCGGTGTGGAAGAAAGATACTCCGCCCCGCGCAGCACGTGCGTTATCCCCATAAGATGGTCGTCGACGACGTTTGCGAAGTTGTACGTGGGCATACCGTCGGACTTCAGCAGCACTCCGTCCTCTATATCGTCGGAAGAGACGGAAATTTCGCCGTATACCATATCTTTATAGGACGACACCACTCCGTCGGGCACTTTCTGCCTTATCACGTACGGCTCGCCCGCCGCCACGCGCGCTTTGGCTTCCTCGAGGGGAATGTTCCTGCACTTGCGGTCGTAGGTGTGCGTGCCGTTCTCGCCGATTATGGTCTCCAGCCTCTCTTTGGTGCAGAAGCAATAATACGCGCCGCCGCGCTCCACGAGTTCCTCGGCGTACTTTTTGTAGATGTCCGCCCTCTCGCTCTGGACATAGGGGCCCACGCCGCCGTCGCGGTCGGGACCTTCGTCATATTCTATGCCCGCCGCTTTCAGCGTGCGGTAAATCATTCCGACGGCTCCCTCTACCGTGCGCTCGCGGTCGGTATCCTCGATGCGCAGTATGAATTTCCCGCCGTTATGGCGTGCGAAAAGATAGGCGTAAAGCCCTGTGCGGAGATTGCCGATGTGCATAAATCCCGTGGGGGACGGGGCAAATCTCGTTCTTACAGTATCGGACATAATTCCTCCGTAGTCAGTTCATAAGTTCGTGTTCCTCGAAAGAGAAACATTTGTCGTCGGTGAAAACGTAGTGGTCGAGCAGGACCACGTTTATGCTGTCCAGCACAAACTCCAGCCTGCGGGTGATGTCCACGTCGTCCTGCGAGGGACGGACGTTGCCGCTGGGATGATTGTGCGCGATGACGAGATAACTCGCCTTCGTGCGCAGAGCAAAGTCCACGATTTTACGGGCGGACACCGCCACCGTATCGCCCTCTCCGTCCTCGATACATTCGAAACGGACCAGTCTTTCGCGGGCGTCGAGAGCGACGGCGCACAGCCTTTCGGCGGGCAAGCCGAACATCTGCTTCATCATATAATCGCGCACGGCTCCCCTGCCGCCCAGACGGTTGCCCCGCTTTTCGGTGTCGGCGGCGTAACGCCTGAACACATCGGGCAGAACGCTGAGGAAAATCGCCGCGTTGCGGGTCATTCCCGGCACTTCGGCGAGCCGCTCCGCGTCCGCGTTGAGCACGGCGGAAAAACTGCCGAAGGTGTCTATCAGCGCGTGCGCTATCTCGTTGGTGTTGCGCATAGGAACGAAATGGAAAAGAATGTACTCCAAAACCTCGTGGTCGCCGAAAGCGGCAATACCGTTCTTCTCGATTTTCTCCCGCATTCTGTTGCGGTGACCGTCGTGTGTTCCCATACCCGAGCGCGCCCGCTTATCCTTTAATCATTGTAAAGATTATAAACTAAACCTCGGACTAAATCAAGAATCGCCGCACATTGCAAGGGTATTAACTTTATTGGTTCAATTATAAACCTTCGCTGTTGACAGCAAACACCCGCAATGGTATATTTTTTTTGTCGCCTCACGGTGACAAGGGAGAAATTATGAGCAACGATTACGTGCTTGCCGTCGATTTCGGCACGCAGAGCGTCCGCACAATCATCTACAACGACAGGGGTATGGAAATATGCAAGGCAAAAGTGCCCTTCAACCCCTACTTTTCCCGCAACAGCGGCTGGGCGGAGCAGAATCCCGAGGTCTATTGGGACAGCCTTGTCAAGGCAATCGGAATGCTCAAAGAGGAGTATCCTCTCGGCTTCGAGCGTATCGTCGCCGTCGGCGTGACGACAATCCGAGACACCATCACTTTCATAGACAAGGATAACAACATTCTGCGTCCGTTCATAGTCTGGCTGGACGAGCGCGAATGTTCGCGGGTTGAGGACGCCGTTCCCCTGCCCTACAAAGCCGAACTCAAACTGGCGGGAATGTACGAGCCGTACTGCAATATCCGCCGTGCCACGAAGATAAACTGGGTGCACGAAAACGAACCGGAAGTTTGGGAAAAGACCCACAAGATAATTCAACTTTCCGGCTACATAAATTTCAAGTTCACGGGCGTACTCGCCGACAGCGTGGCCTCCCAGATAGGACATCTTCCCTTCGACTATAAGAAACAGTGCTGGCAATCCAAGAAAACGGTCAACCGCTTTCTGTTCGACTGCGACGTGTCCAAGATGATTGACATAGTGGACTCCACTTCCGTCATCGGCAGAATAAGCGCGGAAGCCGCCGCCGAAACGGGACTCAGAGAGGGATTGCCCGTCATAGCCTGCGGGTCGGACAAAGGTTGCGAGACTTTCGGCACAGGTACGCTCGACAACGGAAAGGCGTCGATAAGTATGGGCACCACGGCCACGGTGCAGATTACCACACGCCGTTACGTCGAGCCCGAGCAATTTATGCCCGCCTACCCCGCCGTCATCAAAGGCACTTTCAACCCCGAAGTGGAAATCTTCCGCGGTTGCTGGATGGTGACCTGGTTCAAGGAACAGTTCGGCGAAAAGGAAGTGACGCGGGCAAAAGAACTCGGGTGCGCCCCCGAAACGCTCCTCGACGAACTGCTCGACCAGGTGCCTCTCGGGTGCGAAGGTCTCGTGCTTCAACCCTACTGGTCTCCCAAAATCAAACAGCCCTGCGCGAAGGGTACAATAATCGGATTTTCCGACGTCCACACTCGCGCGCACATCTACCGCGCAATAATAGAGGGTATCGGTTTCGGGCTTTACGAAGGACTAACCAGCATATGTGCCCGCGCGGGAGTGAAACTCGACACGGTGATGATTTCAGGAGGCGGCTCCACGTCCGACCGCGTTTGCTCGATACTCGCGGACATACTCGGTCTGCCCGTCAAGAAAACGCAGACGTACGAAAACAGCGCCCTCGGTTGCGCTATGCTGACCTATATGGGGCTGGGCGTCTACAAAACTCCCGAAGCGGCAATCGAAAATATGGTCGGAGAGGGAAAAGTGTACCAACCGAATATGAAAAACCACGAGCAATATATGACCCTCTACTCCACGGTTTACGAAAGAATATACCGCAAGAACCGCAAGACGTTTGCGAATATCCGCGCCTACAACAGACGCTATCCCGTCAAAAAAGGCTGATTGAATTCAAACGCAAATCCACCGAAAACGCGCTTTATTGCGCGTTTTTCATTATGTAAAATTGCATTTTCGTAGTTTATAAGTCGGGTAACGTTTTCGTTTCGCCTGCCGCAGCCGCTCACAACGCGAAAAGCCGCATTACCATAACCGTGCAATCGTCACGCGCTCCCGCCGCGAGCGCACGCTCCAGCAATCTGTCCGCGAGCACCTGCGGATTGGACGTCGCGGTCTCTTCCGTCACGTTTACCACTCCCTGCTCGTCGAGGGCGTCGTAAACTCCGTCGGACATCATCACCACCATATCCCCGTCGTACAGTTGACGCAGCGCGGTCAGCGGGCGGGCGCGGTCCAGCACGCCCGCGGGAGGAGCCTCGCAGGATATTATTTCCACGCTGTCGCGGCGACACACGAATGTGGACACCGCGCCCATTTTGATTATGTCAAGTCCGCCCGACACAGTATCTATCACACAGATGTCTATCGAAGAGAAATTGTCGTCGGACGTGAGGCAAAGCAGTTTGTTGACAAGCGAAAGTATCACGGCGTTGTCGAAGCCCGCGCGGTAGAAGTTTTCCACCATAGATATTGCTCCCGCGCTGGCTTCCGCCGCGCCGTCGCCGCTCCCCATTCCGTCGGATATTGCGAACAGTCTTCGCCTGCGAGACGGGCACACCACGCTTCGCGAGTCTCCCGACACCCTCTCGCCGTCGCGCTTCTTTTCCGCCACTCCGTATGCCACTTCGAACACGGGACGGGCGGCAAGGTGCACCACGCTTTCGTCCCCTCTGGGAGTGGCGGACGCCGTCTCGAGGTTCGCCCCCGTAACGGAAGAAACTATGCGCGGAAGCACAAGTTTGTCGGCGTCCTCTCCCCTCACCGTGAGGGTGACGTCTATGTTTTCTCCCTGCCCGCCGACAAGCACGTCGCCCGCGACAATGTTGTGCTTGAGGAGTTCGTCGGCAATGGTCTGCTGCAACTCGCCTCCGTATCCCACGCTTTCCGCACATTCTCCGGCAAGGCTGTCCAGCACCAGCGCCACTCCCGCGAACTGCTCGGACATAACCCTCTTCATTTCCACCGCTTCGCCCGCCGCCTCCATACGGTGACGGTAGGATTCGCCCGCGCTGTTGAGCACCGCGGCGAGATTGTGCATACCGGAGCATCGGCTCGTAATGAAAGGAGGCATATCGAGTATGGTCACCTTGCCGCGCGACATCACCGCGTTCGCCATAGGCAGAAGCACCGACGACGTATCTCCGCCGAGAGCGGCGAAACACCCTTCGCGGTCCTTGCACCTTCCGCAATAATTCTTGGCGACCTCGGAAGCCAGCCTTTGCGGGGTATATTTGTTGGTGTTGCCGTTGGAGGCCGCAAGGTCGTCCGCGATATCGCAGAACACCCTGCCCACGGACGAAAGCCGCGCCGACATTTCCCTGCGGTTGCGGTTTATGATTCCGCTTACGGTGGCGGCACGGCCGCCGCGTGCTCCGAACATTCTCGTCAGCCACTCCGCGGGCGCAAGCACGAACGCCAGCAACCCCAGAGCAACGCACACGGCATTCTGCCACGTGAAACCGTATTCTGCCGCCCACAGCATAAACACCCCGCACACGGCGAGAGCGCCCGCTGCAGAGCCCCATTTGGTGAACGGGCGCAACCATATAACGGCACAAGCCGCCAGCACGGCAAACGCCGCAAAGTACGGATTGCCGAAAAACAGCGTAGCGCCGATACCGCCGAGAACGGCAAACGCCACCGCCGCAGAGGACGATACCCCGAATGCAAGCAGCATAACGAAAAAAGGCACCAGCGCAAACGCAAGCACAAATCCCGCCGCCGAAACGCCGCAGGCGGCGTAGGTGAAAGCCACGGCGACTATGCCCGCCGTCACGGCTTCGTCGGGGGTGAACCGCGTGGACGGACCGCGCAGGAAAACCGCATAGCAGAATGTCGCCGAAGCGTACGAAAATACCGCCGCCACAACCACGCAAACCAACACCGTCACTATTTCGCCGCCGAACACCGCGGTGCATACGGCGTGAGGAATTTCGCCTACAAGAGCCGCGCAGGCGGACGCAAAAGGATTGACGTTTTTACGACGGCGGAAATACGCAAAATAAAGAGCGAAGAACAGTATCACGGGCACCGCAACATACAGGAGAGTCCACAGCGCGGGGGAAAAAACTATCACGGCAAGGGCGTATGCGGGAGCGATAACCGTCAGGTTGCGGCGGGCGTACGCCAACCCCGCAAAAAGACCGAGTGCCAGCGCGCCTCCGAAATCCTCGACGGAAGCGGCAAGGAAAAGCGCGAGCACCGACAGAGCGTAACCTGTGGCGTTCGCGGGTGAAAGATATACGTTGCGGCGACGGTGGGCACGCGGCTTGCGCGGGCGGCGCGGAGCACCTTCGCCGCGAGGAGACCTACGCCTTGCGGCAAAACGGGACATACCCCGAATATGCGACGCAAACCCCGCGCTTTCTTTCCGTCCCGCGGAAAAACGGCGCGCTTTTTGTCGCAAGTGCTCCCCCGCCTTTCAGAGAACACAGAAAATCGGGCCCCTGCGGACCCGATTTACCATTGTTTTTTTCGGAAACCAGAGATTACTCCGTCGCGTAATTGGAGAAGTAATTCTGAATGTAGACAATGGGCGTGCCCTTGTCACCGGACCCGGACGTGAGGTCCGCGAGCGAGCCGAGCAAATCGGTGAGCCTGCGCGGGGTGGTACCCTGCGACGCCTGCGACGCAAAGAGGTCGGACGGCTTCGCCTTTATCATTTCCTTGATTGCTTTCTGCGCCGCTTCTCCCGCGAGTTCGGGCACGGCGTTGTCGGCAAGATACTTCAGTTTGAGTTCGTTGGGAGTTCCGACGAGTCCGTCGGTGTATGCGGGAGACACCACGGGGTCTGCAAGTTCCCAGATTTTGCCGACGGGGTCTTTGAACGCGCCGTCGCCGTAAACCATAACTTCCACTTTCCTGCCCGTCTCGTTCAGAATGATTTCCTGCACTTCTTTGACGAATTTATCGCAGTCGCGCGGGAAGAGTTTGACGGAGTCGTCGGTGGCGAGGTTGGAGCCGAGGATACCGTAATCGGGGTTGTAACCGCTGCCGTCGACGGGGGCGTTGAGAATCTCGTGCATAGAGATAACCTTTTCGGCGCCCGCGGCAAGCAGCAGACGTTTTGTGCGGAAGCGAGTGTGTATATCCGCGTTGATGACGACCTTTGTGTATTTGAGGATTTCCTGGGGACGGTTGGCAAGAATGATTTCCGCCTTGCCGCCTGCGAATTCCTTGTAAAGTTGAATGTAATCCATTCCGGTGAAGGGGTGTTTGACCTCGCCGAAAGTGTCGTACACCTGTTTTTCGGTGAACACGTCGGAATAAGGATTGACGCCCTTCTCGTCGAGCGCGTCAACGTTCATAAGATGATTGCCCACCTCGTCGGAAGGGTAACTGAGCATAATCACCAGTTTATCCACGCCCGCGGCAATACCCTTGAGCAACATAGAAAAACGGTTGCGGGAAAGAATGGGGAAAATAAGGCCGACGGTGCCGCCGCCCGTTTTGGCGCGCACGTCCTTGGCAATCTGTTCGACCGTGGCGTAATTGCCCTGCGCGCGGGCAACCACCGCTTCGGTGACCGCGAGCACGTCTCTGTCCTGAATGTCGAAACCGGTTGCGGGGTCTGCCGCAGCCGCGAGCAGGCTGTCCGCCGCAATCTTTGCGAGATTGTCGCCTTTTCTGATTATCGGAGCCTTGATACCTCTCGAAATAACACCGACCGTTGCCATAAAACCCTCCTAGGTCGTCACCTCGCGGACAGAACGCCCGCAAGAGAAATCGGAATACGAAATTGAGCGGCGCGCGTGCACCCTAAAAAACTATACTACACATCGTAAAATCTGTAAACAGATTTATTCGCGCCTTTTCGGACGCCGACAGCCTTGTCGTCAGCGGCGCAACGAGCGCACAAGCGCGTCAAGCGAGTCGATGTCGAAATCGGGCACGTAATCCTCGACCGCCGAGGACAGTTCCTGCGAAAAGCCGTTCGTCAAGCCAGCCTCGAAAAACGCGTCCGCTGCCCGCTCGTACTCCTCCTCGGTTATACGCCTGGAAAGGACGGGGTGTTCCGCCACGGCGGGCGTCGGAAAATACTGCCCCATAAGACTGACGAAAAGGCTGTCGTCCACATCGGCAATCGCGCGCAGAACTCCACGAGTGTTTTCTTCCGCGGCGGGCAGAACGAGGTGCCGCACAATGACTCCCTCGCGCATTATCCCCCGCTCGTCGAACACGTCTTTCGGGCGCTGTCTCCTCATCTCGCCCAGTGCCGCAACACTGCGCGAAAAACAATCCTCAACCGCGCCGTAACTGTGCCCGAGAGCGTCGTCCGAATACTTGAAATCGGGCAACCAGACGTCCACCAACCCCTCGAGCGCACGCAAAGTCTCCACCGCGTCGCAACCGTTACTGTTCCACACAATCGGCAGTTTACTGTGCTTTTTGAATTCTTCAAGTACGGGTATCAGTCTTTTTGCCCACGGAGTGGGCGTGACGAGATTTATATTTTCGGCGCCCTCGCTCTCCAGATAAAGCATAAGCGCGACAAGGTCGTCCCCGTTTACGTTCAGCCCCGAGCCGCGGCGTGACAGCGCATAATTCTGACAGAACACGCAACGCATATCGCAGCCGCTGAAAAACAACGTGCCGCTGCCGCCCTCGCCCGATATGCAGGGTTCCTCGAAGCGGTGCAATCCCGCCCGCGCTATTCTGAACAATCCGCTCTTTTCGCTCACGGTTAAAGTATGGACGTCGCCGCACGACTTGTCAACCGCGACGATGGGGGCGACCGCAGCGTCCGCCGAATTCGCAGTCTCACACCCGTACGGTAACGCGCGCGGAGCGCGAACGGGCGCGCATTTTTTTGTTTTTTGTCGCTCCTAAAAATCCTTGTCAACGGGAAACCTCGGTGATATAATGAGAAAAATGTCGGAAAAGTTCGGCTTGGGAGGGCTTATGTCGCGTGGTATCGCCGCAAAGGGAATTCTGAGACTCTTTCGTGCCGTCTTTGCTTTTCCGTCGGACCGCAGATAACGCACCCCTTTTCGGGGGCGTTTTTTTTGTGCGGATGAGGGTGCAATTCTTTAAGGGAGTATATAAAAATGAAACTCGTCTACGACATCAATGACAAACCGCCTGTCGGCAAACTGTTCGTTCTTGCCATTCAGCAATTGCTTGCAATCCTTGCCGCGACCATAGCGGTGCCGACCATCATCGGACTGCCGGCGCAGATTCCCGCCGCAATCCTCGGCGCAGGTATAGGCACTCTCGTCTACCTGCTCTTCACGCGCTTCAAGAGTCCCGTTTTCCTCGGCAGTTCCTTTGCTTTCATCAACTCTCTCGCGGGCGCAATGGCCTTCGGCTATCTCGGAATCATCGTCGGCTCCATTTTCGCGGGTCTCGTCTATGTCGTAATCGCCATAGTCATTCACTTCGCGGGCACCAAGTGGGTGAGCAAACTTATGCCCCCCGTCATCATCGGGCCCACCGTCGCACTCATCGGTCTGTCCCTCGCCGGCAGCGCTATGGGCGATATCGCCAAAGCCAACGCCGACCCCGTCAACGGCGGATACAACCTCGTCGCCCTGCTGTGCGGTCTCGTGGCGTTCTTCACCGTCGTGGTGTGCTCCACCCAGAAAAAGAAAAAATCCCTCAAACTCATACCGTTCATTCTCGGTATCGGCGCGGGCTATGTGACCGCGGCAATCTTCTCCGCGTTCGGTTACGGTTTTGACGTGGATTACCTCAAGATAATAGACTTCTCGCCCATCATCAACAACTTCGTCGTGGACGGCGAATTCACGGGCGTGACCGCGTTCCTCAACTACCCCGACTTCGCCCTCATCGAAGCCATCAAGGAAATCGTCAACGGGCAGACCACTATTGAAGACGCCGTCCTGCTCAACGGTCAGGGCGTGGCGGAAGTCGCCCTCGCGTTCATTCCCGTCGCTCTCGTCGTGTTTGCCGAACATATCGCCGACCACAAGAACCTCGGCACCATCATCGGCCGCGACCTCGTCGAAGGCGAGCCCGGGCTCAAGCGCACCCTGCTCGGCGATGGCGTCGGCTCCATCGCGGGCACCATCTTAGGTATCTGCCCCAACACCACCTACGGCGAATCCGTCGGCTGCGTGGCAATCACCGGCAACGCTTCCGTTCGTACGATTTTCGTGACCGCCTGCCTTTGCATAGTGCTGTCATTCCTCTCGCCGATTATGGCTCTTCTGCAGACCATACCTTCCGCGGTTATGGGCGGCATTTGCCTCACCCTCTACGGTTTCATCGCCGTCAGCGGTCTCAAGATGTTCAAAGACATCGACCTCGGTGAAAACAAAAACCTGTTCGTCGTCAGCGCAATCCTTATCGCCGGTATCGGCGGTCTGTCCATTCAGATTCCCTACGCAATCGGCGAAAACGGTCTCGTGACCAAAGCGATTACCGTCACCTCCATCGCTACCGCTCTCATTCTCGGTATCGTCACCTACGCCGTGCTCAACAAAATCGAAAAGAGCAAACTCGGCAAGGACGACGAGGAAGGGGCAACGAGCGGCGACAGCCTGCCTGCCGCTGCCGTGAGCGCAACCGTTGCACTCGGCGCAGAGGAACAAGCCGAATGCGTCGAAACCGCTCCCGAAACCGCCGAGGATAACGCCGCGGAGGCCATCGCCGAACCTGTCGCAGAAGAAGCGACGGTCGAAGACGGCGAAGACAAATAACGAATCCAATAACGTATGTTGCGCGGCGGCTGCCGCGCAACACGAGGAGGAATATGAAAAACTTTCCCAATGTAACTATCCTCGACCACCCTCTCATCAGGCATAAAATCGCCATACTGCGCGACGAAAAAACGGGTATGAAAGAGTTCCGCGAACTCGTCGAGGAAATCACCACCCTTATGGTCTACGAAAGTTTCAAGGAAGTGCCCACCAAGAAAGTTATGGTGCAGACTCCCCTCGAACTCACCGAACAGACTATGGTCGCCGACAACGCCGTCACCGTAGTGCCCATTCTCCGCGCGGGGCTGGGTATGGTCAACGGCGTGCACACCCTCTTCCCCACCGCAAAGGTCGGACACATCGGGCTGTACCGCGACGAGGAAACCCTCGAGCCTCACGAATACTACTGCAAACTCCCCGACGGCATCGAGAACAGCATAGCCATACTTCTCGACCCGATGCTCGCGACGGGCGGCTCCGCCGCCGCGGCAGTAGGCTTCCTCAAGGAACGCGGCTGCAAACACATTATGCTTATGAGCATAATCGGTGTGCCCGAGGGCATAGAAGCAGTGGCGACGGCGCACCCCGACGTAAAGATTTTCGTCTCCACGCTCGACCGTCAACTCAACGAACACGGCTATATTCTGCCTGGACTCGGCGACGCGGGCGACCGCCTTTTCGGAACAAAGTAAAAAAATTTTTATCGGGCAAAAACCGCCGTGCTTACGGCGGTTTTTTCTTTTTCGCCCCCGTTTGCCGCCCTCGCCCGTGTTGCCAAAGCCGACGCCTTGTAATATAATCCCCGTATGGCTTCTACAAAATCCGTACTCAACAAACTGCCGAAAAAAGTCGCTCTGGTCGTTATGGTCATCGTGATTGTCGCGGCGATAGCGCTTGCCGCATTCTACTC
>OERL01000145.1_pt1 | contig 16402 bp, 15 predicted proteins | sample 1539981 | NCBI WGS metagenome assembly OERL01 (sample SAMEA3891867, study PRJEB23780) | metagenome | biome: terrestrial biome; feature: animal house; material: Caecal content | place: Italy | collected 2015-05-05
ATCGACAACAAAACAAAAAATATAATCAAAATCACAGAGGACGAAAATGTACGGTAAAGAAATTGCAAAAATTCTCGTATCCAAAGAAGACATCGCAGTACGCGTCAAAGAACTTGCGGCGGAAATCAACCGCGATTATGCGGGCAAGCCGTTGCTTGTCGTTTGCATTCTGCGCGGGGCAACGATATTTTTCGCAGACCTGTTCCGCGAACTGACAGGCGACGTCGAAGTCGATTTCATAGCGGTGTCCAGTTACGGAAGCGGAGTGGCAAGTTCGGGCGAAGTCAAGATGCTCAAGGACTTTTCCTCTCCCGTGGCGGGCAAACACCTTCTTATAGTCGAGGACATAATCGACACGGGTACGACGCTTGTGTACCTTAAAAAACTGCTCGAGGCACGTCAGCCCGCGTCTATAAAACTGTGTGCGCTGCTCGATAAGCCCTCCAGAAGAAAAGTGGAACTCAAAGGCGACTATGTCGGCTTCGAAATTCCCAACGAATACGTCGTCGGTTTCGGCCTGGATTTCAACGAGAAATTCCGCAATCTGCCCGACGTGTGCGTGTTGGCACCCGAGGTGTATGGCGGTTGACGTTGCGGCTTTCCGAAAACTTGCGGAGTTGTTCCGCCCGCACGCCACGTTGTACGCGGTGGGTGGATTCTGCCGCGACAAACTGCTCGGCCTGGAACCGCGCGACCTCGATATTTGCGCAAAACTGACGGTTAAAGAGGTCGAAAAAGTGCTTTCAAACACCGATTTCGCGGTTCATCGCCAATATCCGCGTCTGGGCACCGCGTGCGTTTCCTGCCGTGGGTTCACCGCGGAATACACTTGTTTCCGCACCGACAGTTACCGCGAGGGCAGCGGGGAGCATCACCCCGCCGACGTGACTTTCACCACGGATATCAACCTTGACGCCGCCCGTCGCGACTTTACCGCAAACGCGGTGTATTTCGACCCGTTGACGGGGGAGTACGTCGACCCGAAGGGCGGAATCAAGGATATAGCCGACAAAGTTCTTCGGGCGGCGGACAATCCCGAAAGGGTTTTTTCCGAGGACGGACTGCGCATATTGCGTCTTGTGCGTTTTGCCGCCGAAACGGGTTTCGGCGTGGACGGGGCGACTATGCGGGCGGCGAGGAAATTTGCTTCGCAGGTGGCGGATATCGTGCCCGAGCGCATACTTGCCGAACTTGACAAAATTTTCGTCGCGGACACGGCTTATCCCGCACTCGGCGTCAAAGACGGACACGTGCGCGGGCTTGCGCTGTTGGACGAACTCGGACTGGTCGAATTGCTTTTGCCGGAACTCGCCGCGCTCAAAGGTCTGGCGCAGAATCCGAAGTATCACCGTTACGACGCCTACCGCCATTCCGTCGAGACTTACGCCGTCGCCCCGCCCGAAATAAGGTGGGCGGCACTTCTCCACGACGTCGGCAAACGAATTTGCTTCGAGCGCGACGGCAATATGTACAGGCACGCGGAGACGGGCGCGGAGGCGCTGGCGGGCAGATTTGCCGCGCTTCGTATGCCCAAGGCGCGTGCGAAACGCATAATCGAACTCGTAAGGTGGCATATGGTGGACCTTGCGGGAGATATGTCGGAAAACAAACTCAGGAGATTCGTCGCGGAACACGCGGATACGGTGCGCGACCTTGCCGCTCTCAAGCGTGCGGACGGTTACGCCACCTGCGGTCACCCCGTCGAGCGCGTGAGGCTTGAAGAAATCTGTGACGCTATGCTGTCAGACGGCACGCCGATGAAGATATCCGACCTGCCCGTCGACGGCAAGGACGCCGAGGCGGCAGGACTTGTCGGACGCGACATCGGCACCGCCGTCAAAGAATTGTGGGAGTGCGCCGTTCTCGAGCCCGCGCTCCGCAAAAGAGAAAACGCGCTGGCTTTCCTCGAAAGGAGAGCGGAAAAGGCGCGAAAGGAGAAGAAATGAACACGGAAGCAATACTTGCCGTTATTTTTTCCGCCGTGGCGGCGGTTGCCGCAATAATTTCGCTGGTGGTGTCGCTTGCCCGCAAGAAGAGCGCGGGCTCGGCTTCGCACGCCGACGTGGAGACGGCAAACAGACGTCTCGAGACCAGTCTGGCGCAACGGATAGAGTACACCAAGACCGCCATTCTCGACGCCTCCCAACAGGGAACCCGCGGGTTTGTCGGCATACTGGACCCCTTTCTCCAGCGGGTGGAGAAAAACGTCGACGCTCTCGCCGAAAAGGTGGACAGAGAACTCAGGGAGATGCGCGACGCCGCCGAGAGGAATTCCTCCAAAATCAACGAGGAACTGGACAAGAAACTTTCCCTTATGGGGGCGGAGATAAGGGAGCAACTCGAAAAGGTGCGCGCCGACAACGAAAAGAGGCTTGCCGAGGTGCGCGCCGACAACGAGAAGCAACTGGAGAAAATGCGCGCCACCGTCGACGAAAAACTTTCCGAGACCCTGGAAAAACGGGTGGAAATCGCGTTCAAGCAGGTGAGTGATAGACTGGACAGCGTGCAGAAAGGTTTCGGCGAAATGCGCGAACTGACCGCGGGGGTGAGCAATCTCAACCGCATTTTCTCCAACGTGAAAACGCGCGGCGGTTGGGGCGAGGTTGCGCTCAACAGCCTGCTGGAGCAGATTCTCACGCCCGAACAGTATGTCGCACAGTTCAATCTCGGGCGCGGCGGCAGTCGCGAGGCGGTGGACTTTGCGATAGTTATGCCGGGGCAGGCGGGCGAAAAGGTCTATTTGCCCATAGACGCCAAGTTCCCCCTCGAGGATTATCAGAGGCTGCTCGACGCGGGCGACAAGGGCGACAACGCCGCAGTGGAACTGGCGCGCAAAGCCTTGCGTATGAGAGTGGTGTCGGAGGCGCGCAGTATAGGCGAGAAGTATGTCAAACCGCCGCTCACCACCAATTTTGCCGTTATGTACGTACCCAACGAGGGGCTTTACGCGGAGGTGCTGCGCGACGGCGCGTTGGTGAGCGATATTCAGAGCAAGTACCGCGTTACCGTTTGCGGTCCCACCACGGTTAGCGCGTTGCTCAACAGTCTGCAACTGGGCTTCACAACGCTCAAGATTCAGAAAAAGAGCGGCGAAATCATACAACTTATGCAAAAGGTGCGCGACGATTTCGGCAAATTCACCGAACTTATCGAACGCGTGCGCAAACAGGCGCAGACCGTTGTCAATACCGTCGAGGATATGGAGAACCGCAACCGTCTGTTGACCAAGAAACTGGACAAACTGGGCGACGACGTGCCCGAGGGTTATCTCGGCGCAGGAGCGTCGGGGGGCAGCGAACCGCCGTCCTCGGGAGTGGGAGAATGAGAGCCGACCTGCATCTGCACACAACTGCGTCCGACGGTGCGTTGTCGCCGCGCGACACCGTATTTCACATCGCCGACCTGGGCGCGGAACTTGTCGCAGTCACCGACCACGATACGGTGGACGGGCTTGACGAAGCCGCGGAAGCGGCGCGCGAAAAGGGCGTCAAATTCGTGTGCGGAATCGAAATTTCCGCCCGCTCGACCGGAGAAATCCACGTTTTGGGATACCGTATAGACTATAAAAACCCGGATTTTGTCGACAGATTGCAGGAAATCAAGACTATGCGCGTCAACCGCAATCTGATTATCGGTGAAAGACTTGCCGCTCTGGGGGTTGCACCCGATATGGATTTCGGCGCAAACGGTCTGGGCAGAAAAAACATAGCCGACGCAATGGTGCGCGCGGGATTCGTCTCCGGAGTGCAGGAGGCTTTCGACCGTTATCTCGGCGCAAAAGGTGCGGCGTACGTGGCGGCGAAACGCGTCACACCGCTCGCCGCGGTCCGACTGATAAAGGATTTCGGAGGTTTGCCCGTGCTGGCACATCCACGCACCTACCTTTACGACAAAACCCTGCAACCGCTGATAGAGGGATTGAAACCCCACGGACTTGCGGGGCTGGAAGTTTACTATCCCAAGTATTCCGACGCCGACGTCTCCGCGCTCGAGCGCACCGCAAAAAAGTACGGTCTTATCGCGACGGGCGGCAGCGATTATCACGGAGAGGACGAAAAGAATTTCGTTTTCGAGCCGCCCTCGCACACTCTCCGAGCGCTGGGCGTCCGTCGTTGAGCAGTTCGGAAACGAGCGTTAGATTTCCGAAAAAAAATCCGCCGTCGGGCGGATTTTGTTTTTGCAAAGGGGCAAGGCGTGCCGAGCACATTCAGGCTGTGGGACAGGGAGCGTACGGGAAGTCCGTCGTATAGGCGCTCGCGGGCAGGGGCAAAGTGTCGGCGGGAGCGGGAGGAGTGCCGTCGTCGGCGACGGCGGGAGCGGTGCCGCGACGTATCACACGCAACTGCGGTTTGTAACTGTCACGACGGATAAGCACCGAGCGCAGCAGTATTCCGTCGGAGAAATATTCGAGATATCCTTCCGACTTCAATCCGTCTTTGCCCGCCATTTCGACGATTTCTTCTCCGACGGGCAGACTGGCGTCGTCCACGTACTCGGTGTCGCGCGGGATAGTGCCCTTGGCAACCGAGCGGCGGCGAATTCTTGCCCCTCCCGACACGCCGTATATTTCGGCTTTGAGATATTTGCCGTCCGCCGTCATTCTTACGGTGACGGGGGCGGACAGGGTGTTGGCAAACCTCAGGTCGCTTGCCGAGGATACCATAGCGTCGAAAGAGGGCGCAACGTATGTCACGGGCAGAGAATGGGGGTGTACGCAGGTTATATACAGGTCGGCGAGCAGGGCGCAGTTGTAAAGCGTCGAGGAAACCTGGCACACGCCGCCCCCGACGCCTTCGACGAATTCGCCGTCCTTTATGATATACGCCGTCCTGAAACCGCGCGCTTCGGTGCGCGCGCCCACCACGTCGTTGAAGGAAAATTCCTCTTCGGGGATTATCACCGTGCCGTCGATGAGTTTTGCGGCGAGGGCGATGTTGTGTTTGCGGTTGTCCGAACTGTCTCCGTAATAGGTGGAGAAAGAGGAAATGCAGGTGATTTCGGGTTGTTCCGCGAGGGCGCGGGAGGGGAACTGTCTCATAGTGTAAGATATGACGACGGCGGGAAAAAGGCAAACGACGGCGAGAACGAACGCCGTCGCCCGCAACCGTCGGATTATGCTCGAATTTTTCACACTCCGCGCCCTCACGCGATTAGTATGTTCCGCGTTTGCGACATTATCCGCTGTTGACACTCGCGGGCGCGTATAATATAATTTCAGTGCCCGAAATCGGAGCAAACGGAGAAAATATGGATTATAAATCTTGTTACGAAGAGTGGCTTTCGTCGAACGAACTCACTTCCGACGAACGCGAACGTCTCACCGCAATGACCGACGACGAAATCAGGGAATGCTTCTATGCGCCTCTCGAATTCGGCACGGCGGGTATGCGCGGAATAATCGACCTCGGCATAAACAGAATGAACCGCTTCACGGTGCGTCGCGCTACCAAAGGTCTTGCGGATTTCGTCAATTCGCTCGGAAGTGAAGCCGCGGAAAGAGGTGTGGTCATCGCATACGACACCCGCAGAAAATCCGCGGAGTTCGCCGTTCTCGCGGCAAAGGTGTTGTCCGCCGAGAAAATCAACGTGCGCATTTTCGAGAACGTGCGCCCCGTGCCGATGTGCTCCTTTGCGGTGCGCGAAACGGGAGCCGTTGCGGGTATAATGATTACCGCTTCCCACAATCCGAAGGAATACAACGGTTACAAGGTATACGGAGAGGACGGCGCGCAGATGTCGCCCGAATCGACCGCTGAAGTTGTCAAAATCATAGATAAAACCCCTTATTTCGGGATTGAAACGGCGGATTCGGATTTCACGCCCGACAGCGTAAAGGGGCTTGACGGGGAGAAGGTCGACGATTTCGTGACCGTGCTCGGTGCCACGCTCGACGGCAAATACTTTGACGCAGTGACTGCGCTCGGTATGTCCGCGGACGCCGTCGCTACTTTCGGCGGCAGCGTCAAAATCGTCTACACCCCCGTGCACGGAACGGGGTATATGCCTGTGACTTCCGTGCTGGGCAGAATGGGAATCAAGGTCAACGTCGTGCCCGAGCAGGCGGCGCCCGACACCGAATTCTCCACCGTGCGCGTCCCCAATCCCGAAGAGGCCGACACACTTTCGCTGGGCGTTGCGCTTGCGGACGAAATAGGAAGCGACATCGTCATAGGCACCGACCCCGACGCCGACAGAATGGGCGTTGCCGTGCGCGACAACGACGGAAAATTCGTGTTGCTTACAGGCAACCAGATAGGCGTGCTTATGGAGGAATACATACTTCGCCGCAAACAGGAGACGGGTACGCTGCCCGCCAACGGCGCGGTGGTGAAGACCATTGTCACCACCGAACTTGCCCGCAAGGTTGCGGACGATTACGGCGTGACCACTTTCGACGTGCTGACGGGCTTCAAGTTCATCGGCGAAAAAATCAAGGAATGGGAGACCTCGCACGAATACACGTATCTCTTCGGTTTCGAAGAGAGTTACGGCTCGCTTGCGGGCACTTACGCGCGCGACAAGGACGCCGTCGCCGCCGCTATGATTTTTGCGGAAATGGTGTGTTATTACGCCAGCCGCGGGCTTTGCGTGTACGACGTTATGCAGGATTTGTTCAGGCGTTACGGCTATTTCAGCGAACAAGCCAAATCCATAGCCTTTGCGGGTGCGGACGGAATGGACAAAATGCGCGCCATTATGAAAAAACTCCGCGAGGATAAACCGAGCGCGGTGGACGGGAAAGCCGTGGAAGCCGTGGACGACCTTGTGGCAGGCAAAAGAACCTATGCGGACGGCACGACCGAGGGCACGGGGCTGCCTCTCACAAACGCGTTGAAACTGCACCTTGCCGGCGGAGACTGGGTGTGCGTGCGTCCGTCGGGCACCGAGCCTAAACTCAAGATTTACGCCGCCGCAACGGCGGAAACCGCAGGCGCTGCAAAGAGTGCCGCGGCAGGATATCTCGCATTTATGAAAAAGTGCACGGAATGACTGTCGCCGTAAGAGGCACAGGCAAAAAACTCATAAAAAACGCTCCCGAACGGGGAGCGTTTCTTTTGTTTCGGTTTTCAGAAAGAGCGGTCGGTTTTGTTTTTCGCGATGTAAATGAGCGCGAGCATACCTTTGCCGCAATGACTTCCTATTATGGGGCCCACGTCGGTGACGACGATTTTACGCTCTCCGATTGCTTCGGTCACCTGCGCTTCGAGAGCGGCGGCGTCGTCGGCACAACCTCCGTGACCGATTACGATGAGGTCGTCTTCCTTGCCCGCCCAGTCGTGCAACATCTTGCTCACGAGCGCGCGCATTGCCTTTTTTCTTCCCATTACGCTCGAAATGTTGACTAACGCGCCCCTTTCGTCTACCATTATGACGGGCTTGAGGTTCATCACCTGACCTACCACCGCGGACCCGCGTCCGAGCCTGCCGCCTCTGTAGAGATACATCAGGTTGTTGACGGTGAAAGCGTGCCCGATATGGTCGCGCAGGTCGGTGACGTATGCGACGTTTTCGTCGAGCGAGGCACCCTCGCGTCTCTTGCGAAGAGCGTACATACAGAGCATACCCAGACCGACGCTTGCGCATCTGCTGTCTATGACGACGACGCGCCTTCCAGGGTAGTCGACGGAGATTTTGCCTGCGGCCTCTTTGCAGGCCTCGTAGCAACCCGACATCGCCGCGGGGAAGGATATATGCAGAATGTCTTTGCCCGTTCTGCCGATTATGTCGGCGAAAAATTCGTAAACGGCCGCTGTCGGCACCATAGACGTCGACGCGGTTTTGCCGCTCTCGAGCATATCGTAGAATTGTCCGAGAGGAAGATAAGCGCGGGTTTTGCCGTCGTAGTCCACTCCGTCGATGATGTAACTGAGCGGCAGCATCGCGAAGTTGTCTTCGAGGTACGAAGGCGGAAAATCTGCGCCCGTATCGGTTGTAATAAAGTATTCGCTCACACCGTAAACATAGCACTGAAGGCGCTTTTTGTCAACGTACGGGTGGGGGCTTCGGGATTGGAGGTATTTTGAGCGACGGTATTCTGATAGTGCTTGTGTCGCTGGCGGCAGGTGTCGTCGGAACTGGACTCGGCGGGTTGCTCGGCGCTTTCCTCGGGGGAGGCAGCGAGAAGACCGTGGCGAGCGTCTCCGGCTTCGCCGCTGGCGTTATGATAGGGCTTTCCGCATTTGAAATGGTCCCCTCGGCTTTCGAGGAACTCACCGCGACGTTGCCCGACTACGCCGTCATTCTCGCCGTGCTCGCGTCTCTTGTCGTGGGCGCCTTGCTCGTCGCCGTCGCGGGGTGGATTATAGAATTCGTCGAGAAAAAGAAAAAGGTCGTGCCCGACACCTCCAAAACCGACGTGAACGCCGCCAGCAAAGCGGGGCTTATGCGTGCGGGTATAATGACTGCGGCGGCAATCGCCGTGCATAATTTCCCCGAGGGCGTTGCCATAGGCGGCGCGGGCGGAGCGGAACTCACGGGCGGAATAACCGTCGCGATTATGATTGCGTTGCACAACGTTCCCGAAGGCATGGCAATCACCGCACCTCTCACGGGAGGCGGCGAAAAGAGTTGGAAATCTGTCCTCATTGCGGCGGGCGCCGGTGCCGCGACGATTCTCGGCGCGGCGGTGGGATTCGTCATTCAGGACGCTTCTGCGTGGGCGGGCGCCGTATGTATGGCTGCCGCGGCGGGCTCGATGCTTTATGTCACCGCTACGTCCCTGTTGCCCGAGACCTACGAACTTTCTCACGGAAAAATGCCGTCCGTGGCAATAATAGGCGGTATACTCTGCGCCTTTGCGTTTTCGGCAATGTGATTTGACTTTCCCGACATCCCATTTTCTTGACAATTTCGGACGGGACTGCTAATATCATATCGCCGCAAGACGGGTGCGAGAGCGCTTGCTTGGGGGACCTTCGGCGTGCATTTGTCGAGCGCGACGCTCCGCCAAACGCAGGCGGACGGCACTTTCGGGGGGACGACGCAGACAGTTTTATATTTTATCGGGGTGTAGCGCAGTTTGGTAGCGCGTACGGTTCGGGACCGTAAGGCCGCGAGTTCGAATCTCGCCACTCCGACCACTTCGCCCGAAGGCGAACGACGGACACCCCGCACTTGTTGTGCGGGGTGTCTGCGTAGTGCAACATCGGGTTTTACGGAGAGTAGCGTTGTTTTGTGGCGTTGACTCAGGCATACGCAAGCCTTACGCCCAATATATATCTCATAATATGTTTACATCGCGCGCCTCGGGTAGTAGAATAAACGGTAAGAAGTCTGCTGTCGTGCGTTTGCGCGGAAGGGGGAACAATGAAAGTTTTTATCATCGGCGGTACCGGATTGCTCGGCTCCGAGGCGGCGAAGGTGCTCATCGAAAGAGGGCACGAGGTGACGGCCATTGCGCTTCCGCCTCTTCCCGCGGGAGCGGAACTGCCTCCCGAAATGAAAATCGAATTCGGGAATTATCTCGAGATGACCGACGAAGAACTCAGGGCGCAGTTTACGGGTACCGACGCGCTTATATTCGCCGCGGGCGTTGACGAGCGAGTGGAAGCGGGGCCTCCCATATACGACCTTTACCGCAAATACAACATAGAACCCGTGCGTCGTCTGTTCGGTATAGCCAAGGCCTGCGGCGTGAAACACGCCGTGGTTTGCGGGTCTTATTTCTCGTTCTTCGACAAGGTATGGCCCGAAATGCGTCTTTCGGAGATACACCCCTACATCGCAAGTCGCCGCGAGCAGGAAGCGGTTGCGTTGTCTTTTGCGGACGACGGATTCGACGTGGCGGTGCTGGAGTTGCCCTACATCTTCGGAGTGCAGAAGGGAAGGAAGCCCGTGTGGACAATCGTTGCGGGCGCGCTTGCCAAAATGAAAGGACTGACTTTCTGGCCGAAGGGCGGCACCACTATGGTGACCGTGCGTCAGGTGGGCGAGGCTATGGCGGGTGCGGTGGAGCGCAACCGAGGCGGCAACTGTTATCCGATTGGGTGGTATAACAAGACCTGGAAAGAAATGCTCGCCGTTTTCCACGCCGAAATGGGCAAGCCCAACAGAAAAGTCGTCAGTATCGGCAAGGGTATGTTCGGAATCGCGGGCAGAATGATAAAACGTATGCAGACAAAGCAGGGCGTGGAGGGCGGTCTCAATCCCGCCAAATTCGCGCCGCTCCAGTGCGCCGAGACGTATATCGACAAGTCGCTCGGGTGCGAACCTCTCGGCGTGCAACCCGACGATATCGACGCGGCCATTGCCGCTTCGGCAAGACTGAGTTTCAATGTCGTTTACGGCAAAGCGGGCGAAGTGGTTGGAATGAAAGCCGAATGACGCTCGGTGCCGTTTGCCGCAAGATTGAAAAAACCGCTCTTCAGAGCGGTTTTTGTTTGTTGAGTCAAAGCGTTTTCGGCATTTCGGACGGAAGCGCGCGGGAGGCAATCACCACTTGTTGTGCACCTTTTCGGCAAAACACAGTTTTTGTTTGAGTTCGATTACCGTTCCGTCGTCGAGAATGCATTTGCCCGACACATACCCGAAAACCTGGTGAGGAATCATACACATCACCTTGAGGTCAAACGGCTCATAACGGTCTATGAGCGGTTTGAAGGTGCAGTCCAGCCGTGCGTCGTCGGATACGAAACGCCACGGCGCCATAAAATCGGGCGACCCCTTTTCGTCGCTGGGGATGAGAAAACGCGTGCGACCTATTTTATGTGCCTTTCCGCGGTAGAAGAGCATATCCTCGCTGGCTGCGGACGTGTCGCCGAAACCGTAGCCGATATTCCAGCCGAAAGTGCTTCCGTCGTCGAGGTGAGTCTGCAGACTTCCCCAGTACCACGTGTTGTCGTAGGTCCACACCCCGCGCCCCCAGTCCAGGGTGGCGAGAGAGGTCTCGGGATAGAATTTCTTTACCTTGTCGCCGACGGTGAATCTGCCTTGCGCCGTCATACAGTTGATTTTCTGGTTGTAGTAGAAATGTCCCGCCTTGTCGAAGGGCGTTGCAATTACCATACTTTCCTCGGGAAAATCGGTGAGAGTGACGTCAAACGTGACGTCGTGCCCTTTTTTGTCCGCATTTTTGAAAGCGCCCGTGAGGTGGCGCACTTTGCCGTCGTTTGAGAACGTGAAATGCGTCTTGCCGCATTTGTATCCCACGTCGCCCGTTTCGCTGGTGCGGGGCATATTCACTTTGCCGAGCGGGAAAAAGAAAATTTTGCTGTTGGTGAACTGCGACGGCGTGACAAAATCCATAACCGAAATGCTGAGCGCGCCGACATATCCCATATCGGCCAGGGTAAGGCACAGCGCGTGTTCGTCGCAACCGATGTAATAATAGTCCCATTCCTTTATGCGGCACTTGTCGGCGGTGATGTTTTCGCGATTGTATTCCCACAGCAAGCGCTTTGCGTAACCGGGTTCGGCAATGTTGCCTTTATCGTTGAGAAGCAGTTGCCGCGAAGTGATTTCCTTTTGCATAACGACCTCCGTGCAGGGAACAGTTTAGCCCGAAGTTGAACGCGGTGTCAATATTGTTGATAAAAACGATTGCAAAATGCGAACCCTTGCGTTATAATCGTTTTCGCGTTGGAGCTTGGTGTAGTGGTAGCACATGGGCCTCTGACTCCCATGGTGTAGGTTCGATTCCTATAGCTCCTGCCAATGCATACACCCTCGCTGTTGCGAGGGTGTTGCTTTTTGTCCGCGCGCCGTATTGTGGCGGGCGGGGCAAAAGCGTGGTGCCGCGTAGAGTTGTTTGCATTAAGTATCCCGAAAGGTGGAAAAGGAAGCTGCGTAAGCAGCATTCCTCAACATTCCTGCCAATGCACACACCCTCGCTGTTGCGAGGGTGTTGCTTTTTGTCCGCGCGTCGTGTTGTGGCGGGCGGGCGAAAATGTTGCAAAATGATAACGCCCGCGAGGTTCGCGGGCGTTTTTTGCGGAATCCGGTTTTGCGGGAATCACAATTCCTTTTTCATAGCGATGTGCGGGACGTGTTCTTCGAAATAGGTTTCGCCGTAGGGGACATAGCCGAGTTTTGCGTAAAAAGCGGAGGCGCGCACTTGCGCGGAAATCCTTATCTGCTTGCCGCCCGATAATGCAATTTCGCTTTCCGCAGCGGTGACCAGCGCAGAGCCGACCCCGCCTTTTCTGCAGGTTTTGCTCACAGCAACCCGACCGATGCAGAAGATTTCCCCGTCGTCGGGGAGAGAGTAGTAGCGACAAGTGCCGACGGGCGTGTCTCCGTCGTAGGCGACGATATGCGTCGAAAGGGTTTCTTTGTCGTCGAACTCTTCTTCGAATCCCTGTTCGGAGACGAAAATCTCCGTCCTGAGGGCACGGGCGTCGTCGGGCAGATAACCTTTTACGAAAATCAGTTTCACTCAGGCCATAAAGGGGGCGAGAGCGGCGAGGAGGTCGTCGCAGTCGTCGGAAGCGATTTCGAGGACTATGGGTTCGCCGAGGTCAAGGCTGAAAATACCGAGTATGGACTTGGCGTTGACGACGTATCTGCCGCTCTTGAGAGTCATATCGTAGTCGTAACGCGTGGCGATACTCACGAACTTCTTGACCGTTTCTGCCATATTGAGGTTGATTGTCACGGATTTCATAGTGCACTCCTTTATTGCGAACATTATAAACAATACCGATTGTTTTGGCAAAGAATTTGGGGCTAAAAGTTGCGTTTATGCAACTCGGACGGCGCACGCGGGCGCGAGCGATATTGATTATGGCGCGGAGGAGTGCTATAATCTTTGTGCGGAGGTGCAATTTGGAATACACGGGTGAAGGCATAGAGGCGCTCGTCGCCGCTGTTGAAGAGATTGAAAACGCAAGTCTTATAATGACCGACAAAAAAATCAGGGCGCTGCTCAAGTGCCTTGCTTATTACGAGGAATTCCGCACCGTGATAGAGTACTGCAGCAAGGGCGCGGATTATCCCGCGGAAAAGAAAAAGGCCCTTGTGCGCACGGGCGAATACCGTGCGTTCCGTCTGCCGAAAAGCCCCACTTCCGTTGTGGTGCTGGGAGTGGGATTGCTTACGGAATTCGACAGCGGCACCGCGGACTTTCTGGATTTCTGCAGCGACTGGTTTCCCGCCGAAAGCAAACAAGGCAGCCTGGAAAGATGTTGCCGCGAGTTTTTCGAGCCGTTCAAGTTCGCGCTTGCGGGGCTTGTCGTCGAAGGCATAAAAGAGGAAGTTCCCCTTGTGGACCGCGAAGTGGAATTTGCCCACGACGGCTTGCAGGAACAGGCGGAATATCTGCTTGTCGCGCTTGTGCGCGGAGTGAACGAGGGTAAAATGAGCGAAACGGACCGAGGCGAACTGCTGACTATGCTGGAAGGATTCTCCGCCGCGCTGGATTCGCGCGACATACTTATGATTAAGGCGGTATGGCTGGGAATAAAACGTTCGCTTGCCGCGTACAAACTTTGTGCGGACGAGATTGTCAAGACCGACGAACTGCTGCGACTTTATCTGGTTTCCAAATGACAATTCGCAAAAGGCGGCGTTTATATGCTCGATTTGACGTTTGAACAACTTAATAATGCGCAATTCGAACTTTACGAGCACAATCCCGTCATAAGGCACGGGGCGGACAGTCCGATTGTCGCGGACCCTTCCGTGCTTACGCCCGACCTCACTCCCGACGGCAAATGGCACCTGTTTGCGCACACTCTTTTCGGCGTGTACGATTATCTTTCGGACGACGGGGTGACCTTCGGCGTGCGCAGGAAAGTCGTTTCCCGCGCTATGCGTCCCTGCGTGTTGGTCGAAAACGGTGTTTATTATCTTTTCTACGAAAGGCTGCAGCCCGCGCTTGCAAGAGCGGCGGGATTGCTGGGCGGAAAATGGAAGTCCGAAATATTCGTTACCGAGAGCCGCGACCTCGCGTCCTTTTCGTCGCCCCGCCCCGTGCTGCGTTTCGACAAGGAATTCGAAAGAGCAGGCAGGGGATATTCTCTTTCCAATCCGTTTGTGCTTCGCGACGGAGACAAATTCCGTCTCTATTATTCGGCAGGGTTGACTTATGTGCCGGATTGCGGGTTCTCCGAGCCGACTTACATCTGCCTTGCCGAGAGCGACTGTCCCGCCGAATGTTTCGTCAAGGCCGACGCGCCCATTATGTCTCCGTCGGGCAAAGGCGGCGGAAGCGACCTAGGTTGCGGGTGCATAAAGGTGTATGAACTTGCCGACTGTTACGCTGCGCTCCAGAACGGGATTTATACCGAAGGCGGGCGCAGCCGTTCCGCAATACGGCTGTTGCGCTCGAACGACGGCGTGCATTTCGAGTTCGTCAAGGTGCTTCTGCGACCGCGCGTGTGTGGCGGCAATGAGTGGATGGCGCAATTCGTATACGCTTCGCACCTGGTACGGTACGGCGACGAACTCAGGCTGTATTTCAACGCACGCAACACCGCCAATATGCTGGCGGGCAAGGAAAACATAGGTTTTGCGACTGCGCGTCTCGGCTGACGGGCACATTGCGGCGAAACGTCGAAACGTTAGAAGAAGGACAAACAAAAAAGGCTCCCGCTCGGGAGCCTTTTCCGATACGCGTGGTAAGCGGACCGTCACATTCTCGTGGATTTGTCCTCGCCGATGCCCAGCATACCGTCGACGACGTACTTTTTGCCGTTCACGTCTTTGACGTAGCCGTAGATTTTGCCGAACGGCAGTGCGTAATAGGTGTCCACCACCAGCAGGTGAATGGGCATATAGAAGGTGTTTTCGATTTCGAAGCGGATATCAACGCAACCGTGTTCGTCGCGTATGCGCCAGGTTCTGGACTTGCGTTTCTCCCTCTCGAAAACGACGGGGGGCAGGGGAGAACTCTCTCCCTCGAGCCAGATAAGGTTTTCGTTGTAGTTGTCCTGGTCGATTGACTGGTTGCGGGTGAGGTTGAAGGCGAAATATTTCATCTCGCCGTCGATTTCGCACTTGCCCATAGTCGTCAGCCAGTCGTAGTGCGCGCAATAAGGGTAGTAGCCTTTGTGGTCGTCGATTATCGCCACGGAATTCGCGTTGGTGCGGAGGGTTTCGCCGTTGACGGTGATGGTGCCCGTCGCCTTGAAGAAGTCCTTTTCGGAATAAAGCGGTTTGTTGGGACCGAAAGGAATGGAAACGTTGGAAATGGGGGAAATGCGTTCGACAGCCATATCTATTTCGAATCTGCCGAATTTCCTGCTTTCCGTCCAGCCCTTTGCGTAGGCTTTGCCGTTCATAAGGTCGTTGACGATTTTGTACTCGCTCTTTTTGACATTGAGTTCGCAGTAGTCGTCCACCAGTTGAGAGGCGACTTTTGCTTTTTTGACGGGGACGATGTTGCGCCACTTGGAAATTTTGCCCGTCCTCTTGTCAAACCACACGAAAATGGAAAAACCGAAAGGTCCCGTGTTGTAAACGGCGGATATGAGCGCGCCCTCGTCGAGGTGCACTTCGAAGGCCTCCCATTCCGTAAGGCGGCCTTTTTTCATAAAATCGGGCATACATTTGCCGCAAGGCTTTTCGCAGTCGAGCAGATTGAGGTTTCTGAAAGGCTTGTCGAATGTGCCGAAATGTGCCTGACCGTTCTCCACGATGCTGTCGGGAGTGGGCACGGGACGCCTTTTCTCGGAAATGTATTCGGGATATTTGCTCATATGTCTCTCCTTTCGACGGTCGTTCTGAGTCGAGTTTATCACGCGCGCTCACGCAATGCAATAGATATCGGGCGCATTTGCGTTGATAATGAACAGTCGGCGTGAATTGTCGAAAAACCGCATATCTATCTGCACGAAACGCAAAAATTCGCGATGTTTCGGGCTCCGCGGAGGTCGGGGTTTCGCGCTTGCGTGCACTCCGCCGGTGAGGCTTTTACGATTATGACGGAAAATCGCTTGACAAAATCTTCGCTCCGTCGTATCATTTACAAGCATCTCGGCGCGGGGTGGAGCAGTTGGTAGCTCGTCGGGCTCATAACCCGAAGGTCGTTGGTTCAAATCCTTCCCCCGCAACCACAGCGACGGCTTCGCTCGGCGAGGCCGCCGCAAAAATTGAGGCGGCGTAGCTTAGTTGGTTATAGCGGCCGGTTCATACCCGGCAGGTCGTTGGTTCGAATCCGACCGCCGCTACCAAAAACGGCCCCATGGTCAAGCGGTTAAGACATCGCCCTTTCACGGCGGTAACCCGAGTTCGAGTCTCGGTGGGGTCACCAAACAAAGAGAAGCCGCTCTTTCGGAGCGGTTTTTTCATAGGCGGATTACTCCGCACGGAGGCTTAGCTCAGTTGGTCAGAGCACTTGCCTTACAAGCAAGGGGTCATCGGTTCAAGTCCGGTAGCCTCCACCACCTCGCCGCAAGGCGAATTTCGCAGCACCCTGCAGGAAAGCCCTGCAGGGTGTTTGCATTAACGCCTGCGGCTCGGTTTC
>OERL01000147.1_pt1 | contig 16333 bp, 19 predicted proteins | sample 1539981 | NCBI WGS metagenome assembly OERL01 (sample SAMEA3891867, study PRJEB23780) | metagenome | biome: terrestrial biome; feature: animal house; material: Caecal content | place: Italy | collected 2015-05-05
CAGGAGGATATTATGAACAAAGTTTTCCTTATCGGCAATCTTACCCGTGACCCCGAACTTGCCACCACCGGCAGCGGCGTAAGTTTCTGCAAGTTCACCCTCGCCATCTCCCGCTCCTATGCAAAGGACGGCAAGCGCGAGACGGACTTCCTCCCCGTGGTCGTCTGGAGAGCCCAAGCGGAAAATTGTGCTCGCTATCTCAAGAAAGGCAGCAAGGCGGCAGTCAGCGGCTCCGTGCAGACCAGAAATTACGAAGCCCCCGACGGCACCCGCCGTTATGTAACCGAAATCGCCGCGGACGAGGTTCAGTTCCTCTCCACCAAGAGCGAAGACGGCAGGGACGACGGTTCCGATTTCGACGGACTCACCTCCATCGACGAGGACCTTCCCTTCTAATATCAGGAGTTTAAGAATATGAGTGAAGAAGTAAAAGCCCCCCGCCCTCCCAAGAGAGCGCCCAAGAAAAAAGTGTGCGTGTTCTGCGTTGAACACACCGACTATATCGATTACAAAGACGTCGCGAAACTTCGTCGTTTCATCACCGAGAAAGGCAAAATCCTTCCCCGCAGAATGAGCGGCGTGTGCGCAAAGCATCAGCGCCCCCTCGCCACCGCAATCAAGCGCGCGAGAGTTATGGCACTGCTCCCCTACAAGGCCGACTGACGGCAACAAACCGAAACGAAATCCCTGCCACGCGGCAGGGATTTTATTATGCACACCGAGAGTGCCCCGAACCGTTCGGGGCGACGTCAACCTTTGGCAATACGGCTCGCCTCGCGTTTGCTCTCCGCCGACACACGGAAACTGTCGCGCATCTTCGCCGCCGCTATCTTTTTGATTTCGGGCGACAGACGAGCCGTCCTCATAAGTTCCAGCCCGCCGCCCTCCGTGTGGCTTTCCACCGTGGCAATCAGCCACCCCACGGCCATATCGACGTAATAGCCCTGCGCGCGCACGCCGTTTATCACCTCGCGCAACCCGTCAACGTGCTCACCGTCGGCGTAATTGCCCAGCAATACAACCAACCCTATGCGCGCAAGCCAGACGTCTCCGCTGCCTGCGAACCGCGCCATATCACCGAAAAGTCTTTCGTCCTTGCACCTGAGCGACGAGCAGGTAATGTCGCACACCGCCCAATCGTCCACAAAGCGAGAAAAGCGCTCCAACCGTTCTATTTTGTCCTCATAAGGCTCTTTGACGCTTGCCGACACCACGCCCAGAAGCATTGCGTGTTCGTAAAGGCGCACGGGACGGGCGGCAAGGAACGCTCTCCACTCTCCCGACTTTATTATGTCCTTCGCCATCGAGCGCAGAACGGGCACGCGTACTCCCACCCTTTCGTAAGCGGTTTTGGTCAGCCCGCCGTGAAATTCCCTGTATTTTTCGTCCGCGTGTGAGCGAAGCAGATTTTCAACCGAAACAGTATCCCACATAGGAAGATTATACAATGCGACATAAGCACGGTCAAGAAAGCACATATAATGAAACAACGCTACGCGGGGAACGGGAAGTCAAAATCGAATAAGAAAGAGCCGCCCCGAACGGACAGGGGCGTACTGAGCGTACGTGACCGTTTGCGAGGACGACCCCGACAAAGTTGCTCGCGGAACGGCGCGGATAACAGGCGTCACAGTCCCTCTTCCCCCCTCGCCCACTCGCCGAAACGTGTAAAACAGCGATATTCGAGTGTAAGAAAAGGAAACAAAATGCCCGCGAACAGGAACATACTTGGCGTATGTGACTGCTCGCGGGCATTTATTTTGACGCGGTATCACGCCGAATGGCGCGGTTTTATCTGGGTTTCATCGTGGGGAACAGCAATACCTCACGTATGGAATAACTGTCGGTCAGGAACATTACGAGACGGTCGACTCCCATACCGAGACCGCCGGTGGGAGGCATACCGTACTCGAGAGCGGTCACGAAATCCTCGTCGTAGGGCTGGGCTTCCTCGTCTCCGTTCTGGCGGGCGAGCATCTGAGCGGCGAAACGTTCGCGCTGGTCGATGGGGTCGTTGAGTTCGCTGAACGCATTGGCAAGTTCCTTGCCCGTTACGAAAAGTTCGAAGCGTTCGGTGAGACGGGGGTCACTCTTCTTCTTTTTGGCAAGAGGACTGATTTCGACGGGATAATCGACGATGAAAACGGGTCCCGCGAGGCACTCCTCCACGAATTTGTCGAAAACTTCCGCCAGCGCGGTGCCCCAGGTGGCGTCCTTCGCCAATTTCAGTCCACGGTCCGCGCCGCGTTTATTGGCCTCGGCGATGAGTTCGTCGAGAGGCTGATTGTCGAAATCCAGCCCCGTGTACTTCTTCACCGCGTCCACCATACTGAGACGCTGCCAGTTGCCGCCGAAATTTATCTTCTCGCCCTGATAAACTATCTCGAGCGAGCCGCAGACTTTCATCGCGCAATGCTTAACCATACGCTCGGCGATGTCCATCATATCTGTATAGTCCGCATAAGCCTGATAAAGTTCGATGAGAGTAAACTCGGGGTTGTGGCGGGGGTCCATTCCCTCGTTGCGGAACACTCTGCCTATCTCGAACACCTTGTCGAACCCGCCGACTATGCAGCGTTTGAGGTAGAGTTCGAGAGCGATGCGCAGATACATATCGACGTCGAGAGTGTTGTGATGCGTGATGAAAGGACGCGCATTCGCACCGCCTGCGAGCATATTGAGGACGGGAGTCTCCACCTCGTAGAATCCTTCGCCTTCGAGAAACTCGCGAAGTGCGGAAACTATTTTGCTGCGCTTGACGAAAAGTTCCTTGACCTCGGGGTTGGCGATGAGGTCGACGTACCTTTGACGGTAACGCAGTTCGGGGTCCTTGAGACCGTGGAATTTCTCGGGAAGAGGCAACAGGGATTTGGTGAGCAGGGTCACTTCGGTGGCGTGAACGGTAATTTCACCGGTTTTGGTCGTGAACACGGTGCCCGTAACGCCGATAATGTCGCCGACGTCCAGTTTCTTGAATGCGGCGTACTCTTCCTGTCCGAGGTCGTCGCGACTGAAATAAACCTGAATATCTCCGTCGGCGTCGTTTATATGCCCGAACGCCGCCTTGCCCATAATGCGCTTGGACATCATTCTGCCCGCGACGGACACGCTTCTGCCCTCGAAATCGGCGTAGTTGCCTTTGATGGCGGCAGAAGTCGCCGTGCGGTCGAAGCGCACTATTTCAAAGGGATTTCTGCCCGCTGCGACGAGTTCGGAAAGTTTGTCTATGCGCCCTTTCCTGACCTCGTTGACGTCCTGTTCGCGGATATCGTTTCTGTTGTCTTGCTCCATAAAACTCCCGAGTGTCTTACTTTATGTCGATGATTTTGTAGACGATAACTCCGCCGTTGGGGGTGGGCACCTCGACCCTTTCGCCTTTCTTCCTGCCTATCAGCGCGGCGCCGAGAGGAGACTCGTTGCTGATACGGTTCTCGGCGGCATTGGCTTCGGTGGTGCCTACGATACGATAGCAAAGTTCCTCGTTGTACTTCTCGTCGAGGAGATTAACGGTGCTTCCGAGGAAAACCTCGTGGGAGCCGAGTTCGCTGCTGTCTATGATGACGGCGTGCATAATCTTCTCTTCGAGTTCCTTTATCTCGGACTCGACGAAACTCTGCTCCTCTTTTGCGGCGTCGTATTCGGCGTTTTCGCTGAGGTCGCCGAATTCACGGGCGATTTTGATTTTCTCGGCGACTTCTCTCCTCTTAACGGTGAGGAGATAATCCAATTTCTCTTTGAGTTCCTGCAACCCGTCCTGCGTAAGATAAACTTCTTTCATTACTCTTCTTCGCTTGCGCTTTCCGCGCCCGCTTCCTCCGAATCGTTGTCAATTACTGCCACGGCGTCGGCGTCTTCGGCGTCTTCCGCCGCGACTTCCTCCCCGTTGTCTTCGTATGCGTTGTCGTCCGCAACGTCTTCCGTCGCGACTTCCGCTTCCTCGGCGAGCGCTTCGCTGTCGGCGGAAATTTCTTCCGCGGGAACTTCCTCGGCAACGGCTTCCGCCTCTGCCGCTTCTTCCGCTTCGGCGTCATAGGAAGCGTCGGTCACCTGCTGCTCGACGGCACCTGGCACGGACGCATAGTTGGGCGTGTGCGCGGCAACCTTTTCGGCGACTTCCTCGTCGATTTTGGCTTTGTCGGGCTTGAATTTCGCCTGGAATTCCACGACTTTGAACTCTATGGTGTGGAAACGGAAACCGAGCGCGCCTTTGAACACCTCTTCGAGAAGGGTACGAAGATAGGTCTCGGTCTCGAACACGTCACGGTCGGTGATTTTCACGGTAACACGGAGTTTGACTCCGTTTTCGTTGACGACGAGAGCGACCTTGCCGGTCTTCACGCCCTGAACGTCACGGAAGGATTCCTTGACAAGTTTGCGAATGACGCCGAGAGTTGCTTTGCAACTGCCGCCCTGCTCGCTGCGGAGAGTAATCTCCTTGACGGCGTCGCTGGCGACAAACAGCATAACCAGCAATCCGCCCGCGGTGACGAAGTACAGAACGGCGAGCGTGATGAACAGACCTTTGACGAGGTTGTTGTCGAAGTCCTGTTGCTCAATACCGCCGAAAACGGTCACCAGCAGGATAACGGTGAGCACGAACGCGATGACGATACTCGCGGACGCAAGAATCTTCTCGATGTTCTTTTTCATAATCACTCCTTCGCAGATGATTTCCGCACGTGACGGACCGTTATCCGCGCGCTTTCGCTCGCGCGCGTGTCCGCCACCACGCTATTATTTTTCATATAATATAAACTATACCACCGAGATAGTCAAGCAGAATAACCGCACCTTGCACCCGCATTTTGAGGACTGTCCGAGGGCGGCTGAAACGGCTGAGGAAGTCCGTATAAGCGGCGCAAAACGGGCGCGAAAGGGCGAAATCGGACAGCAAAAAAGCGCGGCGAAAAGCCGCGCTTCCGCGTCGTGATATTTCCGTTTCCCGTTATCTAAGCGGACAGAACGTCACTTTCTGGCGATTGCTTTCTTCGCTGCCGCAACGATATCCGCCACGGTGAGACCGAACTTCTCGGACAGATAAGCCTCTTTGCCGACTTCGCCGAAACTGTTCTTCACGCCGATGAATTCCATAGGCGCGGGGCACTTTTCGACGACCACTTCGGCAACCGCACTGCCCAGTCCGCCGTAGGTGGAATGGTTCTCGCAGGTGACGACGGCGCCCGTCGCCTTGACGGATTCGACGATTGCGTCTTCGTCGATGGGCTTCCAGGTGTGAACGTTGACTACCCTGGCGGTAATACCCTCGGCCGCAAGTTCCTCCGCGGCTTTGAGAGCGCGCCCCACCATTATGCCGGAAGCCACGAGGGTGACGTCCTTACCTTCTTTGAGCGTGACTGCCTTGCCCAGTTCGAAATCGAGGCTGTCGTCGTAAATCTTCTCCGCCTTCTTCCTGAACATACGGATATAGACCGCGCCGGGATAGTCGATAATCTGGGGAAGCGCCTTTGCGAGCATAGTCGCGTCGGTGGGCTCGAAGCAAACCATCTTGGGTATTGCGCGCATTATGCTCATATCCTCGAAAGGCATATGAGTGCCGCCGTTGGCTTCCGCCATAACGCCGGGGTCGGACCCCACTATCTTGACGGGAAGTTTGCTGTACGCGACGGAGATGAAAATCTGGTCGTAGCAACGTCTGGTCGCAAACGGCGCGAAAGAAAACGCGAACGGTATCTTGCCGAAAGCAGCCATACCCGCCGCCACGCCGATGAGGTTTGCCTCCGCGATACCGACGTTGATGAACCTTTCGGGGAAGGCTTCGAGGAAGCACTTGGTGGAGTGGCAACTCATAAGGTCGGCGTCGAGCACCACAATTCTGTCGTCCTTACGGGCGGCCTCGACGAGACCTGCCGCCATTACTTGTCTGACTTCTTTTTCGTCTGTCATTATTCGTACCTCCCCGTTTCTTTGCGCCATACCTCTTCGGGAATGGGCATACTGTGGCAGTTGGCGACGCCTTCGGTGAAGGAAGCGCCCTTGCCCTTGACGGTGCGGAGCACTATCATAGACGGTTTGCCCTCCTGAGCCTTGGCGGCGTCGATTGCGTCGGAGATTGCCTCGAGGTCGTGTCCGTCGATATCCTGCACGAAGAAGTTGAACGCCTTCCACTTATCGACGATGGGCTCGAGTCCGTTGATGCTTTCCACGGGACCGTCGAGTTGCATACGGTTGCTGTCGAGGAAGACGATGAGGTTGTCGAGTTTGCGGGAACCCGCCAGCATACTGGCCTCCCAGATTTGACCTTCCTGTGCCTCGCCGTCGCCTATGAAGCAGTAAATCGTTGCGGGGTTACGGTCGATTTTCGCCGCAATTGCCATACCTACCGCCGCCGAGAGTCCCTGTCCGAGAGAGCCCGCCGTCATATCTATGCCGGGGGTCTTGTTCATATCGCAATGGGACGGAAGATTGGTTCCGTTGCGGTTGAGTGTGGTTTTCCATTCGGGGGGATAGTAACCGAGGTCGCCGAGTACCGCGTACATAGCGGGACCTGCGTGTCCTTTGGACATAATCACGCGGTCACGGTCCTGCTTGCGCGGGTCTTTGGGGTCGATGTTTGCTTTGTCGTAATAAATGACGGTAAGCGCGTCCATAACGGACATAGTGCCGCCGATGTGCCCCACCCCGAAGTGACCGATAATCTCGATTGCGTCGTGGCGGAGTTTCTGCGCTTTGTCCTTCAAAAAGAGAAGTTTTTCTTTCTGCATAATTCCTCCTTATTGCCCCGATTATAACACCGCCGAAAACCCATTTCAATATCCCCCGCGAAAAAAGTTTACGAATTAACGATTTTTCCAGAAACGTCACGAATAAAAAGAGTTGCCGCGCGCAAAATACCTTAAACCCGCTCGGCGCGCTCGCGCGCAATAGGCGGAAACGGAGGAACAATGAATATCCTTGCAAAAACCACAGTTGCAATCGCAATGGCAGTCGCGGCAATCTCTTCGGCGGCGGCAAATTCGGACGCGACCGCAACCGCGGCGCAAAGCCCGTCCGTATGTTGCGCCGGCGAAGCGACAGCGCTTTCGCAGTCCAAAGAGAACGGCATTTTCGACCTGCTCTCGCCCGAACTGATAAAAGTTTACGAAGAAAACGTGTCTCGCGCACCCGTGGTGTCGGACATTTCGCCCGCAAGACTTAAACGAATGGCGCAGAAATACGGCTGCGGCGAAAAGAAAATGTGCGCTCTCGTCGTCATCAGGGATATGGCGGCACGCGCAGGCGGCAGCGTATCGCTTGCCGAACTCTCCAAAGAGAGCGACCTTGCGCTCGTGAAGCGTGCCAAGCAATACGCCGACGTCTATATCGAAACGCTGTCCGACGCCGAAAAAAAGGACCTCGAAGCCAAGTTCAAGGAAGCGCTCAAAGACAATCCGTCTTTGTCCTTTCTGAAGTGACATTACTCAAGTCGACGAAAACCGCCGTTGATACGGCGGTTTTTTGTTATAAACCTCCATTTTGCGCAAATATTGAACAATGCGGTTTCGCCGACCCGTTTTGCTCGCGCTCCCGTACGTGGGCGTGTGCGGTCGCCGCGCGCGTTTTACGACATATTACGAAAATTGGCTATTGACTAATGAATCCTTCTGGTCTACAATTTAATAGTAAACTATTTAACAAAATGGTTTCGACAAGGAAAATTATGCAGGAGGGCAAAATATGCCAAACAATGTTTCCATCGGCGAGCTTAAAGCAAAGGCGAAAGAACTGCGTCTCAACATCGTTCAGACCACGTTTAACGCCACGTCGGGGCACATCGGCGGTTCTCTCTCGAGTGCCGATATGCTCATCGCGCTGTACTTCAAGTATTTGAAGATCGACCCCGCAAACCCCAACTGGGACGAAAGAGACCGCTTCATTCTTTCCAAAGGCCACTGCGCTCTCTCCTACGTTCCCTGCCTTGCTATGAGGGGCTATCTCGACCTCGACGAAGTTATGAAGAACTTCAACAAGACCGAGTCCGCCTACGGTATGCACCCCGACAGCAAGAAAATCAGAGGCTGCGACGCGTCCACCGGTTCTCTCGGCCACGGTCTGCCCATCGGTGTGGGTATGTGCCTCGGACTCCGTCTCAAGGGTCTTGACAGCAAGGTCGTCGTTATGACCGGCGACGGCGAATGCCAGGAAGGCTCCAACTGGGAAGCCGCAATGTCCGCCGCCCATTACAAACTCAAGAACCTCATCTGGATTATCGACCGCAACCATTTCGAAATCGACGGCAACACCGAGAGCGTTATGAGCCTCGAGCCCCTCGACAAGAAGGTCGAATCCTTCGGCTTCAAAGTCATCAAGTGCAACGGCAACAAGATGGAAGAAGTGGACGCCGCTCTCGCCAAGGCGTGGGCGACCGAAGGTCCCGTCTGCATCATCTCCGACACCGTCAAAGGCTATGGTCTCAGCAAGTTCGAAGGCAAAGCCACCTGCCATTACGCGTCGTTCGGCGCCGACCCCGCCGAGGTCAAAGTTTACCTCGACGAGATTAAGAACAGAGAGTTTTAAGGAGGTAACCTATGGGAACTGCATGGAATGTTTACGACGCTAATAAAATGTCGTCCGGCGCAATGTACGGCAAAACCCTCGCCGAACTCGCCGCAAAAGACCCCCGTATCGTCGGTGTGACCGCCGACCTTGCGAAATCCACCAACATCGGTCTGCTCGGCGAAGCCTTCCCCGACAGACTCTTCAACGTCGGTATCGCCGAACAGAACCTTTTCGGTGTGGCGGCAGGTCTTGCCAAAGTCGGCTTTATCCCCTTCGCCTCCACTTTCGCGATTTTCGCCTGCCTCCGCGGCGGCGAGCAGGTCAGAACGGACTGCGCGTATCAGAAACTGCCCGTTAAGGTCATAGCCACTCACGGCGGCGTTTCCTTCGGCGCGGCGGGCTCCACCCACCACTGCATAGAGGACTTCGCCATTATGCGCGCTATCCCCAATATGACCGTCGTTATCCCCGCTGACGCGTGGGAAACCGCAAGCGCAATCAAGGCCTGCATCGACGTCCCCGGCCCCTTCTATCTCCGCGTCGGCAGAGGTATGGAACCCCTCCTCCACGAGAGCGAGGACGAGTACACCTTCGAAATCGGCAAGGCGATGAAACTCAAGGACGGCAACGACGTCACCATCATCTCCTGCGGCGTGCCCACCCGTGACGCGCTCATCGCCGGTATGATGCTCGAAGAACAGGGCGTCTCCGCGCAGGTCATCAATATGCACACTCTCAAGCCCATCGACGCCGAGGCTATCATCGAAGCCGCCGTCAAGACCCGCCGTATCGTCACGGTCGAGGAACACAACATCATCGGCGGTCTCGGCGACGCGGTTGCGTCCGTCCTCGCGCAGAGCGGCAAGAGATGCATTCTCACCAAGATCGGTATCCCCGACGAGTTCGGCCCCATCGGCAAACCCGAGGACCTCTACGCAATGTACAAACTCTCCAGTCAGGGCATAATGGAAACCGTTATGGAATTGATGGGCAAGGAGATTGAGGAAGACGATTGGTCCGACGAAGACTGAGGAGGTGTTTTTATGAAAGCAAATCCGCAAGATGTCTTGACCGCTAAAATCTATTTCAGCGCCGCCTTCCCTGCTCTGCGCGTTCCCCTCGAAGAGGACGAGAAACAGCGCAAAGCGTTCGAGAAGGTCAACGCAATAGTCGAATTCCGCGCTGCCGACGACGAAAATCCCGTCGCCTGCTATATGGTCTTCCTCACCGAAGAACTCGCCGCGCTTTCGGCTTCCGGCAAACGCTTCAAGGTGTATCAGGGCGAATACCCCGGTTACATCGATATGGCGGACGGCTCCAAGAAAGACGACCTCAAAGTCGTGAAGATGTATTTCAAGTCCATTCCGAGCCTGCTCGGCGTGTTCAAGGGCAGTTCTCCCCTCGAAATGCTGGGGATTGTCAGCCCCCTGCTTAAGAACATCTTCAATCCCGTGACGATGAAGTTCCTCTTCCTGATGCTCACGCTCACGAAAACGATGCCGTCCTTCACTCCCGGCAAGGACCAGCCCTGGGAGCAGTATCTCAAAGTCAAACTGTCCCTCTTCCTCATCACCCGCGCACTCTCCACCGCCAACCGCGAAGGTTGGCCGGATATGGCGGACTGGACGAAGAAACAGCCCGACAGAACCTATCAGTTCATCGTCGGCGAAACCAAAGACGCGGCAGGCAATGTGCTCTATCCCGAAATCAAAGCCTATCTCCGCGTCAAGATGGGCAAGAGCAAAGCGGGCAACGGCGAACGTCCCTTCCCCTTCGTTCTCTTCAAGTTCCCCGACCCCGACGGCTGTCTCGCCGTCCTCACCAACCGTTACGACTTCGTCGAATCGGTGGCAAGAGGTTGCGTGACCATCATCGGCGCGGGCGACAGTTACGCGGTGCAGTTCAACGACATTATGACCAAGTGCCAGGCAATGCTCGTGCCCGCACCCAAGGAAGAAAAGAAAAAATAACTTCTTTTCACCGAACGGCAAAGCGCGGAGGAACTCCTCCGCGCTTGTTTTTTATCCCGTCGATTATCATACGTCGACGGAATGTCCCGCACACCGTCGCTCTCCCCGCATTCTTTATCCGCTCCGCCGTAACGGAAAAGGGCTGCCATCGGCAGCCCTCCCACGGTTTGCGCTTTGCGCGCTCGCTTATTTCTTGAAGTAACGGTTGTAAAGCCCTTCGAACGCTTTGCCGTGACGCGCCTCGTCGCGGGCCATTTCGTGAACGGTGTCGTGAATGGCGTCGAGGTTGAGTTCCTTGGCGCGTTTCGCAAGGTCGAATTTGCCCTGAGTTGCGCCGTTCTCGGCTTCGATTCTCTTTTCGAGATTGACCTTGGTGGAGGGGGACACCACTTCGCCGAGCAGTTCGGCAAACTTTGCCGCGTGTTCGGCTTCCTCAAACGCCGCTTTCTCCCAGTAGAGGCCGATTTCGGGATAACCCTCGCGGTGTGCCGCACGGCTCATTGCAAGATACATACCGACCTCGGTGCACTCGCCTTCGAAATTGGCGCGCAATCCGTCGATGATATCCTGCGGCGCGCCGTTTGCGACGCCGATAACGTGTTCGGCAGCCCACATTCTTTCGGTCTCCTCAACCTTCTTGAACTTGGAAGCGGGCGCCTTGCAGAGCGGGCATTGAGCGGGAGGTTCCGGTCCCTCGTGAACGTAACCGCAAACAGTACAAATCCATTTAGCCATATTTGTTTCTCCTTTCTCGTTGTTGTTTTCTATCTTTGCGGAATCTTTTCCGCTGTCGATTCTCTCGAAATCCTGCGCTCCGTGCTTGCATACGGGACACACGAAGTCGGCGGGAAGTTTGCCCTTGTGGACGTAGCCGCACACCTTGCAAACCCACACTTCCTCGTTGTCGTCGGCGGCGACGGGCTGAGGACGGGGTTTGACGAAGCGCTGGTAGTAGTCGTAAGTGAGCGCATTGCCGTCGTCCGCAAAAGTCTTCGTCGCGGTGGTGTGCGCGACAAACATCGTATGAGTGCCGAAATCTATGCTGTCGTCCACCGTCATTTCGAAATATCCGAGGGCGCCGTCGGTAGGCACGGCACAGCCGTTTTGCGCGGTCTCGTATGCCACTCCGTCGAACTTATCCACGTCCCTGCCGCTCCTCATTCCGAAGCCTTTTATGGTGTCGAACGAGGTGTTTTCCCCCAGCACCGCAACGGCAAATTTGCCGCTTTCGGAGATGAGTCGGTGGGTGTAATTGGCTTTGTTCACGGTGACGGAAAACCTTTCGGGGGAAGACGTCTGTTGCGCCAGCGTGTTTATCATACACGCTCCCCTCCTGCCGTCCGACTCCGACGAAAGCACATACAGGCCGTAACTTATCTTGAACAACAGGTTCATCTCTTTTCCTCCTTACAATCGCGACATATTCCGCGGAAGATGATTTCCGCTTCGGTTATTTCGGTATCCCCGCACCCGCGGCACGCCGCTTTCACTATTTCGGCGGCGTCCACGTCGGCGTCCTCCACTCTGCCGCACTTACCGCATACGAAGTGCGCGTGGGTACCCGTCGTCTTGTCAAACCTCGCGGGCGCGTCGGGCACGGCGATTTCGCGCACCTTGCCTTCTGCCGCAAGCCCTTTCAACACCCTGTAAACGGTACCGAGGCTTACCGCGGGAAGAACTTCACGCACTCTTTCGCAAACGGTTTCCGCAGTCGGGTGGTCGCAGGAAGAAAGCACGACGCGTTCGATTTCGCATTTTTGTTTCGTCTGTCTTTTCGCCGTCTCCCGCATATTGTCTCCCGTGTGAAGCGGTTGCGCACCGCCCCGTCCGCGACCGCGCGCCGAATCCCGCATAAAACGCATTGGTGGCCGCGCGATTATTATTGATAATCGTTATCATTACTATAGCAGTGATAATCGTTGTTGTCAACGGATAAACAAAAAATTCCGGAAAATTTCTGCATTGTCCTGCGGCTCATCGGTGCCCGTCGCCGCAATCTGCCCGATGTTTTATCCTCTTTCCGCTCCGCACGTCCCGAACGGCGGCTGCCGCCGCTTTTACCTCGAATACCGTAGTCGCATTCCGCCTACGAGGAAATTCATTAGTGCACGCGCGTACGCGCGAGGCGCACGCACAACGCGCGCGTTCAATATGTTCTTGAGATTGTCGGAAAAGCGTGCTACAATGTTACGGAATACGGACGCTTTGCGTCGGGAAGAATCAGGGGTACAAATGTTCGTCACATTCGAGGGGTGCGAAGGCGTGGGAAAATCCACTCAACTTTCTTTGCTGAGGGAGTATATGCGCGAGACGGGGCAGGAAGCCGTGTTTGTACGCGAACCGGGCGGCACGGAAATTTCCGAGCAGATAAGAAAAATAATTCTCGACCCCGCCAACCGCGATATGACCGCCGAGACGGAAGCGTTGCTTTACGCCGCCGCCCGTGCGCAACTCGTGCGGACTGTCATACGCCCCGCCCTCGACGCAGGCAAGACCGTGATATGCGACAGATACATCGATTCTTCGGTCGCCTACCAGGGATTTGCGCGCGGACTGGGACGCGGTTTTGTGGAAAAAGTCAACGCATACGCAATGGAAACCGCAATGCCCGACGTCACGGTTTTCATCGACCTCCGCCCGTCTTCCGCGTTCAGAAGCGTGTCCAGAAACGACAGACTGGAACAGGAAAACATCTCTTTCCACGACAAGGTGTACGAAGGGTATATTGCGCAATCCGCCGCTTCAAACGGTCGTTTTGTGATGATAAAGCCCGAGAAAGAGCGTCTTGAAACGCACCGAAAAATTCTCGACGCCCTGAAAAAAAGAGGCGCGGTCAAGTGAAGGAAATCGTATTCGAGAAAGCGCTGAGGGAAAGCAAGGCGTACAAATTGCTGCTTGGCGACATTCGCTCGGGATTGGGACACGCGTATGCGGTTGTCTCTTCCGACGACGAAATAGTCGCGCAGTTTTTCTCTTTGCTTGCCGCCACTCTCTACTGTGACGAAAAAACCGCCTGCCTCGAATGCGGAGGCTGTCGCCGTGCTCTCGACGGCAACAATCCGGACGTGTACGAAATCCTGCCCGATAACGGCGCCCTGAGGGTTGCGCAGGTCAAGGCAATGACCGCGCAGGCTTACGTCAGTTCCGTGGGCGAACGCAAGGTTTTCTTCGTGCACCGCGCGGACCTTATGACTGCCGAGGCGCAGAACAAACTGCTTAAAACCCTGGAGGAGCCGCCCGAGAACGTCACGTTCTTCCTCGGCACCGCCAACGAATACCGTCTGCTGGACACCGTCCGCTCGCGCTGCCGCGCGGTGTATATGGACGTCTTCGACAGACGGACGGTGTACGAATCCCTGCTTTCCGTGGGCGTGTCGGACGAAGCGGCCTCAGCCGCCGCGGCGTACTCCGAAGGTCAACTGGGACGAGCCAAGGAATTCGCCGATTCACCGAAACTCGCCGCAACCTATGCGGAAGCGCTGGATTTGCTAGTCGGAATGAAACGCAGTCCCGACGTGCTGAGATGTTCGGCAACGCCGTCGCTCAAAAGCAATCCGAAAGAATTTCTGCCTATGCTTGCCACGGTTGTGCGCGACGTCATAGCGGTGAAAAGCGGGCAAGCCCCGCCGCTCTCCCCGCAGACCGCACCGAAAACGCAAGCCGTCGCCGCGGATTTTTCCCTGCGTGCGCTCGCGCTGACCGAACAACTGATAGGCAAATCGCTCGAAGAACTGTTTTTCCGCGTGGACGCTCAGTCCGTGACGGACAACCTGCTCTTCTCCATACTGGAGGTCAAACATAAATGCCGATAATTGTTGGAATCAAGTTCCGCGGCGGCACGGGTAAAGTGTATTACTTCGACCCCGCGGGCACGGAATTCAAAGAGAACGACCACGTTATAGTGGAAACGGGACGGGGGCTGGAATTCGCCACCGTGGTTCTGTCCAACCGCGACGTGCCCGAAAAGGAAATCGTTCCGCCGCTCAAACCCGTGCTGCGCAAGGCGACCGAGGAAGACGAAGCGCAGGAAGAAAAAAATCTTGCCGACCGCGCGGACGCCCTCGCCGTAATCCGACGCAAAGCCGAGGATATGGGGCTGGATATGAAAGTGGTGGACGCCGAATACACCTTCGACCGCAGCAAACTGATATTCTACTTCACCGCCGCGGGCAGGGTCGATTTCCGCGAACTGGTGCGCGCGCTTGCCGCCGTGTTCAGAGTGCGCATCGAACTGCGCCAGATATACGAACGCGACGACGCCAAAATGCGCGGCGCCCTTGCGCCCTGCGGTCGCCCGTGCTGTTGCTCCACTCACCTGCCCGACTTCGAGAAAGTATCCATAAAAATGGCTAAGATACAGGGACTTTCGCTCAATCCGCAGAAAATAAGCGGCGTATGCGGCAGGTTGATGTGCTGTCTGAAATACGAAAACGAATATTACAGCGAAGCCTTCAAGCAAATGCCAAAGGTCGGCAGTAAGGGGCGCACGAAAGACGGGGAAGGCACGGTGGAATCCAACGACCTGCTCCGCAAGACCACCCGCGTGCGTATTATGGCAAAAGACGGCAGTTTCGAGGTCAAGACCTACGCCCTCGAGGAACTGAAGATAGGTCAACGCCAGTCCGCCGCGGAACTGGACGACGAGGACGACGGCGAATAATTCCCGCCGAACGTCGCCCGATAACGACGGAAACATCGCTTTCGCACACGTTGCGCGCCGCTCTTGCGGCGCGTTTCTTTTGCCTTTTCGCAATCGCAAGACGGCTACGGTTCGGGTATGCGAACTTTTGCCCGCAAAAGCCTTTTCCTCTTGCGCGCCCTCGCCGCCCGTGGTACAATTCAATCGCCCGATAAGGGAAATACAGTCGAAAGGAGAACCAAGATGGCAAGAGTTATCAGTGACGAATGCATTTCCTGCGGCGCTTGCGCAGACACCTGCCCCGTCGGAGCCATTTCCGAAGGCGACGGCAAGTTTGTCGTTGACGCGAACGAGTGCATCGATTGCGGCGCTTGCGAAGACGGATGCCCCGTCGGCGCGATCACTGCTGAGTAACGCTCGGAACTAAGGAAAGAGCACGGTTTTCCGTGCTCTTTTTCATATCTGACGCCATGGAGATCGTCGAAGACCTGCTCATCGGGGGATACCGCATCCTGCAGGACACCGCGCTGTACCGCTTCACGTCGGACGCGGTCCTTTTGGCGCGCTTTCTGCGGGCAAAGCGGGGGGAGAAGGCCGCCGACTTCTGTTCGGGCAGCGGCGTTGTGGGACTGCACTTTTTTGCTGAAAATACAGGCGTCGAGCACGTTACGCTCTTTGAAATGCAGCCACGCCTCGCCGAGATGAGCGCGCGCACCGTGGCGCTCAACGGGCTGGAGGACAAATTCACCGTGGAGAACGTGCGTCTGCAGGAGATCGGTCCCCAATATACCGAGGCGTTTTCGCTCATTTTGTGCAATCCGCCCTATGAACGGGGCGGGTTTGCGGCGGCGGACGCGGAAAAGACGCTCTGCCGCAAGGAACTCTCGCTCACGCTCGACGAGCTCTGCGCGGCGGCGGCGCGGTGTCTGAAGTTCGGCGGCAGATTCGCCCTCGTGCACCGCGCGGACAGGCTCGCGGAACTGCTCTACACCCTGCACGACTACCGCCTGGAGCCCAAAAAGGTTTGTCCCGTCTGCGGCAGGACGGGCGCTAAGCCATATGCCGTGCTGGTCGCGGCGGTCAAGGGCGGGAAGCCGGGTACCGAGCTGATGCCCGCACTGGTCAATGAAAAGCCGCCGTCGGGCGGGGAGGAAGTATGATCGCGTTTGTCGCCACGCCCATCGGCAACCTTGGCGACTTCTCCCCTCGCGCCCGCGAAGTCATGTCT